>Ga0255052_10003476_pt1 | contig 10922 bp, 8 predicted proteins | sample JV7_2_21_MG_FD_188632 | JGI IMG/M metagenome (GOLD analysis project Ga0255052, IMG submission 188632) | Seawater microbial communities from Jervis Inlet, British Columbia, Canada - JV7_2_21 | ecosystem: Environmental > Aquatic > Marine > Inlet | place: Canada: British Columbia | collected...
CGTTCTGGTGGTCGTCCCACCTCCGTGGCAAAAGGTCGCTCGGGCAACGCAGGCCAATACGGATCCCCGGGTGCCGGGCCGGCCGTGGCATCCAGAATCGCGGCGCTATCCCGCACGGAACGCGTCACGACGTGATCACAAAGCAATCCGTTGGCCGCATCGCCTATTCCAGGTCCAAGGGAGTTTCGTCCCCGCGTGGGCTTCAGCCCGACCAGGCCACAACAGGATGAGGGTACGCGTATCGAACCGCCACCATCGTTGGCATGTGCCGCAGCCACCATGCCGGCGGCCACGGCCGCCGTCGAACCACCGCTGGAACCGCCGGTGGTCCGGTTCGTGTCCCAGGGATTCCGGCAAGCACCAAACTGCCGAGGCTCCGTAGTCGGCAGCAGCGCAAATTCCGGGGTGTTGGTCTTGCCCAGGATGATCAGGCCAGCTTTCCGGTAACGCCGCACCAGCTCACTGTCTTTAGGCGAAATGTAATGGCCCGCCAGAAACGCAGACCCCTCGGACAAGGGCGCGCCCGCGTGTTCCGCCATTATGTCCTTGAGCAGGAACGGCACGCCCGCGAATGGCGCGTCGATCGATGCAACTTCGGCAGCGTCCCTCGCGCGCTCGAACAAAGGCGTGATGATGGCATTCAGTGCTGGATTCAGTCGCTCGATCCTGCCGATCGCAGCCTCCACCATCTCCGCGGGCGTCACTTCCTTGCGCCGAACAAGCTCAGCCTGCGCAGTAGCATCCAGAAAGGCCAGTTCGTCCATGGTCACATTGATCTCCAAATACGTTCGGGTGTCATTGACAACCGATAATGCCGTATCTCGAGTGTATCGTGAATGGCATTTGCTACTCAGGCCGCGTTCGCGCATTTGCTCAAGGAGGTAGTGAGGACTTCAGCAGAGCTTGACCGACACGATATGTCGTAGCTAAATGGCTCTGTTCGACGCTTGAATAGGATTACCGGAGAAAGGGCTGATGGATTTCTCGCTAACACCGGACCAGCAGGCAGTATGCGATGCAGTACAGAAGATCTGCGCCGGATTTGATGACGATTACTGGCTCGAACGCGATAAGAGCGGCGAGTTTCCCGAAGATTTCTACCGGGCCATCGCAGACGGTGGATGGCTGGGAATTGCGATGCCCGAGGAGTACGGCGGCGCAGGCTTAGGAGTAACTGAGGCAGCATTGATGATGCACGCAGTGGCCGGCTCTTCCGGCGCAATGAGTGCGGCATCAGCGATTCACCTGAATATTTTCGGCCCGCATCCGATCGTCGTCTTCGGTAGCGACGAGCAAAGGAAGCGCTGGCTCCCGGACCTGATCGAGGGTCGATGCAAATCCTGTTTCGGCGTCACCGAAGCGGACGCCGGACTGAATACGACAGCGATCAAGACGCGCGCCGATCGAACCGGCGACGGCTACGTCGTCAACGGCAAGAAAATCTGGACGTCCTGCGCTCAGGTCGCCGACAAGATTATGCTGCTTACCCGCACGACACCCAAGGAGGAGTGTGCGCGCCCAACAGAAGGCATGACGCTGTTCTACACGGATTTAAACCGCGATTATTGCGATGTCCGCTTGATTCCCAAAATGGGCCGTGCGGCGGTCGACTCGAACGAAGTCTTTATTGATGCACTGCCGGTGCCAATGGAAGACCGGATCGGTGACGAGGGCGAGGGCTTTCGACACCTGCTGCACAGCCTCAATCCGGAACGCATATTAATAGCTGTCGAGGCGATTGGTATTGGTCAGAATGCTTTGAGTCGCGCCGCACAATACGCGAAGGACCGGGTGGTGTTCGATCGCCCCATCGGCCAGAACCAGTCGATTCAACATCCGCTGGCGCAAAGCTGGATGGAGCTGGAGGCGGCCTTTCTCATGGCAATGCGTGCCGCCTCCCTTTACGACAATGGCGAGCCCTGTGGCATCGAAGCCAATGCCGCAAAGTACCTCGGCGCCGAGGCCGGATATCAGGCCTGCACCCGTGCCGTGATGACTCATGGCGGCATGGGTTATGCGAAGGAGTACCACGTCGAGCGACTGCTACGCGAGGTGATGATCGCGCGCCTGGCGCCTGTCAGTCCGCAACTTATTCTTTGCAATATCGCAGAAAAAGCTCTGGGCTTGCCCAAGTCCTACTGAGTTTTGTACCGAAACTAATCCGAAAGGACGCGCCAGTCATCACGAAGTTGATCGCGGAACTCCGGCGCGGCAATTTCAATAAGTGCCTCAGCCCGGGCTGATATGGGCAGATGCCGGATACGACGTGCGCCGTATTCGGTAACAACGTAGTCGACGTCGGTACGCAACGCGGTCGCTGCCGTGTTACGGCCCAACGCCGTGACGAGCCGCGATTTTTCGCCGCCAGCGGCGGTTGCGCTGAGCGCAACGATGGAGCGCCCGCCGCGCGACAGGGCGGCGGCGCGCATCATGTCGACCGCACCGCCGGTGCCGCTCCTTTGCCGGCCGGCCAGCATATCGGCGTTTACCTGGCCAAAGAGATCGACTTCAAGGGCGGAATTAATCGAAACGAAATTGTCGATCTGACGGATCACACCGACATCGTGAGTGTGGCTCACCGGGCGAAACCTGAGTTCCCGCGCGCTCCCCGCCCAATCGATCAATACCTGACTGCCAAGCGTGGTGCCGGTCACGATTTTGCCCGTGTCAATGTTCTTTTGGCGGCCGGTGATGTTGCCGGCCCTGGCCAGAACCATCACAGCGTCGGAAATCAGGCCTGAGTGAAACCCGAGATCATTCTTGTCCGAGAGTGCGCCCAGGGTTGCGCTCGGGATGCCGCCGAGTCCGATCTGGATACAATCGCCATCGCTTATCAATTGGGCGACATGATGCCCGATCTCGCCTGCGGTCTTATTGACTTTGACGTCCGGAAAGACGGGAACCGGGCGGTTACAGGCAACGGCGAAATCGAGCCTGGCCGGCGGCAACGTCGGTGAATCAACCGGGACCGGCTGCCGTTCGTTAATTTCGGCAATGACCAGTCCTGCTTTGTCGAGCACGGCGGGCAGGAAGTCGGCGCTGATCCCGAGCGATACAGAGTCGCCCTTGACCGGAGGTAACTGCGCCAGGACAGCGTCTATCTTCAGATCGTTTTCCAGGAAATCGAAGATCGCACGGTATTGCATCGGAATAAATTCCGTCCGGCCGGCGGAGATGGACTCTCTGTTTTGAGGCGTAGCAAAAAATGCTGTGGACCTCGCTTCGGGATGCAAAGTGGAGAAATCGAAGCCATTGATACCGGGAATTGAGACCGATACAAAATGTATGCCTGCACAGCGGTCAGGCTGACGTTGCAAAGCGGTGAGGATTTCACTCGGTTCCGCGGTGGCGCCGGCCACAAATACGGTCATTCCCGCCTCCAGAAATCCCGAAACCTCATTTGCTTCAATCCATCGCTTCATCATCTTCCCTATTTCTGCGGCTCCACCACCGCGGCGGACCTCCACTATCTGCAGCTGGTATTGAGTTAGTCAAATCGAGCACGCATACTGCTTGCCTTGCTCGCCATGGGCAAATGCATCGTCGCAGCCTTGCCTCGATGCGCATCCAGCGGCACACAACAATACGAGATCAATCAGAAGAGGAGAATACCGGGATGGATGTTGGATTGTCACTTGGGATAAGTTCGCGCGAGCCGATCCTTCATAACGTCGAGGTCGTACAGCATGCCGAGGCGCTGGGATTCGATAGCGCATGGATTGCCGACTGCCAATTGTCAATGAAAGATTGTTTTATGGCCCTCGCCCTGTGCGCTGTCAATACTTCGAAAATTTTGCTCTCGACCGGCGTAACCAATCCGCTGACGAGGCACCCGAGTGTTCTTGCGAACACGTTTACCGCGCTCAATGAGGTCAGCAATGGTCGTGCGCTGGTTGGCATTGGTGTTGGTTGGACGGGTGTATTTCCGATCGGCCTTAAGCCCGCCACGATCAAGCAGATGGAAGAATCGATAATAACGATTCGCAAGCTCTGCTCGAGCGAAGAGGTACCGGGCGGTGAACACGGTCCCTACGAGATGGTGACTGGCAAGGGTCCGATTCCCATATACATCGCGGCCAACCAGCAGCGCATGCTGCGGCTGTCAGGGCGGGTTGCCGACGGCGTGATCCTGATGGGCGGCGCGAACGAGGAATTCCTGAGCTGGCAGATCGATCTCGTCAGGGAGGGGGCGAAACAAGCCGGGCGGTCGATGGACGATATCAAGCTGCATCTCTGGTCCAATATCTCTATGTCCGAGGATCGCGAACAGGCGCGGGACGATGTCAGCCACTGGGTCACATCACAGGCGGAGACGTTCGCGAAATGGCGCGAACTCCCCGACTTCCTTCAACCGTACAAATCAGACTTTGAATCTGCCTCTAAGGCCTACGATCGTCTCGAGCACATGTCTCAACATGCCGAGCACAAGGGCGTCGTATCGGGAGAACTCATCGACTATCTGGCGCTGGTGGGCTCTGCCGAGGAATGCCTGGACAGGATACGCAAGCTCTCCAAGCTTGGTCTCGACGGCGTGACATTGGCGTTCCGTGCAGGCGGCAGAAAGGAACGCATGGAGGAGATTCATGAGGGAATCATCAGACCCCTCAAGGAATCGGCAGCTTAACAACCGCATGAAGGCTCGAACATGAGCGAGCGCCCAACTGCAGTCCTTATCCATGGCCTGTCCGAGACTCGCGAAGTGTGGTGGCGACAGGTATCTTTTCTCGAGCCATCGATGCGCGTCATTACTTATGACATCCGGGGCTTTGGCGACAGCCCGACCGGCACGGCGGACGGTACGGTGCGACAGATGGCGGACGATCTCGCGCAGTTGCTGAGCGCGTTCGAGACGGGTCCGGCCTGGCTGATCGGTTTCTCCATGGGCGGTGTCATTTCACAGCGGTTCGCGCTGGATTTTCCGGAACTGACCAAAGGCCTGGTGCTGATCGCCAGTTCCTGCGCTGTCGGCCGTGGCGGACAGGAGTTCTTCAATCATCGCATCGCACAGGTCACCACAGGCGGACTCGAGAGTCTTGCGAAGACCAATGACGGTGACGCGCGCGGATGTTTCCATACAGGAGATGAAGACCTCATCAATGAATACAAAGAATTGCGCATTGCTGCGGTCCGCGACCCGGCGGGTTATCTGAACGCCTGCAATGCGATGTTGGGTATCGGTGAGAACCCACTGACACCGGAGTTGAATGCCATCCGATGCCCCACGTCGGTGATCGCGGGCGAGTATGATCCTTACTGTCCGCCCAAAGCGTCGGAAATGATTTCACGCGCCATATCCGGCGCCGAACTTACTGTTTTTGAAGACGTGGGCCACTGCATGCAATTTGAAGCGAGTGATAAATTGAATCAATGCATCGCAGATTTTATCGGCCGCAATGAGGCAGCGTAACGTGAACAGGCACAAAGCATGAGCGAAGAAAAGAACGAGCCGGAAGGCGAAGCGCTGAAATGGGAGAAGCGTAACCAGGTCGCCATCCTGACCTTGAACCGACCGCATGCCATGAACTCCTTCGACCTCGAACTCATGGCGGAGCACCGGCGCCGCCTGGAGGAGTTCGAAGCAGACGACGAACTCCGTGTTCTTATCTATACGGGCGAAGGGCGTGCGTTCTCAACCGGAATCGACATCAAGAAAGCGCCCGATTTTCTCCATTGGAGCGCCGAAGACAGGCATCGCACCTGGGTGACTCCATGCTCGATGGAGATCAGCAAACCCACGATTGCCGCGGTGAACGGTTATGCGTTCGGCGGCGGCTGCGAGCTCGCCCTGGGGTGTGACTTTCGAATCGCTTCCGAGAAAGCCGTATTTGGTCTTCCCGAGGTGTTGTTGGGCGCCCTGCCCGGCGGCGGCGGCACGCAGACCCTTCCCAGGCTGATCGGTCTCGGCGATGCCCTGTTCCTGATGCTGACCGGAGAATCGATCGATGCGGCAGAAGCGTTGCGTCTGCGCCTCGTGCAAAAAGTGGTGCCCGACGGCCAGTTGCTGGATGAAGCATTGAACATTGCGGAGGCGATCTGCCGTGGCGGGAAAAATGCCGTTCCCATGATAAAAGAAGTCGCGACGAAGGGGCTTACGTTGCCGATAGCGGAAGCATTGTGGCTCGAGCAGGTCTATTTTCAGCGAAACCGGGAAGAGGCAATCGACGAGATAGAGGAGCGGTTACACGCTTTTCAGGAACGAAGCAAGAAGGGCAAGAAATAATGGACCTGGAACTGAACAACAAGACAGCCGTCGTAACCGGCGGTGCATCGAATATCGGCAAGGCCATCGCCGAAGGTTTTGCCGCAGAAGGAGCCAATGTCGTTGTCGCGGACGTCGACAAAAAGCAGGCCGAACGGGTCGTAGAAGAACTCAACGCGATGGGCGATGGCGATGCAATATTCATCGAGGCCGATGTCACTGACGCGAAGCAAATTGAGCAGATGGCAGCACAAACGCTGGAACGTTTTGGACAAATAGATATCCTTGTGAACAATGCAGGCTGGACGGCAAACGACCTTTTTCTAAACAAGCCTGTCAGCGATTTCGAGCGCGAGATCGCGATTAACTTATGGGGGCCGATCAACTGCATCAGGGCCGTCGCACCGTCAATGATCGAACGCACATACGGCAAGATCATAACGATTGGGTCCGATGCAGGCCGGGTCGGCGAATATAATGAAGCCGTCTACAGCGCCTGCAAAGGCGGCGTTATCTCTTTGAGCAAAGCGCTGGCGCGCGAATTCGGAAAATATAATCTGAACATCAATGTCGTCTGTCCGGGACTGACCCTGCCCGAGAGCGCTGATGATGCAGGCGCCGAGAGTCTCTGGCACGAGGGCAGCCACCAGAGCCAGATATTTCAGAACGATGAGGTGCTCGCCAAAGTTGTGCGACGTTATCCATTGAGGCGCCATGGTGTGCCGAAGGACATTGTGCCACTCGTGCTGTTGCTGGCATCGGATAAATCGTCCTACACCACGGGTCAGGTCGTAAGCATCAGTGGCGGCTATGCGATGTAATGCCACTGATGAAAGAGCAGCCACAGGAATTATGTGATTCATACCGTGCAGAGGGACTCTGGACGGATCGATTGCTGACAGATCTTCTCGAAAGTGCTGTCGAACGATCGCCCGACAGAATCGCGGTCATCGACGAACGCTTCGAGCCAATTACTTATGCCGAGCTTGCGAAAGAAGTGTCCCGCCTCGCTGCGGCGTTACAGGCGAAAGGCGTCAACCGCGGCGACAGGTTCATCATCGCACTCCCCAATTGGCAGCACGTTACGATTTTCATGCTCGCACTCGGTTATCTCGGTGCGGTGTCCGTACACATGCCGATCGCGGGCAGGGAGCATGAATTCGGCGGCGTGCTGAAAGTAACCGACGCCAAAGGCATCGTCGTGGCTGGCGAGTTTCGGGGCTTCAGCTTTGTCGAAATGATCGATGGCATTGTCGACGACTTTCCGTCTCTGACGACCCGGATTACCGTGGGATCGAAACAGGATGACCCCGGGTGGACAAGGTATGACCGCCTGCTGGCCAAAGCGCCATCCGATGCGCCGCAAGCCGGGGAGCCGGTCACGCCTTCGGACCTCATGTTCCTGTTGTTTACCTCAGGATCGTCCGGTGAGCCGAAAGGCGTCATGCACAGCTCGAATACGCTCGGCGCGATGAACGCCGGTGTCGTGCCGATATATGACCTCGGGCCAGATGATGTGATATTTACCGCCGGCCCGCTCGGTTTCTCTGGTGGTCTGGTACACGGTGTGCGGCTGGCACTGTTTCTCGGCTCGACAGTGGTTCTGCTGGAATCGTGGAATGCGGATTGTGCCCTGGAGTTGATGGCACGAGAAGGCGCCGCGTATTGCATATTGACGCCAACCTTACTGCGCGACCTGCTGGGAAGCCCCGTGTTTCCCGAATATGTTGATCGTTTGTCTTTGCGTGTAATCTTGTGCGGTGGTGCTTATGTGCCCGAAGACTTGTTACGCCTGGCGCGGGCCAAGCTGCCCTCGACACTGACCTCCGTCATCTGGGGAATGACGGAAGGCATTGGCAGCGGATGCCCGCCTGACACGCCGAAGGAAAAATTAGTTACGACAGATGGCCGGTCCTTTCTCGGCACACAGCTTAGAGTACTGAGGGAAGACGACACCGAAGCCTCATCAGGAGAAGAAGGTGCCCTCGTGATGCGCGGCCCGCAACGATTTCTCGGTTATTTCGATCGCCCTGAACTGGACGAGGAAATGTTCCTCGAGGGCGGATGGTTCCGAACCGGAGACATCGCATCAATCGACGAGGAAGGCTATCTGAAAATCACCGGGCGGCAGAAAGAAATTGTCATCCGCGGCGGCGCAAATATATCGGTGGCAGAAATCGAGGCAAAGCTTGTCGGAGACCCGAGAATAGAACAGGTTGCGATCGTCGACGTACCCGATGAGCGTCTTGGTGAACGCTTGTGCGCCTGCGTGGTTCCAAAAAACGGACATGATAAGCTAACGCTCGAAGACATCACAGAGATTGCCAACAGCCAAGGCCTCGCCAAATACAAGTGGCCGGAGTACCTGGAGATCGTGGATGCTTTGCCCTTGAGCCCGGCAGGTAAAATCCAACGGCCAGCATTGAAAGACATCGTGTTGGACAGAATCGGCTCCACGGATAACGCACATGGCTAACAAAGATCAGGTTTCGAGCACGACAAAAAACGACATTTGCGAACTCGTGCTGGACAACCCCGGCCGCAAGAACGCACTTTCATATTCCTTGCTGAACGATCTCAACAAAAAGCTTGCTTCGGCCCGGGAACTTGAAGCCCGCGCTATCATTCTCACAGCGGCCGGGGATGTTTTCAGTTCCGGTGCAGATTTCTCAGATCTCACCGGAACGATCGATGACCTGGCGATGGACGATGCGATCGAGAAGGCCGTAATCCAGATACGCGAAATGCCGGCACCCGTTTTTGCAGCAGTCGAGGGGCCCTGCATGGGTGGTGCCGTCGATATCGCGCTGGCCTGCGACTTCATGGTTGCATCCGAGGATGCTTTCTTCGAAGTGCCAGCTGCTCGATTAGGTCTCCTTTACAATCCCGAAGCCGTGAGGCGCTGGCATGCCCGTCTGAACGGCCTGACACTGCGACGCATATTGCTGCTGGGCGAACGATTCACGGCAGCAGAAGCCGTAGATGCCGGTGTCGTTTCACACCTCGTTGGGAAGGGCACAGCACTTGATGAATCCCGCAAGCTTGCAAATCGAGCCATCGATGGCAGTCGCGATGCTGTCGTCGCAACAAAGGATCTGCTCGTCGCGCTTGAGTCCGGTGAAATGGACCTGACTCGCTGGGAGAAAGCCCGTAAGGAAATCCTCGAATCCACGGAACGACAGGAATCGGTTGCACGCGCGAAGAAAGCGAAAGATACCTAGCAATCGCGGGCAGGAATTCTTTTGAAATTAGTTTACGCCCGGCCGCATATATTCCCGAGGCAGCCGGATCGTGAGTTGTTCGCGAATTTGCGCATCCACATCATCCCGAATATGGCTGGGATAATGGCTGCTCAGAATTTCCCTGACCTTTTCATTCGCCCTTTCCACGATGTCCGTTGATCCCTGCTCAGCCCAATCTTTGGGGCTTAGTCGATCGCCCACTTCCGGATAGACATAGTCCCGTTTCATCAACTTCATGGTCTGGTCGTGACCCAGATAGTGCACCGGTCCACCAATACAGACGTCTCGCATCACTTCGACCGACAGGCTGTCCGAATTCACCTCGACACCACGGATAGTACGATTGATGGCCCCGAGCATGTCATTGTCAATCACGTAACTTTCAAAGCTCGTGCCCAGCAGGCTGGCTTGCATGCCGGCAGATTCATAAACGAGATTTGCCCCCGAATGTCCCGCCAGAGTATTGGTGTAGGCTTTCTCGTAACCCGACTGCGCGTCAGGTAACTTGGAGTCGGCCATGCCGGCGGCGATGCCGGTCGGCAAATCGTAGAAGCGCCCCATCTGACCACAGGCCGCCATGAGCACGGCCTGCTCACCACTACCTCCGCTCATCGCGCCGGTTCGCAGATCGGAGACAAATGGCCAGGTACCAAAAATCGCAGGATGCTTCGGCACTAACAGGTTCACATAAACCAGACCTGCCAGGACCTCCGCGACTTCCTGCACGACCGAACCAGCGAGCGCAGCCGGGCTGGTGGCGCCAGCCTGACCGGCCGCAAGCAGCAGAATCGGCATTCCTCCGTGGACACAGGTTTCGAGTACCCGACACGCATCTTCGGCAAAGCGCAGCGGCGGTACGACAAAACAGCTCGACAAACTGACAAATGGGCGCGCGCGCCAATTCTCCTCGCTACCGGCGATTGCATGCAGCATGGGAAGAATTGCCTGCGCATTTTCGGGATGCACGCAACTTATGCCCACGTGCTTCGAGGTTCCCGACACACAGGCGTAACACGTGTTGACGTCGAGGTCGATCGACGATTCCATGTCCCGGGCAACCATGGAACGCTGATAAAAGTGAATGTGCTCTAACGCATCAACAAGGCGTGCTACGTCATAAAGGTCTGCCAACGTCGATTCGTGGTACTCGCGGCTTGCACAATCCACCATATGAACAGCTGCGCCGGCAGTACCAAAGTACAGGTTCGTGCCTGATAACTGCATATCATGCCCGGGATCCTGACCGTAAAGCGTGATATCCCTGGCGGCATTCGCGATCGTATCTTCGACCAGGGCGCGTGGAAACAGTAATCGGCCTTCGTCTGTGTAACTGCCGCCGGCGCCGGTGACCAGCTCGATACAGCTCGGAATCGCATTCGCCAGGCCGATCTCTTCCAGTACGTCCAGTACCGCGCCGTGTATGAGCTCGATATCAGCATCCGTCAGAGGCTTGTAGCGCCCGCCCGACAAGCCCGGCCGTA
>Ga0255052_10003478_pt1 | contig 10920 bp, 7 predicted proteins | sample JV7_2_21_MG_FD_188632 | JGI IMG/M metagenome (GOLD analysis project Ga0255052, IMG submission 188632) | Seawater microbial communities from Jervis Inlet, British Columbia, Canada - JV7_2_21 | ecosystem: Environmental > Aquatic > Marine > Inlet | place: Canada: British Columbia | collected...
GGCCCAGGCGATTGCCGCGAATTTGCCGCCCGATCAGGTGGAGTTGGCAGCAGGCCAGGCGACGCTCGGCAAACTGGCGATTTTTCCGGCCACGCTGATTATCCTGTTCGCGCTGCTCTTGTTCATGAGAAGTAGGATTGAGGAAGAATCGCCGACGGTCTGATGCTTTTCTTGTTTTTCATCCGTCGGTTTTTTTGAAGATCCAAGGCGGAGAGAGGATCCACTATATCGCTACGACGCCAGGAAGAGGGGCGTGTGGGACACGTGCGAGAGTCGTTTCTGGCGCAGAATTATCCACGCTGACCATTTAGAAAAGACGTTCTTACACATGCTGCGAATACCCATTAAGAGCGCCCTCTCAGTAGTTGTGCTTGTTTGTTCTGGCGCACAAACAGATGTAATCGCAGACGAGTTCACTGACTCAGCTCAAGCCGAGTCACTGCAGCTTATGAGACTGATCGCCGCACCGACTATTGACGGTGCCATTAGTGAATCTGAGTGGACAGGCGCTAGTGTTGCAGACCAGATCTTTGTGCAGATTGAGCCAGAGTACGGAAAATCATCGCCTTTTCGAACAATTGTCCGTATCGGCCAGACTGATTCGGCATTGTACGTCGCTATCGAGGCCATTGACCCGCAACCAGATCGCCTTGCTGCCGCATCGACGCAGCGCGACGGCGAATTGGAACGCGATGATTCGGTGGCGGTACTTCTGGATACCTTTAATGATGATCGAACCGCGTATCTGTTTCGCACAAATGCGTTAGCAACACAGGAAGATGGTCGAATCGCCGACAACGGTCGCACAGTGGATTATCGATGGGATGCAGCGTGGTTATCTGCGGCGACGCGACAAGAGGATCGTTGGGTCGTTGAAATCGAAATTCCTTTTTCAATTTTGAAATACACTGTGGCCGAAGAAGGTAACTGGGGCATCAACTTTGTAAGGACGATTCCCCGTCGCCTGGAGACGTCTCTTTGGTCGGGTCCAGTTGAGGATGTTTACAGAGTATCCCGATTCGGCGAGCTAACTGGCATCGATGCGCCGGAGCAGATGGATCCCTGGCAGTTCATTCCATACATACTAGGCTCAATTGCAGAGAGCGAAGCCGTTGACGTTGAAGTTGGCGCAGATGTGCGCTGGCGCCCGTCGAGCAAACTTGGGATTGATCTCACCGCTAATCCCGACTTTGCGTTGGTCGAAGCCGACGTGGAAACGATCAATCTGTCTCGGTCTGAGCTCAAAATTCCAGAAAAACGTCCCTTTTTCCTCGAGGGAAATGAGATGTTCAGCCAGCGAATCAGTCAATTCTACAGCCGCCGGATAGCAGACATAAAATGGGGCGCTAAGGCGAGCGGCAAAGCTGGTCGAACAGACTTTTCGGTGATCGCAACCTCAGGCAACCTTGCGTTTGAGGATGAATTGGACGAAGCGTCAGCCGATTACAATATAGTGCGCATGCAACACAGCCTACGACGCGGTTCCAGCGTAGGCCTGCTCGCGGCAAATCGCAATTTTCAGGACGAGAACTCGGGTTCGGTAGGCATCGACACGTCGCTTTTCTTCTCCGACACACTTGGCATGACCGCACAACTAATGCGCGTGCATGGTCCGACGGCTGATGGTGGACTGGCGTGGTTTCTGCGTCCGTCCTGGGATACTGCCACGAGTCATTTTCATGTTCGCTACACCAATCTCGATTCCGGCATCCTGGAGGATATTAACGCTGTAGGATTCCTGAAAGACGACGATCGCAAGGAATTTGACACGAAGGCAGAGCATACCTTCTGGATGAATAGTGGGCCCATTGAAAAAGTGGAACCTTCGATTAATTACAATCGATTCTGGAGTCAGGACGGTGTGCTGCGGAGCTGGGAGGTCGAAGCGCAGGTGGACGTCGAGTTCCGCAACGGCTGGGATATCGAGGTCCAGCATGTTGATGAGTATAAACTCTACGAGAAAGAGTTTCGCAACGACCTGACTACTCTTGAGATAGGTTGGGACGGACGTGACGGCCGCTCCGTTAATGTATTCGCAGGCAGCGGCGTCAACTTCGACGCTGACCTCACATTGTACGGTGCCGAGGTAGAGTGGCCTGTCGGTGACAACTGGCGATTCTCATATGAACTCACCAGACTGGATATAAGCCCCGATCTGGATTCTGAGACAACCACAATCCACGTCTTCGACGTCCTTTATTCCTTCCATGCGGATTTGTTTGTCAAGCTATTCGTTCAAACAAACTCTGCAATTACTAAAGAGAACGTTCAGTTGCTCGGGGTCTGGCGATTCAAGCCGCCGTTTGGCGCATTGCAGATCGCTTATCAGCGAGGCACTTCCGAGCAGGGACAGCAATCCCAACAAGGTGATACTTTTTTCTCCAAGCTCTCTTGGGTGTTCTAGTTGTTGTCCAAAAAGGCATCTGGAGCCTCCGGAGCGCTGACAAAACGTGCCGGATTTAATTCTGAAGAGCTTCATGCCCTTGCCTGAACTACTTCTATTCATCGGATGGCGTAATTGCAAGCAAACCGGCGGCGACCGTTTTGTGAAGGAAATAGAGCGGCGCATTGGCCTCCGAGTGGAAGCACGAGGGCAGGGAAGACGCCGAAAATAAATCCGGCACCATTTGCCATTCCTCGCTGACTACTCGAACAACGGGTCGTCCTTGTGCTCGCGATACCAAAGGACTTCTTCGGCCATTTCCGACTCGAGCCGTTCCATGAGCTCGCGCCATTCCGGTTCTTCATCCATTGTCGAGAACATCGGCGTGTGCAGGTACCACGACCCCGAGCGCCAATGATCTCTTAGCGCGTCGCGCAATGCAGCAATAGCGAGGTCTTTTTCGTCTCGGACAACGTAAATCAGGATATCGCGAAACTGGACGCTTTTCCCGCGGACGCGCGGCAGCAAGCGCATAACATCCAGCGCTTGGTCGAACAGGTAGTTCGCTCGATCGATGTGCCCTTGGTGATACAGCACTGCCGCGGCCAGAAATGCGTCATCGATGTTTTCGACGGTCACCGCAATTTCACGTTCGCCCATCATCATGGGGGCAATATCATTGGCATATGGTGCAGCCTTCTCGGGCATGCCATGAAAAATGTACTGCTGCCCTATAAACTGTCGAGCGATAGGCGCTAGGTTCTGTCTTGCAGCAAACCTCTCGAGGTGCTCGAGTGACTGGGACGGTTGATGACGCACGGTACTGAGCATGACCTCGTGGACAACGAAAACCCGATTAAAATCGGTTTCCAGATTCGCAATGCATTTTTCTGCGGCAACGTCGTCGCCAAGATGGATAAGTGCGAAACAAATCCACTCACGAATCATTTGGTTGCCGGGAAGAACAACGAGCCATGCATGCAGCGCCCGCAACGCATCACTTGATCTCCCCGCAGGGATCATTTGCAAATACAACTCTCTATATAGTTGCGAGAAACCCGGGTTCCGCCTGATGCCATCTATCAGTCGTACCTCTGCCTCCTCGACACGACCGAGTGCAAATAGCTGGGCTGCAAAATCCTTCGTCAGCAAGGGCGCGTTAGGATCCAGTGCAAATGCCTTGCGAAACTGAATTATCGATTCTTCGTCTTTGCCTTGCCCTCCCAACAGGTTTGCGTACAAATGATATGCGGCCGAATAGTTTGGGCTAAGTTCGATGGCCTTAACGGCCAGTTGCTCCGCTTCTGCCGGCCTGTCTTGAAGAGCCCTTAAGAGCGCCAGCGAGGCATGTGCCTCACCGGATCGTGGATCTAATGTTAGCGCCTTCGTGATTGACTCTTGCCAGCGTTCGACTGTGTCACTAAACGAAATACGTGACAGGAACAGGGATTGAAGTCCGAGTGCGTCGGCCCTCCCAACATGGGCAAGCACATAGTTGGGATCCAGTTCGACCGCCACCTCGAAATGCGCCTGGGCCTTCAGAAGCCCATCTTCGTTCATCTTGGCCATTTCCTCGTGGCCTAGGACGAACTCGTTGTATGCCTCGATGCTCTGCGTAGCTGGTTTGACCATGCTTTCTTCCTGCTCGGCTGTCAGCACTAGATGCAACGCAAGGGCAATGTCTCGCGCTATCTCACCTTGTACGGCGAACAAGTTTTCTTCGTTGATTCTCCGATCGTAGGACTCTGCCCAGACATGATCATCGGTGAGTGCATTGACTAACTGCACATTAATACGCAACCGCTCACCGGACCGCCGCACGTCACTTTCAACAATGTACGTAACGGACAATTCCTGGGCGATCTTCCCGATTGGCGTATCGATGTCCCGGTATATCTCTACTGATCGTCGGGAAGTCACCTTTTCTAACGTAGGCAGCTTGGCGAGCTGAGTAATGACGTCGGCATGAATTCCATTGACCAGCAGATCGTCATGCCCGTCTTTGCTCTCATTTCTGAACGGCAATATAGCGACGGACTTAGAGGACACCGGTACTTCAATTACACTCCCAATACCTGTCTTCTGGGATTCGAAGTAGGCAACAAACATCGCGCCAGCGACGACGACACCGAACGTCGCCGCAAGCGCGGTTTTGTACGTCAGCGCTAACAGTCGAAAGCGTCGCCAGCTAACACGGCGATGCTGCCTTGCAACCTCAAAGACGTTTACAGGCTCCGCGATATTCTTAAGCTGGTGCTGTCCCAGCGAACGAAACGCGACGCCCCGTTCTTTTCGAATTTGCTCATGCAGGAATCCCGATAAGGTGATGCCTCCAGGCTTCGCAATCGCCTGCAATCTTGCCGCCGTGTTCACAACATCACCGAACAGGTTCTCGCCGTCGCTGATGACGTCACCCGCATGCAGACCGATGCGGACCCGCATCCTGCTGCCATCCGCTAATGGCGCAACGTCGTTTTCCAGCTCTGAGTGAATACGGCGGGCAGCACGAATGGCTTCGACGGGACTGGCGAATTCCGCCATGAGGCTGTCGCCTACACTGCCAAACTCTCGACCATGATGTGACGTTACGCAGCGGCGAAATATGGCACGACAATTCTTGAGCGCCTGGACAGTTCCTTCACTATCGCCTTCCATGAGCCGGCTGTAGTGCGCTACGTCAGCAGCGAGCACTGCAGCATACCGATGGCTCATACTCTCCATACGTCGCCTCAGGTCAACACCGATATTGATGGATCATAATTGGAACATGTACTTACCCTTTTTGACAGGGCCCTGTGGCCTGCGCAATAGTGGCGTATAGCCCGGAGCAAAGCATGTCCGACCTGATGACATACGCGGTCCTTAAGCACAATTTCCTGTTTCAGGGTCTACCGGAAGCGACCTTAGACGCGATCGCCGGCCTTGCGCGTCGTCAGAAGTTCGAGAAGGGCGCGATGATCTTCAGTCAGGGCGATGACGGCGACGCGTTGTACGGCGTCGCCACTGGTCAGGTGAGAATCTCCACATCCGATGACAAGGGACACGAAGTCTTCCTGAACATGCTCGGCCCCGGCGAAACGTTTGGGGAAATTGCGTTGCTTGATGGCCTGCCGAGAACTGCGAGCGCGACAGCAACCATGTCTTCGTCTCTGGTTGTCATTCCCCGCGCACAATTTCTATCGCATCTCGAACGGGACCCGGGATTATCGGTTCACTTGATGAAACTGCTGTGCGGCCGCCTGCGCTGGGTCAGCGATCTGGTTGAGGAGTCGGCATTCCTGGCAGGGCCAGCGCGTGTGGCCAAGAGGCTCTCAATTCTCGTCGACTCTTATGGGCGGGAACAGACGGATGGCAGTATCGAGATCACGATTTCCCAGTCCGATCTGGGCCGCTTTCTCGGTGTGTCGCGCCAGATCATCAATCAGTATCTTGGCAAGTGGTGCGACGAAGGCTGGGTAACGCTGAAGCGCGGTCGAATCATCGTTAATGACCTTGCCGCCCTGAAAGACATCACCGGATAATTCCTGTTTGTGTCAACCTCCTGACACAAATCTCTATTTCTGACGATTTTGTGTCGTTAGGTTGACAGTTCCAATTCTCCTGATCGGCGACCTTGTACTCAAGCGGGGCGAGGTCGCCACGCAATACGAAACAGGAGAAAACCATGACAACCTCAAATCGTGTAATTCGATTCCTGACAGCGTCCGCCCTGTTGTTCACCGTTTCCTTTGGCGTTGGAGCGTATGAAGTTCACGTACTGACCGGGCCTGGATCCGAGTCCAAACTGCTCGACAAGGGCGATTTTCAGGTCGCTATCAAGCGGCTCGAAAGACGCGTCCAGGACGAAACGCAAAATTCGCACATCCAGCTGACCAACCTGTGCACAGCGTATGTCGCGTCTGGCGCATTGGAGCAGGCCGTAGAGATTTGCGACCGCGCAGTGTCTGCCAATGGCGATTTCGTCGGTGCCGCATACAACAGCCGCGGTGCCCTGAAAGCGGTCAAGGGTGACTACATCGGCGCGCTGGCCGACTTTGAACAAGCCGCTAACAAATCGAATTATCCGATTCCCCGAGTCAACTTCGGTGACAAGGCGCCTTCGATGAATCGGTTCAGGTCACCGAGCACCGAAGTCAACAATTCGATCGAACTGGCTGCCCGTAATCATGAATTAGCAGATCGGCGTTGGGCCGCGATTCAGCAAGAAGAAGCTGATGAGCTTACGGCAGATGTGAACTAGGTACTCTTTCGTCGCACATACCCCTGCGACTCGGCCGGTGTAATGCCGGCCGTTTTTTTGTCGAGAATCACGTTTCCCGAGATGCCCTCAAAGAGGTGCCGTGACAAAAGGTGCCGTTTTAATTACGCGTACTCCACTGCGAAGATCCAAAAAATAAATCCGGCACGATTTACGCGCGTTGTTCGAGTAGTCAGAATCGGACCTGCAAATGGACAAAGTACGTGCGGCCATTCAGATCATAGCCAAACCCGATCGGTGAGTTTCGTATCGCGTCTACTTCAGTTGCGTCGACCTGTGGTGGTGGTTCGTTGAAGACGTTTCGAATACCGCCGCCGATACTCCAAGTGTCACCTTGCCGATACAATGACATTGAGTGGACATAGTAGTCGTTGGCATAGTCCACATCGCGACACAGAACGTCGTTCATCGTCGGTCCCAGACAGGTGTGGCTGCCGCCAGTGACGTCGCTCCATTCGTCGGCGCCCAGTGGGTCCTGCTGAACGAAACCGATGAATCGAGTACGCCAGGTGAGTCGGTAGTCATTGAGGTCAAACGCCAAGGTTAGCGACCCAATCCAGTCCGGATATCCCCATTCGCCGGCCTGATCCGCAAAATCAACCGCACCTTCTTCGTTCGTGTACGTTTCTGACGCCTCTCGAGGGTGGTTCAGTACGAGTGTCGCGGATAGATCGACGGCGCGACCGAACATATCGAGGCTCTTGTTGAAGCCGGCATTGACATCGAACCCGGTTACGAGAAACTGATCGCGATTGATGAAATCAGTCGAGACATGCCGAATGTACTGATACACGGGGTCCCTCGTTATGCGTGGGCAAAGCACGCTGTTCAATTCGACTGAGTTGTAACAGTCCGACACGATAAATTCCGGAGACGGTGCGATGATCGTATTGGCGATATCTACTTCGTAGTAGCTGGCGCCAATCGTGAAGTCGAATGACTCGAATATGTCCTGATCCCAGACGAAACCGAGCGACAGGGAATCCGACGTTTCAGCAATGAGCCCCTCGTTGCCGCCGGTACTGAAATCGACGATGTAGTAATTGATCCCCGGGAACAGCCACGACGTTGGATCCACACCACTGTTGACGCAGTTTTGCAGGACATGCGCTTCACGGGAGTCCAGGGCCGGGTCGTAGCCGGTCAAAGGGTTGTACGCATCTGCCGGGGCGACGCAGGGATCAAGCTGATAATTGATGAACTGTTGCGCTTCAAAAAAGTTCTCTCGCAGATTGGGCGCGCGGAATGACGTTCCTGTAGTGGCTCGGAGTAGCAAAGTATCTGTCGGGCGCCAGCCTAACTTGGCGGCATAGGTGATATCGGACCCAAAAAATTCGTCGTCAGTGTGTCGACCCGACAGGTTAAGTACAAGTTCTCTGGCAGCAGGCGCTTCTGTCAGGAGTGGAATCTCCATCTCGGCAAAGAACTCACGCGTGAATTTTTCCCCAACGGCTCCGCCGTCGGCGAAGAAATTCGCGAACAGACCGTCGCGGGCAACCTCGTCCGGTATCGATCGAATCTCGTCCTCCCGGAATTCGAAACCGAAAACTGCAGCGACCTTTCCAGTTGGCAGCTTGAAAAGGTCTCCTTCGACGTAAGCGTTAATCAGGTGCTGCCGGTAGGTCGTTTCGAAGTGACGCGTGTCGAACAGATAATCGCGCTCGGCCTGGGTGGCGAAATTTCCAGGTAGGTCGGCCAGCAGCGAATGAGCAAACATATTCACGGGGATACATGCTTGGCCGCGAGCATCAATGCCATCCGGAATGCCGTCACCATTGCCGTCGGCACCGCACACCAACTCACCGGTACTCGGGTCAACTGCTGTTGTTTCGAAGGATTCCTGAAGTCTGTCCTCACGAATGCCCGGCCGGACAGAAGTGCCAAACGAATGGGACGCAACCATTGCCAGTTCGAATTGCCAGCCATCGAAGAATTCAGTGCCAAAGCCCGGCAAGTCGCCTCGTATCCCGGCGACTACCCGAGTTTGAGCGAGCTCCACATCAGATGTCGTACGGTCGCCCTCGATTGCGGTGAAGGTCGTGACCCCCAACGCGCCGGCTGGTGGGTTCAGGCCAAGGCCGACGGCCTGCGGAGGCGCCCCGTATTCGGCGATGTATCCGTCAATGATCTCCGGCCGTGCGAGGAAGTCATTGCGCGCGAGGAAGCAGTCAACACCGTCGAGGCCGTTCGGATTGCAGGGATTGAACAGGTTGTCCTGCGGGACAGACGTGATCAAGAATAACTGTCCCGCATCACCAAGGACCTTGCGTTTGCTGTACTGAATTTCAAAAAATGCGGTTAAGTCTGGCTTCACCGACAGCGAGTATTCGCCGTAGGTCATGACGCTCCAACGCTCGAAGTCGGGCATCAGCTGGCGGTCTCCGATCAGGGGCTCGAACGAATAGTCCGCATAGGCGATATCCGTTACCCCGTCGCCGTTACTATCCAACCCACCCCGCAGATAGGTTTCGTGTCCATCCGAGAAATTCGGAATGCCAATATTGGTCGAGCCAGGTGTGTAGTAGACCTGCTGATGGCCGGCATCGAAACCGCTGACGTACCAATTCAAGTTGTCAATATTCATCCTGCCGACCCACGTACTTGGCGAACATTCGTCGGGCTCCATCCCGTGGAGATACTGGGTCCGGTAATCGGTATTTCGAATCGTGCCGGTCTCGTCGATTTCGATGTTTTTCGTGCAACCCGCAAGCCAGCGTCTGTCTTTAAAAGTAATAGGGTCGTTCTTCCGGTACTCGGCGCCTACACCAACAAAACCACGCTCAAAGTTCTTGCCCCAACTGAGCGTGAACGTATTTTCCACACCGTTACTTTGCTGCGGGATGCCCGTGAAATACTGGGCCTCAAATCCGTCAAAATCCCTGCGGAGAATGATGTTGGTAACGCCGGCAACGGCATCCGAGCCGTAGATTGAGGATGCTCCATCAAGCAGTAGATCGTACTGTGCGACCAACGATGCAGGAACGAGCCCGAGGTCGGCACTCGTTGGCGCGCCCTCAACTCCGGCAGGGCCGATTCGCCGGCCATTAACCAGCATTAGCGTGCGCTCTTGTCCCAGTCCGCGCAGACTGATGGTGCTCGCGCCTGGTCCATTTTCAATTACACGGTAACCCGTCGTTAAGTCGGTCTGGTTGCCGGTCGCCGCAATTGACTCCTGCAAAATAGCAGTCGCGTCTTGCAGGCCGGCTTCTCGCGCACTTTTGGCCGTAATGATCTGTAAGGGCGCGATGCTCGAATAAGTATCACGCCGGATGCGGGAGCCGGTGACGATTATTTCATCGATTCCTTCGCTGTCCGGTACGAGGGTTACTTCATCACTTTGGGCTGACGCCAAAGGAGCACCGCACAACAGTACTATCGCACTGCATATCGCGATTCGTGTGCAAAAATGACGCATTTCTGATCTCCCGTAAGCCGGGTTCCTCGACAGTTATGCCGAATGTCGGTAATAACGTCAATTCCGAAGGATAAGAAGTTCTATTGCGTTAGCGACGTCAGGGAAGAATTAGTCGCGAAGATTGGCGGCGAGGCCGAGGGCAACGGGTGCTTGGTGCGAATCCTGAGATGTTTGGGCGTTTGCCGGGCGTTTGCCGGGCGTTGCCTGGAACGGCGGAGTTTGGCCTTTGGGTAGTAAACGGGACGAGCGCGAGCGGCGAACATCTCGATCAGGCGACGCTCGGTAAACTGGCGATTTTTCCGGCCACGCTGATTATCCTGTTCGCGCTGCTCTTGTTCATGAAAAGTAGGATTGAGGAAGAATCGCCGGCGGTCTGATGATTTTCTTGTTCTTCGTCCATCATTTCTTAAAGATCTGACAAATCAGAAAATGGTTAACGATCAAATGGTTACGTTGAAACTTCGATAGTACCCATCACCACCAAGCACCCGTCCAGAGCCGTCCGGAGAAATCCAGGACGGCTCTTTTTTCCCCTTTAAAACAGGCGATTACACGCAAAGTCCGTCCGATAGTGTTCGGGTTAATTCGTTGGTAGCGCGAATTACGTGGCAGCCTGTACCTCGAGGTCTCGCCCAAAGGCGGTCAAGCGCTGCGGCCCATGCAGAGAACCTGGTGGCTTCTCAGTGCAGGTAACGACAATTCTCGCTAACCAGAATTCGACAGGCGGCTTCTGCGCGTATTCTGTTGAAAAACTCCGTATTACGATGATCAGAAAATTCAAAGGAATCTTTCAGCTGCCTGGTGCGCGGATCACAGATCAATTGTGCCGTTCTGAGTTGCGCCAGGCCGGATTTTCATGCGACT
>Ga0255052_10003479_pt1 | contig 10918 bp, 9 predicted proteins | sample JV7_2_21_MG_FD_188632 | JGI IMG/M metagenome (GOLD analysis project Ga0255052, IMG submission 188632) | Seawater microbial communities from Jervis Inlet, British Columbia, Canada - JV7_2_21 | ecosystem: Environmental > Aquatic > Marine > Inlet | place: Canada: British Columbia | collected...
GCCAACTTGTCGTAGCCGAATGCAAGCAGTGGATTCAGATACGACATCATCACCAGCGGCGTATCCAGGACGCCGGCCATCTCGAGTTCGCTGAAAATCCAATTCAGACTCACGCCGTTATGCAACGCGACGAAGCTCGAACGTTGAATTGTCATGCCGTCGGCCATCGGGTCGGAAAACGGAATACCGAGTTCGATCACATCGCCAACCGTGGCGATCGACTGGAGCGTGTTGATGAAGTCACCGGGCTCAGGGTATCCAGCCGTGATGAACGGCACGAGCGCCGGCCGGTTATCTCCATTCGCTGCCTTGATCGCCGCTGTCAGTCTTTCATGCGCTGGCATTGCTTCGAATCCTTGCCGGGAGTTTGCTTAACGTCGGCATGTCCTTGTCGCCGCGCCCCGAATTGCCGATTAATACGCACTTGCCCGGGTTGTCCTGCGACCACTTGCGGGCCGCTGCGTACGCGTGCGCCGTTTCGAGTGCCGTCAAAACGCCTTCGGTCGCGCAGAGTTCTTCGAGCGCCTCGAGCGATTCATCGTCGCTCGCTGCAACATAGGTAACGCGACCTGTCGCCTGCAGCAGCGCATGCTCGGGACCAACGCCCGAATAGTCCAGGCCGGCCGAGATTGAGTGCGTTTCCTGCACCTGCCCGTCATCGTTCTGCAGGATCATCGTGTACGACCCTTGCAATACGCCGGGTGTCCCGGTCGCGAGTGTTGCAGCGTTCTGCCCGAGACCATCCCCTGTGCCACCGGCCTCCACACCAATCAGCTCGATGTCGTCGCCCAGCAATGGGTAGAAAAGGCCGATTGCGTTTGAGCCTCCTCCGACACAGGCAAATGCAACATCGGGCAGGCCGCCTGCCTGCTCGATCATTTGTTGCCGTGCCTCCACTCCGATAACTGACTGCAGTTCGCGAACCAGGTAGGGATAAGGATGGGCCCCGACGGCTGAGCCGAGCAGGTAATAGATGCCCGAAGGGTCGGTGACCCACTTGCGCAGAGCCTCATCGATTGCGGCGCGCAACGTCTTGTCGCCCGTCTCCACCGCGATAACTTCTGCGCCGAGGCGATGCATGCGATCAACATTCGGCGCTTGCCGCTCGATATCCACGGCGCCCATGAAAACACTGCAAGGCAGGCCAACTCGCGCGCATGCCGCCGCCGATGCCACGCCGTGCTGCCCGGCACCTGTTTCCGCGATAACATGTTTCGCGCCTAGCCGCCTGGCGAGCAAGGCCTGGCCAATCGCATTGTTGATTTTGTGTGCACCGGTATGCGCCAGGTCCTCACGCTTTAGCCACACATCGGTGCCCCAACTTGCGCTCAAACGAGGCGCATGGCTAAGCGCTGTTGGCCGCCCAACCCACTCGCGCAGTTCCCTGCGGTAGTCGTCCTGAAAATCGGCGTCGTGCAAGTGCTCGCGAACGCCTGCTTCGAGGCGCTCGAACGCCGGTACAAGCGTCTCAGGTATGTAGCGCCCACCGAAGGGGCCGAAGCGGCCGCGCTCATCGGGCAGCTCGCCATTAATCGAGGCCTTGAGAAGCGCCCTGGCCTCGTCAGCCGGCAGTTGCGACTTCATCTTTGTTCTCCGCGGCGCGCACTGCACCAATAAACTGTCGTATCAATTCGACGTCTTTCTCTCCTGGAGACGACTCCACGCCACTGGACACATCGACGCCCCAGGGCCGTGCCTTTTGGATCGCTGCCGTCACATTGCTTGCAGCAAGCCCGCCCGCCAGGATCATTCGACCACGGTTCGCAAGGTGGGCGGCATCTGACCAGTCAACGGTTTCGCCCGCGCCACTGTTCCTGCCCTCATAGACGAATACTTCCGGCATCGTGCCAGCTGCGCGGCTACTGCCTTCGCGAATGACGGGCCAGGCAACGACGTGTGCCGGCACATCGAGCTTCTCGAAATCGTCGACATCTGACTGTAGGACATCGGGCGCGAACCCGGCGAGCACTGACTGCCATTGTTCGTTTGACGGGTGACGCATGACGGCCACGCGTTGCACCCCGGCCGGTACGTTCCGGCACACAGCATTCGCCCGATCGGTGCTTATCCTGCGTACCGAGTCAGCGAAGACGAAGCCTACAGCATTGGCGCCCGCAGCTACGGCTGCCATTACGCACTCTGCATCACGCAACCCGCATATCTTGATGAACACCCTCATCCGGCAAGCTTTTCGCGACCGGCTGCGCGCATCGAAGCAACCAGGGCAGCCGGATCAGCGCTGCGCATCAGCGCCGTGCCCACGAGTGCGAGTCGGTAACCGAGATCTGCCACCGTGGCCGCATCATCCGCATCGTGTAACCCGCTCTCCGCGACACAGCGGCCGGCCGGTAATGCCGACGCCATTTTCGCAAGACGATCAGGATCAACGTGCAACGTTCGCAAGTCGCGCGTGTTAACGCCGAACAGCAGCTGACCGTTGTTCGACCTGTCCAGGTCCAACGGCTTATCCAGCAATCGCGACGCGCGCGCGAGATCGTCGCAGTCGAATGACTCGAGGACCACGAACATGCCGAATTCAGCAGCGCAGTCCAGCATCTCTCTGAGTTTAGCGTCGGAGAGCATGGTGACGATCAGCAACACTCCGCTTGCTCCCGAGCGTCGGGCCTCGAGAATTTGCACCGGCTCGACAAGGAAGTCCTTGCGCATGACAGGCGTATTCGGCACTGCGGCTACAACTTCTTCAAGGTGCTCGAGCGCGCCCGAGAACTTGCTGGGCTCAGTGAGCACGGAGATTGCAGCTGCGCCGCCGGATGCGTATGCCCGTGCGCGCGGCGCGCGATCACTGCCATCGTTTACAAGTTCGCCTTCGGCCGGGGAGCGGTCTTTTATTTCTGCGATGACATCAAAAACGTCAAGCACGATCGGCACAAGCGGCGCGTCGAAATCGGCCGACGAAAAACGGCCAGTAGCCGCTGCCCGTTCGGCGCTCGAGTTTGCCATTGTTTGCAGGAAGTCGCTCATGATCCCCGGAAGTGCTCACGTAATCGCTCAATGAACTCAGCCGCTTCGCCATTGTCGATCGCCGCGGCGGCCATTTCGACGCCGTGCCGCGGATCGCTTGCACTGCCCAACACCTCGAGCACCAGGGAAGTGCCCATGAGCAGCGCATCACGGTGAGCGCCCTTGTCCTCGCCCGTGAGGACGCGAATCAGTTCTTGCGCATTGTGCTCTGCATCCCCTCCGGCCAAGTCCTCAGCCGAACAGCGCTTCAACCCATAGTCTTCCGGCGTGCGCGTTGACTCGTTGACGTTGCCGGGCGATACGTCAAACATCGCAAACTCGCCAACCGGCGTAGCTTCGTCCCAACCAGGTTTGCCATGTACCACGAACGCCCGCCCGATGGGCATACCAGCCAGTGCGTCGGCCATCAGTCTTGCGGCATCCAGGCTCCACGCACCAATTAGCTGGAATGGCGGCTTGGCCGGGTTAGTCAGTGGCCCGAGCATATTGAAGACCGTGCGCACCGCAAGCGCACCGCGAACCGGCACGACAGCCTTCATTGCCGGGTGATATGCCGGCGCAAACAGAAAAGTGAAGCCGGTCGCTTCCAGGCAGGCAACCGCTTCCTTCTCGTGCAACGGCAGCGGCATACCAAGGCACTCGAGCATATCGGCGCTGCCGGAACGACTCGAGACCGAGCGATTGCCGTGCTTCACGACTCTCGCGCCGCACGCTGCGGCAAGCAGGCCCGTGCCGGTCGATAGATTCAGGCTGCCCGAACCATCGCCGCCAGTGCCCACCGTATCGACCGTCGGCTCGCCATCGGGAATGGCCGGATGCACAGCGAGTTCGCGCATCGCGGTTGCAAAGCCGCGTATTTCATCGGGCGTTTCACCCTTGGCGCGAAGTCCCGCAAGCAGAGCGCCGGCCAGGGCCGCAGGCATGTCGCCTTCGGCCAACTTGTGCATGAGTTCATTCGCCTGGTGCTCGCTTAACGATTTACCATCGAGCAACTGGTCGAGCATTGCGCTGAATTCTTTGCTCATGATGCACGCATCCGAAGAAAATTGGTCATGAGTTGGTCACCCTCAGGGGTCAGCACGCTCTCCGGATGAAACTGCACACCCTCCAGCGGCAATGCTTTGTGTCGAACACCCATGATCTCACCACGATCCGTCTCGGCTGTCAGCTCCAGCACATCCGGCAACGAATCGTACCTGGCGCAGAGCGAATGATAACGCCCAACTTGCAAGGGCCGCGGCAGGCCTTCGTAGATTGTCGCACCATCGTGTTTGGCCATTGACGTTTTGCCGTGCATCAGGCGTTCTGCCTGGACGATGTCACCACCAAAATGTTGCACGAGACACTGGTGCCCCAGGCAGACACCGAGTATCGGCGCGCGCCGCGCAAAAGCGGCGATCATTTCGAGCGACACGCCGGCGTCCTCAGGGCGGCCGGGGCCGGGCGAAATCACGAGATGTGTTGCGCCCATTTGCAACGCTGCATCAACAGTGATCGCATCGTTGCGGTGCACGATAACGTTTGCGCCCTGCGCAGCAAATGCCTGCACGAGGTTGTAGGTAAACGAATCATAATTGTCGATCAGCAGCATGCGCACATCGGCGACGCCCGGAGACAGTGTCATCACAATCCCTCCGCTGCGATTTCCAGGGCGCGCCGCAGAATCGCGCTCTTGGCGAGGACTTCGCGATACTCGTTGGCTGGCACCGAATCCGCCACGATCCCCGCTCCCGCCTGGAAACTGTATTCATTGCCGGAAAATACCAGTGTGCGAATGGTTATTGCCTGGTCCATGTCACCGGAGAGCCCGAAGTAACCTGCAGTACCGGCATACAGACCACGTCCCGTGTTCTCCATTTCCTCGATAATCTCCATTGCACGTACTTTGGGCGCACCAACCAGGGTGCCTGCCGGGAAGCTGGCAGCAAAGAGGTCGAACTGATCGTATTGTTCCGCGAGTTCGCCCTGTACGCCGCTGACGATGTGCATGACGTGGCTGTAGCGCTCGATGGCGCGGTACGGATCGACGTGCACGGAACCGGCGCTTGCAACACGGCCGAGGTCATTGCGGGCGAGATCCACAAGCATGACGTGCTCTGCGGCCTCTTTCGGATCCGCGAGCAACGCCTGCTCGTTTGCGCGGTCCTCTTCGGTCGACTCGCCGCGTGGCAGCGTCCCCGCTATTGGTCTGAGCGATGCCCTTGTTCCATTCAGTTTGACGAGCGCCTCAGGCGATGAGCCTACGACCTTGAGGTCTCCAAATTCGAAAAAGAACATGTACGGTGAGGGGTTCAACAATCGCAGCGCACGGTATACCTCGAACGGCGACACATTCGAACGACCGCGGAACAATACCGAAATCACGATCTGGTAAATGTCACCGGCTGCGATGTACTCCTTGCAGGCTGCAACGCGCTCGCAGAACTCCTCCTCACTGAAGCTCGCCTCTGCCGTGGAAACCTCAACGGATCCAACACCATTCGGTATCGGCCCACGCAGACGATTGATGACGTCTTTGCGTAGCTGCTGTCGCTCCGCCTCCGGACCGTCATGCAGCAGCGCAACGCGGCGCGTGAGATGGTCAAAAACGAGTAGTGATCCAGGAGCAACGAACGCCGCATCCGGCACATTGCTCTGCGGCGCAGTGTCTATTGGCAACCGCTCGAACAGGCGTACGACGTCATAACCGGACACACCGACAAGCCCGCCGGCGAATGGCAATCCTTCAACCTCGGGTCCCGGTCGTGGTGCAGCCGCGAGCACGGCGCGCAGCGCATCGAGATACTGCTGCTGGTTTGCTGGCCGCGGTTCGCTACGACCGTTAACGTGCAGCCCATCGTTGTCCATGCGCACTTCAAGTGCGTCGCCGAAACCGAGAAACGAATAGCGCGCGAGCCGCTCACCTCCCTCCACACTCTCCAGCAGAAATCTGGGCTGCAGATCGCGCAGTTTCAGGTACGCCGACACCGGCGTATCGAGATCTGCAGCTATGTCGAATGGTGCTTCCATTGTGTGTCCTGTCGCTCCCAGGGAGCCCTACAAAAAAAACCCATCACCACGAATGCGGAGATGGGCCTTTGCTTATTGTGCTCAGCGATTGGTTAGCCGGCCGCCCTCTCCCTGTGGGGCAGCCACCACCAGTTGTTGATGCGTTGAGCAGTCATGGGGTGAGTATTACCGCCGTCTATACTCAGGTCAAATGTTACTCGTGTAACCCTTGTTGGAGCGCTCCTTGGAGCGCGACCTGGACCAAGCGACATCGTGCCACGATTCAGATTCACCTCATTCGCGCCTCTAGAGGCGCTCCACCAGGCTACCACCCATGATCGGGAGGGCCGCTAAAGCTCATAGAGCATTGGCAATATCAGTGAGAAACCGACCCACATGATTATGGTGAGCGGGATACCCACCCTAAGGAAGTCGGAGAACTTGTATCCGCCGGCACTCAGGATAAGCAGGTTTGTCTGATAACCGTACGGTGTGGCAAAACTCATGTTCGCACCAAACAGGACGGCCAGGATGAATGGTTCGGGACTGACCCCCAGTTGATGCGCAATGCTGACCGCGATTGGCGTGCCGATGACGGCGGCGGCGTTATTCGACACGATATTGGTCATCAATGTCATCAGCAGCAGGAATGCGCTCAGGATCATGGCCGTCGGCAGCCCGGACGCTGCAGCAACGAAACTCAGGGCGAGGAAGTCAGCCATGCCAGTGTCCATCAACGCTTTGCCGAGCGCCAGGGCCGTGACGATGATCATTATGACCGGGACCGACAATGCCGTCGCCGCATCGCGCCAGCCCAGGCAGCCGGTCGCAATCATCAGGCCGAGACCGACAATCGCGCTCACCGCAATCGGCATGATTCCCAGTGCAGCCGCAAGAACCACGAACCCCATAATGGCCAATGCGCGTTTCGCATTATGTGTATGCGGCAAATCCGTCGTGCCATCCAGCACCAGCATCGAGCCGCTGTCCTTGAGCCTGGAAATAGCCTCACCGGATCCTTGAACGAGCAGTACATCACCGGCGCGCAGGCGAATCATGTTGAGGTCGCCGGTTACTTGCGAACTCGGTGCACGGGCGCGGTGTAGCGCCAACGGCATCAACCCGTAACTGCTACTGAAGCGTGCGGCGGCCAGGCTGCGCAAGTGAAGCGGCGAACCTCGAGTAACAACGACCTCAGCCAGTTGCTGGCCTTCGGCCTTGAGTGGCGTCTGCTCATCGACCGGATGTTCAATATCCGAGATATTGAAGAGCGTTGCGCCGAGCAACTGCTCGTAGTGTTTGAGGTTTTCGGGTGAGTCCTTGACGAAGAGCCGGTCGCCGGGCTGCAGTATGACCGACGGCAGTTTTGCAAGAACCAGCGACTCGCTGCGCTGTATCTTGTCGATACGCATGTGTCCGCCAGCTTTTGCGAGCAGCTCTGAAAGTGCCTTGCCATCGGCGAAGCCGCCCTCCTTCACATGCAGTTGCGCGCTGAATACGCGCGGCGTCGTGTCATCCATTGGTGGCGCGCGGTCCGGCAGCAGTCGTGGTGCGACAAGCCACAGAAACAGCAGGGCCACGCCACCGACAATCGCAACGGGCAATACCCATTCAAACATCGTGAACTGGTGCAGGCCGAGATCTTGCGCAACCCCCACAACCAGCAGGTTGGTGGATGTCCCGATGGACGTAGACATGCCGCCGATTATGGTCGCCAGGCCCATCGGCAGCATCACGCCCGATACGGGAAACTTCGATCGCAATGACGCGCCAACGAGGATCGGCATCAGCAGCACAACGATAGGCGTGTTGTTCATGAATGCACTGAGTACAGCGCCGGCAACCAGCGTGACAAGTAACGCCAGCACGGGGCGCGTGGACCATGCGCGGCCGACGACGTTTGCCAATGGCTGCAGAGCGCCCGTTGTTTCGAGGGCCTTGCCAACCATCATCAACGCACAGATTGCGACGAGCGCCTCGTTGCCGAATCCCGCGAAGAAATCAGCCGGGCCGAGATGCTCCCCATCGCGCACATACGGAAAAAGCTCGAAGCCGACCACGAGCGCGATCAGAATGGCGAGGGACGATGATTCAAGCGGAATCCGGTCACGCGTAAACAGGAATAACGCGAGGACCGTCAGGATCAGTACCGCTACGCCATGAGCATCGGGTGTCATCATTCGACCGTATCTCAGTTCATGGCCACTCTGCAATCTGTTGCGATGTATCTCTTTGTTGTAGTACGGCCCATGCGCGCTGATGAAAGCTTTTGAATTGATTGACGTTCCAGTGCGCGAGCGCCGGCGGCTTGGGAAACGCACAGGCATCGGCGAAACCGAGCAGTGGCAACAGGTTTGCGTAGCGATAGTCGGGCCTGGCTTCTGCCGGGAATACTGACCACGGCGACAGTACAAGCAGGTTGCGGTGCCGGATTGCGGCCCGCTCAACGGCAGCCTGCCATCGCTTGCGCCAACCGCAGCGAATCTTGCCACCCGGCAGCATACGACTGGGATCAGCCTGCTCAAGCGCCGGCAGATGGCCGGCTTGCCGGGCGATGCGTCCGGAATGCCGCTGCAGGACATCGCGCACGCGCCGAAGCGTGCCGCACATGCTCTGAAGGGACACGAATTCACCCGGGTCCAGGCCACGCATTTGCAGCAAATCGCCAAATCCGGTGATGACTATCGCCAGCCGGCGATTGAGCCAGGCATCATGTCGCATCTGTGCAGTCGGCCAGTTGGCCAGCGCGTGCAGTTCATCGCCGATCTCCACGGCACGGCCTAGTGCCTCTTCAAGCATGCCGTCGTGTATCGAGCCCGATTGATCCGCGAAATGCGCCATGTGCAGCTTCATGGATACCCACGCGGATGCCGCCGGTGCCTGAATATCTGTAATGGGAATCACGCCGAGAGCCATTTCCGCGCTTAACAACGGGCAGCGGCAAGCGACCAGTGGCGCATATGCAGGCCGCAACATGCCAGTGGAGCGCAGGTGCCACAATTGCAGCCAGAAGCGCTCGTGGCGACTACGCTCGCCGGCAGTCTCATCCGGGCGCATCATGGCGTGCCCCGGCAGCAAGTAAAGAGGGCCGTCTCCGAGAAAGCTGGAGCGCAACCGCCACGCCGCCTGTGGCTCCAGCGACGATGCATCGATGGCGATGCCAACGTTATTGGCCGCCACACCGGCGTCTTGCGCCGCGAGCCCGATAATCTCGCAAATGCCGGATAGTGCATCCCGCGCCGCCGCACCCTCTCCAAGCCGCGTTACCGCCAGCGACAATGTCCACCCGGCAACAAGACTATCGAACAGCTGCTGTCTGAGACGCTTCGCGGCACCCGCTGACTCGCGCACCGCAAGTGCATCGACCGGCATGGTGGCGCCTGACGTCAATGCCCCATCCCGCTCGACTGACATCATCGGCTCGATGCCCGCCAGTTCCAGTTCGCGACAAAGTTGCACGGCGCGACCCGAGCCGATGATTAATGGAGTATGATCGCTGTCGACAGCCATCTTTGGCATTGTCATCACAATGCCCGGTACACGCCTGCAGCTTATCTGGGCAGCTTGATAAGATTTTGCTAACGTGTATTTACCGAACCCGCTGAGAACCCCTGATGCCCTCTTTTGACGTCGTAAGTGACTTTGATGCTCACGAGGCCAGCAATGCTGTTGACCAGGCCAATCGTGAGGTCAACACGCGGTTTGACTTCAAAGGCACCGGCTCGAAGTACGAACTCGAAGGTCAGGTCATTGCCCTGACGACCCAGTCCGACTTCCAGCTAAAACAGATGCTCGATATCCTGCGGCAAAAGCTGGCGAAGCGCGGCATTGATATCGCCTGTCTTGAAGAGAAAGAAGCAGAATTCAGTGGTAGCGAAGCGCGGCAACAAGTCATCATGCGCAAGGGGATTGAAGCCGATCTTGCAAGAAAGCTCGTGAAAATGGTCAAGGCAAGCAAGACTAAAGTACAGGCAGCCATACAAGGTGACAAATTGCGCATCAGTGGTAAGAAGCGCGACGACCTGCAAGCCATCATCGCTCTTCTGAAAGACGCCGATGTTGACCTGCCGCTGCAATACGAGAACTTTCGCGACTAGCGAATCCAGATCATGAGCATTGGGGTACACAAGTCCTTGCGCCGTCAGGATATTACGTTCGAGAACAAAGACCAGGCCTTGCGTGACGATGTGCGCACTCTGGGCACGATGGTCGGCGACCTGATCAGGGAGCAAGGCGGCGACGACTTATTCGAGTTCGTTGAGAACGCCCGGCGCCGCTCGATCCGCAGGCGCGAGGACAATGAGAAGCCCGGCGAAGAACTGGCCGAACTCGTTGACAACCTCGATCCGGACCTTGCGCTACAAGTTATCAGAAGTTTCTCCACCTACTTCCAGATGGTTAATACAGCCGAGAAAGTGCATCGCATTCGAAGACGGCGCGAATACCTTCGGGAAGTCGGCCATTACCAGCCCGGTGGATTCGAAGATACGCTGGTCAAATTGAAAGCCTCGGGAATGACCATCGATGGGTTGCAGGAGCTGATCGACTCGCTGCGTATTGAACCGGTTTTCACCGCACACCCGACCGAACCGACGCGGCGCACGATACTTCGCAAGGAACAACACATCGTTCGCTACCTCGTCGATCTGCTTGACCCGACGATGACAGCGCAGGAAAAACAGGCCGCGCTGGCGAACATCAGACTCCTGATAACGACTGGCTGGCAAACCGACGAGCACCCGACAGAGCAGATGTCGGTGGCCGATGAGCTTGAGCACGTCCTGTTCTTTATGACGGACGTACTCTACCGGGCGACGCCGCCATTTTACGAGGATATCAGGACGGCAGTCGCCCGCATCTACGGCGACGACGCCGAGAAAATAAAGATTCCGGCTCTGCTGAGTTTTGCGTCGTGGGTTGGCGGTGACATGGATGGCAACCCGAACGT
>Ga0255052_10003480_pt1 | contig 10917 bp, 3 predicted proteins | sample JV7_2_21_MG_FD_188632 | JGI IMG/M metagenome (GOLD analysis project Ga0255052, IMG submission 188632) | Seawater microbial communities from Jervis Inlet, British Columbia, Canada - JV7_2_21 | ecosystem: Environmental > Aquatic > Marine > Inlet | place: Canada: British Columbia | collected...
AATCAGGTACGGGATGGCCAAGCTACTGGGCTCCTGTTGCAGAGGAGAACATAAGCACGGAAGATGATTTTTCCCTCTTCGCGAAGAGGACCGAAGTACTTTGCAGCAGGTGCGACTCACATCTGGGACACATATTCAACGATGGGCCGAAGCCCACTGGCCTGCGCTACTGCATAAACTCGGCAGCTCTCGATTTCGAAAAAGCAGATGAGTGACCGCTTTTTAGAGAACTGAATTCAGGAGTCAGGAGTCAGGAGTCAGAATACTGACTACAATATAAATCTGCTTTGGAAATCCATCCTGGATTCTGACTTCTGCATTCTGAATTCTTCTGCGACCCTCAACCATTTACAACCACCGCAAGATTCTGGATAATCAGATCTTATAGAAGGGGAATCTAAAAAACCATAACGGGAGAAAACAATGTCTGAGATCCGCCAAAGGATTATTGAAGGCATAAATGAGGGGGAGACCTTCACCGTCAGGAGAACGTTCACCCAGGAACAAACACTCCAGTTCGCCGATCTGACTCTGGACTATAATCCAATTCACTTCGATAGCCGTTTCACTGATCTGAAAAAGTTCCCCAGACTCATATGCCACGGTCTCCTTGTGGGCAGCATGCTTACTGAGATAGGAGGTCAACTGGGGATGCTGGCCTCCGGCATGAGCTTCAAGTTCAGAAAGCCGGTATATTTTGGTGAAACCATCACCTGTCATTTGACAATTGATGAGATCGACGAGAGGTGCCGGACAAAATCAAGCGCTGTATTCACGAACCAGGACGGTGAAACTGTACTTGAAGCCCAGCTCATGGGGATCCTTCCCGGTGAGCCTGAACAGGCAGTGATGAGGGCTATGGTGGACGAGGGTGATCCGACGAATAAACTAAGATCAAGTTGATAGTTGTTGGTTGTTAGTTGTTAGATAACTCGGGACTAGGGACCCGGGACCAGGGACTGGAAAAATGTGTGCACGCTTCGTCATAAAAACCCCTGCGGCTGAGATCGCTTCCGAGTTTAAGGTTCAGAAGATCTTATTTGACCTGAAAACCAGCTTCAATGTAGCCCCAACGCAAAATATCGCAGCGGTAATAAACGATGAGGTAAACAAGCTTATATCGTGCAGGTGGGGGCTAATCCCCCCATGGGCAAAGGATATGTCCTTTGCCAGCAGGATGATAAACGCAAGGGCGGAGACTGTTGCGGAAAAACCCAGCTTTAAGAAACCCTTCAAAACCAGCAGATGCCTTATTGTGGCTGATGGTTTTTACGAGTGGCACAAGATTAACGACAGGAAAATACCGATATACATAAGTATGAAAGACGGCAAGCCCTTCGGTTTTGCGGGTCTTTACAGCCACTGGAAACCACCCGGCGGCGAATCTATATATACCTGCACTATTATTACTACTGAGCCCAACGAATTACTGGCACCCATCCACAACCGAATGCCAGCCATAGTAAGACCGGATCAGCGGGAGATCTGGCTGGATCACGAGATCTCGGATGAGAAAGATCTGCTTCCCCTGCTGGGATCGTATGATTCGGATCTCATGGAGGCTTACGAAGTCTCGACTGCGGTTAATTCACCGAGGAATAATTCAGCGGAAAACATAAAACCCGTTGTTTGAAGCACAGCATCACCCTTCGGCAGCATTACCCATTCGCACCAGGACACGGTGTTCGGTCTTCTCACCAAACCGTTGGATTTGGATTACATTCTCCTCCAATCTCCTGTCGTCCACTTCGATCCATGCAACTCCCCTGTTCACTCCCTCAGGATTCTGAACCGATATCTCATAAAGCGAGCGGTCAACCCGGTATATCACTCCGAACTCTTTCCACTCTGCCGGGATCACGGGATCTATCTTCATTTCGCGGCCACGTAACTTTATACCGAGCACATCCTCGATCCAGACCCTGTACATCCAACCGGCCGCACCGGTATACCAGCTCCAGCCACCGCGGCCTGTGTGCTCGGCCGCACGGTAGACGTCCGCAGCCAGAACGTATGGCTCAACGGCGTACTTCAGGACATCTTCGTGGTTAAGGGTACGCTGGACGGGATTGAGTATATCAAGGATCTTTACGGCCCTGTCGCCATCACCTAAAAGAGCCATCGCTTTGGCCACCCACATGGCAGCGTGGGAATACTGTCCGCCGTTCTCTCGAACGCCGGGTGGGTAACTTTTAATATAACCCGGGTCACGATCCGTCCTGTCGAAAGGCGGGTCCAGGAGGAGAACCAGCCTCTCGTCCTCAAGAACAAGGTTATCCCAGACCGAGGTCATCGCCTGGTTCGCCCGTTGCTTATCCGCAGCACCACTGATAACGGACCATGACTGGGAAATGGAGTCTATGCGGGCCTCCTTACTTTGAGCCGAACCGATGGGGATACCGTCATCATCGTAGGCCCTTGTGTACCATTTTCCGTCCCATGCACTTGTCTCCACGGCCTCGGCCAGCTTGCGCGCCTCGGAACGGAACAGTTCAACATCCTCTGTTCTGATCTCCCCTTTAAGCTCGGCCATTTCGCTAAAGGAGTTGAGGATATCGATCAGAAACCATGCCAGCCACACACTCTCACCCTTCCCTAGTGCGCCAACCTTATCCATGCCGTCATTCCAATCACCTGTACCTATCAGCGGGAGTCCATGCTCCCCGTAATTCAAACTATATTCGATGGCTCGACGGCAGTGCTCGTAGATCGTCGCCCTTTCAACGGATTCAGTGGGTGTCATGAAGGCCTCATTCTCATGCTCATCGAGCACCCGATCCTGGATGAATGGAACCCGTTCGCCAAGAATCCCGGTGTCTCCGGTGAACCGAACGTACTGGGCAGTGGCGTAGGGAAGCCACAGGAGGTCATCTGAACAACGCGATCGTATACCTGAGCCTTTCGGTGGATGCCACCAGTGTTGGACATCCCCTTTACGGAACTGCCTGCTGGCTGCATATCTGATATGTTCCCTGGCCAGAGCAGGATTCAGGTGCATTAGAGCAAGTACGTCCTGGAGTTGGTCCCGGTAACCGAAGGCTCCACTTGACTGATAAAAAGCGGAACGTCCCCATATCCTGCAACCGAGCGTCTGGTATGGAAGCCATCTGTTAAGCAGCATGTCCACCGACTGGTCCGGAGTCCTGACCTGCACACTCCCGAGCAGATCGTCCCACCAACGGGCCGTCTGCTGAAAAGACTCTTCCACAGTCAGGTTGTGGCTGTACTTTATGACAAGATCCTGAGCCTCCTGAACGGTACCAGTCTGGCCGATGAGACATGTTACATCCGTACTCTGTCCGGGAGCAAGTTCAACAATGACCTGGATCGCGGTGGCCGGATCGAGACCAATCCCGGTTCGTCCTGAAAGACTCACTCGTCTCATTGCCTCCGGGTCCTCGAGAGAACCGTTCCTGCCGATGAATTCCCCACGGTCTCCCGTGCAGCTATCCGGAATCGGCCTGACCGCAGCAAAGGCCACACTGTCACCATAGTCCGGATGGTAATGGTTGCGGGCAAGCATCATCTGGGTTTTGCTCTGCCAGCTTGTTTCAATGTGCATTTGTGTCTTTTCCCGGTCCTGACCCAGGCACCATTCAATGTAGTAAGTTACCGAGATCACCCTTTTTCTTTCAGAACTGTTACTGAGGCGAATCCGCTTGATGCAGATCGGCTCATCGCCGTTGTCGTCCACCGGAACGAAGGTGACCAGTTCATGTTCGATACCGTGGCCGTTATACTCATGAATAGTGTATCCCGCGCCGTGCCTGACCCGATACATTCCGTCGCCGCGTATGGGAAGTGGTGTTGGGGTCCAGAATCTGCCGCTCTCTTCGTCCCGCAAATAGATGACTTCACCTGGCGGATCGCTGACTGGATCGTTGGACCAGCCAGTCAACCGGTTCAGCTGGCTGTTTCCGCACCATACTGAACCAAATCCTGATTCGCTAACGAGAGCACCGAACAGCGGATTCGCCATTACGTTAATCCAGGGGGCCGGAGTCCATTCCCCGGACTCAAGGGTGATGACATATTCCCTGCCGTCTGTTGAAAACCCTCCAAAATGATTGTTATAGATCGTCTCAATGGGAGTAAGGGCAGGGTGGCCTGTGTGTTCATTGTGCACATCCGTCTGCTTCTTCCATGGAAGGGATGGGGGTTCCAGCGGAGCACCCATTTGCTGAGCCAGCGGCCCGCGGGCTGCAATAAGTGTCACGTGGGCCACGGACAGCATGAGAGTGAGGTCGTCCTTATCTATCTGATCTATGCTGCGCAGGTACACTCCTCCAGGTTCTTCTATCCCCGTATACAGAGTGTGCCCCTGGATAAGTCTCAGCAGCTGGTCATTCAGCGGCTGTTCATAGCTGCTGGATTCCTCATTGAGGATCAGCAGATCGGTCTTCAGACCGTGACGTCTCCAGAACGAGTGCGCCAGCAGTATCTCGCGAACCAGACCAATATCTGCAGAATCGTCTAAGGAAAGAACGATTATAGGAAGGTCTCCCGAAATCCCGTACCCCCACAGCCTTGACTGTCCCAGACGGTTCTGCCTGAGCCTGTCCTGGGGAGGTCTGTGTTTAGCGCTGGAGAATAACAAATAGCTTGCCAGATGTTGATATCTGTGAGCCACCTCCGGTTTGATGCGAAGCTGCCTGAGTTCAAGCTGCGAAGCGGGCCAGGCCAGATCGCAGCTTCTGCGTATCATGCTGTAGTGAGAGTATTTTTCCATCAGATCCACGATTTCCTCGCGGCTCTCTGCGACACCCAGAACCATGGAGAGTCGGATTTCCTGACCAGGCCTGATTGCAACTTCCCTGCGAATACTGAAGATCGGGTCCAGGACGAACCCCTCAGAACCTGTCAGCTTTCCATGAATGGCAGCCGGGTCCATAGGCGCACATCCCCGTGACAGAAACCTCTTCCGGTCGGTTTCAAACATAAAGGGTCCTTCATCCTCGCCTTCAGAGACAATAGCGTGACCCGCCCATATCTGATGTTCATCTTCACTTCGCAGACGTCTGTGTGCGAGCAATGCCTTTGAGTCTGCGAGAGCTTCAGTATGCAGGAACATCTTGCTGAAGGCGGGGTGTGTCCTTTCAGCGTCGTGGCCGGCAAGAGCCAGTTCCATATAACTGGTCAACTCCAGATACCTGGTTTTGCCGGATCGGTTCTTCAACGTTATCTCCCTGATCTCAATATCATCCTCGGCAGAGACGATTATAACGCTTTCGGTCTCAATTCCTCTGTCAGATCTCCTTATTTCCGCCCGGTCCAGGGTGAAACTGGCCACGTAATTGTCCGGGGTGGAACCTGTGGGGTGGTATGCGATGCTCCAGATGTGATCAGAATCCTGATCCCTGATGTAACAGAATGTTCCCCAGTTATCCCGGGTAGGGTCAGACCTCCAGCTAGTAATATTCACGTCCCGCCAGCGGCTGTAACCTCCTCCCGCACTGGTTATCATGAGGCTGTAGGACCCGTTGCTCAAAAGGAGTATCCTCGGTCTCGGGGAGTGGGGCGTGTTGAACTTGGCAGAGGCCTGCGCAATCTCCACAGGCATAGTGGATGACGGGGCTCGCTCCCTTGTCGGTACGATATAGAGCGGCGGCGATGCCGGAATCCGCTCGAAGAGAAGCGGCTCCGACGCGCGCACCCTGGCGTCGGAGTGAAAACGCCTCTGCATGGGCTGATCATTCAAAAAGTTGTCAATCGCCAGGAGACTCATTGCCTGGTGATGGGCCATGTAGGTCCTGACAATAATACCGCCCTTTCCCTCACGGTCCCTTTGACGACTGTAATCTATGGACTCAAAAAATCCGTACTTCCCGTACAACCCGGCATCCACAAGCTTCTTTAAATTTCCTATCGCTTCTGCCGGCCGCACGGCCAGACTCAGCATAGTGGCATATGGCGTGATCACCAGATCATCCTCCAGACCTCTTTTAAGGCCTAGACCCGGAACACCGAAAGCCTTGTACTGGTAGGTTTTACCTGCATCCAGATCCCCATACGCAGATTCCGATATCCCCCAGGGGACCTTCTTTTCCCGCCCGTACTTAATCTGGAGACTTACAGCTTCATTGCAAGCCCTGTCGAGCAGCGAGTTTTCAAAAACACGCTGCATGAGAAGCGGCATGAGATACTCGAACATCGTCCCGCTCCAGCTGAGGAGAACGTGATGGCCGCTTGATACTCCGAAGGGCCTTCCAAGGGACATCCAGTGCTTGCTGGGTACATCCCCCTTGGCGACAGCAATGAAACTTGTCAGTCTGGCCTCGCTGGCGAGCATGTCGTAGAACGAATTGTCGAGGCTCTGGTCCGTCACATTAAAGCCGACATGAAAGAGCCTTCGATCCCTGTTGTAGAGGAATTTCATATTCATGCCGCCTGCCAGTTCCCGGGCTTGCTGGATTATTTCGTTAGCATCGTTGAGAACCTCCCATGCCAACCATACCGCAGGGGTAAATCTCTCTCTGAGATGGGCGATCCAGGCAGCCAGTGGATCCGGGAGGTTTGCACTTTTTGAACTGGCCTCCTTAAGGAGATTGAATGCTTTGACCCTGTGCCGAGCCAGATCAAGGTAAGAGGGTGCTGTCCTTAATGTCTCCTCCCATGAAGGAATGGTATCATCCCCGAGGAGTTCCACAACTTCGGCAGGTATATCGAACAACTCCTCTGCCCAGGAAAGATAGCGCTCTATGAGTTTAAGCAGCGCCTGTATTTCAGCATTGATCTGATTCGTCCAGTAAACACTCTCCTCATGGCCTTCGATCTCTTCGTTCGCGATTGCTTCCAAACCGCCTGGATCTTCAGCACTTAAGCCGTAACCCGGCTCCTGGTTTACTTCACCAGAAAGGCTCTCGGCTATAGGTGCTGCTTTTCTGATCCGGCGGATAATCTCTCCCAGATCGTCGGGACAGCCTGACAGAATGCGCTCAAGTTCTTCAGTGGTTTTCAGGTGCCGGTGGCCCCCGGCCTTCTTCAGGGAAATGTCCAGGATGTGCACCGAGTCGAGCAGCCCTTCGATAGCTCGCAGGTCCAGGATCGGTTCATTAATGATTTCCCTCATACCCTCCTGGAGGGTCCACAGGGATCCCAGGAGGTTTCCACTGTCCACAGTAGAAACATACCTGGGTCTGAGCGGTTCGAGGGTCTCGAGGTCATACCAGTTAAGCAAATGCCCTTCATATCGCTCCATCCGGTCTAATGTGGTAAACGTGTGTGTGATACGTTTTATGGTATTTTCGCCGTTCAGATATCCGAAATCGTAAGCCGCAAGAGCACTCAGCATCCACAGGCCGATATTTGTGGGACTCGTTCTTGGCGCAATCTCGTCGAGATGAGACACCTGGTAGTTATCAGGCGGCAGCCACTTGTTCTCGCCATTTACAAGATCATCAAATGTACGCCACGTCTGTCTTGCAATCCTCCTGAGCATCTTCTGATCCCGCTCAGAAACAACAGGAGAAACCTTCATGGACCAAGGCCTGAACAGAAACCGCCCTGACAGAAAAGGACTGGATATCCACAGAAGGATAAACAGAACAGCGCTTACCAGGCTCCACGAGGAATACGCAAACAGCAATGCTCCCAGGCCCGCGGATATAACGCCTATAGAAACGAACTGGAAAAAATATGGTTGTGTATGGCCGGAAGCTTTCCACTGGATCATATGGGCTGTCGTCCACTCCAGCAGCTTTTTCTTGCTGACTATCCTCCTGTACAAGGTCCTTACTATGGCAAAAGTAGAGAGCAATGCTTGATGAGGGAGCAGTGCGATCTCCACAGCTGAACGGCGCAGTGAACGCTTCAAATCCCTGAAGTCGGACTTTTTCAACGAAACACCCGCCGTTAACCAGGAAGTAACCAGGGCAAGAGGCCCGGGGAAAAAAGCCATGGCAACAAGAATAGATGCAACAGCCCCCACGGCGGGGGAAGCCAGCCATGCCAACACCAGCATCACGACAGACATGGCCGGGACTGTGCTCCGCCTTAGATTGTCGAATATCTTCCAGCGGTTCAAGCCGGACAGGGGATTCGGTATTCTCGCACCTTCAGGTGTGGACACTCGCGGGAGGAACCACTCGGCGATCTGCCAGTCACCACAGATCCAACGATGCTGCCTGGATGAGTATGTGAAATAGTCCGGTGGATAATCGTCAAACAGTTCTATATCACTGGCAAAGCCGACCCGGACATGCACACCCTCAATAAGGTCATGGCTGAGCAGCCTCTGCTCCGGGAATCGACCTGAGAGAACTTTGCGGAATACGTGGGGGTCGTAGATCCCCTTACCGTGATAGGAACCTTCACCTGCGAGGTCCATATACACATCAGAAACCGTTGACGTATAAGGATCCGTCCCTACGAAATCGGTAAAAGTCCTTGAAAACCATGTCGCGGTCGCACTTGTGAGTGATGTGCTGACACGGGGCTGTATAATTGTGAACCCGCTTTCGACGATGCTTCCATCCTTGCTGATCCGGGGACAATTAAGAGGATGGGCCATTGTCTCTACCATCCGACGTGCGCTGTCCCGCGGTAACTGAGTATCGCTGTCGAGAGTGATGACGAACCGTATCCCCTCGAGGGCCTCAGGATCGCCGACTTTAACAATACCTTGCCCCTTTTGACCGTCCCCAGTAAGGAGCCTGTTCAGTTCCTCCAGCTTACCTCTCTTTCGCTCCCAACCGATGTATTTGGATTCGGACTTCGTCCATACGCGCTCTCTGTGGAACAGGAAAAATTTGTGTTGCCCATACTGACTGTTGAGTCTTTCGATCCCGGCAACAGCAACTTCCAGCAGTTTCAGGTCATCTTCCCTGTGCTTTTCGTCGGCGTCCACATAGTCTGCAAACAAGCTGAAGACGAGGTTCGGATCCGGATTGGCCTGATAGCGTACTTCCAGTTTCTCGATCTCCTCTTTCACCGTCTTTGTGTTCGGGATGAGAACAGGCACTACAACCAGCGTCCTGAATCTGTCAGGGATCCCGGACGCTTCAAAGGACATCTTCGGCAGAATACGTGGGGGCATGGTCCTGGCCACGATGTAATTGATAAACTGCAGGGCAGCCTGGCTGGCTGGTACTATGCTGAAAAAGGCTATAGCAGCAACGGCGGCAACTGATATATCCGCGTAAATTCCAGTTCCTATCATAGCCGTCAGTATGGACACCGTTGCCACTCCAACGGCACCCAGATATGTGAATGCGTGGTTACGACTTACCCAGTTTACCAGCCTGTATGGCAGACTTTCCCGGCAACCGAGACTATTGGAAAACCAGGCCCTGCCTTTCCCTGTCAGATAGAAGCCGACATGATTGCTCCTGTCGCTGTCGGTGAGAGACTCCGCCTCTTTAGCCATCTCCACAGCCTTCTCGGCCACTTGCTCTTCACTGACTCCGGAACACCTGGAGAGCTCTTCAATTGCGTTTCGATAACTGTTGCGGGTCGAGAAATCCATGCCGTTGTATACATGAGCCGGGTCCCTTCGTAACACGGAGTCGACCCTGCTGTGAAATTCGAAAAGCTCCCTCCAGTCGATCTGACTGAGGTGGCGAAGGCTGGTAATGTAATTCGCGATAGATACTTCATCAGCAGACTGTCTTGCCCTCTCTTCGATAAAGATGCCGTCCAGTGAACCGCCGAACTTTCTCTGCAACCAGCCCTGGATGGGAAGCAGGGCGGCTTCTTCATCGTACAGGTGACCTGTTAGCTGAAAGGCGAAGTTAACACTGGGGTCCGGTTGCTCCCTCGAAAGCTCAGTGAAAGCTGTAAAGAGATTGTCCGGTTCGCGACGGGCAAAGACTATAAGGCGATTGGCCCAGAAATCGGCAGATTCCCCTTCGCACAATTGTCTGTCAACCTGTTCTGCGAGGCGACGGAGGTTTTCGATAATAACGATGCCGAACATTATCGGCAAAGCCCACAATTCACCGATCGTCAGAGCCTGGACAGATTGATAACCTTCAAGAAAATCATTTGTTATGTGGCGTTCAAGCTGGCCGTCCGTGTGGAACAGGAGTTCATCGGCCAGGCTGTAGATACGCGGCTGTCTTTTCTGTTGTCCTGATACGATCATCGGGAGTTCATTGTAGAAACTTTTTGGAAGGTTTTTCCTGATACTGTCGATCTGCCCCTGGATGATAAATGAATTGTCTAGTATCCACTCGGCTGGTACAGAGATGTTCTGCTCCATGTGTGACGCTTCGGCGAGAGCCTGTCGCACATCTTCGATAACTCTTTCACACTTGTCAATTTCACGAAGAAGAGGCTCGCCGCGACCGGGTACAATATTAGAGGGGTGGCTCCCGGCAAGCCTGGCAGCATGCTGCCTGAGATTTTCGACACTCAGCGGCTCGCCCATTATCCTTACAACTTCCTCAACGGTCCTCCTCTTCTCGGGATGGAAGGCAAAGATCGACGGTTGTGTCTTCCCCGGTCGCCTGAGAAGTTCAATTGCCCGTCCCATGGATCTTAGGGGAGCCAGGACGATAACCACCGTTTCTTCTGATACAAGCCAGTTTGCGTGCTTCAGGATCAGTTCACGATCAATTCCTAAACCGAAGTATCTGATAAAAAACCATCCCACCAGACTTCCCACAAAGGCAGATAATCCCAGAACATGATACGAGGCCCTAACTGTTACAAGACCTTCAGGACCAAACAACCTTAATGCTGAAAGTAGAATCCACCCCGAGGAAAACCCTATGGTTACACCCCAGAACAGCCCGTACCATGGTGAACGGTCATATAATTTTATATCTCCGGCTGATGATTTGTGGATGAGTGCCGATCTTCTGAAACCCCTTCTGCGAAGGTACTTATGTGCCGAAGAGGCATCTTTTCGGTTTGGATAGAAATTCAGAAGTGTGCCTAACTCTCCCATGGATTCTCCCGGGTTTTAGGCTTGTATTC
>Ga0255052_10003481_pt1 | contig 10917 bp, 8 predicted proteins | sample JV7_2_21_MG_FD_188632 | JGI IMG/M metagenome (GOLD analysis project Ga0255052, IMG submission 188632) | Seawater microbial communities from Jervis Inlet, British Columbia, Canada - JV7_2_21 | ecosystem: Environmental > Aquatic > Marine > Inlet | place: Canada: British Columbia | collected...
GCCGGCCGGCAGCTCCTCACCGGGGAATGGCATGAAGTAGGTTCTGCCGTAATCCTGAAATCCTTTGTCATGCATGTAGGCGTCGTCGGCGAATGACCCGAATCGCCGCGGGTCGAAGCCGGTCATATTTATCTCCGAGTCGCCGTACAACATCCACTGCGCGAGGTATTTGCCGCAACCCGCACCCTGGGCAATGCCGAACGATGATCCGCAGCAAAGCCAGAAATTTTTAAGCCCCGCCGCCGGCCCGAGTAGGGGGTTGCCATCGGCGCAGTGTGAGATCGCACCGTTCACGACCCGTTTTATGCCGGCGTCTTCAAATATGGGCATGCGTTCCATTGCTCGTCCCAGCCACGGCATCAGGCGTTCCAGATCCTCGGGGAAGAGTTCGCTGTCTGATTCCCAGCTCGGATAACCCCGAGGGCTCCAGGCCTCTGCCTGGTTCTCCTGTTCGTAAATGCCTATCAGCCCGGATTTTTGCTCCTGCCGAAGGTAGGCTGAGGCATAGAGGTCGCGCATGACCGGGATCTCCTCCTCCCTGTCGATGAATTCCTGGATCGGACCCGTAACGAGATATTGATGCTGCATGTTTGAGATCGGCAGATCCGATCCCACCCACTTCGATACCTGTCGCGCAAAACAACCGGCCGCATTGACGACGATCTCGGCGATGACATTGCCCTTTTCCGTTACAACTTCCCATTCACCCGACGGCAGCAACTTGATGTCGGTCACCCGGTTGTGCTTTTCGATAGTCGCACCCATATTGGTCGCGCCGCGCGCCATCGCATTGCAGAGCCCGGCGGGATCGGCATGGCCGTCTTCGTTTGTCCACGCACCGGCGAGGACGCCCGATGTATCGAAGAACGGATTGAGTTTCTTTATTTCATCGACACCGATGACTTCCATGTGGAAACCGACACTCTCGGCCATGCCTTCTACATACCTGAACCAGTCGAGGTCCGCCTCCGTCAACGCCACTCGAATACTGCCTGAGGCATGCCAGCTGACATATTGACCGGTCAGCTCCTCGAGTCGCGGATACAGGTTGTTGCTGTATGCATGAATTTTGGCGAGGTTGTAATTGCCGACGAGGCTTGGACATTGACCCGCTGCATGCCAGGTCGAACCCGACGTCAACTCGCCTTTCTCGATTAGCAAAACGTCAGTACAACCTTCCTCGGCAAGGTGGTAGAGCAGGCCAGCGCCCATGATTCCACCACCAACGACAACGATGCGGGCATGCGAATTAATATCGTTCTCCGTATTGATCTTCGGGTCATGCGGGGTAATAGTCACAAAATCCGAAATTTCTGACAAGCAAAAGCATGTCGATAAGCATGCGATATTCGCCTGCCACCACCCGCAAGAGCCTGAATTCCCCATTTTTCGTCGTTTCTGACCAGACTGGTGTCGCAGGCATCAATGCGGCAGCGCCGAATCTGGCACACACTGACTTGCTGAATTCGGCGAAAAGTCAATCATCTGGCGGCTTTTCGATGCGCGCAAACCGGGAACGAATATGAGTAGCAGACCGCGACGGAGAAAGTCCGGCGGCCGCAGCGCAAAACTCGCTGCCCGGCAACAGTCGCCGGTCGGCACGGCCGCATTCATTGATCGCAGGATTCCATACTATGAGCTGCTGGACGATGAAGCACTGGAGTTGATCGAGCACAATGCCGATACCGTGCTCGAGGAGATCGGCATCGAGTTCAGGGAGTTTCCCGAAGCGCTGGACTTGTTCAGGATTGCTGGTGCGGATATTGACGGCGAGCGGGTGCGGTTTCCGCGCGAAATGTGCCGTACGATCATTCAGGCCACGGCGCCGGCCGAATATACGCAACACGCGAGAAATCCGGCACGCAACGTCATTATTGGCGGCAAGCGGACGGTGCTGGTACCCGCGTATGGTTCCCCATTCGTTCGGGACCTGGATCAGGGTCGGCGCTACGGAACCATCGAGGACTTTCACAACTTCGTAAAACTTGGCTACATGAGTCCCGGGCTGCATCACTCCGGTGGCACGGTTTGCGAGCCGGTCGACCTCCCCGTCAACAAACGTCATTTCGACATGGTCTACAGCCATATCAAGTATAGCGACAAGCCATTCATGGGTTCGGTTACTCATCCGGAACGTGCCCAGGACACGGTCGACATGGCCAAACTCGTTTTCGGTGAAGAGTTTGTCGAGCAAAACACGGTGATTACCAGCCTGATCAACGCGAATTCACCGATGACTTACGACGCAACCATGCTTGGCGCCGCCACGGTCTATGCCCGGCATAACCAGGCAACGATGATCTCGCCATTCATACTGGCGGGCGCGATGTCTCCGGTCACTGTCGCCGGTACGGTAACGCAGATTCTGGCAGAAGCGCTGGCCGGCATGACCTACATACAGCTCGTACGACCTGGCGCCCCCGTGATCTTCGGCACCTTCGCGGCGGCAATCTCCATGCAATCCGGGGCGCCGACATTCGGTACCCCGGAACCCAGTCATGTCCTGTTTGCAACCGCCGCATTGGCCCGACGACTCGGCGTTCCGTTCCGAAGCGGCGGTGGTCTGTGCGCCTCCAAGATTCCTGATGCGCAGGCGGCATTTGAATCCGCCAACACGATGCAGACGGCGGCACTGGCCGGTGTCAACTTCATGTTGCACACTGCTGGTTGGCTGGAAGGCGGTCTGACGATGGGGTACGAGAAATTCATCATGGATGTCGATCAAGCAAACATGGTTGCTTTACTCCTAAAGGGTGTAGACTTTTCCGAGAACGGCCAGGCGATGGATGCCTTGCGTGAGGTAGGGCCCGGCTCTCACTTCCTGGGCGCGACCCACACGCAGGAGAACTTCGAATCTGCGTTCTACCGCTCGATGATTGCGGACAACAACAGCTTCGAACAATGGGAGCAGGAAGGTTCGATGGACGCGGCGCAACGCGCAAACGGGATCTGGAAATCAATGCTCGAAGACTATCAACCGCCAGAATTGGATCCCTCGATCGACGAGGCTCTGCTTGGTTTTATGCGATGCCGCAAAGCGGAATTCGCGGACAGGGACTACTAGATGACTGACGATATCGCCGAAAGCGCCGCGCATCGGGGAACACGTAGTCCGGTTCTTGTTATCGCCTGTGGCGCCCTGGCGCGGGAAATTACTCAGCTGAAAAAATCGTGCGGCTGGGAGCATCTGCATCTGCAGTGCATCGATGCAAGGCTTCACATTCGCCCGGAGCTTATCCCGGAGCGCGTGCGCGAGCAGATTCAGAAGTACAGGGATAAATACGACCACATGTATGTTGCGTACGCAGAATGCGGCACCAAAGGCGTCCTCGATCGCGTGCTTGATGAGGAGGGGGTCGAACGGCTGCCGGGTGCGCACTGCTATCAGTTCTTCGCCGGAACAGATCGTTTCGCGGCCCTGTCCGATGCCGAACCCGGCACATTCTACCTCACCGATTTTTTAGCCCGGCATTTCAAACGCATGGTGATCGAGCCATTGAAGATCGATGAACATCCGGAATTACGCGATGCGTATTTCGGCAACTACCGGCGACTGGTTTTTCTATCGCAAACCAAGGATGAGAAGTTGCTGCAGGCGGCCAAAAATGCAGCCGAGCGGCTGGAATTGGAGTTCGAGCATATCCCCTGCGGTTATGGCGAATTAGAGACAAGCCTGCGAGCAAAGCTCGAGGATGGAAATAGTGGCCAAGAAAATACTGATCTACTGGCGTGATATTCCATCCCAGGTCATCGTGCAGAGAGGCCGCAAGCGTGAGAAAGCAAAATTGAGTTCCCGGTTTCAGGAGGCAATCGATCGCGCGGCGATGCGTGCCGGCAAAGGCAGCAGTGACGCCTACTTGGCCGAGTGGCGCCGTGAGACGTCTGCGTTCGAGTCAACAGACGAACTTAGGGAAATCGCCGAGCGGGAAGTTAGCCGCTTCGAGGAAGAGTTTTCGGATGATCGTCTGCTGAAACTTATTCGCAATCACGGTTCCGCAGGAGACTAGGTAATGACAGAGACATTGGTCAGTTCGGCCACCCGGGAAGTTCGCATCGGCTTCGAGCAGTCGTTTGTCGTCATCGGCGAACGAATCAACCCAACCGGCCGGAAAATCCTGGCGGAGGAAATGAAGCAGGGCGACTACAGTCGCGTTGAAGCCGACGCGATCGCGCAAGTCGCAGCAGGCGCCCACATGCTCGACGTAAATGCGGGCATACCTCTGGCGGATGAACCCGCGATCCTTGCCGAGGCGATCAAGCGAGTCCAATCGGCGACCGACGTGCCGCTCTCGATCGATTCGTCGATCGTTGCCGCGCTGGAGTCTGGACTATCCGTGTATCAGGGAAAAGCCCTGGTCAATTCGGTGACGGGCGAGGAGGAGAGGCTCGAGACCGTACTCCCGTTGGTGGCAAAGCACGGTGCGGCAGTTGTCGCAATATCGAACGACGAGACCGGCATCTCCGAGGACCCCGACGTGCGCTTCGAGGTTGCCAGGAAAATCGTCGAACGGGCCGCCGACTACGGCATTTCACACAATGATGTGGTGGTCGATCCGCTCGTCATGCCGATCGGGGCGATAAACTCGGCCGGCAAGCAGGTCATGCATTTGGTTCGCCGCTTGCGCGAGGAACTCAAGGTAAATACCACTTGTGGTGCGTCGAACGTTAGTTTCGGCCTGCCGAATCGCAATGGCATCAACAGCGCATTCCTCACGATGGCCATTGCGGCCGGCATGACCTCCGCAATCACAAGCCCACTGCATGCCGACGTCATGCAGGCGATACTGGGGGCTGACGTGATGATGGGCAACGATCCTGACTGTTCAAAATGGATCAGGAAATATCGGGACCCGACGGCCGAGGGCAGCGGACGTGGCGGTCGCAAACGGCGCCGTCGGTCGGCGTGAGGCATAAGAAGAGCAACCCTTGTCCTCAAAAGACGCGAAAATCGTATTTACGCCCTCCGGCCGCCGCGGAACGTTTCCGCACGGAACACCGGTGCTCGATGCTGCGCGCAGCCTCGGTGTAGATGTCGATTCGGTTTGCGGTGGCCGTGGTCTGTGCGGTCGTTGTCAGATCGTTTGCGCCGAAGGTAAATTTGCGAAACACGCAATCACTTCTCGAGCGGATCATCTCACGCCGGCCGGCGATGTAGAACGATCGTACGGCGAACGACGCACACCGCTGGCGGAAAACCGCAGATTGAGTTGTCAGGCGATGATACAGGGCGATCTGGTCATAGACGTGCCGCCCGAAAGTCAGATGCATCGTCAGGTCGTCCGCAAGAAAGCGGAGCACCGGGATATCACTCTCGATACTTCCATCCACCTGTATTTCGTCGAAGTGCAGGAGGCGGACATGTACGAACCAACCGGCGATCTGCAACGTTTGCTCACCGCGCTGTCATGGGAATGGCACTTGAGCGACCTTGTATGCGACCCGGTAGTTTTGCCGGCCCTGCAATCGGCATTACGCAAGGGCGAGTGGCAAGTCACCGTTGCCGTACACGACCAGTCGCGGATTGTTGCGATCTGGCCGGGCTTCAGGCGCGACGTCTATGGTCTCGCGGTCGATATCGGCTCAACGACGATTGCGGCGCATCTGTGCAATCTCACCACTGGTGATGTTGTGGCAACCGGCGGCATCATGAATCCGCAAATTCGCTTCGGCGAGGACCTCATGAGCCGGGTGTCCTATGTTCAGATGCATCCCGAAGGCGCGACCGAAATGACCGAGGTCGTGAGGCAAGGCGTGAACGAATTGATTCGGGAAGTTGCGCGTGAAGGCAGCATTGAGCCCGAGGAAATACTCGAGGTTACGGTTGCGGGCAATCCGATCATGCACCATCTTTTTCTGGGATTGAGCCCGGTCGAACTTGGTGGCGCGCCGTTCGCATTGTCGACCGATGCGGCATTGAATATGCCCGCGAGAGAACTGAACCTGGATATCAACCTCGGCGCGGTCGTGTACGTCCTTCCATGTATCGCGGGTCATGTCGGTGCCGACGCTGCTGCAATGGTGCTTGCCGAGGAGCCGCACTTACTGGACGAGTTTTCGTTGGTCGTGGATGTCGGTACCAACGCCGAGATCGTGCTTGGAAACCGCGAGCGACTCCTGGCTTGCTCGAGCCCGACGGGCCCGGCGTTCGAAGGTGCACAAATCAGTTGCGGTCAGCGTGCCGCGTCAGGCGCGATCGAACGCGTACGTATCGATCCCGAGTCACTGGATGTTCGCTTTAGCGTAATCGGTTCAGAGCTTTGGTCGGATGACCCGGGATTTTCGGACTCGATCAAGTCGTTCGGTGTCACCGGCATCTGCGGATCCGGGATTATCGAAGCGGTCGCCGAGATGTTTCTAAGCGGAATAATCAGCGAAGATGGTGTCGTCAACGGCGCACTTGCGGAACGAACGACACGTGTAATTCCCGAGGATCGCACCTGGTCATTCGTGCTGCACGATGGCAAGCAATTGATTTCGGTTACACAAAATGACGTCCGTCAGATTCAACTCGCGAAAGCGGCATTGTATGCAGGGGTCAAGTTACTGATGGACCGTGCGAATGTCAGCGCTGTTGATCGAATCCGCCTTGCCGGCGCATTCGGCAGTCATATCGATACCAAGTACGCGATGGCGCTGGGCTTGATACCGGATTGCGACCTCGGGAAAGTGGAATCTGCGGGAAATGCGGCCGGTACAGGTGCGAGAATTGCACTCCTGAATGTCGCCGCGCGGCGCGAGATCGAGGCGGTCGTGCGCCGCATCGAAAAGATCGAAACTGCGGTCGAACCGAAGTTCCAGGAGTACTTTGTCGATGCAATGGCTTTTCCAAACAAAAGTGATGAGTTTCCGAAGCTCTTCTCGGTATTGACCAAGCCGGCGCCGGTCGCAAGTAAACCCCCAGCAGGCGGGCGCCGGAGGCGCCGACGAGCCTCGTAACTCTTTGGTATGAATACAAAAGTAAGTTTTACAGCAATGCAACACGGCACCCAGGCGGACTACGATCTGGTCTTCGCCCATGAGGCGGCGCACACGGCAGGGCAGGCAGACCGGATGCTCGAGTGGTTGCGAGCAATGGACGGTGACGCTCCCTATCGAATCAGTCGTCTCGACCATTGCCTTCAGACCGCGACCCGGGCGGAACGCGACGGCGCCGATGACGAAACGATCGCCTGCGCCTTGTTGCACGACATCGGCGATATTCTCGCGCCGGCCAATCACTCGCAAGTCGCAGCGGCCGTTCTGGCACCCTTCGTCAGCGAAAAAAACCACTGGATCGTCCTGCACCACGGTCTGTTTCAGGGGTACTACTGGTTTCAATATGCCGGCATGGACCGCAATTCGCGCGACAGGTATCGCGATCACGAGCACTACCAGGCGTGCGTCGATTTCTGTGCCCTTTGGGATCAAACGTCATTCGATCCGGACTACGATACACAGCCGCTCGAACATTTCGAGCCGCTTGTCCACGATCTATTTGCGAAAGAGCCGGATTTTCTTTCCTGACACAAGCAGAAAACAGAAAAATGAAATCGCAGGCACGGGTAGTCGTAATCGGCGGTGGCGTCGTTGGTGTCAGCGCGCTTTATCACCTCGCCAGGAAAGGCTGGGGCGACGATGTTGTGCTGCTCGAAAAGGCAGAGTTGACGTCGGGTTCCACCTGGCATGCTGCCGGCCTGTTGCCGCTTTTTAACATGAGCTACAGCGTCGGCCAGATTCACAAGTACTCGGTTCGCCTGTATCAGGAACTCGAAGAAGAGACCGGCCAGCCGGTCGGATTCAGGCAGGTCGGAAATCTGCGCCTGGCAATGAACGACGACCGCATGGATGAGTATTATCAGTACGCTGCCACTGCGAAAACAATCGGTATCGATATAAAGTTTCTGACGCCCGACGAAATCCGGAAACTCTGGCCGCTTTGTAGCATTGACGGAATTGTTGGCGGCATCCTCCATCCGGACGACGGCTATATCCAGCCGGCCGATCTGACACAGGCGCTGGCGAAAGGTGCACGGGGTCGTGGCGCAAAGATCTATCGAAATACGCCGGTGATCGCAATCGAACAGTCGTCATCAGGTGGCTGGCTGGTCAAAACTCCGAATGGCAATATCAGTTGTGAACACATCATCTCGGCAACCGGCAACTATGCGCGAAAGACCGGTGAGATGGTGGGCCTGGATGTTCCGGTCATGCCCGTGGAACATCAATTTATCGTCACCGAACCGCATCCGGAACTCGAAAAGCGCCGCGAAAATGGTGAGCCGGAAATGGCTGTGCTGCGCGAATCCGACGGGTCCTGGTATCTGCGTGAGGAGGCCGGAGGTTTCATCCTCGGGCCCTATGAAAATGGCGCACCGTGCTGTTACGTCGAAGGCCCGCATCCGCAGGCCGAATACGAGCTGTTTCAGGAGGATATCGATCGCCTGGCGCCACACATCGAAGCCGCGATGAATCGCGTGCCGGCATTTGCGGAAGTCGGCATCAAGAAAGTCTACAACGGCGCGATTGCCTATACGCCGGATGGCAATCCCATTGTCGGCCCGGCCTGGGGGCTCGATAATTTCTGGTTGAACGAAGGCCACAGCTTCGGCATCACGGCGGCCGGCGGTGCGGGCTGGCAATTGGCAGAGTGGATCGTAGAGGGCGAGCCGACGATCGATATGTTGGGTGTCGAGCCGAGGCGCTTCGGCGACTACGCAACCAGGGACTACCTCATAGAGAAGAACGAGGAGGCATACGCGCACGTTTTCGTCATCCACTATCCCGACGAAGAAAGGCCGGCGGCGCGGCCGCTAAAAATGGCACCTTGTTATGAACGCATGAAGGAAATGGGCGCTGTTTTCGGGCAGAAGTTCGGGTGGGAGCGTCCCAACTGGTTTGCAACCGACGGCATGGCACAGGAGGACGACTGGTCGTTTCGGCGGTCCAAATGGTTCGATGCCATCGGCAGGGAGATAGCCAACGTTACAGAAAACGTCGGCTTGCTCGACATGACCGCGTTCGCGAAGTGTCGCGTGTCGGGTCCCGGCGCCGATTCGTTTCTCGATTACCTTGTCGCCAACCGCCTGCCGAAGACAGTCGGCGGCATCGGTCTTTGCCACGCTCTGAACAATCGTGGCGGTGTGCACTCCGAGTTCACGATAATGCGAGAGTCTGATGATTCGTTTTATCTGGTGTCGGCCGGTGCGTTGCAGCGACTCGATCATGACTACCTGCAAAAATATATGCCGAAAGACGGCTCGGTAAAGTTTACGCAACTGACGGACAGCTACGGCGTGCTCGTCATCGCCGGGCCTGGGTCGCGAGAATTGTTACAGCGGATATCAAAGGCAGATTTCTCCAACGAGGCGTTCCGCTGGCTGACCGCACAGGAAGTTATTGTCGGCGAGGCTGCGGTAAATGCGATGCGAGTCAATTATGTAGGAGAGCTCGGCTGGGAATTGCACCATGCAATGGATAATCAGAATGACATTTTCGACGCATTGTTTGCCGCGGGTAAGGATCTCGGACTGAAGCCCTTCGGTATTCGTGCGATGGACTCAATGCGTCTCGAGAAGTCCTATCGCATGGTCGGCACGGAATTGTCGATCGAATATTCGGCGTACGAGTCGGTGATGGATCGTTTCGTACAGCCCGACAAAGGGGACTTTCGCGGCCGTGATGCGTTGCTTGCGTGGCAAAAGGCCGGCCACAATAATCTGCTGGTGACGCTGGAAATTGACGGTGTGAGAGATGCCGACGCGCTAGGTAACAATGCACTCTTTGAGAGCGGAGAGCTGGCCGGCCGCGCGACCGGTGGCGGATTCGGCTTTCGTGTCGACAAATCGCTGGCCCTCGGCATGGTGAGACCGGATTTGGGCGAAGTTGGCACGGAGTTGCAGATCGAAATCCTCGGCGAGAATTACGCTGCCAAAGTAATAGCTGACAGTCCATTTGACCCAAAAAACGAGAGACTTCGCGATGTCAACGGCGCCAACAGCTAAGGTAACCGGCGGCTGCCTGTGCGGCGGCGTCAAATACACAGTAGGCGGGCCTTTGCGCCCTGTCACTTATTGCCATTGCACGCAGTGCCGCAAGACGAGCGGCCACTACGTTGCAGCAACCGCGTGCAGAACTGAACACCTGTCGATCTCGCCCGACGACCGTCTGCGGTGGTACCGATCATCTCCCGAGGCAGATCGCGGCTTTTGTGATCTGTGTGGCGCCAGCCTGTTCTGGCGTCCCCGGCACGGCCGGCACATCTGCATCATGGCCGGTACGCTGGACAATCCGACCGGTCTCGATGCCATACAGCACGTATTTGTCGCCGATGCCGGTGATTACTACTCGATTCACGACGGCTTGCCGCAGCATGAAGATTACGGTAGCGCTGACCTGGCAACGCCGAAGAAGTGAAGATGTCCTCGGTGGCAGGGGCTTTACCGAATACCTTGTGCTTTCGCTGGAGCATGCAGCCAGGGAGTTCGGCGTCAAATTTTCAATCGGGCGGAGGTATCCTGAGGCGCAATTGAGTTCCGCAGTCCTGCGATTCATACTCAGGACGACAAAGGGACGGGTGCCGCCGCATGAGCACGACTTCAATAAACGAATTGCCGACTCGCTTCGGGTTCCTGTTACTCCACAATTTCACATTGATTTCCTTGTCATCTGCCGTCGAGCCATTACGCATGGCCAATCGTATCTGTGGCAAAGAATTTTATGCGTGGAAAACGATCTCAATAGACGGCGAACCCGTGCACGCGAGTGATGGTCTCCGAGTTAGCGTCGATTTTGGCATTGACGATGAGGCATCAATGTATGACCTCGACGTGATTATTGTATGTGGCGGCATTCGTGTCGAGGAAAACGCGAGCAAGGCGCTAACGAAATGGTTGAAAACGGTCAACAAAAAAGGCATTGCTCTGGGTGCGATTTGCACGG
>Ga0255052_10003482_pt1 | contig 10917 bp, 7 predicted proteins | sample JV7_2_21_MG_FD_188632 | JGI IMG/M metagenome (GOLD analysis project Ga0255052, IMG submission 188632) | Seawater microbial communities from Jervis Inlet, British Columbia, Canada - JV7_2_21 | ecosystem: Environmental > Aquatic > Marine > Inlet | place: Canada: British Columbia | collected...
TCTGTTTTGATCAATTTTTTTTTCAACCACTAATTGAATCGATAGTTGTATCTACATATTTTTTCAACGTCTTTCTCGGAAATCCGGATCGCGCCAGAACGGCGAGCCCAAGTAGCGCGCCAGTGAGAAAATCGCCAGCCTCTCCAGTATCAAGACTTGCTTTCAAATCTCCTTTCTCTTTGGCGTTTTCCAGGCCGATCGAGAATGCCTTGGACATTCGTTTCAGGAATTTCTGCATGACATCTTTTATCTCGGGGTCATGCGGGGCCAACTCCATCGCGGTATGGCACAACATGCAGCCACGGTTTGCCCGGCTTGAACACATGTGCTCGATACGTTCGTCGAACACTGCCCGAATGTGTTTCAGTGACGCGTCTGGCTCAAGAAGCCGCAGAAATGACTGGCGTCCCATATTGTCGGCATACCGCTCCAGGGCCTGCTCGAACAATTCTCGCTTGTTACCAAACGTTCCATAGATTCCGTAGCGACTGATACCCGATGCTTTGACGATGTCATCCATCGACGTCTCGGAGTATCCCTTTGACGAAAAAAGTTCTACCACGCTGGAAAGCACGGCCGAGCGATCGAATTGTCGTGTTCTGACCATGCAAAACAGAATAGTCGTTCTGTTTAAGCTTGTCAATCGATCAGATCGCAGGCACGACAACCTGAACGTGCACCTCCGCCAATCGTATCGAGTTTTCGGGATTGCCTAGTGCCGTGCCTGACCGTGTTGGCCATCTTCACTCTGCAGGAGACATAAGGGTACCTCTATTTACCTGTCGTGACCGCGCCATAGGTCCAGTCCGCCTCATTTGTATATTCCAGCAGTAGATGAGCGCGGACTGACATTTATTGCGACGACAGGTGGTGTAGCGAGGCAACAAGACTTGAGCGCTAAAGATCAATCCGCACCTCCCACTGCAGTGCAACGAAGTCTGAGGGCGGATTGGACTTTGTTGGAGCCGCTATACGTATCCCAATCCGCCCAAAGGTCTAAGTTTAGTGCTGGTGGTCGTTGCGGATTGATCTTTAGGTATTCGGTCGGAATTGTCGTCATTGCAATAAATGTCAGTTCGCACCGACCAATCCGTGCAGCCAATGGATTCAGGCGAACTGGGCTCACGAGAGGTAATTAGAGGTGCCCTAAAGCCGCCTGGCTGTTCTGCCTGTCTGTCTTATGTCAAGGTGGCGCGCTTGACTGAGTGAAGGATGCCAAAGATGCGATTTTGGCTCCAGGGCATGTGCAACAAGCAGTTCAGCCGATTTGAAATCTGCACATAGAGCGCCGGATTTGGCGGGATTCTCCTCGAATTGACAGCCTCAAATTTACTGTGCAACGATTGGATACGTTCGATAAAGGCACACCTTTCGAAAGAAGGGGTCGCAAAGCTACCGGTCTAAGGGGAAACCTAGGATAGCGGGGTCGCCAGATCGAGATGGTTACTGTCCTTAAGAATCAGCAATCGATCTGCATTGGCATTCGCCAGGCAACCCGCCCTCTGCTTTCCGCCCGACCTCGGGCTTCGATTGATGCCTCGAATCGAGCATCGAATATCGTCCCGTTCGATTTTGGAGTAAGCAATGTCACCAAACGCACTGCAATTGCGGCGGTCAGGCAGATATCGGTCACCGGTATCGCAGGGCCCCGTCAATATCAAGCCGACCCGTGTTGTCGAAATCAAAAACGCCCTCGGGCCGGCCTCACATTACTCAGCACCATTCCGACCCGTGGGGGCCAACAGTTCAGCAACCGGATGCACATCATCATCTTCCGGTACGGTCGTCGATCTAACTGCACTAGATCAAATTCTTAACGTCGATACGAGCGGGAACACGGTTACCGTTCAGCCGGGCGTACGGATAGGGGACCTGGTCAGGGAGCTGGCTGACAACGACCTGGAACTGTCCGGCGGGCACGACCTGATGAGCCGCACCGTTGGCGGCGCGGTCGCTGGCGGCTGTATTGGCCCTACCTTCGGCGACGACGGTGCATTCTTCGCGTCACAGGTCGAAAGCCTGCGCCTGATAACTCCAGCTGGCAAAGCAATTGAAATACGCAGCGATCAAAAAAATCTGTTGCATGCATTTCGCCTTAGCTTTGGCATGCTGGGTATCATTTACGAAGTCAAACTTCGTGTTCGCCCGATAAGAACATTTGCCGTAACCCATCGCAGGTGTACGTTCGACCAATTTGGCGCAGTCGCAGAAAAACTGGCCAACGTGGACGTCGGGCTGAAGTTCTTCCTGATGCCATTTCGCGATCATGTCTACCTCGACATTCGTAGAGTCGGTACCGGGACAACGGGGACACATCGGATTCCATGGAAGGTAAAAGACTGGGGTGAGAGCACGGTTCTTCCACACTTGTTCAAATCAATCAGTCGAGTCGTGCCGGCGTCCGGTGTTCGCTATCGAATGATCGATGAGATCAGCAAACTCACCCAGGGCATCGTGAACAATCGCCTGGTCAGCTCCGGTAGCAATTCGACTGCGCTATCCAGCAGTTCGAAGGCAGATGATGCTGCAAAGAAACTGCACTATTCAACATGGTTCTTCCCGGCAGGTGATTTCGCAATCGTCGTGCAGGCCTACCGGGACTTTTGCTTGCGCGTTAATCGAAATAGTGGCTTCCGTTGCGATATGCCAACCGTCGGATTTCGCCTCGGAAGAGACCGGTCTGCCCTGCTGTCCCCGAGTTTTGATGAGCCAATGATCGCACTGCGTGCGATTTCGACGCAGGAAGAAGGCTGGGAGGATTTTGCGATCGACTTCGGCGATTTCGCTCGCCACTGGGGTGGCGCACCACTATTCAATCAGACTCGCGAGGTTCCTGCTGATTACCCGGCGCAAGTGTTCTCCAGTCGCTTTGATTTCTTCCGCAAGATTCGCAGGCAATTTGACCCCGAAAATCGCATGATGAATCCGTTTTTGTCGCAGTACTTTCTTTGACAAACCTGCGCTGACTAAGCGTGGAGACCGCCGGTCATTGGCTGCCCGATGGCAAAAGGGTTGATCACCGTCGTCGTTGAAAAGCGCTGACTTTCGTCACATTCCTCCCCTGATCGGATGTTCCGGCGCCATCCGGCTCAAATCCAGCCCGGCCTTTCGTACGATGAATCAATGCAAACCGTTGATATAAAAGCTTATTCCTTTTAGTTACGAATAATTGCGCTGCCGCACTGGCTTTTATATATCAAACTGATACTATGCATCGCCCCGATATATGGCCGGCGAATCCCGGCGGAATGAATTCTTATGGATGTTAAGACGGTTTGCTTAGGGCTGCTGACAGACGGCCCTGCCTCCGGCTACGACATGAAGAAGTGCTTCGAGTCTTCATTTGGACACTTCTTCTCCGCGGGCTACGGTTCGATCTACCCTGCTCTCGCCACGCTGGCGCGAAACGGCATGGTCGAATTCGAAGAAGTGCCGCAGGACGGGAAACCTGATCGCAAGGTCTACACCATCACGGAAAAGGGCCGTGAGGAGCTGCTGCAGGGTCTCAGTAACCCGAAGCCGACACACAAAGTACGTTCGGAATTTCTGGCGATGATGTGTTTCGCCCATCTGATGACTGACGAGCAGGTGAACCTGGTCATCGACAACAAGCTTGTCGAGCTCGATGACTTTCTGAAACTGTTTGACAAGTTTCCATCTAACCAATGCAGATCGATGCCCAACGGCACGCGCTTTGTCGCCGGCTTTGGCCAGTTCATCGCTTCTGCTCTGAAGGAATACATCGAAGAGAACCGCGAAATGTTGACTGACTCTGGCGATGAAGGAGCCAGTGCGGCAGTCGGCGCGTAACACCGTGAATGCATATATTTTAAGGCAAGTTAAATGAACCTGGGCAAACTTGAGCGTTACAAATCATGGCTGATCTCAGCTGGCATCGCAGTTGCAATAGGTGCCTGGCTTATTAGCGGACAAACAGGCGGCAATGACGCAACCAGCGAAGTCGAAACAGCATCAGTCGCTCCCGGCGATGTGCGTACAAGCGTGCGTGTCAGAAGCCAGACCGCGGAAGAAATTACGCGAACGATTACTATCAATGGAATGACGGCGCCCGCCCGAATGGTTGAACTGGACGCCGAAACCGATGGCCGTGTCGTCGCAATCGGCGGTGAACGTGGTGAACGACTGGATCGGGGCGAAGTGATCGTGCGCCTCGATGAGCGAGACCGAAACGCGCGACTTGCGCAGGCAGTAGCGACTGTCAAACAGCGTGAATTGGAATTCGCGGCCAGGGAAAAGCTAAAGGGCGAGAGCTACGTATCCGAGGCACAGCTGCAGGAAGCAGCAGCGATGCTTGAGGCAGCGAAGGCCGAACTGGCACGTGCGGAGCTGGACATCGAGTACATGGTCATCCGCGCACCATTTGATGGTGCATTGCAGGAACGCGTCGTCGAGATAGGCGATTACGTCAAAGCCGCCGATCCAATCGCAACGTTTGTCGACGAAAGAACGCTGATCGTAAGCGCAAATGTTTCAGAATTTGACGCTCACAATGTTCATAAAGGTGAAGCCGCATCTGCGAAACTCGCCACTGGTGAGAGAGTAGAGGGTTTTATCCGATATGTGGCACCTGTTGCAGATCAGGCAACACGTACGTTCGTCGTCGAACTTGAAGTTGACAACACAGCCGGGGATTACCGGGGTGGTGTGACAGCCGAGCTTATGATTCCTGCGGAGACAATTTTCGCGCACAAAGTCTCGCCTTCCTTGTTGACGCTCGATGATGAGGGCAATCTCGGCATCAAGACCGTCAATGAACTCGACCAGGTCGAATTTCACCGTGCTGATATCGCAATGTCTTCGAGTGAAGGTGTCTGGATTGCGGGTCTTCCTCACTCCGCATCGATCATCACTGTTGGCCAGGGCTTCGTGAACGCCGGCGCACTGGTCGATTCCGTTACGGAAGTCGAGGTTAATACAGCAGTCGCCATCAAGTCGGCAGAACGGATTCAGTAACAATGAAAATTATCGATACTGCCATGCAACGGTCCCGCACCGTCATCATGTCGCTGGCGGTCATTATCATTTCCGGTGTCATCACGTATATCAACGTGCCAAAGGAAGCTGAGCCGGACATCAATATCCCGATGATATACATCAGCATGACGCACGATGGTATTTCGCCTGAAGATGCCGAGCGTCTGCTTGTTCGTCCAATGGAGCAGGAACTGCGAACAATTGAAGGCATCGAAGAACTCACTGCCAGCGCGTACGAAGGCGGTGCCAATGTCACGATCAGGTTTGATGCAGGCACAAATGTCGATGTGGCATTGCAGGACACCAGGGCCAAAGTCGACGCCGCGAAAACGAAATTGCCAGGCGAAACGGAAGAGCCGACTGTAAACGAAATCAAGTTTTCCCGATTCGATCCTATGCTGATCCTGAATCTGGCCGGTGACGTCCCCGAGCGGACACTGACCAATATCGCCCGCGATCTTAAGGAGAAAATCGAGGGTGTAGCCGGCGTCCTGGAAGTAACGCTTGTTGGTGTGCGTGAGGAGTTGATGGAGGTCGTCGTCGATCCGCGCGCGATGGAAAGTTATAGCCTGGATCAGGCGCAGATGCTTTCCCTGGTTGACCGAAACAACAAGCTGGTTGCCGCCGGCGCGCTGCACACCGACGAGGGCCGTTTTCCGGTCAAAGTGCCTGGCGTTTTCGAATCCGTGGAAGATGTCCTCGAAATGCCGATCAAGGCTGTCGGCAACAGGATTGTCCATTTTCGTGACGTTGCCGAAGTCAGACGTACCTACAAGGATGCGGAAAGTGTCGCACGCCTTAACGGTGACAGGGCGTTGGCCATCGAGGTGGTGCAACGTAGCGGCGCCAACATCATAGGAACCGTCCAGGACATTAAAGCGCTCATCGCGGCGGAAAAGGCGAACTGGCCGGCGGGAATTCAGGTCATCGCTTCCCGGGATAAATCGATTGATGTCAATAGAATGCTTTCGAACCTGCAGAACAGCGTCATCTCTGCAGTGCTTTTGGTATTCATCATTATCATTGGCATTCTGGGCCTGCGTGCCGCAGGGCTCGTGGGCGTGGCAATTCCCGGCAGCTTCCTGCTCGGTATTCTGACGATCGCGTCCTTTGGCATAACGATCAACATGATGGTGTTGTTTGCACTCATCATGGCGGTCGGCTTGCTGGTTGACGGCGCCATTGTCGTTACAGAACTTGCCGATCGGCGTATGGCAGAGGGAATAGAACGTCACGATGCCTATTCAAGTGCGGCACGCCGAATGGCATTGCCAGTGATTGCTTCAACGTGCACCACGCTCGCTGCGTTTATCCCGCTGGCGTTTTGGCCTGACGAGATGGGCGAGTTCATGAAGTATCTGCCCATCACGCTGATCGCCGTGCTTTCATCATCCCTGCTTATGGCGTTGCTTTTCGTGCCGACACTTGGATCGCTGTTCGGTTCGTCCGGCGCGGTCAGCGATCAGGCGCGCAAGGATTTGACCGTTGCAGAAACGGGGGATCTGGATACTCTGTCAGGATTTACCGGTAGTTACATTAGATTCCTCAAACGCTCTCTCGTCACGCCGTGGTTCAACGTCGCGGCGGTAACATTCATTCTCGTCGCGATCATCGTTGTGTTCGCAAAGTTTGGCCGTGGTGTAGAACTGTTCCCGGATATTGAGCCGGAATTCGCGAACATCGAAATTCGAGCACGGGGCGACTTGTCAACAACCGAAAAGGATTTCCTGGTACGCCAGGTCGAAGCCTATGTTCTTGGCCTGGATGAAGTGGAAAGCGTCTATGCGAAGACCGGCGGCAGCGGCCAGGGTACCGCCGAAGACCAGATTGGAACCATAACGCTCAATTTTATTGAATGGGACGAACGCCGGCCTGCCGATGAAATTCTGCGAGACGTCCGTGCAAGCGTTGCCGGTCTTGCCGGAATTTCGATTCAAACTGCAAAAGCTCAGGATGGCCCGCAACAAGGCAAACCGATCCAGATCGAATTGTCCTCGCGATTCCCCGAGATTCTGATGGGCGCGACCGAACACGTAAGAGAAGCGCTTGAGACCATTGAAGGCGTTTACAATGTCGATGACACGCGACCATTACCCGGCATCGAGTGGCAAATTGACGTTGATCGTGCGGAGGCAGCACGATTCGGTGCCGACATCACGATAGTCGGCAACATGATTCAACTGGTGACCAACGGCATCAAGATAGGTGAATACCGGCCGGACGACGCTGAAGATGAAATTGATATTCGCGTCAGATACCCCTACAGCTACCGGAACCTGGAACAAATCGATGACTTGCGAATTCCCACGCCGAACGGCCTCGTGCCTATCAGCAATTTCGTAAAGCGAATCCCGGCCAACAAGGTTAGTACGATTCAGCGAACCGACATGCGCCGCACGATGAAAGTCGAGTCAGACGTCGAAGATGGATATCTCGATGCGGATATCGTCAGCGAGATGAGAGAGAGACTAAAATTCCTGGATATCGACCCCAGCGTCAGCGTGCAGTTTCGAGGTGGCAATGAGGATCAGATGGAGGCCCAGGCGTTCCTGGCCAAGGCGATGATGATCGCCGTTGCAGTGATGGCGATCATTCTGGTGACTCAGTTCAACAGCCTGTTCCAGGCTTTCCTGATTCTGACGGCGGTTGTCTTTTCGACCGGTGGCGTATTGCTCGGCCATCTCATTATGAATAAGCCTTTTGGCACAGTGATGAGCGGCGTCGGTGTCATCACGCTGGCAGGAATTGTGGTTAATAATAATATCGTCTTTATCGACACCTACAATGTTTTGCGCAAACGGGGCGCCGAGGCGTTTGAGGCAATCTTAAGAACCTGCGCTGTTCGCTTGCGCCCCGTGCTCTTGACAACCGTAACGACGATTCTCGGGCTGATGCCCATGGTTTTCGCTGTCGATATCGATCTGATCAACCGTGATGTGTCAGTCGGCGCGCCCTCAACGCAATACTGGACGCAATTGTCGTCATCGGTCGCCGGTGGGCTGGCATTCGCCACCGTGCTAACGCTCTTCCTGACACCCAGCCTCCTGATGATCGGTGCGAAGACCTCTGACTGGCTCGCCGCCGCCCGTCGCGCAAAAGGCCGCGATCGGCCCGCACACGCTCATTCATAACAATTGCGGGGTCAGAGCCCGCTCTGACCCCCCTCCGCTCCTCCTGCCGGCCGTAATCCAAAAGAGCGTTTCAGGCATCTAAGTCTGTAGAAGGGCACGAAACGGGTCACTTCCTGGTTAGGCAACGTCGCGGAATTCGCGCTCCGTAGACAACGAAAGAAGCTTATTTCTGCCACGGCTGGTTCATTTTCAGCCCTATTTTGTTGATTTTATTAATTTTATTGAAAAGGTGGTACGAGTCGGTTGCGTTATGGTCCTCTAGTGTTATACTTCACTACAACACTATATGGCTCTACCGGCAAATACACCGCTTACTGGTAACAATCATGAAGCTCAAAAACTTTAGCCTGGCGATAGCTGCTGCCTCCTTGACCACGGTTCTGACGGCCTGCGGCGTTGGCGAGGCAAAAACGAACGTTGACGAGCTGGAAGCGGCTACACCGCTGCCGGTTGAGGTCGTGCTGCCACACAAGGCAGAGATATTTGCGACCTACCACACTACCAATACGATCTCCTCTGATATTGACGCCCCCGTTACGGCCCGCGTTGATGGTGAAATCACCGAGATTCTGGTTGAGGAAGGTGATTTGGTTAACAAGGGCCAGATTCTCGCCCGACTCGATGGCGATCGGCTGCGACTGGAAATGCAACAGGCAAAAGCTAACCTGGAAAAAACGACCCGCGAATACGAGCGATTCATCAACCTGCATGATCGAGGCCTGGTCAGCACCACAGCTATCGATGGAATGAAGTTCGACATGGAGGCACTCCAGGCGAGTTATGAGCTGAAGCAGTTGAACTACAACTACACAGTCGTTCGCGCGCCGATTTCGGGCATCGTTTCCGAGCGAAATATCAAAGTCGGCCAACACGTCATTACCGGTGATGCGACCTTCAGGATTACAGACACATCAGAGCTGGTTGCATACCTTCAGATACCACAAAGCGAACTCGCAAAGTTTTCTGCCGGACACACTGCCGACCTTCAGGTTGATGCAATGCCCGAGAAGGCATTCACGGCAACGATCGCACGAATCAGTCCGACCATCGATACGCGAAGCGGGACCTTTCGTGCGACTGCGCATATTGACAACCGGGACGGTTTGCTGGCTCCGGGAATGTTTGGGCGCTTCGAAATTTCCTACGAAAAACACGCAGACGCGCTGGTAATTCCAGCTGATGCCGTCCTTGTAGAGGACAACGTTTCAGTGGTCTACGTCGTCGACAACGGGGCAGCCGTACGCCGGCCGATCACGACCGGCATCGAAGAGAACGGATACGTCGAAGTCTTGAGCGGTCTTGAGGGAGACGAACACATCATCGTCACCGGCCAGAGCGGATTGCGGGATGGCAGCAAAGTCCTTGCCAGCGTTCCGTCAACCGGGCCGGTCACTGGCTAACAAATTGGTCGCCGGCTAACAAACGAAATACCAATCTAACAACACCGGATCAATAAAATGCCTATTGGGGTGCACGAAGATCAGGTTCTGACGCCTGGCCGAATCTGGCCGGGTCTCATCGTCGCGACAATATTCATGACAGCCTGCAGTGATGGCGGCGAATCTGCCGATGAGTCCGAAGAAGAGGAAGTGCTGGCTATTCCGGTCGAGACCGTCAGGCCTTCACGCGGCGACATTGACGCCATGTATTCCGGAACAGCCCCGATCGAAGCGTTTGCCGATGCGACTGTTATCGCCAAAGTCGGCGGTGAAGTCATGGAGATTCTTGTCGAAGAAGGTGACGACGTCGCCAGTGGACAGATTCTTGCTCGTTTGGACGGAGACCGTCTGCGACTCGAAGCACAGCAGGCAGAGGCCAATCTGAAGAAATTGCAACGCGACTACCAGCGCAATGTCGACCTGAAAGACAAAGCACTGATCAGTACCGGCGATTTCGAAAAGATTCAGTACGAAATGGAAGCACTGCAGGCATCCTTTGATCTCGCGCGACTTGAATACAGCTACACTGAGATACGAGCCCCCATTGATGGTGTAGTCTCGGAAAGATTTATAAAGCTTGGCAACACCATTGACGTCAATGCCAGAACGTTTCAGGTGACGAGCCTGGAACCCCTCGTTTCATACCTGCACATTCCGGAGCGTGAATTTCGGCGTATCGATCCCAGCCAGACAGCTACGATTCTCATCGATGCGCTTCAGGGTGCCCGATTCGACGCTACCGTCGCCCGCGTCAGCCCGATCGTCGATCCCGAGACTGGTACGTTCAAAATCACGATCGAGGTGTCCGACCCCACACGCAGATTGAAGCCCGGCATGTTCGGTCGAATCAATATCGTTTATGACAGCAGGTTGAATGTGCTGCAAATCCCTCGCAGCGCTATTATCGAAGAGGCTGGAACGTCATCGGTCTATGTGATTTCTGACGACGTCGTCGAAAAACGCGTTATTCACACCGGCTATACCGAAGGTGGAATGATCGAAGTCCTCGACGGCATTGAGGACGACGACCAGATTGTCTTTGTAGGTCACACCAACCTGAAGGACGGCTCAAAGGTATCCGTGATCAAGACGATCGATGCTGCCGACCTGATTGTAAACAATCGCCCGTCTCCTGACGGGATCGATAACTAAGCTCTCCGGAACACGACGATGCGCCGACTGATTGAAATCGCCACCGAGCGCCGTGTGACGATCGTAATGTTCACCGTTGCGATCGTGCTTTTCGGCATGGTTTCGCTGTCCCGTTTGAAGGTTAATCTGCTTCCTGACATATCGTATCCAACGGTCACCGTTCGAACCGAATTGACCGGCGCGGCACCTGTGGAGATCGA
>Ga0255052_10003483_pt1 | contig 10916 bp, 25 predicted proteins | sample JV7_2_21_MG_FD_188632 | JGI IMG/M metagenome (GOLD analysis project Ga0255052, IMG submission 188632) | Seawater microbial communities from Jervis Inlet, British Columbia, Canada - JV7_2_21 | ecosystem: Environmental > Aquatic > Marine > Inlet | place: Canada: British Columbia | collected...
AGGTCGGCAGCAAGGTCGGCAGCAAGGTCGGCAGAGTCGGCAATATTAAAGAAAATCCTTAGACACGGGATTAAGTTATTAATCAACTAACAACCACCAAGGGAGGGGAGAGATGAAGAAAGTAATTGAATTTGATAAGATTTGTCAGTCGTGTGATGGTACTGGCATTTATGTGGGGTTAGCTGAAAGGGACGGTGCGGGAGTTGTTTGCTATTCATGCAAAGGCTCTGGTTGCGTGTCTGTTCACATTGAATATGAGCCGTTCTTAAAAAGAAGCCCTCGTGATGACGTTAAACATGTCTATGAGGTTAACCCGGGAATTTGCATTGGTACGGGCAAGGGACAATATAAATTGTCTGATTTTGGAGGCATCCCGCTTATGGATTGGGCTTCAGGAAAACAGTTTGGGCTTCAAACAGAAAACAGGCTGTTCACTTGTCCTGCGTGGTGGTATCAAAGTGCAGACTACAAAAAGAAACCAAATTGGGACACCTGTTTAGGCATAGGAGCATTTTCAGGATGTGACAATTACCATAAAAAGAGCGAGTGTTGGAAAAGATTTGATAATGAAAACGCCTAACCACTTAAACCCCGGATCATTCCGGTATTCTATAACTAAAGGAGGGATTATGAACATTGAAGGTATGAACAAGGCAAAGATTTTAGCAGGGTTGTATAACAATTCTCGTCCCTTGGGCATGGGGATGTTACACTTCACACCCGAAGATATGACCGAAGAAACAGCGCAAAAGTTGCTTGATGATGGGCAGACTTATTTTGATTATCTTCAAGGTCGTGTAATGAAAATTGATCTGAGCAAAGATGAGCTTCGCACCGACCTCTACAATAGAGACAATGGCGAGGGATCAGCAGAAAGAGTTATTGAATTAATCAACGCTTAAGTATTCAGGGTATGGGATTTATTGAAAATCCCGCCCTCTGAGTAGTTAACACTTTAACCGTTGTTATTTTGAAGGGGGAGGATATGAAAGATAAAATTAGAATTATTACACCACAATTCGAGAGAACAGATGGGTTGAAAGTAGCTGTTCCCATTAAGGAGGATTTTGATAATTTAGATAAGTTTAGCGAAAAATATTTAAAAAGTTTGGGCTTGCAAGTGTGGAACAAAGACCCTGAAAAAATCCATTGGCTGTTCCCTAAAGAATGGTATGATCACATTCCCGAAGGATATAAAGTTGTTAGCATTATTGGAGATATTGAAAAATTCCAAAAAGGCAAAACCGACGATGATATAAGGTTCGGAGCGTTAGCCTATGGTTTTATTCAGAAATTAATTTAATATTTATTTAACAACCAAAACCGTTAACTGGGGAGGGAATAATGCTAATTCTTACTCAGGCTGAAACATGGCTGGTTCTCGGAGCAGGTTTATTAATAAGCGTCTTAATAGCCCTGTTACTGCACGATTGGAGCGAACCCGATACCATGGATGATTATATTAAACAGGTGGATAAGACGGAGAGGGAGAGGTTTAAATGAAGATCAGTATCTTAACCCCCGACAGCAAGAGTCCGAATCTGGCAGCCATGAAGATCTCAGCATTTCATAAAGCTATGGGGGATGAGATAAGTCACAATAATTTTGCAGGAGAATACATTTATGCTTCTGTCTTGTTCAGCAAAACATCCGATCCCCCTGCCGATCTTATAGGCGGTCCAAAATATCCGCATAGCAAACTTGATGCCGACATTGAGAAGATGAAGCCCGATTACTCATTTTATCCAAACATTGATTATTCCCTTGGATATACATATAAGGCTTGCCCGCGGTCTTGCGATTTCTGCATAGTGCCAAAGCAAAACAACGAAGAAACCCATTATTCGATACACGATTTTCATGACCCCCGATTTAAAAAAATATGCCTTTTAAATAATAACACCCTTGCGGATACTTTTTGGAGAGAAACATTTGATGAAATATTAGAGGCAAATCTAAAAATAAAAGATCAAAATGGATTTGATGCCCGCTTAATAACTGATGAAGTGGGGAGCTATATAAAGAAGTTGAAGTTTATCGGGGAAATACATTCGGCTTGGGATTTTATGGATCATGAAGAAGACATAATAAAGGGTTTAAAAATACTTCGTAAGGCAAAGAGCCAGATAAGTTGCTATGTTCTTATAGGGGAAACAACACATGAAGAGAATATATATAGAATTGAAAAACTTAAAGAAATGCGCATTACACCCTATGTTATGCCATTAAATAAAAAGGATCTGTATCAGAGAAAATTCCAAAGATGGGTAAATACTTATGTCTATAAAAAAGATCCGTGGGAAAAGTATAAATATAAAATTTAATAACTCCCCGAAAGGCTCGACATGACGTTTCCCTGTGGTACATACTGGTCATTGATGTAATGTGAGTAACAAGCTTTTTCAAATTGAGCTGTCTTGCTATTTGGAATGGCTTGTTTTTTACATCCTGGATGCAGACACCTTCCCAAATTAACCTTTGATCTCGGTTTAGTATCATCTATCCCGTATATTTCCTTACAAAGTCGGCACATAGTATCACCTTGATTTAATTTCCAGCCTTCACGGCTAAACCGCCAACCGCATGAACATTTAACTGTCCAGAAAGCATGTTTCTTCTTATTGTTTACTTTCAGTCTATGCAAAACCTCAGCCCCGTCATCAAATACAACACCTGTTAAGTCTATAAAACTCATAGTTACCTCCTTATGGGATTAAAAGACCGGCTGCCAACCGTGACAGCCGATCCCTTGCTTTATAAATTAGCACTCGGAATCTATGCACTATTTCATAGGCAGCCTCTCGATCTGGTAAGGGTGAGGTTAAAGATTCATAAATAAGTGGACGATTCCATCAATGATATCAGGGTCGCCTGAAGTTACAATCACAATAAAGGCTACCCACCCCGCAACTTTAGCCAAGTCTAATATTATATGTGTACTCTCTGATGTCATTCTCACCTCCATTTAAGGTTCAACTTCCGTTATGGTTATTTCACTCACTCCTATTATGAGCATTTCATTGTTTTCGGCTATTGTTTTAATTGCGTCTATTCTGACTACCTGACTATCATCCTTATAAAGAAATCCATTACAGGCATCAAGGGCAGACTTTACCAGGTTATCAAGATCAACCTTTTTAAACCGCTTCTTTGATATGTGGAAGTGAAGGAACATTTCTACGTTTCCCTGATAATTCGGTGGACTGACAAGTTGTTGCCTGATTATATTTTCCCATGTCTTGGTTTTCTTAGGAGTGTACACATGACCTGTTTTAGTATTAACCCGCGGTCTTTCTTTTGGTATCGGTGATCCCTGTATAGGCCAGATAAGGTTACTCATTCACCCTCCCTTAAAGGAGTCTTTAAGTTCTTCCTGTCATAGTAGATTTCGTGTTCTCTACAGTAGAATCTCATGCCTGCCGTTCTCGCTATTGGGCAATCGTCAAGGTTCTCAAACTTTGTGCAACCTCTGACAACTATGCACTCGTTATGGGCAGGATGTTTTTCATTTATTTGCACGTTTAACCTGTCAATTTCGGGAATTTCCGTTTCGGCATCTTTTTTAAATGAACTCGTTTCTTGCCGAACCAGAAAAATATAAACCAACGTCCCATCTCGATTCCGAAGTTTTTGGGTTTTTTCATTGTCTCACCCCTCTCATTTTGTGTTCTGGATAGGCTTTAATACCTGGAACGTTTGTCCGCTCCTTCTGTGCCTTTACAAGAGCATTAAGAGCCTTTTCATCGGGTATCATGTACTGTCTCGGTATTTTGTTCAGATCGGTTATCTTATACCGCCATGTTGTTGACATGGTTTGACCCGAGACTTTCGGGACAGACTTTTCTACTACCGGAGGTGGGGTGAATACAGGTTCCTCTAAAATGGCTCCCGCTTCTTCTGAATCGCCCTGTGCCTCTGCTTCAACCGCCGCCGCCAACTGTTCTTCTTCTGCTTTCTTTTCGGCTTCCCTTAATAATCGGGCTTCCTCGGCTTTGCGTAGTTTTTCCTGTTCGACAACCCATGCCGTCATTTGCTTGTTGAGATTAGTAATGGAAGGGGTTAGTCTTGCAATTTCCTCTTTTTCCCAAGCAACTATCTCCTTCCATGAATCATGTGCCTTAGACTTTGGAGTTTTGAATTTAGCTACAATCACTTTCTTTAATGCTTCATGAGATACAAGCAACTCCCCCGCCCTTGAATATGAATCATTATCAACAATGACAAGTTCAAGGGATTCATTTGCTACCTCTACTATCTGATGTTCTGTTTCTTCTGATAAGGCTATTTTGTTATCGCTCATTGTTCACAATCCTCCTCTTTTATGAAACCATTATTCTCTGCCCATATGACAAGCTCATCTTTGGGGAACACATCATCAGGGGAAAGACTTGACTTAATCCATTCCACCGCATCCTCCAATAAAGAATCCGGCACTACCATGTTTTTAAATTCATTTTCATCACCGCTTGTTATCATACTCCGTTCTCCAATCTCCATTTATGGGTTGTCAAAAATGACAGGAATATATTTCTATTCTTCCTGAGTTCCTTTGTGTAATTCTCTAACTTGTAAGTGCCGTTCGGTCTGAGGTAGACGGCTGATGAGCCTTTGCCCGATGCCAAGATGTCCAAGGTTCCGGCAAAAAGATATGATGGGTGGTATAACATTATCTCAAATGCGGGTGCTTTTAATGCAACTGTCCTCGTAGCAACCTCGCCTTCTCTCTTTAAGAGGTCATACCCCGCCATCTGGATAGGCGTTGTAGCATACGGGGAGCCCGTCTTGTAATCGTAACATCCCGATAGTTCATTCTCATCCCTGAACCTCTTGTTAGCCTCAAGATAGCCCATGAAATCCTCAGTCAGAAACCACGGCATTAAATCAGGGTCAAGCATTATCTCCTTATCACTCTTGCCGATATTATTCAGATAGCACATTCTATGAACCGCCGTTCCCTTTTCCATCGGGAAGGTGTTTTCAGGATCATAATTGTATGGCAATACCTGAGTAACGGATGGGATAACCTCACCGTCTAAATAATAGGTATGAGTTTCGGGATTAAATCTGAAATCAGGCATTATTGGGGAGCCTCCACCGGAACATACTTCTGGCAAGGCTCATCTTTTGATCCTCGCTCAATCTCACAGATGTCATAGGCGGCACACTCGTTACAGGCAATCCCTACAGATGCAAGAGCATCCTTTGAGTCCTCAACCAATTTCTCTACCTGATGCCTTGCGACCTTACAGGCGGCATCTGATACATCATAGATTGATTCCTTCCCCGGCACTGTATCGCCCTTTTTGTACTTCTTTCCGTCCTTTTTAGCGACAAAACTTGTCACTTCTAATAGCGTTGCTTTAATCTTGGCAGGGTCATTACCATGCAATTCAACCAAAACAGCCCATAATTTGCCCTGTTCTGCCGATGCTTTCTTCTTATCTGGGGGTTTTTGTCCACCAGAAGGGGTCTGAGGGGTTGTTTCTGGCTCAGAATCACCCTGTGTGAGCGTTTCGTCTATGTCTTGCTCAAATATGTCTGAGGCAGCCGTGACAGTCAACACAGCGTCAACCAGTGCCCTTTTCTTGGACATTTTAAGGCAGGTATTATAGTTATCAGCGGGATTGTCGTGTTCTACCTTCTCGCCCTGCATAACAATTTCCCAATTTCCATCTATTTTCTTTGTGCTGAAACCAATTCCCCCGATAGATGCCTGTGCCTTTTTGGGGTTCGCGTTCCTTTCGTTCCAGTAATCAGGTGGCACAGGTTTTCCGGTTTTTGTAACCTCTCCGGTCCTGAACCTGTATTTTCCTTCCATTGTAGAACAGGAGCCAACGCCCGATCCGAGAAATATCCCTGCCTGAGTGCTGAGATTTACCTTTGTACGGTATTCCCTGTGACTGTTTGGCATATCAAAGACTTCCTGATGAATGTCCGGTACGAGCCGGAAAGTCATAATAATTTTCTCAGCTCCGGGTTTCAGCAAGGCCGGTTTCTTTCCGCAGCCAGGGATTTTGCCATAATGCTCCCCGTCCTTCATTACGTCTGTCAGAACTTCCTGTATAAGATTGACCTGACGTTTTACATCACCTACTGATAAAGCTTTTTCCTCACCATATACTGTTACTTCATTTTTACTCATAACACCTCCTTTACCTAAAGGTTAACAATCCCTTCATATAGGGTCATAGTCGCATAATTCTTCTTCTAATTGGCATTTGTAATCAGCAAAGTTCTTGCAAGTGTCATCGCCACACGAGCCATCCCACACGATGGGATCAATTAAACCGTGGGAATCTATGTCGCCGTATTCGCTCATCTACCCCTTACTTGTTTCCTCTAAAAGTGATGGGTTCTCGTATATGTTGCCGATTATTTTAAAATATTTCATATCCCACATTTCTTCATCCTGCCCCTGCCAAAATGCCTTCCAACCCCTATCATCTATATGGATATGTTCAGGGTAATTAGGAGAGAAACCCCAGCAACCGTTTTTATATTCAACTGTTTTTAACGCACCCTTTATATCTTTATTTACTTGGATATATTCTTCTCTTGAACCAAGTATAATCATTTCTAAAATATCCCCCTCGTATATCTCCTTACCTGATTTATCGTGGAGTCCGGTGAATTGCATGAAGTAGATTTCATCTTCTTTGTCTTTTAATAGGTCGCACAATGGCTCAAACTCTTCAAAGGCAAGACTATCAGCGTCTATCATCCCAAATGCTTGTTTCTCTCCATCCTCATCCCATTCGCCAATTCTTGCCCACGCCCTGAACTTTATTTCCCTTTTCAATTTCTCCATAGCTCATTCCTCCAATAAGGGTATTGTTCCATAAGTGATTTGTTCTTTTGCCCACAGTATAAAATTTTGCAAGTTGTAATGGTTCATTGGACAATGCGTATATCCGTCTTCTAAAAGCCAGTAACAATATTCGATACCTTCTCGTAAATTGGTATCGCTATAACGAGTTTCAGTCTGTCCATTTGCACAATACCATCGGGTTAATTCTCCGCTTCGTTTACAGAAGAAGGCCACCATTACCTGACATATTGCCATCATTCCCCCTCCATAATCTTTATTGCAGCTTGGCAGATTTTTAACGGTGCTTCAGGGTCACGTAGAAAATCCCAAAACAGTATTTTGCAAAGCCCCGCCTTATCAGGTTCTCTGTAACTGTCAATGATGGCATTTATAAAACTATACATTTTCTCATCGGGTATCTTAGCGGGAATTTTCATAGCATCTGAAATGGAAGTGGAGTAGGAGGGGTTTTTTATGTGAGTCTTCATTGTACTTATCATCGATGTTGTGAAGCCACAGCTACATTCATGTGGAACAGTTAAGCGATTGTTTACCACTGAACCCCTTACGATCCAAAGATGCCAACACTCTTTAAACAATCCCTCATGTATAAAACGATTAATTTCCTCGTTGTTCACCTTCCACCTCCGATCTCTTTTAAACGGGCTTTGCATGTGTGGTTTTTTAAGTCCTTAGAGCCATATGGGTCAATTATGCTTGGCTGTCTCCCACAATGGAAACAATAGTAGCCAAGAATTGAACGCCAATAAAATCTCCTATAATGCCTATCCTTACATAGAATTTTCACGATATAACTCCTATGTTGTTGAAATAAGCGAACTCACCGAATAACTTTCTCGCCATAATATCATAAGCTTGGGCAGCAGCCTTTTCTTCATGGAAGTAACCTATATGTTTATTCTTGCCATTGATCATTATCGAAGCCATCCACTTCTTCTTTTTAATCACCCATGCTACACCTTTATATTGTGATGTTCCACCTTTACTAAGAGCATTCATTAAATTTTGTTGGTTGGTACAATTTCTCAAATATTTTTTCCTATTATCAAGACCATTATGGTATTTATGGTCCACAACCATTCCTTTGGGTGTGTTCATTATCAATCGGTGCATATATAAAACGAATACCTTGTCATTAAGTCTAAAACTCGACACAGCCCTTTCAACTTTGTTGTTATTGTGATATTGCCAATTAAACAATGAAACAAGTTCATAGTCTTCATCATCAACCAAAGCGACCTTACCCTGAGTCAGTTGTATTTTTTTCATCTCACCTTCCCTCTATCCACCATTCAACCAGACACCTTTTAAGAGAGATAGCTATACCACTTAGTAGGGCAATCCCACAGGCAATCGCTATGACATGTAACGCTATAACCGGATAAGGTAATGGGTGGCACATTATTTGACCCTCTTGCCTCCAAGTTTTTTATATTCCTTATAAGCAGAGTTGGCTATTATTCGGGCGTATTTTTTGCTATGTTTGGGGTCTTTCCATAATTGGAAAACAGAATTATCGTGCATACAACTCAACTTTGCAAATATAGGTATGATACAGTCTGTTTTTGTCGCACATAAACAAGCATATTTTTTGATGTATTGATTCTTGTATTCACAAGCAAAGCAATCATGTTCGATACAGCCATGAGTACCTCCGGTCCTTTCCCATCCCGGCCAGTCTGCCTTATCTCCCCCTGTCCTTGCACACCAGTCCCAAAGTTCCCAACAAAGCCACAGTGCTGTTAATTTGCCTAATTTTTTCATCATAACCTCCAAGTTTGGTTGAATAGTTGAACTGGCAAGGGAGGACTCGAACCTCCGACCATCGGCTTAACAGGCCGACGCTCTGCCAACTGAGCTACTTGCCAAAAATGAGATAGTGTCTGGGTGACGGTTATTCGGAGTTCTCTTAATCGGAGTTCCATTTTTATAACAGTCGGTCAGTGGGATGTGAACTTTTAGTTGTTTGGGTAATCGGAGTTCCCTCCAGTGTTTAACGAGCAATCTGGAAGCTCGGCTATATCGCCATGATATACACATTAACAGTGTGTTCCCTTTACGGGAAAGTTTGTTATTGATGTCACCATCAGTTTGCAATGTGGTCAGCTTTCCACTACCGTTTAAGGCACGGCGCAAGCCTTTCACCCAACGCCCACTATCTCGTTTCATTTATTCAGCCTTCTTGTAATCCTGCATTTCAGTTCCGGTAAGCGTAACCTCAGTTGTCCAGTTCGCTTGCTGAATCGCTGCATCGATGAGTCTCAACTGCCGTGCGTAGAAATCGTATTCTGCTGTGACCTGACTCAGTTCAAGTTTCGGAACGTGAGCAACAATATCGTCAACGCCTTCATGTGCAGCTTTTCTGCCGACCTTAATCTCAAACAGGCCATCCTGCTTGACCTGCTTTATTTGGTCGACTTTCCCCTGCAACTCCTTCCTTCTGAGTAATGCTTCTGCCAATTTTACTGATGCCATTATGCACCTCCATTAAATGTTAAATGTCGGAGTACCCGCGTTTTCGATAATAGCCGTGCAATGGCATTAGACGGTGAGAACGCAGATACCCCGACAAGATTATTAGCTGTTTGTGATTTGCCATTGCACATTGTAAATTCCATTCTACTACAAGATAGGATATCCGTCAATTAAATAATTCTTATAAGAGGTATAAGGGATGCTTATAGGGGTAGGTCAGGCGGATGAGAAGATATCAAGTATCCCCAGCAGTATCCCCTTGCGGTTTCCCTCCGGTTTTCAACTTCCCGCCGACTTGCTACCCCTTTTAGTCATCACCTACATTCACATCTGTCTGCATAAAGATAGTACCGAACACTGTTTCCATGAAGCTCGGCCTTCCCTGATTATTGACCACAACCTCTTCGCTACCGTTCTTATAAGACACAACCGCATCAGACTTTGACTTGACAGTGTAGATTTTCTCGTCACCTTTAAATATCTCGGTAGTCTGAGCGCAACCGACCAGGAAAGCAAGACATACAATTAATAGTATGGGTTTCACGCTAAAACGCTTTCTCTATAATAGATATATACCCCACCGGCCTGATGCCGTCAAAGCCTGAGTTCATATCTACCATACCGAGTATGCCGATCCGCGGATTAATGCCCATGATGTTCTTGACATTAATGACTGAGTTCACGGCCTTAATAACGTCTAAACCGACACCCATGCCCATGAGCGTTACATCGTTGAGATTACCAGCCAGTTCAGCCCTGATCTCAATTAAATCGTCAAAGGCTGTTATCAAAGGCATACCTACGCCCACCAGCACTTCCTCATTATCAATATCATATAAGGCATCGCCCTCGACAACCACGCCTGTATCCTGAATCGTTGAAATGATACCGGCATGAACATCCGGGGGCCATTCCATTCCTGCGATACAGAGAACTGCCAAGCACATCAAACTAATTAGAAACTGTTTCATCTTTTCCTCCCTTCCATTTTATTGTTAATCCTTCCTTCGCTTTCATTCTACCATAAGACGCATATATCGCGCTTATAACCGGCACGATAATGGGATACAATGCAATAATCTCGTTTACCGCTGCACTCAGATATTCCGATGTAATGTCAATACCGCAATATCCCATTATCGCAGTTACAAGTCCAAGCCACACTCCCTGCATCGTCTTACTCTTGAGAAAAAATTTCATATCATTCTCCTTTCATGGATAAACCACTTGTATTCTCTGTGCGTCAGGAATATTCATCGTGTCTGCGTGGAGCCAAGGGCGTTCGTTGCCATCTCGGTTCCTTCCACCCTCAATCCGGGTTATACGTTTTAACTTAGGATGATCTTGGTCGATGATAATTCGGTTTCTGACTACCTCGGCAGCGACACCCTTAAATATCATATCACCACCCTTTGCAAATCTATGGGCGCTATAATCAGCCCCGGTATCAACGTACCACGGCCTTAAGCCTCTATATTGTGCAGTGCCTCCCCATACCCAATTATTCATATAGACTGTTACCCCGAAATATTCCCAAAGGTCATCTATCATAATAAGGAAGTTTGGATCGAAGAACTGCCAGGCCAATTCTCCGATCCAAACTTCCTTATTA
>Ga0255052_10003485_pt1 | contig 10915 bp, 12 predicted proteins | sample JV7_2_21_MG_FD_188632 | JGI IMG/M metagenome (GOLD analysis project Ga0255052, IMG submission 188632) | Seawater microbial communities from Jervis Inlet, British Columbia, Canada - JV7_2_21 | ecosystem: Environmental > Aquatic > Marine > Inlet | place: Canada: British Columbia | collected...
TGGGAGGTTTGAATGAAAGTGACACTGCTTGCCGTCACCCCGGATGCCGAGAAACTCATCGAGAGGGCCGGCCGGACATGTTACCTGTCGCTCCCCAGAATGGGCCAGGGTACAGAAAGCAGGTTCATCAGGATGCTGATCGGCAGCGGGCACGAGTCCGTTCTGGAGCATGCATTTGCCACGTTCAGGGTAAACGGCGGTTCTCGTGCCTTCACCCACCAGATCGTGCGGCACCGGTTGTGTTCATTTTCCCAGCAGTCCCAGAGATACGTCGACGAAAAAGGTTTCGAGTATATCGAGCCTCGATCGGTAACTGCTGATAAGGAAGCCCACAGGATATTCGAAGAATCGGTTGACTCAGCCAGAAAATCGTACGACAAGCTTCAGCAGCTTGGAATAAAAAAAGAAGATGCCCGGTACGTCCTCCCGAACGCCGTCGAGAGCGAAATTGTGATTTCGGCGAATTTCAGAGAGCTCAGACATATATTCAACATACGCTGCGCCAAAAGTGCCCAGTGGGAGATCAGAAAGATTTGCCTGGAGATGCTGAGGATCATGAAGGAAGTAGCGCCGAGCGTGTTCGCCGATTTTACGATGGATGAAGAGAAGATGATCGCGGGAGTGGACAGGGGGGACGATTGAGGGGGGATTCTTGAACAATAACAATGTCAATTACCTTCGGATAGCCGTCACGGACAGATGCAACCTCCATTGCCTGTACTGCAGCCCTCTGGGCACCGAGGCTGTCGACAGAGAGGACCTGCTCAGTTTCGAGGATATCCACAGGCTGGCAAAGGCCGCAGTACACGAGGGTATCAGCAGGATCAGGCTCACGGGAGGTGAACCGACGACCAGGCGGGATATAACCCGGTTGGTGGAGATGCTCTCGTCGATAGAGGGGCTGAAAGAGTTGGCCATGACGACGAATGGCCTCCTTCTCTCTTCGATGGCGGGTGAATTGAAGGAAGCCGGACTGACACGTGTGAACATCAGCCTGGACACGCTCGATGCGGGAAAGTACAAACGGATGACGGGCGTGGACGGTCTCGGGCGAGTGTTGAAAGGGATAGAAGCGGCGAGGTGCAGCGGACTGGATCCGGTCAAGATAAACGTGGTTGCCATCCAGGGTTTTAATGACGACGAGGTGCATGATTTTGCCATGTTCGCGTCGGCCGAATCGCTGACCGTGAGATTCATCGAGATGATGCCTTTTCACTGCAACAGGGGACTGCAGAAGGATCACTTCCTCTCGACCGCGACGATCCTCGAGCTCCTGAAAGAGAAGTTGCCCGTGGAGGAATGTAACGGAGGCGGGCAGGCCACAGGCGCGATAGGCGGTGACCAGGATGGCGGACCGGGACCTGCGAGGTATTACCGTGTGGTGGGTGAAGCCGGCGCCATCGGACTCATTTCGCCATTCTCGAGGCCGTTCTGCCGCTCGTGCAACAGGCTGCGGATCACCTCCCGGGGAGGATTGAGGAACTGTCTGTTCTCGGATTCCGAGATCGATGTGAAGACAGCTGTCAGGGCCGGTGCATCCCTGGAGGAACTGGCTGCCATCATCCGCTCGGCTATCTCCTCCAAGAAGAACGGGCACAGCCTGGTACACGGACAACCTGGATGCAGGACATTCAGTATCTCGCAGATCGGCGGATAGATCTCTGCGGAGGGACCGGGATTGAAGATAAAAGTAGTTAAAACAGCCGGGTTTTGCTGGGGCGTGAGGCGGGCACTTTCGATGATCTCCGATGCCACTGCTCTCACGAAGGGCCCGATATACTCGATCGGGCCGGTCATCCACAATTCTCAGACCGTGGAGAGGCTGAAGCAAGAGCTCGGTATCGAGGTAATAGATTCTGTCGACCAGGTTGAGAGCGGTGCTGTCGTCGTTCGAACCCACGGGGTCGGTCCTGCAGTGTTCGAAAGAGCCAGGGAAAAGGAGCTCGAAGTGCTGGATGCCACCTGCCCCTTCGTCTCGAAGATCCAGGAGTATGCTAAAATGCTCACCGCCGATGGCTACAGACTCTTCATAATAGGTGAGCGCGACCACCCCGAAGTTCTCGGGATTATCGCTCATGCAGGCGGTCAGGTCACCGTTCTCGAGAATGCCGACGAAGTGAGAAAACTCGGAAAATACAAACGAGCCGGTGTGGTCATCCAGAGTACCCAGGAAAAAGGGTCCATCAAGGAGATCATCGCGGAGCTCCTCTCGAGGGTGGCCGAACTCAGAGTGTTCAATACTATCTGTAACGCGACCGTAAGCAGGCAGGCTGAGACTCGCGAGCTGGCCTCTCAGGTCGAGGTCATGGTCGTTGTCGGGGGGCGCAACAGCGGCAACACGAGCCGCCTTGTCGACATCTGCCGCGCAACAGGTGTGACGACATATCACATAGAGGACGGCAGCGAACTGGAACCAAGCTGGTTCGAGGGGGTGAAGAAGGTCGGGATCACCGCCGGGGCATCTACACCCGATTTCGTCCTCGAGAAAGTGCTTGAGAACCTTGAAGATATGGGAGACAACGGTACCTATGAGCGGCCTGAAAAAGATTGATCTCCAGACAGCGCTGGTGTACGGTCCCGTCTCTTCGAGGAGGCTCGGAAAGTCCCTGGGCATAAACCCGATCCTACCGGGAACCAAGGTGTGCACTTTCAATTGCGTTTACTGCCAGTATGAAGCCCGGAGCCCATTCAGCCCGTCAGATGTGGGTAGTGGAGAGGGGTTCGCGGATCTCGAGGCCATCAGGCGAAAATTGACTGATACACTTCTCGATCTCAAGGGAAAGGGAGAGCGGATAGATTATATCACCTTTGCAGGCAATGGTGAACCAACTCTTCATCCCGACTTTCCGGATTTGGTGGACATCACGCTGAAATTGAGGGATTCGATATACCAGGGTACCGGTACTGCCATCCTCACCAACGGAAGCATGCTGGTAGATGAAAAAGTGAGGAGGGCGGTAAAGCTGCTGGACAGGGCGATCGTCAAGCTCGATGCCGCTACCCTGTCAACTCTGCTGAAGGTGAATCGTCCCTACAAGGGGTTCGAGCTGGATAAATTACTCCCGGTGCTGTCGGAAATGGACAATCTGGTGATCCAGACCCTTTTTCTGGGCGGCAAACTGACCAATGCCGGGGAAAACGTGGATGCCTGGATAGAAACCATGAAACTGATCGAGCCCCGGGGAGTACAGATATATTCCCTGGACAGAGTTCCAGCCGAAGATGACATTCTCCCCCTGGCTGGAGAACGGCTCGACGCTATAGCAAGGAGGTTGGAAGACGAGACGGGAATCCCTGCCGAGGTGTACTGAACAGAGGTTTTCTTGAATTGAAACGGCAGCGGATATATATTCATGAGTAACAGAGGGTTTACCAGCAAGTGTTTTGCTGCGCGAAGTGTTTTGCTGTACGGAGGTTGATTCTACATGAAGAACACCGAAGGAGATTCTTTCTCCCGGGCCGCAAACCGATGGTCGAAGAAGGTTCGTGACGGGAAGCTCAGGGACTGGGATTTTACTACACTCTCGGGAAACGACGTTGAGATGTTGTACACTCCCGAGCACCTGGCACACAAGGACTTCCTCGAGGACATAGGTTTCCCCGCCGAATATCCATTTACGAGGGGGATCCACCCCAACATGTACAGGGGCAGGCTCTGGACCATGAGGCAGTTCTCAGGTTTCGGGACACCTCGTGATTCGAACAGGAGGTATCATTACCTGCTCGAGAAGGGGCAGACCGGCCTGTCCGTTGCGTTCGACATGCCGACCCTGATGGGATTAGACTCGGATCACGACCGGTCCCTGGGAGAAGTGGGCAAGTGCGGCGTGGCGATAGATTCACTTGCCGACATGGAGATCCTCTTCGACGGCATTCCCCTTGACAAGGTCAGCACTTCAATGACCATAAATGGCCCCGCTGCAATGCTATATGCGTTCTACATATGCGTTGGTGAAAAGCAGGGGGTAGATTCGAAGAACCTGAGGGGTACCCTGCAGAACGACATCCTGAAAGAGTACATAGCTCAGAAGGAATGGTTATTTCCTCCCAAACCATCCCTCAGGATCATAACGGACATCATGGAGTACTCCGCAGAGCACGTTCCCCTGTGGAACACAATAAGCATAAGCGGTTACCACATCAGAGAGGCCGGGTCGACGGCGGTGCAGGAGCTGGCTTTTACCCTGTCGGACGGTTTCACGTATGTCGAATCAGCTATCGAGCGCGGTCTCGACATCGATGTTTTTGCCGAGAGGCTCTCATTATTTTTCAATTCCCATCTTGATTTTTTCGAGGAGATAGCCAAGTTCAGGGCCGCGAGAAGGATCTGGGCCCGCACCATGAAAGAAAAGTACGGCGCGAAAAATCCCCGATCATGGCTGATGCGATTTCACACGCAGACGGCCGGCTGCTCGCTGACGGCACAGCAGCCCGAAAACAACATCGCCCGGACAGCTTTTCAGGCACTGGCAGCCGTACTCGGCGGTACCCAATCGCTGCACACAAACTCCATGGACGAGACGCACGCACTCCCGACCGAGAAGGCGGTCAAGATAGCTCTCCGGACCCAGCAGCTCATAGGGTACGAGACCGGCGTTGCCAATACGATAGACCCGCTGGGCGGGTCCTGTTTCGTCGAGTCCCTGACAGACAGGATGGAAGAAGAAGCCAACGACTATTTCAGAAGGATCGATGAACAGGGTGGTGTAGTCGAAGCCATCGAGAATGGGTTCCAGCAGCGTGAAATTGCGCGAGCAGCCTATCAGTATCAGAAACAGGTCGAGGAAAAACGCAAAATCGTCGTTGGTGTCAACGACTTCATCGATGAGGATGAAAAAATCGAGATGCCCCTCCTCAAGATCGATTCGGAAACAGAGGGAGGACAGAAAGCCGCGGTGATAAGGGTCAGGAAGGAACGGGACAACGACAGAGCCATGAAGTGCCTCCGGGAACTCAAATGTGCAGCGAAGGGCAGTGACAATCTGATGCCCTACATACTGGAGGCCACAAGAAGTTATGCGACACTGGGAGAGATGGCATCCGTGCTCAAAGAGGTGTTCGGTGAATACACCGAAAAGCCTGTTTTTTAAAAAGAGGGTGGTCCTATGACCCAGCTTAGTCAGGCAAAAGATGGACTGGTGACCGAAGCCATGCGGCTGGTTGCGGAGGAGGAGGGGCTATCTCCGGAAGTGGTGAGGCGGAGGGTCGCGGAAGGGACCATAGTGATCCCTAAGAACATCAACCACGATTTTACACCCAGGGGCATTGGAAAAGGGCTCCGGGTAAAAGTTAATGCCAACATCGGTACCTCGAAGGATCACACGTATCCGGATGAAGAGCTCGAGAAGATGAAAACGGCGATAAAGTTCGGGGCCGACGCCGTTATGGACCTGAGTACCGGTGGCGATCTCAATGAGATCAGGAAAGTACTTCTGGACGCGTGTGGCGTGGCTTTCGGGACCGTTCCGATCTACCAGGCTGTATCGGATCTCGTCGACACCGGCCGCTCGGTGTGTGAGATGAGTGTGGATGAGCTGTTCAAGGTGATCGCAAGGCATGCCGAGGACGGAGTGGATTTTGTCACGGTTCACTGCGGTGTGACAAGGAAGGCACTCGAGAAGCTCGAAGTCACCGGCAGGGTGGGCGGTATCGTCAGCCGTGGTGGTGCTATTCTCGCCAACTGGATGAAGTATCACGGCAGAGAAAACCCACTCTATGAGCATTACGACGAGCTTGTCGGGATCGTGAAGTCGAATGACGTCACTTTGAGCCTCGGCGACGGGCTGCGTCCCGGAGCAATAGAAGATGCGACTGATGGCCCGCAGATCGAAGAGCTGATGACTCTCGGCGAACTCAGAGACAGGGCGGTCGACAGAGGTGTTCAGGTGATGATAGAAGGTCCGGGCCACGTTCCCATTGATGAGATAGCAACAAACATCCAGCTCGAAAAACGCATCTGCCGCGGTGCACCTTTCTACATTCTTGGGCCTCTGCCCACTGATATAACTCCTGGTTACGATCACATCACTTCGGCGATCGGGGGAGCCATAGCGGCGATGGCAGGCGCCGATTTTATATGTTACGTCACACCGGCGGAACATCTCAGGCTGCCCGATCTCGAGGATGTCCGGGAGGGTGTTATTGCAGCCAGGATCGCCGGGCACGTGGCTGATATCGGGCGGGGAATTCCAGGCGCCCGGCTGCGCGACAAAGAGATGTCAACTTGCAGAAAGAACCTTGATTGGGAGGGCATGTTCGCCCTCTCCATAGACCCTGACAGGGCACGGGGAATGAGGCAGGAGAGTGAGGATGACGGGAAGGACGTTTGCACCATGTGCGGTGAGCTCTGCGCCGTAAACCTGGACAATATGACCAAGTCGAAGTCCAGCACTGAAGTTTCAGATCGAAACTCGAGAGGAGAGAAATGATGAGAGAAAAAGTAGAAAAGGTACTCGAAGAGATCCGTCCGTCTTTGATAGCTGATGGTGGTGATCTCGAACTGGTTGACGTAGAGGAAGGTATCGTGAAGGTCAGATTAACCGGCGCATGTGCCGGCTGTCCCATGTCCACAATGACTCTGAAAAACGGGATCGAGGCGAGGTTGAAGGAACAGATACCGGAAGTAGTCAGGGTCGATTCGGTGTAGGAGGACTTCCTTGGAAGAACTCAAACTGTTTATTGTCAGTGACGTTAGCGCGACTCCCTGCTGGTTTATCATCCCGGCGAGGAATTACGAAGAAGCTATCCTGAGATGCATCGACGAGAAGAACTGCCCTATCACAAAACAGAGGCAGTCCAGCTGCAAAGTCGAGGAGATCCGGATAGAGGGCTACAAGATCAACGTGACAAAAACGAGCTGAGGGGCTTCGGGTCACAGTACCCTGGTCATCTTCAGCTCGTTTATGTTTTGTCTTCTGGTCAGGTTAACACGGGTCATGATCTCCTTGATCATGTGAAGCCCCATTCCATCCGTAGGGCATGATTCGATCTTCGGCTCCGGCACCTTGTCGATGTCATAAGCCGGACCTGTGTCCCTGACCTTTATCTCGACCCATTTCTCGGTGACAGTGATCTCGATCTCCAGTGTCGGACTTTTCCCGTCCTTGTTGCCGTGTACCATCGAGTTTGTGATCGCCTCGATGGCTGCAAGTGTCAGTTTGTGCGCCAGCCCCTGTTTCTGTGAGGCAGGGGATACGGGGTCCGAGAGAGCCTTGTCCACTATATTCTGGACCCAACCGAGATACTTCTGATCACTGGGCAGGGTCAGGGACGTTTTGAGAACGATTTCGTTCAAAGTGATATCCCCCTTTCGACAGATAGAATATGCAACATTGAGGTTGACTTAGTCAAATGAAAATGTCGATTCCCACACCCTCTTTACAACCCCCTTTCAGCACTTGACACCCCGCCTCATTTTGATAAATTAAAAACCATCCTTTGCTGTAACTTTACAGCTGTGGAGGGCATTTTGAAAAGAGAAAACGAGCTGAACGAGAGATTCAGGCGGCTCGCTCTACGTGAAGAACAAAAAAAGATGAGGTATTTGAGGTTCATCGTCGACCTCACCCGCCAGATTCTGCTCGAAAGTCAGCTCACACGCGATGAAGCAGTAATGCTTATTAGTTCCACCAGAAGGTGTGTCCTCAAGCTTTTTCCCGACAGAGGTGAGGTTTACGACCTCATCTATGCTCCACGGTTCGAGAAAATACTTCTCGAGAGATGGGCGGACATTCAGCACTAGGCTGAGGTCAACGGATTCTCCTTTCCACGGCCCGGAGGGATCACAGCGAAGGCATTCACACGTTTTCCCGAAAGGTACGCCATGAGGGTCCGTTATAACAGGTATGGTTCCGGAAGCAGTTTCTCACCACTCATGCGCCTTTCCCCTGCTGTTAAAATCCTTCTGATAGCCAACGTCGCTTCGTTTTTTCTCGGAAGCATTGTCGGCCGCCCGTACACCTATTTCTTCGGGCTTGTGCCCGACAGTGTCCTCACCAGGCTTCATGTCTGGCAGCTCGCCACCTATCTCTTCCTCCATGGGGGGTTTTTCCATCTTTTCTTCAACATGTTTGCCCTGTGGATGTTCGGGTCCGAGCTGGAGTCGACGTGGGGTACACCGTACTTTCTGAGATTCTATTTCCTGACAGGGGTGGGCGCGGGTGTTATTACTGTTCTGTCGTCCTTCTACAGCGGGACAACGGATATCCCGACTATCGGGGCGTCGGGGGCCGTCTTTGCTGTGCTGATGGCTTACGCGCTGACATTTCCGAACCGATTGATATACCTTTATTTCCTCTTTCCCGTAAAGGCAAAATACCTGATGATGGTCTTTTTCCTCATCGAATTCGTTGCGAGCTTCAGGTACGTCAACGATGGTATTGGTCACTTCACTCATCTGGGAGGGATGGTCATCGCCTATTTCTACCTGAGAAAGGGTCAATTCACAAAGACCGTCCTGGGAGGTCTCGAAAAGGAAAAAAGGAGGAGGAAGATCCGGGTGGTACGCAAGCATGAAGGGGAACGCCATCATGTTAAGAGAGAGGTCGACAGGGTACTCGATAAGATCTCGAAAGAAGGTATTGAAAAACTCACAAGAGAGGAATGGGACACACTCAACAGGGCCAGCAAATTGATGAAACCGGGCGAGGGGCCCGACAGCCGGTAAGACCGGGAGGTTCTCGTTATGTCCGTAAACGGGGTTTTCACATCTGAATCCGTTACCGAGGGACATCCTGACAAGATCTGCGATCAGATATCTGACGCCGTGCTCGATTCGATATTGGTGGAGGACAAGTATGCCAGAGTGGCGTGTGAAACCCTTGTCACAACCGGGCTCGTGCTGCTGGCTGGAGAGATAACCACCAAAGGTTACGTCGATATGACGCGTGTTGTCCGTTCAACGATAGAAGAGATCGGGTACAACGATCCCGCCATATCATTTGACGCTCACAGCTGTGCGGTGATGGTGATGATCGAAGAGCAATCTCCGGACATCGCCATTGCAGTGGACAGAAAGGGGGCGGGGGATCAGGGTATGATGATCGGGTACGCGACTGATGAGTCCTGTTCGATCGATTACAATGCTGAGTACATGCCGGTGACGATATTTCTCGCGAATAAGCTGACGAGAAAACTGGGCCAGGTCCGCAAAGACGGGAGTCTACCGTACCTTTATCCTGATGGGAAGGCGCAGATCACGATAGAATACAGGGAGGGGAAACCGACTCTGGCCTCTCACGTGGTCCTGTCCGCACACCACATGGAAAACACTCCGCAGTCGAAGATACGGGATGATCTCATAGATGCGGTTGTAAAACCGGTTCTCGAGCCCACCGGGCTGCTTGATAAAAAGAAAACAACCATTCATATCAACCCAGCCGGTGCATTCACGAGGGGCGGACCGCTCGTGGATGTCGGAGTGACCGGTAAAAAGATAGTGGCTGATACATACGGTACTTTCAGCAGGCACGGCGGGGCAGCGTTTTCAGGAAAAGATCCCACCAAGACTGACAGATCCGCGAATTACGCTGCACGCTGGGTGGCAAAGAATATAGTTGCTGCCGGCCTGGCCCACCGGTGCGAGATCCAGCTGGCTTATATCATTGGCAGACCGGAACCGGTGTCTATCTTCATTGATTCCTTCGGGACCGGTGAGATCCCGGACAACGAACTCATTGATGTCGTGAATGAAAATTTCGATCTGACTCCCCCCGGGATAATCGATGCGCTCGATCTCAGGCGACCCATCTACAGGAAAACTTCCGTTTACGGGCACTTCGGCAGGACAGAGCCCGAGTTCACCTGGGAGAGGCTCGACAGGGTGGATGATCTCGAACGTGGCAAATAGTTAAGAATCATGGGACAAGGAGAGAAAAACGATGGAAAAGAAGTACGGGTTTGCCACCCTGGCGATTCATGGTAAGAGACATCATGACAAACACGAGTTCGGTAAACCCATCAGAGCTATTTCAACTCCAATCTTTCAAAGTTCTACGTTCGCTTTCGAGAGTGCTCAGCAGGGGGCGTCACTCTTCAGCGGTGAGGAGGAGGGTTACATCTACACCCGCCTCAGCAACCCGACGACCAAAGCTCTGGAGAAAGAGATCGCCTACCTCGAGAATGGTGACGCCGCGCTTGCCTTCGGGTCGGGGATGGCCGCAACTTCCACGGCGATTCTGACACTCCTGAGGCCCGGCGAGAACGTGGTCGCTTCCGACACTCTTTACGGAGGCACCCACGCCCTGTTCATGGGGCTTTTCCCAAAAATGGGATTAGAGGCACGTGAGGTCGACGGAACCGACGTCGCGAACATCGAAGCTGCATGCGACGATAAAACCAGGGTGATCTTCATAGAAACACCGGCGAATCCGACTCTCGACATCATCGACATCGAGGCTTGTGCGGCACTGGCCAAAAGGAAAAATCTTCACCTTATGGTCGACAATACCTTCTCGACCCCGTACTACCAGAATCCTATCGATCTCGGCGCACATAGCGTCATCCACAGCGCGACAAAGTACATAGGGGGGCACGGCGACACCGTCGCGGGGCTCCTGGTAGGGGGGAAGGATTACATTAAGGCAGTGCACGAAGAGTTTCTGATAGATCTCGGCGGTATAATCAGCCCTTTTAACGCGTGGCTGCTCCTGAGGGGAATAAAAACTCTCCCTGTGAGAATGGACAAACACACCGAGAATGCAGTGGAGATCGCCCAATTTCTCAATTTCCATCCAAAAGTCGATCAGATCTACTATCCCGGGCTGAGGACCCACCCCCAGCATGAATTGGCAAAACGGCAGATGCGGGGGTTCGGGGGGATGATCTCCTTTGAGCTAAAAGGTGGCAGAGAAGCCGGCCGGGTGCTTTTGGACAAACTCGAGCTCATGACCATAGCCGTCAGCCTCGGTGACGTCGA
>Ga0255052_10003487_pt1 | contig 10913 bp, 12 predicted proteins | sample JV7_2_21_MG_FD_188632 | JGI IMG/M metagenome (GOLD analysis project Ga0255052, IMG submission 188632) | Seawater microbial communities from Jervis Inlet, British Columbia, Canada - JV7_2_21 | ecosystem: Environmental > Aquatic > Marine > Inlet | place: Canada: British Columbia | collected...
TTGCTGAACAAGCCGCATAGAGTTCTTAACAGATTTTGGCATCACCGGAAGAGAGCCGTCGCTCCCATTGCATCCGATTGCAGGTCCGCCACACTGCCCAACGCAATGTCGTCCACACTGGCAAGCAAGCATCAAGAACAAACAAGAGAATGCTGGAGAGGATCTTCTCCAGATTCATCACGATAAAAGACACCATGATCACGGCCTCTGATGTTTCAGCCAATTTGGCCATGATGCGATCCAGGCTGAAGCGACGCTTGCCTTGACCAAACTTGCCCTCAATCGCTATCCGGTCCAATTCATCCTGCCTTTGCTGACGCTTGATCTGCTCCAACTGAACTTTGTTAGATGCGGTGACTTGTTGGGGCCTGCCAAGGGGACGGCCCGAAAGTCGAATACCCTTGTCTTTGCAATAGCGACGATTCTCACGGGTTCGATATATCTTGTCGGCATGAACCGACTCAGGGTAGCAACCGAAACGTTGATGATAATGTTCTACCTGAGTGACTAAGTCTTCCGATTCATTAAAGGCGTCCCAGCTAAGCTTATCAACAAAACTGAAGCCATCCACAAGACTCACCGATATCTTGGCGCCAAATTCAACAGGACTTTTTGCCTTGCCGCGAACAATGGGACGAACATGGGGTTGATGGAGACTAACTATCCGATCAGCGATTCTGTGACTACGATTTTCGTACATCCATAACTGTTGCCGGTAGAGTTCTTTGATGACCAGAACAAGACGATATAGTCGTTTACTCAAACGCTTCAATAACCCTTCTGAAGCCATGATGTCGATGTTGCGGAGATTTCGTTTGAGATAACCAAGTTGTTTTCGAATGGCCTTTCGGATCTTTTTGGAGCCTGGTTTCTTCTGCTTGGCAACGGCCAGATAATCCTTGCGGGCTTTCTGTCGGTACGTCCGAGCTTTCTTCTTGAGGCCTACCAGAGGCTCGTGCATCCTATCGATAATCTCTTCTGTTTTCTCTCGGGCTTCATTGAGCAACTTCAAGTCCGTCGGGTACGTAATGTCGGCGGGAGTACAGGTAGCATCCACAATTAGCTTGCCCCGGTTGGCAGTTGGAGTGTCACTCTTGGCAGTTGGAGTGTCACTCGATGAATCACCTTGAGGATCATCTTTCTTTTCTTTGTCCAGTGCATTGAACACGATCGATTCATTAATCTTGGCCAACGTATCCTTATCGAGTCGCTTTCGGAAATGGGTCATCAGAGAATGATGAAAAGGTTCTTCATCCTTGTACTCTGGCAAGCCCAGGAAGTATTGCAGATACGGATTCTCTCGTATCTGCTCAACAGTCTCACGGTCCGTGACACCAAGGCGTTCCTTAATAATCAGAGCACCCAAAGCAATACGAGCCGACTTGGCAGGATTACCTGTGTCACTATCTGCAAAGAGGGCTGAATACTGCTGTTCATTCTCTTGCCAGGGGATTTGTTTTGAAAGAATGATCCAGCGATTGTCACTTCTTAGCTTGCCGCCGAAGGGCAGATAGAAGTCCTCAAACTCTAACTGATAAGGATTGTTTGTGCGATACATTTGCGACCTCCATGTGCAAGCATTTTGGGTGTTTTTCTATGATTCCCTTTCACTTGTCATACTATAATCTAAATATATCGCACTGTAAATACTGAACTTAAATTCTGCACAGCAAGCCCTACTTATTGGTCGGGCCTGATCGACGACGTCCGCATCTACAACCGGGCAGTGAGGCCATAGGTGATAAAACAATGCCTTTCAAGGGCTGTGAGCATCCGCTTGCAGCCCTTTTTCAATCCAGCCCACAAATGTGGCAACAGTGTCATTACAGGAAGCAGGATAGAACCGAACAACGTAACGCTTTTGCGCGACCCCTATCGCAGGCCGTATCTTAGGAGATCGTCGCCAGAACCATGCGTGACGGGGCTGCTGACGAATTCTGAGGGGCTTGTGTGAGGTGGATGTCCACAGCCCGGTCTGTCCGCTGTGGGCGTACCGACCCTACAGCGTCTCAGAAAAGGCCCATAGAGGCCACTTTATGGTCGTAGAATCGACGAACGCGGTGTGAGGGGTAAGTCCATCCCTATATAAAGAACTCCGTTATCCCGATTGTCATCTTTTGAAACTGTGTCTGTTTCCTTCTTATCTTCTTCTGACATACTGCATCCTTTCCTATAAAATATTGACCGTTATCAGGTTAGACTTTTGCGAATTTCTATATTTTGTTCAAAAAGGACCTTTAATAGATCTTGCTTTTTCTCAAAGTTAGGTTCATCAATCGAAAGTCCCTGTACTGATTTGTATATAGAGGCTTCCCCGCCATCATACGCTGTCGCCAGTGCTTCACGCAAATGAGTCACTTCCCCTTCAGATAGCTGCAAGTCCTTGGCCATCCGCACTAGTCTTCGCCTGAGTTGTTCCATGTGCTCCAACGAATCTTCTTTCATCCGGTCTACTACTTGGAGCTGCCCATCAAAATCCTGTCCGAGTCCGTGCACCCTGCCGTGGACATGTTTGCGCTTGAGATGTATCGGCGATTTCGCAGGGCGGTGGGAATAGGCCATCAACTCATTGCGGTAAAAATGCGCAGGATGCTCGAACACGTTGTCGGGATCCGGTATCTGGTAGACAGTCCATTGAGATGCGCCTGTTCTTATCATAAACTCGAAAACGACTCCCGGCACGCCCAGATGTTTGGCATGTTTGCTTCCGGCGAGAAGGAAGATATATTGACCGTTTCGTCTCCAGGTATATTCTGGGGATTGCGTTTTTGTGTTTGCCATGTAGGCGCGTGCTTCGGATGCAGAGGTGATTTCTTTTGGCTTTGTGTGCTTTTCGAGTTTGGCATCGGAAAGTCTATCGAGAGTGGCTTTGATCGTCGTCTCACCATGTGGTGACGGCTCAGAAATAGTCAAGAGAACTGAAATAGCAGACCTCGAGGAGAAGGTCATGGGATCCAGTATTGGCAAAGCCTTCAATCTTGGCCGCACACACCGACGCATCAGTTTGTTCCCTCCACCGTACAATTGTTCTTTTCCCACACAGTACGCACCATTTCACGATGACCGCTCAATGCTGTGCAAACCTCCTACCTGATATGCGCAATTCCTGGAACGTACTCCCATTATAGCGTTTTCTGGCACGGTGTCAAGTGTCAACTTGTATACTCAGAAGAAAAAGCCCCTGCTGGAGAGTCAAATCCTATCATACCCCCTATCGCCAGACAAGTACCTCAATGATGATCAGCTCAAGAAGGTCAGGGTGTACACCAAGGACCGGGCCGACCTAGCAAGAATGCGCGGCGGTTCACGGGCGGTCATTGACGAACTGCTCATAGAACTGCTCGTCAATACCGGGCTTAGGGCTTCTGAGCTGTGCGACTTGAACATCGCTGATCTGCCGATCTCGCACGGCAAGCGGCAGCTAGGGCTAGGGGCAAGAGGTGGGGTGGCAGCAAGAAAGGTGCTCGCAAGAACAAGACCAAGGCGAACATGAGGTCGGTGCTGGCTCTGGTGAATCAGGATGTGAGCAAGGCGGAGACATCAAGAGTGCTGGAAATATCAATACCTACGATCTACAGCATCATAGAAGAGGACAGGCTATCGGCAAGCTCGACTACATCGTTGAAGTCAACTTCCCCTGCATTGTTGGCAGCAACAGAAACCAGAGAACTAAAGGAGACAGAAAATGAAACGCTTGGCGAGGTACGAGCCGTCCCACACGAGCGAAATGTTAGCCCAGCGGTTAAGTAAAGCAGAACGTTCTATACATGCCTAAATCGCTGGAACAGCAAAAATCCCCGTTCCAATTCTACATGATCGTAGACCTGACTCGATTTTGCCATCATGCAGAATTCTTGGTTCTGGTTTTTGTCATGAAAGTGTTTCCCAGTATTCCTCGGGCATATCATGGGCGATTTTCAAAGCTCCATTGGCGCCGGAATATAGTGGTTCTTCTACCTTGACTACGTGCCCGCCGCCAAGTTCATCCATAGCCCGTTCGAGGACCCTATCCAGACCAGGAATTTGCGATCCTCCTCCGCCAAGCAGGACGTTATTACGCAAAAGAGCCTGAAACTCAGGATCAAAAGTAGCAATGAGTTTGTGAAGCGCATCTACCATGGGTTTCACAATTGTAAGACATGCCTCCTTCATCTCCTTGGTGATATCGAATTCAGTAGGCCGACCATCAACCGGAAGGGTAACCTTGATCGGATCGATAGAATCCCCCATATTGGAGAAACGTTCCTTGATTTCCTTTATCATCTGGATAGTGAACTGGGCTTCGGGATGCGCGGCTTTTATCGACTCGAAAAGCGTCCAGTCGATGTGGTCACCGGCTTTATCCAGGGTAATCTGGTCCTCGGCATCCGGCATGGTACCGTGCATGCGGCAGAGGTCGATAGTGCCTGCACCAATGTCAATCACCAGCGCCTCATCCAGCCTTTCCAGTCCGTAGGCCACTGCGAAAGGCTCTGAACAAATAATTATGGAATCAGCCAACTCACGAACCGACTCGATTATAAGACGCTTGTTACCCATAGAAGCTTGAGCGGGAGCACCTATCACCACATAGACCAGATCTCCCTTGGGTGAGCGGGCCATTCCCAGTGCATGACCGATTATATCTGCGGCTGCTTTCTTTTCACCATTGTCGCTTTTTATAACGCCCTTTGCCAGCGGCTGATGAAAATCTAGAGATGTACGCTTTTTTATGGCTTCCTCTCCGAAAAGCGCTCTACGGCCCCTGAAAAGTTTTGTCGATATAATATCCTTGGGGTAGCCAACGGCAGTAAAAGTTGACTCACGAATTCCGTTACTGGCCGATACCGCGGTGCGGCTGGTACCTAAGTCTATCCCTACATAAAGGACTCCGTCATCCCGATTGTCATTTTTTGAGACTGTGTCTGTCTTCTTCTTATCATTTTCTGGCATGCTGCATCCTTTCCTATAAATTCCAACGGCATACTAACCGTTATCAGGTTGAACTGTTGCGAATCTCGAGATTGTGTTCAAAGAGGGTTCTTAATAGATCTCGTTTTTTCTGAAAGTTAGCGTCATTAATCGAAAGTCCCTGTACGTATTTGTAAATAGAGGCTGCCCCACCATTACCTCTTCACCTCGCAATGACGTCTGGAAAAAATGTCTGTAATTTCTTCTCTTTTGAGCACCATACACTATTCCTCGGAAGTACTTATCGGCAATAAGTCAACCACTATTTACTATTATTTGATGCTGCAACCGTTCACGGGGTAAGAGCAAGCCCACGAACGCGGCGAAGATTAGCCACGACCTTCCTCGCTGCACGCTTATGTGGGGCCTCGTACACTACCAAGTGCGATTTTACCCCAATTTCTCGGAGCCAGAAAGTGCAGGTTCTCCGGCACAAATGCTGCTTGCGGACGCCGACGGGGACGGAGTCCAGAGTGGGGGGCAGGTCTATACCCCTGTTGTCAGTGCGGCAAAGGCGTGCGTAGCCCTCTGGACGGTCTCAAGAGCAGCTCTGCAAAGGTGTCTTATACGGATCTGCATAAGACGCCTGGATAAATCGCAGAGATTTCTGTATCTTTTTGATTGACAGTGGTTAACGGTTGGGTCACGATTTAGTCGCTGGGTTCTTATGCTGCAGAACCAGCGTTGTTTGGGTTTTTATACGGAACCATATATACACTGTTGGCCGTGACATGGAGAATGTTGATGTGGTCATTTTGCCGAGAAAGTACCCATGGTACGAATGAGCTTCTGAGACTGCCCTCCTGCCAAGTACAAGGGGGCTGGATGTATCGAGGGTAGTCAGTACTCAGACCCCAACTGGGCATTATCCGCATCCACCGAAAGGGATTCTGATGACTCAAGTATTGTTGAGAAGCAGAAATTTCTGGGGCTTTGCCATCCTGCTGTGTGGGGCTTGCATGATCTATAAGGGTGTTAAGGCCACCAAGACTCAATACATCCGTCTCAGGTGTGGGGAATATGAGGGCCTGACGGCGAGGATTCTCGGCGTCCTTGGTTGTGTCTGGGGTGGCGTACTGATATTCTTCGGCATCTGGATAGCCCTGTTTGGCTTCCCTGGTAGATAGGCCAACAACCCGGATGCAGGCGACGCTTGAAAGCGCGCCTGATCCGCATCGTTATTTTGTTGGTACTCTGAAATGAACCAGAAGCTTTTCTCCGACCTCTCGTCCGTGAACTGGATACTCTGGCACAAGTGCTCCTGAGACTGACTGTCTCGTTTCCAAACCTGCCTTCTTTAGAATATACGCAGCATCCCTTATTCGCTGGAGTTCGCCGATAAGTTCTACACGCACCTGAGCCGCAAACCTTCCGTCCCACGCGTCTGGTTCAATATGTAGCTGGGGTCCAGAGGAAGCTCGAAAAATCCCTAACAGCTCGTCTCTGTTTATGTTCAGAAGAAATCCAATATCTCCGGGCTCGATCTCATCGAGATTCTCAAGTCTCCTCGCCATGTCGCCGAATAAGTTGCGTCTGAGGCACTCTTCTTCGGTACTGTCATCGCAGAGCATTATGAAGCATCTTTCAAACTCAAACACTTAATACCCCTTTTACATGTGGTGCTTTTTCTCTCCTGCCATATTCCATGCTAACTACTATTTCCAGGTCTGGCCTCAAGTGGGCGCCCATCATCATAAATTGCATGGACATTTGCAATAAGACAACTATGATTAATTATTATATAACCTGCTTTTGTGGTATAAAGCCTATTTAAACCCTCTTAATCAATGGCTGAAATACTTACCAAGCAAGTTAGTTTTTGGGGCTATGCGGATTGTTCTGGAGTGAAGAACGGAAAACAGATGGTTCTCTGTAGATGAAATTGCAGCATATCTGGGAATTAAGCGGGATACTGTTTACAAGTGGATTTCAGATAAGAACTTGCCAGCTCATAAAGTTGGTCGTCTTTGGAAATTCCAAACCGCCGAAGTAGACCAATGGGTCAGAGAGGGAAACGCCGCTTCAGGAAATAAAGAAACGTGACAATGATAGTCAATCTGATCGATATGCCAGCATCGAAGAACTATAAAAGGTCGTAACAAAGTGAAATAACAGTTGTTTTTCAAGAGACAATTCATGAATATGCCACACCTACCCATTGTTGATATTTTTGCGGGGCCGGGGGGGCTCGGAGAAGGCTTCTGTGCCTTTAGGAAATATGGTTCATATCCTTTCAAGATCTCACTATCTGTTGAAAAAGATCCCTCTGCGTGGAATACGCTTTACTTGAGGAGTTTCTTCCGACAATTCAGATATGCAGGATTGAAGATACCTCAGGAGTACTATAAGCATGTTCATAATCCTATGAAGTTCTCTCGTGACCAGTTGTTCAACTTATTCCCTTCACAAGCCCATCAGACAGGTGATGAGACTTGGCATGCAGAGTTAGGGACGAAGTTTACTGATAGTAAGTTAAAACATAAAATTGAGAAGGCCCTTGCTGGCCAAAAGGATTGGCTTCTGATAGGAGGCCCGCCTTGCCAGGCATATTCATGCATTGGACGATCCAGAAACAAGGGTATTGTTAATTACAAACCAGAGGAAGATGCCAGGCACTTTCTTTATATGGAGTACTTGAGTATCATCTCACAGTTTTGGCCTTCAGTTTTCGTAATGGAAAACGTTAAGGGTATTCTGTCATCTAAAATTCAGAATGTAGAAATCTTCCTAAGAATCAGAGCAGATCTTCAGAATCCTGGAAAGATTACCGGGAGACCTCGAAAACACAAGTATCGATTGTTTTCTCTGATTACGGACAAATCTCCGGACGATCTAACACCGTCTGATTTTATCATATGTGCCGAAAACTATCGAATTCCTCAAGCTCGCCATCGAGTAATTATACTCGGGATCCGAGATGATGTTATTCAAAAGGGAATTATCCCAAGGATATTAAAGAAAGGCAAGGGTCTTGTACATACCGAAGACGTACTGTCACTTCCCCATCTTAGAAGTGGGTTTTCATGTAATTCACCAATAGAAGACTCTTGGGAAAATTGGAGACTCTTTATGTATGATTCACTCAGAGAACCCTGGATAGAGGAGTTACCTGACAGATTGCGTGATATAATTAAACATACAGCAGAGAGAATATATAAGAGAAAATACAAAATGAAACGAGTTCCAGATTGCCTTGGCAGGAAACCCAATTTCCAGCCAAACTGGTTCTGGGATAGTAAGCTCCGTTCCGTGCTAAACCACGAAGCAAGATCTCACAGAGAAGATGATCTTTACAGATACCTGTTTGCGTCCTGCTACACAAGGATATATCACGAGTCGCCTAAGCTTCGTGATTTTCCCAAGGAGCTTTTACCTGCTCATCGTAATGCAATAGAAGCGGCTCAAGCTAAACATAGTCTCTTTGGTGATCGTTTCCGAGTTCAAGGCAAGGGAAGGCCATCTACAACAGTCACAAGTCATATATCCAAAGATGGTCATTACTTCATTCATCCCGACCCTACTCAATGCCGGAGTCTCACTGTACGCGAAGCAGCTCGACTTCAGACTTTCCCTGACAACTATTTTTTCTGCGGAACAAGAACAAATCAATATGTTCAGGTGGGCAATGCAGTGCCCCCTCTTCTGGCAATACAAATAGCTGGAATTGTCTGGCCGGTCTTTCAACAGTTTCTGGAGAAATAGTGGATCGCATTACAGAAAAACATCGAAGTTGGAATATGTCCCGTATTAAAAGCAAGGACACCAAGCCTGAGTTGATTGTTCGGTCATTGCTTCATCGTATGGGGTATCGATTTCGCCTTCACAGAAAAGATCTGCCTGGCAAACCTGACATTGTGTTGCCAAAGTACAAGACTGTAGTATTTGTTCACGGTTGCTTCTGGCATCGTCACCCGAACTGCAAGTATGCCTATACGCCCAAGAGCCGGCAGGAATTCTGGAAGAAGAAGTTTAGAGATAACGTCAAGAGGTATAGAGCGATCGCAAAAGAACTGAGGAACTCTGGCTGGAAAGTGTTAGTCGTCTGGGAGTGCCAGTTGAGAGACCTGCACAGGTTGGAGAAAATGATCGAAAAATCAATATAGCCAAATGTGTCTACTGACTGTCTTGACCATCAATGGTGTGCCGACATCGCCATTTCTTCGATTCCTTGTCTTGCTCCACAACACCTTCTTCTTCCATTATAGCTAGTAGTGTACGTGGCACATGGCCTTCGTGGCCAATATGTCCTTGGTAGATCCCCAGTGTTCGGCCTATTTCTGCGTTTGTCATTCCCTCAGGCTCCGAGCATAATAGAGCGTGGACAGTTGTCTTCAGGTTTGCCATCGCATGCTGCGCTCTGGCGTATAATTCTGTGATATTAGCTGGGGTATGCATCAGATGGTCTCCAACTTCAGTTATTCTTGAACCTGTCAAACTCTGCTGGCAACAATCCAAGAAATTCATTTGCTGTCAGAGAATACAGATCCCAAGTAAGGTTGAACTGGTCGATCACTTCCGCCAGTCTTCTTGGACTCCCTGCCCCCTTACCACCCGCACCACGTTTGTTCCTGTCGGATTCCCGATCAAAGTAGAGACTGGTAACAGCTTCTATGAGGTGCTTGTTTGTTATGAGCTCCTGCCTTGAGGCAAGCTGTTCTATCAAATCACCCTGTTTGCAAATCTCACCGCATAGAAGGGCCATGGCACGCTCTGGCCTGTCGCGGTGGAAAAAGAAGACTCTGTAAGGGCCCGCGAGAAGATGTCTGTAGTATCTCTGAAAATTGTCCACTTCAGGAATCCATCTTGCCCTGGCCCCAGGCTTAAACCTGCCACCTCGTTCACGTGGACAAAGCTGCTCAAAGAAGTACAAGGACAGCCAGCACCACAAGCCGGTGTCAGCTACTACATCAGCAGGACTTGCTTCTGAAAACAGACCGTGGAGATAACTGGCCAGTTCATATTTGTTTCGGAATTTTCGAGGTTCAACTTCAACGTCTGAGACAAAATCAGAGAATGAAGAATCAGTTAGAATTTCCAATGGGAAAGCTGGAGGTTTGTCCCCTCCGAGTGAGTCGAGGTAATCACCCATCTTCATGATTCCGGTTTCTTTCAGTTTTCGCAGCCGCATCTTCTCCATATCTTACTCCTCACCCTCCGTATAGGAGACAAACGTGTCAATTATTCTGAGATTCCTGCAGAAAGACTCGACAGCATCGTCCACCCACTGACAATAGCTGTCTTGACCCTCATCGGAGAAGCCCGGCATCTCTCCAACACTCGGCAGTCCATTGATAAACTTAAGCCACTGATTTTGCCATGAGTCTTCGTCTTCCTTCCACTCGTAACCGGAGTTCTTGATTTCGTGAAGCACTTCTCTGAGAATAGAAGGGTAGGCCAGTGTGCGAAACTCCATAGACTTGCTGATTATGTCCTTGCTTCCCGCCTTCTTACTTATCAAGAGTATTGGCTCGTTTTCGAAATCCAACTTCCAGATACAGTCCATCTCTTCAGACTTCACTGGCAGTATGCATTGTCTCTGGGAGTCACCATCTTCTGGGCTCACCGGGCATATTTTGTCTGCGACTGCAAGTAGTTTCCCGTGCGTACCATCGCTTTGAGCAACTTTGACTCGAAACCGGATACCATCCAGAGAGTCAAAACCAGAAAGCCTGTTATCGGTCTTAGCTTCGGGTGCGCTCGCGGTCCCATAGTCAAAACGCATCCATGCAGTTTGCCTGTATGCTTCCACATACGCTGGGGATTCCAAAGGCAAGCCATAATGGCTGAGATCGATGCTTGCATCAAAGCTCAGAATCCCATTATTGTCACGTACAACTGATTCCCACGTCAAAAGTTATCCTATGCTGCAGCCGGCAGCCTGAAAAATCGGGCGGGATCGCCGCCAAGCGGCTTAGAACATAAACCGGGACCTCCTATTGAGGTATCCCGACTAACTATGTGTA
>Ga0255052_10003488_pt1 | contig 10913 bp, 9 predicted proteins | sample JV7_2_21_MG_FD_188632 | JGI IMG/M metagenome (GOLD analysis project Ga0255052, IMG submission 188632) | Seawater microbial communities from Jervis Inlet, British Columbia, Canada - JV7_2_21 | ecosystem: Environmental > Aquatic > Marine > Inlet | place: Canada: British Columbia | collected...
GCTGAGTTTCTCCTTCTGGCGGACCGCTCCTTCGAATCGAGTCTGCCACTTATCGCCTAACTGATCGAGACTCCGGCTGCCCTGTTTACTTCGTATTAGCCCGCCGACGATGCCGCCGAGGACGGCGGCTACCAGCAGATAGAGTATTGTTTGAAAATCCAGGCCGCTCATGGCCTCTCCCTCGCCAGAAAACAGACCCCGGCCATTTGTGTCTTACCGTACGCCTTCCTGACCGGGCCCATGTGCCGACTCCACTGAAGTGAAAGAGACCATTTACTGGAGTTTCGGATTATGACCGAAGTCATAAAGACAGCACAAACCTGAATGCATCATCCACAAGACTGCTCGGCGGCCAGATGCTCGGCAAGGAAATCGATAAGAAATCTCACCCGGGTTGGCAGGTGATGTCGGTCCGGGTAAATGATCCAGGTACCCGCGTCCTTGACTTCAAACTCCTCCAGGACAGGTAGCAGCTTACCGCGCGACAATTCTCCGTCCACGTAGTAAGCGGCGAAACGTACCAGGCCGATGCCCTGCACCGCCGCCGCGACGAGTGCGCGGCCGTTATCGCTCGTCCAGCTGCCACGGACCTTCACGATTCGAATCGCGTCCGGATAGGTAAAGCGCCAGGGCATATCCAGCAGGGTGAGGCAATTGTGCGCACGCAGATCATCAGGCTCTTTGGGCTTGCTGTTCCGTTCAAAGTACTCAGGACTTCCACAGACCAAAATGCGGCGCGGCGCGACTTTGCGTGCGATCAACGAGCTATCGGCGAGAGCACTCATGCGCACTGCCAGGTCATAGCCCTCGGCGACGATATCGACCAGTCCCATGCGGGTGTCGAGATCTATGGATACATCGGGATACTTTGCCGTGAACTCGGCCAGCGCTGGCGCCAGATAGCGCTGGGCATAGAGCCCGGGGGCCGTGATTCGCACCAGTCCTTTCGGGCGCTCCTGAAGGTCCGCCATATCCGACTCCAGCGCCTCGAGCTGATCGAGGATTTCACGGCTGCGCTCGTAGTAAATGCGGCCCATTTCGGTGAGCCGTACCGCTCGCGTCGTCCGGTGCAGCAGCCGGGTGTCAAGACCATCCTCCAGGCGCTTGACCTGACGACTCACGAAGGCGGTCGAGACCTCCAGCGCAGCGGCTGCCGCTGTGAAGCCACGGTTCTCCACCACGGCCACAAATTCCCGGAGTCCACGTTGGTCAGACATTGTTGCCATTCAGCAATAATCATTCAACTAATTGCTATATTAATTAATTTTGAGCAATAAAGTAAAATCCTGTTCAACGCTGAAACTTCGGCAGGAATTCAACCCGACACAGGAGAAGACAGATGAACGACAGGACGAACCAGGCAGTGACAAACGGCGTACATCATATTGGTTTGACAGTGCCCGATCTCGGCAATACGCGAACATTCTTTCTCGAGACCCTGGATTTCGAGCAGATCGGTGAGGTACCGGACTATCCGGCGGCGTTTCTGTCGGACGGCAACATAATGATTACACTGTGGCAGGCATCGGATCCGGCGAGTGCGGTGCCGTTCGATCGCAAAAATGTGATCGGATTGCATCACCTGGCATTGACAGTCGATACTGATGCGTTGGACGCGTTGTGCGAACGTCTGAAGGGCACTGAAGATGTCAGTATCGAATTTGAGCCGGAGCCGCTGGGCGACTTACCGGCACGGCACATGATGTGCAACATACCGGGTGGCATTCGCGTGGAATTTCTTGCTGCAAATGCCTGAGCAAGCAGACGGCGCCACGGGCAACAGCATGATGGATACCACCACGCACTCCCCATTCCACCGCGGCGAACGGGAGATCCAATCGCGGCTCGGTGTAAGGGAGCAAATTGAGAAATTCGGCCAGCGAGTTGTTCGCGATTTCATGCCCGATGAGCATCGGCAGTTCTATGCGCAGCTCCCCATGTTACTCGTGGGGTCGATCGACAAATCGGGGCGTCCCTGGGCTTCGGTCATGGCGGGGCGCCCCGGCTTCCTGAGCTCCCCCGACCGACGCACATTGGAGATTCGGTCACGACCTGTTTTCGGCGATCCGCTGAATGCAAACCTGGCCCGGGGCGGGCAGGTGGGACTGCTCGGTATCGAGTACTCGACTCGCCGGCGCAATCGCCTGAACGGTCAGGTGTCTTCGATGGGGGAGGGTTGTCTCCAAATCAAGGTGGGTCAATCGTTTGGTAATTGTCCGCAATATATCCAATCCCGTGATTTCGAGATCTTGCCCGCGGTCGACAATATTGGCGAATCACGCCCGGTTCGACCCATACACCGGTTTGACGAGCGGGTTGCAGAGATAATTTCGCAAGCTGACAATTTCTATATTGCGACCCACTTGTCAGACAACTCCGACGCTGTGGCCCATGGCGCTGATGTCTCCCACCGCGGTGGCAAGCCCGGTTTTGTGCGAGTCGACGATGACAGAACCTTGACCTTTCCGGACTTTTCGGGAAATTATCATTTCAACACGATGGGCAATATTCTGCTCAACTCCCTCGCTGGTTTATTGTTTATCGATTTCGAAAAAGGGGACCTCTTATATCTGACATGCAGCGCGGAGATTATCTGGGACAGCGAAGAACGCCGTGCTTTCACCGGTGCCGAACGCCTGGTCAGATTCACACTCGACGAAGGCATCCTGATTGAAGACGCGATGCCCATCCGCTGGGACTTTCTCGATTACTCTCCCAGCCTCGAGCAAACGGGTTCGTGGGGCGAAGTCAAGGAGAAAATAGACGAACTCGAAAACGACAATGTCTATCGAAATTACACCGTGACAAAGGTAGAAAGTGAAAGTGAGGTGATCACCTCCTTTTATCTTGAGCCCGAAGATGGGTCGCGGGTAGCCTGCCACATAGCGGGGCAGTTTTTGCCCATCGAGATTCAGCCGCCGGGGACCGCGGCACCGATACGAAGAACCTACACGATTTCGAACGCGCCCAACGGCAACTATTACCGCTTGTCCATCAAGAGAGAACCGCCCGCACAAGCTGATTTACCGCCAGGGGTCGCGTCTAATTATTTTCATGATCACGTGGCCGTGGGAAGTACGATCCGCGCCATAACGCCGCGCGGTAAATTTACTCTGGACGAGTCCAGCACCCGGCCCGTGGTACTGCTCAGTGGCGGCGTGGGCCTCACACCGATGATCAGCATGCTGGAGCAGCTCGCCAAAGACAGTTCCGGTTGTGGTTGCGATCGGCAAGTGTGGTTTATCCACGGTGCCGTCAACGGCAAAGTCCACGCCTTTGACCGGCAGGTGCGCGAACTCGCAGAAGATTACGCTTGCTTGAATGTGCATGTCCGCTACAGCCAGCCATCGGAAGGCGATGTCGAAGGGGAAAACTACGATAGCACCGGCTACGTCGATATTGGATTGATCAAGTCTTTGCTGCCATTCGACGACTACGAGTTTTATATGTGTGGACCGCCGCCTTTTATGGAGTCTCTCGATGAAGGGCTCAAAGATCTCAGCGTTTCCGACCAAAGAATCCACTATGAGTTCTTTGGCACTGGCGCCACACTACTGAAAGAGCAACCCGGCAAGGCCGTCGGGTTGGTTGAAGATTTAACGGACCGGCCCCCGGTACCGGTGCGGTTTGCTAAATCAGAAACAGTGGCGACGTGGGACCCCAGCAGGGGAACTTTACTCGACCTGGCTGAATCGGAAGGTTTGCGGCCGCCCTACAGCTGCCGTTCGGGGATTTGTCAGACCTGCTCAACCAGAATTGTGTCGGGCGATGTGGATTACCTGGAATCCCCTATGGTCACACCGGAGGCAGGCGAGGCGCTGATTTGCAGTGCCTATCCTCGATCAGCAGAAGATTCCGACGGTGTCGATAAAGGCATCGTTCTTGATCTCTGAGTTATCAACTAAACTGTAATAGGTGGTACAGTATACTGTAATTGGTGGTACAGTAGAAAACTAAGGCTCAACGACGAAGGGTGTGACCGATTGCAATCATTGCGCGCTATTCATTTAATATAAATAAGGAGAAAATCATGCAGAGTACTCGTTTTTTAAGATCCGCCATTCACGGTTTCGCCGTTCTTATGGCGTTTCTTTTGAGCGGCATAGTCGGTGCCCAGGATAACCCCTATGCGGAGCCGGAAGAGCCGGGTTTACCGCCGAGCAACATGGAACTTGATCTCTCGCGAACGGCAATAGTGATTACCGACCCGCAGATTGATTTCCTGAGCCCTGACGGCGTTACCTGGGCGCTTGTGGGCAATAGTGTCACCCAAAACAAGACGGTCGAACACATCGAGCAGCTGTTTATAACTGCAAAGGAACATGGAATTCCGGTTTTCATATCGCCTCACTACTACTATCCGACTGACCATGGGTGGAAATTCGAGGGCGCGCTCGAAAAGGTCATGCACGCGATCGGCATGTTCGATCGGGTCTCGCCTTATTCGATGGACGGATTCGAGGATTCCGGCGCTGATTTTATGCCCCAGTACAAGAAGTATCTGTTTGACGGTGAGACAATAATTGCGTCGCCGCATAAGGTGTACGGACCCGAGCAGAATGACCTCGTACTACAGCTGCGAAAACAGCATATCGATCAGGTTCTGCTTGCCGGGATGTCTGCCAATCTGTGTGTACAAGCACACATGCACGAGCTGTTGGAGCAGGGTTTTGAGGTCGCCGTGATCAAGGACGCGACTGCGGCAGCTCAGATTCCGGAGGGCGATGGCTACCTGGCGGCGCTCATCAACTTTCGCTTCATGGCTAACGCAGTCTGGACCACCGATGAAGCTGTCGATCGTCTGAGCAAGTAGAGACCAGGCAAGTATTATCGGGGCTGAGTGCCTGGGCAGGGCGCCAGCCCCGGTGGGATCAAGTAACTCTGGTCTTCACCTCAAAGAGTTGTTCCGGGGATAACCCTGAGATCCCACATAAAAAGAAGGGGGCATAACAATGAAGATGTTTGATTCACTCGCACCATACGCGCACTGGCTACTCCGTCTGATAATCGCAAGTGTTTTTATTTATCACGGCGTATTGAAATTCGAGAATCTTGCGGGCATCTCACAGATGCTGTCGCTATCGAGTCCAGTCGTCGTGTTAGTTGCACTCGCCGAGGTTGTGGGCGGAGTACTTGTCCTTGTTGGTGGCTTCAAAGATGATCGGCTTGGCGACCTGATGACACGGGTCGGAGCGTTGGTAATGATTCCGGTGCTGATTGGTGCTGTGGTACGTGTCCACTGGGGCCGTTGGAACTTCGTACCAACGGAAGACTTTCCAATGGGTGGCATGGAATTCCAGATATCGTTACTTCTCGTCTGCGGCTATTTGCTACTGAAGGGGAATAACATAAATTCAGCAAGCGGCTAGCTTGACTGAGACAACAGGGATCTCGCCCGCCGGTGCAGAAACTGCGTTGGCGGGCGAATTCTGATCCGTTCAGGATCGCCTTGGCCGATCAGGCGATCGTTCGGTTTTGATCTGCGGATCCAGGCCTGGGCCCGCTATTTCGTGTGACGCATTTTTTGTCTGGCATATGCCGGATTCTTCGGCGTCGTCGTCCGGCTTGCTTTCCAATTCGGATGAGATACCACAAAAAAACGCTTTGAGCTCAGTGGGAATGAACTTATCCTAATGTCTGGATATTCAATCAGACATTGCGTCGGTGTCGCCACTGAGGGCATCTCAATGACCGCAAATCCAGACGAAGTTAATCAGAATGAAACCAGCGCGGAGACCGAGCATGATCTCGACATCAGCCCGGCGAAAGGGTTGTTTTGTGGAGAGATCGTTCAGTCGTGCTTTTGGCCGTTTCCCGAGCTAACAGATGAACAAAAGGAAATGCTCGGCATGGTCCTGGATTCAGTCGACCGATTCCTCGAAGACAAACAGGACGACTTCCGTCAATGGGATGAGGCCGGTCAGCAACCCGAGGAATTTGTCCAGGGTTTGCGAGACCTGGGCCTGTTCGGCCTGATCATATCCGAGGAATATGGCGGAATCGGCCTGTCCAATGCAGGCTATTCGCGCGTATTACAGCAAAGCAGTCGTTACGACAGTTCTGTATCACTGACTATCGGTGCACACAGCTCGATTGGGATGAAAGGCTTGCTGCTGTTTGGAACTGATGCCCAGAAAGAGAAGTACCTGCCAAGGCTTGCGAGCGGCGAAATGACCGCCGCATTTTGTCTTACCGAGTCCGGATCCGGATCCGATGCCGCATCGATCAAGACCAAGGCCACCAGGAATTCGAATGGTGGCTGGACCCTGAATGGCGAAAAGATCTGGATTACCAGCGGTGGTATCGCGAATTTCTACACGGTGTTCGCGCGTACCGACAGCGACGCCGGAAAAATATCGGCGTTCATCGTCGAACGCGACTCACCCGGAGTCAGTATTGGCCGCAAGGAAGACAAGCTGGGCATTCGGGCATCGTCGACGACAACGGTGAGTCTTGCCGATGTCAAGGTTCCTGCTGAGAATTTACTGGGTAAAGAGGGCAAGGGCTTCAAGATAGCTATGTCGATTCTCAACAATGGCCGCACCGGCCTCGGCGGCGGGGCCGTTGGTGGTATGAAGACCTGTATCGCCCTTGCTTCGAAGCAGGCCGTAGAGCGAAAGCAGTTCGGCAGGAGTATTGCCGAGTTTGGACTGATCAAGAAGAAAATCGCTGAGATGACTGTCGACTGTTTTGCTGCCGAGAGCGCAGTCCGGATGGTGTCGCACTACATCGACTCGGGATACACGGACTATTCGGTAGAGGCGGCGATAAGCAAAGTATTTGCGAGTGAGGCCATGTTCCGTGCGGCGAACGAATCTTTGCAAATCGCGGCCGGTAACGGCTTCATGAAAGAGTTTCCGTATGAGCGAATTATGCGGGACTCACGCATACTCACTATCTTCGAAGGGACGAGTGAGATTCTTCGCCTTTTCATCGCTCTATCCGGTATGAAAGATGCAGGTGTGTTATTGCAGGAGTTAAAGTCGGCGACGGATGACATTTTCAATAGTCCAATCAAGGGATTCGGCCTGCTGAGCGACTACGCCGGGCGCAGGATTACACATGTGACATCACTGGGACAGGACCGAATTATTGCTGCGGTACCCGAGGTTCTGCGAGACGATGCGCTGATTTTCGAAAAGTACACGCTTGAGCTTGCACGCATGACGGATGTGCTGCTGCGCCGCCACGGCAAGTCAATCATCGAAAAGCAATTCGCGTTGCAGCGGTCGGCGGACGTGGTTATCGATTTGTTCGTCGGATTGTCGGTCTTAGCGCGAGTGAGCGCCATGACTCCGGACGAAAGCGAGCAGTATCAACAGGCTCTGTCCATAGCGCATATTTTCAGTCAGCGGGCAAAACGCCGTATGAATCGAAATCTGCGTGCAATGCTTCGCAACGAGGATGAATCCGCCAAATCACTGGCAGACTACATTTTTGACAAGGAGAGTTACCCCTGGGATGTGTTGTAGCCGCGCGGTATCCCCTTATTACAGTTGAAACTTCCACCGAAAATCGAACTCTGTCGAAAGCAGCCGTTATGGTAGTCCTGTCGTATGGGAACCTGCTAAATGACTGACAGTCATAACAGTATGGCCAGATTCAGTTTTGCATTTCCCGTCAGATTGCTGCCCATCATGGTTTTTTTGGGTCTGCTCGTTACGACCGACTCGGTCGTGGCCGGTTCCAAGAACGGCTTTGTGCTTAATGATGCCCTGGTGCCACCGGATGAGATACTGCACGGCGGACCCGGGCGCGATGGAATTCCCTCGCTGGACGACCCCGTGTTCATGACAGCCGGGGAAGCAAAGTTCCTGAGTGCAATGGACCGAGTTTTGGGCATAGAGATCGATGGCGTCGCGCGCGCCTATCCTGTCAGAATTCTGAACTATCACGAGATCGTAAACGACTCGATCGGTGCTGAGGCGATCGTCGTTACCTACTGCCCGTTGTGCGGCAGTGGTATCGCATTCTCCTCAACGATCAACGGCGGGCGACTCGAATTCGGTGTCTCAGGTCTCTTGTACAACAGCGACGTATTGCTTTATGACAGACAATCCAGGTCGCTGTGGTCACAGATTAAGCAGACTGCGGTCACGGGGCCGATGAAGGGTACGAAACTCCATGCGATCCCTCTTTCCCATACGACCTGGCGCGACTGGCAGGCGCGTCATCCGAACACGCAGGTATTGTCGCCGGACACCGGATTTCGCCGCAATTACAAAGTAAGTCCTTATGGCGATTACGCTCGAAGCCGGGGGTTGTATTTTCCTGTGGCAGAGGAAAATTCACAGTACCGACGCAAGTCAACGGTTCTGGGGCTGGAGATCGGCGGCCAATTCAAGGCATATCCGTTCGATGAGCTCAAGAAAGGCCCGGAAAAATTTACTGATGAGTTTCAAGGGCGGCGTTTCGAGGTCATATACGACAAAAAAAACCAGACGGCACGGATCGTCGATCCTGAAGGTAATGAACTGCCAACGTTACTCGCGTTCTGGTTTGCCTGGTACGCGTTTCACCCTGATACCGAGATATATACGGCAATTTGACTGTTCCGCTAACGAGCAGGCTAAATCGATCAATATTCCTCAACTTCGATCTCCGGATGCCCTCTCGGCACTGCTACGCGAAACCAGATGAATGGCAGCAGCGGATTGGGTAGCCAGTACATCCATGCGAGGTTTCTTGACCGCTGCCCCTGATCGAGATGCAGGTCCATCCAGACATAGAGAAACTTGTAGATGCACAGGCCCGGCACGTAATTCACACGAAAACGATCTGTTTTCAGATATTTTCGGGCGATGTAGAGGTTGCCTTCAAACGGCGTGATGCCCCAGCCTAGCGGTCCTTCCGCCAGCAAAGTGCCCGTGTCTTTGTGTCTGATCCGCAAGTTTTTCATCAATTAGCCAGCAGTACGGCATTAGCCCATAGTGAGCGAAACCACCGATGGCAAATAACAAGAAATAGAACGACCCAGCAAGATCTCGACATCATTATGATAATTGACCGGCCTTACTCGCTACTTATTACGGTCAAGGGCAACATCAGGCACACCGGCAATGCGTACCACCAATCTGTTTGGGCGTGTGAATTCAAGGCAACGGCTTAATTTCTCGCGACATGCCTATCTTTTGCTTTCCCACGCGTCGATTTCTGCGATAAATGACGCGGGACAATGATGTTCGGCAACGGCTCGCCCGGATATCTTTCCAAACAAGTGAGGGATTGCTCGCATCTCGCAGCCCGGTGTCGCGATGATTGCGGACAGAACAAATGAAACACCCAGGTGCGAGAAGAAGTAGAATAACCATGGCCAAAGTGCTGCGCCAAATAATGGATGATCCGCTGTGCCAAACGCCATCCAGGCGATTAGTGCAAGCAGAAGTGCGGCGCCAAGTGAAAGATAACTCGGCCATCGACCCCAACTCTTGCCAAAACCAATATTGACGACGTAGTTGATAATAAAGATTGCGGCAAAAACCAGTACGGCGATATTGGGCAGTACAGATACGGGTGTCTGGATGATGCTCTGGATATGGAGCACCAGTACGTACAATGCGTAAAAGCACGCGATTCCCAACGTCAGTCTGGCCAGGCGACCAACCGGTCCTGGGCGTCTGAGTGTGCCTTCATCCACCAGTTGTAAAGGATCAGATTGTTTCACGTCGTGTCCTTCTCCGATGTTGATGACGACATCGTTAGGTGAACCGAAGAAAATCGATCCGTGGCCAACAGGCGACTTTCCTCAAAATACTGAATTTGATGCGGCAGCCTGAATCCGTCCGCCTCTTTGTAATCAGAATACTCGACCCGGAACTTTTCATTACCTTCTGCATCGATAAGGGCAGTTCGAAAGGCATCGCCGGTATGACTGTCGACATAAATGTGCCAGGTACGGCCGTTGCTCAGTTCAGCTTGCATGATCCAGGGTAAACGGTCGCCAACTTTTTTCATGCCCAATCGCCAAACCTGATGGCCTTTGTCCTTCCAGTCTGTCATCCAGCCGTCGAATTCGTACGATACGAGAACTTCATCCTGGAATGAGACGGGCAAGTCGAGCTGTGGCCCTTCGCGGTTCAATTCAGCGCCATCCCACCTGACCAATGATTGGTTATCAGCATCGCCATCGCCGACGCTGCGCTCATACTGATACGGCCTGTGAGTTTTCAGCGTCAGCGGATATGAGCGATCGCCGGCTTCTGTCGTGCCCTCATAACGAATCGATTCGATGCGTTTGAGCGTGCGGTATCCGCCGCGACTCGCGTGATTTTGCCGGATCATCACGCTGCGCGGTTGCGCTACCCGCATAATCCCGACGTCGCGCTGCTGTAGTGCCGCAACTTTGGCGTCTTCGGAGGCCGGTGGCTGTTTTGCCAGCCGCGCGTTAACGTCGGCAGCAAACCGCTCCGCATCAAGCCTTTTATCGCGCGGCAGGCTCGGAAGCTGGTGCTCCCAGTAATCCGGATATGGCGGCGGCTCTCCTGTTTCCCAACGCGCACCCGGCTCGTAAACGAACCAGACGTCCCAGGCATACATCTTGATATCCAGTGTCTCCTGAAATTCAAGGCCCGCATGTCCGTTTTGATCCCAATAGTGGGTAACGCGTGGCCCGGCAAGTAACGGAATAGAATCGATAACATGTTTTTCTTCCGCACCCAGTGTTGGAACGTGGACTACCAGCGTGTGAATACGGGGATCGTTCTGAATGGATTTCACGATCGATTCATTCAGGTCATCCATGCCGCGCAGACAAATGCCGCAAGATGGTCCGACGATAAAGACCAGGCGAATCTTGTCCTGCATCGCGTTAAAGTCAGATTTAATTCGAGCCAGGTTCTCTTCAACAACGTAATAGTCCGGTCGATCTGATTGAAACACTTGCTCCTCTGACTGCTCCGTCGAGCAAGCCGTCA
>Ga0255052_10003489_pt1 | contig 10912 bp, 8 predicted proteins | sample JV7_2_21_MG_FD_188632 | JGI IMG/M metagenome (GOLD analysis project Ga0255052, IMG submission 188632) | Seawater microbial communities from Jervis Inlet, British Columbia, Canada - JV7_2_21 | ecosystem: Environmental > Aquatic > Marine > Inlet | place: Canada: British Columbia | collected...
CGGGTTCAGCACGATTCCGGCAATGCGCCATCTTGGCCACGAATTCGACAGCGATGCGGATGCAGCTACTGATCTCGCGCGCCAGGCCGGCTGGCTGATTGCGTCCGAGCTTCGTGCTGCCGGCATCGATCTGTGTTTTGCGCCGTGTGTGGATCTCGACTGGGGCGTCAGTGAGATTATTGGTGACCGGGCATTTCACAGGCAGCCCGATGCGGTTGGCGAACTGGCGGCGGCATTCTCGCGCGGATTACGCAGTGCAGGCATGGCGGCTGTGGCCAAGCACTTTCCAGGTCATGGAGCGGTTGTTGCAGATTCCCATTTGCAGCTGCCAGTGGATCGACGCGAGTATGGAAATCTGCTCGACGACATGCGGCCCTACGAAAAGTTGATCAACAACGGGCACATTGCCGGTGTCATGCTGTCTCATGTTGTCTATCGTGAAATGGATGATATGCCCGCCGGGTTTTCCCAATTCTGGATCGGACGCGAATTACGATCGAGGTTGAACTTTGGTGGTGCTGTGTTCTGTGACGATCTGAGCATGAAGGCGACGGGTGCCTACGGGTCTATGCGGCGCAGGGCAAGGCGCGCGCTGGATGCGGGTTGCGATATGGTGCTGGTCTGTAATGATCGCCGTCGGGCCGAGCAGGCCGTACAGGCGCTCAACGAATATTCCAATCCGTTGTCGCTGGTGCGTCTGGCCCGGCTGCATGGTACGGGGCATGTCCTGCGGGAGTCGCTGCGCGCCAGCGAGGAATGGCAGCAGGCGAACGGTGCGCTGGCTCACTGGAGCGAGCGACCACAACTGGAGCTCGATGCATGAGTGTGCGATTCGCGATTATTGTCGGCAGTGGATTCGATGCGTTTGGCGACAGCGGTGAAGTTCACGTCCTTAACACGCGTTTTGGTGCTCCGTCCGCGGCTATTCGGCAAACGGATATCAATGGCAGGGCTGTGTTCGTTCTGCCGCGCCACGGTGACGACCACACATTGCCGCCACACGTCATCAATTACCGGGCCAACCTGCTGGCGCTGAAAGAACTCGGTGCCGAGGTCATTGTCGCGCTCAATACGGTCGGTGTAGTTTCGGACAAGCGCGAGCCGGGACAACTCGCTGTTCCTGACCAGATCATTGATTACACATGGGGCCGGGCGCATTCCATCTACGATGAGGAAGTTGCCGACTTCGCCTACATCGAATTTACGCAGCCGTTTTCGGTATCGGTCCGGGAGGCACTTCTGGCGGCTGCGGACGCTGCTGGCGTGGATTGCTTTGATGGAGGTGTGTATGCCGCCACCCAGGGCCCACGGCTTGAGACAGCTGCAGAGGTCGATCGGTTGGAGCGTGATGGGGCGGATTACGTCGGTATGACAGCGATGCCGGAGGCCAGCCTCGCTTATGAACTCGACGTCGATTATGCCTGCCTTTCGCTGATCGTTAACCGCGCCGCCGGCCGCGGCGAAAAGCCCATACACGAAGACGTTGAATCAAGTACGCTGTCGGCCAGAGTACAAGCCATGCAGGTGCTCAATCAGTTCTTCAGGCCGCGCTGATGTCCATCAATCGAAAATTTCTGGAACAAGTCATCGAAGCGTCAGCGGAACCGCTGGTTATTGTTCGCGTCGACCATCCCGACTGGCCTGTCGTGCTGAGCAATGCAGCTTTTGAAGGAATCGGTGGCGAGGATTCGCGCAAAAAGCCTTTTGCAGATGTCATCGAACAGCTTGTTGGCAGGGAACTTGCGCTCGAGATTTCGGAGACACTGCGCTCGCAACAGGAAACGAGTTTTCCCGTCGAACTGGCCGGCCGCGAGTATCTGCTCGCCCTGAAGCCACTGCTGCTGCCAGACGATAAGGACGCTCGTTTCTATGTTGCCTTCTGGCGTGGTGGCAGCGGCCAGGGAGCCGTTGCCAGCGGCGACATGCATCATGCCCTGCTGAACGCGAAGAGACATATTCGTGACTTGTCACGTGATGATCCGGTCACCGGCCTGTTGAATAACAGGGCTTTTCGCGATGTCCTGGAGCACGACTGGGCAGTGGCAGCCAGAGAAAAGAGCACTCTTTCCCTGGTCGTGTTTACTCTCGACGAATTCGACGCCTACATCGATGTCTTCGGCCGACATGCGGCAGATTCGTGTCTACGGCGCGTTGGTCGCGCGGTGCGACGATGTTTGCGTCGTGCCAGCGATGTTGTTGGGAAAATGGATGGCGCCGAACTCATCGTCTTGTCACATGCGTCAGATGAGGATGGAGTCCGGGAGTTTGCGACACGCATCTCCGCCGCAGTTCGCGAACTCGGCCTGCATCATCCGCGTTCAACGGTATCCAAGTTCGTTACTGTCTCGTTTCGTGTTGGCGTAGGCAACGCTGCCGCCGAAAAACGCACGGCGAGGGAATTTATCGACGCGCTATTGTCCGGTGACGCTGATTAGCGGGTCTGTCAGATCGTCTTCACCGAACTCGTCTTCTTCATCGTCCTCGACGCGCGTGATCTTTGCGAGGACGCCAAATTTCGGATGATCGAAATAACGCAGGTCGCCATTCTTGAAAATCCTGTTTTCCTGGATCAAGTACCGCACTGGAAGGGTTGGCATCTCGAAAGTACCGTCATACCGTTGTCGTGAATCGCCAAAACTGAAAATCGAGTCATCAACTTCGACTGCTTCATCGGATTCATTTGCAGCATCCAGCGCCAGATCGACGACCAAGTGCAAATAGCGGCTCAGGTAGAGTGTGAACGTTCCATTCAGTCCGTCAGGAAGCTCTCCGAGGATACGCAGCTCAATTGGCGACGTTTCCTCTTCGGGATAGGTAGGCTGTGTCCAGCCAAGGTGCATAATCGTCTTGTACGCGTCGAGTAACTCGAATTGTCTGGCGGCATCGCCCAGCGTGAGTTCTTCTTCTGTCAGTAAGACCAGTTCAAGTTCTCGCTCCGCGAGCTCGGGCTCTTCTTCCTCGGCCGTGAGATCATCATCTGCGATTGCGGGTTGCTCAGTGATTTCGGCATCTTCATCGGTCAGGAGATCCTCTTCGACCGGTGGTTCGTCAGGCAGAAATATTTCGCTACCAACAGAGACGTCCTCCTCGTATGAAAAGATAATGACTTCGACCGTGTAACGACGTATTTCTTCTTCCGCCTGTTCTTCGAGTAGTTCGTCTTGCGCTACGGCAGTCGTGAGACTTAGCGCCGCGATCAGAATTGCCGCGATTCTCTTCATAAATCTTCTCTTGGTTTCGCTCATCGTCATCCGGCCACCGCTGTTGATTCTTTGACTGCAAGCAGATCCAGTAGTTTCTCAACGCTGCGGAAGCGGTTCTCGATATCGCCGAGATCCTGGCGGAACTGCAGGCGATGCGAGCCCTGCAATTTGAATGTTCGGCTGTCATTTTGCACTAATTGCACAAGCGCGACAGGGTCAATATGACTTTGCTGTCCAAAAATGAGGTAGCCGCCATTATCTGCCGCATCGATTTTTTCAATACCAAGTGCGGCTGCAGTTTGCTTCACAGCAGCGATGTGCATGAGGTTCTTGGCGGCGACCGGTAGCAGCCCAAAGCGGTCGATCAGTTCGACCTGAAGTTCGCGAAGGTCCTCGTGAGACTCCGTGCCCGAGATTCGCTTGTACAGAATGAGCCGCAAGTGCACGTCTGGCACGTAATCGTCCGGCAACAATGCGGGGACGTGAAGGTTGATGTCGACGCCGGCATCGAGCGGTCCTTCGAGATTGGGCTCCTTACCGGCCCGCAGGGAGTCGACTGCGCGACCGAGCAGTTCGGTGTACAGGGAAAAGCCGATTTCCTGAATTTGTCCACTCTGAGTATCGCCAAGCAACTCACCAGCGCCGCGAATCTCGAGATCGTGGGTTGCGAGTGTAAAGCCGGACCCGAGGTCTTCGAGTGAGTCGATCGCCTCAAGGCGCTTAATCGCATCTGCTGTCATTGCGGCTTTCGGCGGCGCGACAAGGTAAGCATATGCCCGGTGGTGTGAGCGGCCGACTCTGCCGCGAAGCTGATGCAATTGTGCGAGTCCCAGACGATCTGCGCGATTGATAATGATCGTGTTTGCGGTCGGAACATCGATGCCGCTTTCGACAATCGTTGTGCACAGCAAAATATTGAAGCGACGATGATAGAAATCGAGCATGACATGCTCGAGTTCGCGTTCCGGCATCTGGCCGTGACCGACACGGATCTCGGCTTCTGGTACAAGGTTTGTAAGTCGCTCGCCAATTCGGCCAATGTCCTCGACACGGTTGTGAATAAAGTACACCTGTCCGCCGCGCATGATCTCTCTCAGGCATGCTTCGCGAACCAGCACATCATTCCACTCTGTGACAAAGGTCTTCACCGCAAGTCGTTCCGCGGGCGGTGTGGTGATCAGAGACATGTCGCGGATGCCACCCAGGGCCATATTCAGCGTTCTGGGAATCGGTGTTGCTGTCAGCGTGAGCACGTCGATCTCGCTTCGCAGCGACTTGATCGCCTCCTTGTGCCGAACACCGAAGCGATGTTCTTCATCGATGATAACGAGGCCAACATCCTTGATGTCCTTTGTATGCTGCAGCAATCGGTGTGTTCCGATTACGATGTCCACCGTACCCGAACGCAGCCCCTCGATGATCGACTTGACGGCTTTCGGAGACTGAAAGCGTGACAAAACTTCAACCCGCACCGGCCAATCCGCGAAACGGTCGTTGAAGTTCTGGCCGTGCTGCTGTGCAAGCAGTGTGGTTGGAACGAGAATCGCGACCTGTTTGCCGCCGTGCACGGCGGCGAAGGAGGCACGAAGCGCGACTTCAGTCTTACCAAAGCCGACGTCACCGCAGACGAGGCGATCCATCGGTTGGTCAGACGCCAGGTCTTCGAGCACCTCGTCAATGGTTCGTGCCTGGTCGTCTGTAGCTTCGAACGGGAAGCCGCCCTCAAAAGCCCGATAGTCGGTTTCGGGCCATCTGAAGCGGTGGCCCGGGCGCGCCGCCCGCCGCGCATAGATATCGAGCAGTTCAGCCGCGACATCGCGAATCTTGCGAATGGCACGCTTGCGCGCCCTGGCCCACTGATCGCTACCGAGCCGATGGAGCGGGGCGTTGTCGGCTGAGGTGCCGGTGTAACGTGATATCAGCTCCAGCGAGTGCACAGGAACGTAAAGCTTGTCACCGTCTGCGTACTCGAGTTCAAGAAATTCCGCTGCTATGCCACCAGCCTCGATCGTCGTAAGGCCGAGATAGCGGCCAACACCGTATTCAGCATGTACGACCGGAGAGCCTTGCGAGAGGTCATTGAGCTGGCGGATGATCGTCTCGGGGTCGCGCTCGATACGGCGACGCCGGCTGCGCTGTCGCACTCGCTCGCCAAAGAGTTGCTGTTCTCCAATTATCGCGATCCCGGCATCCGGGAGCAGCACACCGTTTTCGATGGGGGCAATCGCGACACCGATCCGATGCTTACCGGCCGCGAAAGCCGCCCAATCGTCAACGCGGGTGATGTCCAGATCGCGCCCGGCCAGCATTTCAAAGACCTGTTCGCGCCTACCCGCTGAGTCACTGGTGAACAAAACGCGTCCATCGAAAGTGTTGAGGAACTGCATCAGCGCGCTAGCTGCGTCTTCATAGCGAGCCTCTATTTTTAGTGCGGGAGGCATCCGCGTAGGCAGGTTGTGGTTATCCCGGTGCTCCGCGAGCGACTGTGCGGAAAAACGAATTTGCTCAGAGTCCGCAAGCCCGGATATCGTTGTTTCAGGTGAATTGAACGTCTCGTTGGGTGACAGTATGGGTCTCTCTGGATCGAGCCTGCTTATCTCATACCGCTCCTCGATCTCGGCCCATGAACGCTCCAGAATTGACTCGAGGCCTTGCGGCGCGAGAACGACGCATCGTTCAGGCAGATAGTCGATCAGGCTTGCAGTTGCATCGAAAAACAGCGGCAGGTAGTACTCGATGCCACCATGTGCTATCCCGTCTGATACCTCGCGATAGACGCGCGATCGGGAAGGCTGCCCCTCGAAGCGCTCACGGTATTTTTCCCGAAACGATTTTACTGATTCCTCATCGAGCGGTATTTCACGAGCCGGTAACACATCGACAGCGTCGACTATGTCCTCGGAGAGTTGTGACTCAGCCGAGAAATAGCGCAATGACTCGATGTCATCGTCAAAGAAATCGATGCGAACAGGTTTATTCGATCCCATCGGAAAGACATCGATCAGCGAACCGCGGACTGCGAATTCGCCATGTTCACTAACCTGCGGTACGCGTAAATAGCCAGCGGATGACAAGGCATCAATAAACGCATTTCTTGGCAGCGTTTGCCCGGTGGTCAATGACAGCGAACGGGCGGCGACATAGTCAACTGGAGGCAGCCGTTGCAGAAGCGCCGGAGCTGATGCAACGACAATGCCGGATCGCATGTCCTTTAGCGTTGCAAGAACGGACAGACGTTCCGAAATGATGTCCTGATGAGGTGAAAAACTGTCCCATGGCAAGGTTTCCCACTCGACGAAATGGCGAACGCCGACTTCGTTCGCGGAGAAAAAGCGAATTTCGGATTCAAGTTGATCGGCCTGTCGTGGATTGTCCGCAAGCACCAGCAGCGTCGCGTCGATTATCACTGCCAGCTCAGCGGCGGCAAGGGCAGTACTTGCACCGATGAGACGTCCCCACCCACATGTGTGCCCGGGCTGTGGTAGTTGCAGTGTCGAAGGAATGAGGAGAGGAGTGTGAGCCACAAGCGTCGTTGTCGAATTAGCGGCTCGGAATTATCACATATCGCGCCTCAGGAGGCGCCCAACAAAAACGCCCGGGCAGTTTCCTGCCCGGGCGTCTTCGATCAATTCTCAGCTTTTTGTGTCGCGCCTGATAACAGCGTGAATTACGCGATCGTATTCGAAGAAGACGACGAAACCCTTGTATTCCCATCTGGAAATCGGTGGGTCACCTACCGCCGCCACTTTGGCGTCCGGCACACCAAACTCGGCCTCCACGTTTGCCGCCGTCATACCGCTTGCAGGCCGGGCAACGTTGGAATCCGGTGCTACACCGTCCATCTCCAGCGTCTCAGCAGCAGCGGTGCCAAAAACACCTAAAAACAAGGCGAAAACAGTCAATATTCGCAGCTTGGCCATCACAGCTTCTCCTTCAATTGTTTTTGACTATATCACTCCAGGACATGCCAAAAAACAGTTGATTTCAAAGGTTTTTTAACCTTTCCCGAAAATTGTGAATCACGTCACGAAATTTCATCAACACCGGCTTCTATGTGGTTTAATGCGTGGCGATGATCAACCCCGTTGAATTGTTTGTCGGGCTTCGCTATCTCCGGGCGAAGCGCCGCACCCGATTTGTGTCGTTTATCACGTTGATATCGCTCCTTGGCATCGCTCTGGGCGTTGCCGCGTTGATCGTGATCCTGTCGGTCATGAACGGCTTCGAAGGTGAGTTGCGGTCGCGGCTGCTCAGCATGTCGGCGCACGGCTATGTCACCGCACCCGATCGCGTGACACGGGACTGGCGGAGCCTCGTCAATGAGGTCGCCGCAGAGCCAGGGGTGGCCGCAGCAGCGCCGTTTGTCCAGATGGAGGGCATGATCCAATCTGGTCGAGAGCTTCAGGCCGTTCTGGTGCACGGGGTCGATCCCGCTTTTGAGGAAGCCTTGTCGGGCGAAATGATCAACTTGGTCGAGGGTGATCTCGATAATCTGCAACCGGGGAGTCGAAGCATCATCCTTGGACGCTTGCTTGCGTTGGACCTCGGTGTTCGAATTGGTGATGGCGTCGTGTTGCTAATTCCGCGACCCGTTGGGGACGGCACACTGAAGCCAGTGCTCGAGCGTTTCGTGCTTCGCGGAGTATTCGAAGCGGGGCTCCAGGATCACGATGGCCTGCTGGCACTGGTCAATGCGCGCGACGCCGCGAGCATTCTTGCAATCGGCGACGAAATGACAGCGGTACGATTTCGGGCTGACGACGTCATGGCCGCTCCGCTGATTTCACGCAGCCTGAACGAGCGCCTTGGTGATGAATTCATCACGAGCGACTGGACCGTCGAAAACGCCAGCTACTTTCGAGCTATTCGACTCGAGAAGATGATGATGTCCCTGATTCTGTCGCTGATTATCGGCGTTGCTGCGTTCAATATCGTTGCGAGCCTGGTAATGGTCGTGACAGACAAGACCAACGACATCGCGGTGCTGCGGACGCTCGGCATGAAATCAGCCGGTGTCGTGCGCGTGTTCTTTGTGCAGGGTGCTGTGATTGGCTGGGCCGGAGTGTTCATTGGCGTTCTTCTGGGCATCGTGCTTGCTGTCAATGTACCGGTGATCGTGCCAGTACTGGAGCAAATGTTCGGTTTTCAGATCATGCCTGGTGATGTCTACTACGTGACGCAAATTCCATCCGAACTCGAAATTGCCGACGTTGTTACGATCGCCATCTCGGCTTTCGTGCTCACATCGCTGGCAACTCTGTACCCTGCAAAAAGGGCAGCACTGGTCAATCCGGCCGTTGCTTTGCGATACGAGTAAAGCAGGTGAGCAGGAACTTCGAATTCTGGATTGGTAAGCGCTACGTTCGTTCGCGTAGCGCCAATCGTTTCGTCTCACTGATCTCGGCAATTTCAATGTTGGGCATTGCGATCGCCGTTGCGGTACTGATTCTCGTGCTCTCCGTTGTCAATGGCTTCGAACGCGAATTGCAGGATCGACTGCTTGCAATGACGGCACATGCGAGCATTGAGAATATCGACGGCCGCATGCTCGATTGGCAAGTGCTGTCCGCTGCCGCCGTCGAGAATCCCCGAGTCACGGCGACGGCGCCCTTCATCGAAGGCCAGGCACTGCTCGTATTTGGTGAGCAGCTCAGCGGCGCCGAGCTTCGTGGTATTGAACCGGTCGCCGAGAATTCGGTGTCCGGTGTAGGTCGTATGATGGTCGACGGTGAGCTTGGTAGTCTGGAGGCGGGCTCATTTAACGTTGTCCTCGGCGTTGAGCTGGCTGACGCGCTGAATGTTGGCATCGGTGAAAAGGTAACCGTCACGCTCGCCGAAGGGATCGTCACGCCGGCCGGGGTCGTGCCACGCACCAAGCGCTTTGTTGTAAGTGGCCTTTACCGTGTCGGCATGTACGAATTTGATCGGCGTCTCGCATTCATCAATCTCTCGGATGCACAAAAGCTGTACCGCAAGAAAGAAGCCGTCACGGGTGTCAGGCTCGCTGTCTCAGAAATATTCGAGGCACCCGCAATCGTTCGTGAAGTTGCGCTCGCGCACGGTGAAGTCGTTCTTGTCAGTGACTGGACGCGACGACACGTCAATTTCTTTCGCTCGATTCAGATCACGAAATCGATTCTGTTCGTCATCCTGTTGCTCGTCGTCGCTGTTGCGGCATTCAACATCGTTTCGACGCTCGTGATGGTCGTCAAAGATAAACAGGCCGACATCGCGATATTGCGAACAATCGGCGCGCGACAAAGCAGTGTACTTCGAATCTTTATCACTCAGGGCAGTGTGATCGGCATCGTCGGTACTGCTGCCGGCGTACTGTTTGGTATTCTGCTCGCACTGAACCTGGAGAGTATTGTGAGCAGCCTCGAAACCGTGTTCGGCATCAAGTTTCTCGCAGCCGATGTCTATTTCATCAGCGATCTGCCATCCGAGTTGCGCATTGCAGATATCGTGCGGGTGGCATCTATCGCCATTGTGCTAGCCCTGGGTTCCACTGTTTACCCAGCTTGGATCGCGGCAAGAACGGCACCCGCAGAGGCTCTTCGGTATGAATGACAGCAAGCACCCGGTCCTGGAGTGTCGCGAAGTCGTGCGCCGCTTCCGTGAAGGAAGTTCAGTTCTCGAAGTTTTGAGCGGAGTCGAACTGGAAGTGCAAGCAGCCGAGCGCGTTGCAATTATCGGCACATCGGGTTCCGGCAAGACCACACTCCTGCAAATTATGGGTGGGCTTGATGACCCGACCGAAGGCGAGGTATTCGTCGACGGGCAGGCTATGCACGGTAGTAATGAATTATCGAAAGGCGATTTGCGTAATCGATACATCGGGTTCGTCTATCAATTTCATCACCTGTTGCCCGAATTCACGGCAGAGGAAAACGTCGCGATGCCGCTATTGATTCGGCGTGAACCGAAGCCGGTGGCACTCGACAAAGCGAAAGACGTGCTCGCTCGAGTTGGACTGGGCGAGCGGCTGAACCACAAGCCTGGAGAATTGTCGGGCGGCGAGCGTCAGCGAGCGGCGGTTGCACGTGCGTTGATAACTCGCCCGCAGCTTGTGCTGGCTGACGAGCCGACCGGTAACCTCGATGCGGGTAACGGCGAACATGTCCTGAAGCTGATGCTCGAAATGAACCAGGAACTGCAAACCAGCCTCGTCATCGTCACCCACGATCACTCGATCGCCAATCGAATGGACCGGGTACTTGTGCTAGAAAACGGGAAACTACGGGCACAATAAGGCCGCAACTGGCATATTTCTCGTCGCAATGGCTCGCTGCGCTGCGCTTTATTTGCGTCGAGAAACATCCCACTCCCGGCCTTTTTTCAAGTTTTTCTGTTTCTTCGCTTTTTCGATTTGTAATCGTGCAATGAGTAACGCCAGAGTCCATCCAATGCGACATAGCCGATCAACGCCGCAATAGACGCGACGAACACGCAACCCAGTGACAACGGCAGCCATACGGACATGAATACGGTGGCCACCCAGTCCAGCGACAACTCGAACGAGAATGGCCCGGGTTCGATCCCCAGCAGCGCCGCACCGACGCGGTAGGCGAAGTAGAAAAGTGGACCTACGGTCACAGGGTTGACGACGAGGGTCGTTATAGCCGCCACCGGAATGTTGACGCGCAGGGCGAGTGCAGAAAGCGCCGCGACGAAAAAGTGTCCAGGAAACGGCAAGAAGGCGATAGCCA
>Ga0255052_10003490_pt1 | contig 10912 bp, 6 predicted proteins | sample JV7_2_21_MG_FD_188632 | JGI IMG/M metagenome (GOLD analysis project Ga0255052, IMG submission 188632) | Seawater microbial communities from Jervis Inlet, British Columbia, Canada - JV7_2_21 | ecosystem: Environmental > Aquatic > Marine > Inlet | place: Canada: British Columbia | collected...
GCAGACGACCTGGAACGCGTACGCGTTCATGCAGGACACGGTTTCGGTCACCGGTGACCGCCAGGAAAATGCTCGCGCCGGACTCGGTGGATCGTATCGGGTATCGGAACGCCTGCGGGTCGATGCCGAAGTCTCGGACGGTGACCTCGGCACAGGCGCGCGGCTCGGCACCAACTATCTGCATTCCGACCGCACCAGCATGTACCTCAACTACGCGCTGGAGAACGAGCGTACCGACAACGGCTTGCGCAGCGGGCGCGGCAGCGAGGGCAACCTGGTTGCCGGCGTCAAGTCGCGCATTGCAGACAGCACGAGCGTATTCCTCGAAGAGCGCTACCAGCACGGCACGACGATGACCGGACTGACGCATGCCACGGGAATCACGTTCGCACCGACCGAAAAATGGAATCTCGGTGTCAACACCGACATCGGTACACTGCAAGACAGGCAAACGGGCGCGGAGACGGAGCGCCTGGCCGGCGCCGTGCAGATCGGATTCGGATTCAACGACCTGCAGATATCGAGCGGTATCGAGTACCGTTATGATGATGCCGAACAAGCGGATCTGAGTCGGACCGAGCGCACGACCTGGCTGTTCAGGAACAGTTTCAAGTATCAGCTCAGCCCCGGCGCGCGTCTGCTCGGCAAATTCAATCACTCGGATAGCGAGAGTTCGCTCGGGACCTTCTATGACGGCGGGTTCACCGAGGCGGTACTTGGTTATGCGTATCGACCGATCCACCACGATCGACTCAATGCCCTGGTCAAGTACACCTATTTCTATAACGTACCAACGACCGATCAGATTTCGTTGCAGAACATCGCCGCGGAGTTCATACAGAAGAGCCACATCGCCGCAGTCGATCTTACTTACGACATTACGCAGCGTTTTACGATAGGCGGCAAGTACGCCTACCGCCTGGGTCAGGTCAGCCTGGATCGTGAGGATCCGGAGTTCTATGACAACAGCGCGAACCTCTATGTTGTCCGCGGTGACTACCGCTTCCGCGACAACTGGGAGTTCCTGCTGGAAGGACGCCTGCTGCACATGCCGGATCTCGATGAGCGCAGAGCCGGAGCGCTGGCAACGGTATCGCGTTATCTCGGGGATCACCTGAAGATCGGCCTGGGCTATAACTTCACCGATTTTTCAGAAGACCTGACGGACCTCAGCTACGATCACCACGGCGTGTTCCTCAGCCTGACCGGTTCAATGTAGTCCAGGCGAGGTGCAAGCTAACTGGCTGGCTGGAACTTCGCAGGTTCCTGATTGGCCATGTGTTCGTACGTCTGCCAGCGTAACTCGACGAGTTCCTGCGCACTCTGCATGAGTTTCTCGGCTTCCTCGGGATGCGTCCGCGTCAGAATCTTGTAGCGCATCTCGTTGTACGCGTACTCCCTGAGCGGAATGCTTGGGCGCGGTGAATCGAGGACGAACGGTTTCTTGCCGGCCGCGCGCAGCGTCGGGTTATAGCGAATCAGCGGCCAGTAACCACTGGCGGTGGCGAGCTTCTGCTGCTTCAGTCCGTCCACGAGGTCGTAACCATGGGCAATGCAGTGACTGTAAGCGAGGATCAGCGAAGGTCCCTGGTACTCCTCGGCTTCGCGCATCGCGAGCAGCGTCTGCTGCGGGTTGGCGCCCATCGCAACCTGTGCAACATAGACGTTGCCGTAAGAGATCGCCTGCAGAGCCAGATCCTTCTTGCCGATGCGTTTGCCGGCCGACGCAAAGCGGGCCGCAGCGCCCAACGGCGTCGCCTTCGACATCTGGCCACCTGTATTCGAGTACACCTCGGTGTCCAGGACCAGCACGTTGACATTTCGACCCCCGGCAAGCACGTGGTCCAGGCCGCCCGCGCCGATGTCATACGCCCAACCATCGCCGCCAACCAGCCAGATGCTGCGACGCACGAGATGGTCGACGATGGAAAGCAGTGAAGCAGCTCTTTCGTCACCGCTCTCTTCATCCAGTTTCCGCAGCTTTTGCCTGAGCACGGCAACGCGCTGTCGCTGTGCACGCAATTCGCTACCGACTCGTTGACTGGAATTGACGATCTCGTCGGCGAGCGCCTCGCCTATTTGCGGCGCGAGTTCCGTGACGAGCCCTTTTGCGATCGCCATGTGGTGATCGGCGGCAATGCGCATGCCGAGCCCGAACTCGGCATTGTCTTCGAAGAGGGAATTCGACCACGCAGGGCCGCTGCCCTCCGCATTCTTGCTCCAGGGTGTCGTCGGCAGATTACCGCCGTAGATCGATGAGCAGCCCGTGGCATTCGCGACCATGAGGCGCGGACCGAACAGCTGCGATAACAGCCGGACGTAAGGGGTTTCGCCGCAGCCGGCACAGGCGCCCGAGAATTCGAACAGCGGCTCGAGGAATTGCGATCCGCGCACCGAGGAGAAATCCACGGTCGCCCGGTCGCTGAACGGCAAGGTCTCGAAGAACGCGATATTCGAGCGGCCCTCGTCGAGGATTGGCGCTTTGTCGGTCATGTTGATTGCGCGCGTTTCCGGGTCATCCGGGCTGATTACGGGACAGGCGTCGACGCACAGCCCACAGCCCGTGCAGTCCTCGAGATAAACCTGCAACGAGTAGCGAGTTTCGGGAAAGCCGCGAGCGCTGATCGGTGCGGATGGGAAGCTGTCGGGCGCGTCGTTCAGGACGCTCTCATGGAAGAACTTGGCGCGAATAACGCTGTGCGGACACACGAAGCTGCAGTTGCCGCACTGGATGCAGATGTCTTCTTCCCAAGCGGGAACGAGATCGGAGACGTTTGATTTCTCGAAGCGCGTCGTGCCGCTCGGATAGGTGCCGTCAACCGGTAGCTTGCTGACCGGCAGATCATCGCCGTGGCCGCGCATCATCTGCGCGGTGACGTCGCGCACAAAAGCTGGCGCATTTTCAGGGACGATTTGCTCGAGTGCGCGCGTGCTGCGCCGGTCTTTCGGAATCTCCACTTCGTACAGGTGATCGAGCGCGGCGTCGACGGCCGCAAAGTTTTTCTCGATGACGGCCTGGCCCTTGGCCTTGTAGGTTTTCTCGATGGCCTGTTTGATCTGTTGTATTGCCTCGTCGCGCGGCAATACGCCGGAGAGCGCAAAGAAGCAGGCTTGCATCACGGTGTTGATGCGTTTGCCCATACCCGCATCGCGTGCCACGCGAGACGCATCGATGACGTGGAGGTGAATGTCGCGCTCGACGATAGTCTCCTGCACGGGCTGTGGCAGCCGGTCCCAGACGTCATCAGCGGCGAGCGGGCAATTCAACAGGAACACTGCGTCATCGGCCGCGTGTTGCAGCACTTCGATCTGGTCGACAAGTTCGAACTTGTGACACGCGATGAAGTTTGCCGACTGGATCAGGTAAGGCGCGTGTGTCGGCTCCGGCCCGAAACGCAAATGCGAAATCGTGCGTGAGCCGGATTTCTTGGAATCGTAAACGAAATAGCCCTGGCAACTGAGGTCGGTGTTTTCACCGATGATCTTGATGCTGTTCTTGTTTGCGCCGACGGTTCCATCGGAGCCCATGCCAAAGAAAAGTGCGCGGGTCGCGCGCTCGTCCTCGATGTGCAATTCCGGGTCGAATTCGATGCTGGTATGCGTGACGTCATCGTGAATGCCGACCGTGAAGTGCTGCTTGGGGTCCGGCTTCTCGAGTTCTTCGTAGACGGCCATCACCATGGCCGGTGTGAATTCTTTCGACGACAGGCCATAGCGCCCGCCGATGACTCGCGGCATGGTAGTGCGCACGCCACTGCCGACACTTTCCGCCAGCGCCGTGACGACATCCTGGTATAAAGGCTCGCCACTGGCACCGACTTCCTTGGTGCGGTCCAGCACTGCGATTGAGCGAACGGTTTGCGGAATCGCGGCGAGCAGGTGTTCGGCTGAGAACGGCCGATACAGGCGCACATTGATGACGCCAACCCCTTTCGGATGCAGCGCATCGATGGTCTGTGTCACCGTGTCCGCACCAGAACCCATGAGTATGATCACGCGTTCTGCCTGCGGGTCACCGTGGTAATCGAACAGATGGTATTGGCGCCCCGTAATCTCGGCGAAGCGGTCCATGCACTGTTCCACGATCGCGGGCGTCGCTTCATAAAAGCGGTTGACGCTCTCGCGTCCCTGGAAATAGACGTCGGGGTTTTGTGCCGTACCGCGGATGAACGGGTTGTCCGGATTCAGCGCGCGATGGCGATGTTCGTAAATGAGCTTGTTGTCGATCATCGCGTAGATGTCGTCCACCGAGACGATTTCGATCTTGCTGACTTCGTGTGATGTGCGAAAACCATCGAAGAAGTGGATGAAAGGGACGCGCGAGCGGAGCGTCGACGCATGAGTGATCAGCGCAAGATCTTGTGCCGCCTGCACGGACGATGCAGATAGCAGCCCGAATCCGGTCGTGCGCGCCGCCATGACATCCTGGTGATCGCCGAAGATCGATAACGCCTGGGCGGCGAGGGAGCGTGATGCAACATGAAACACGGCCGAGGTAAGTTCGCCGGCGATCTTGTACATATTCGGCAACATCAGCATCAGACCTTGCGACGCCGTGAATGTCGTCGTTAGTGCGCCCGTTTGTAGTGCGCCATGTGCGGTACCGGCGGCCCCGCCCTCACTTTGCAACTCGATGATGTCGGGCACCCGACCCCAGATGTTCTTTTTGCCGCCAGCCGACCAGACGTCAGCGAGTTCGGCCATCGGCGACGACGGCGTAATCGGGTAGATCGAGCAGATCTCACTGACCGCGTAGGCAACGCGGGCGACTGCTTCGTTACCGTCGAGCGCACGCATCTTCGTCATGTCGCTGGCACCTCGGCGACTTCGGGTTCGTCGGTCATTTCGATGGCGTGGCAGGGACACTGCTCGAAACATACGGCACATCCGGTGCAGAGGTCGAAATTGAAACGGTAGCGCTTGCCGGGACCCAGTTTGATGATCGCGCCCTCGGGGCAGGCGCCAAAACAGCCATCGCACTCGAAGCAGTTGCCGCAGGACAGACACCGTCGCGCCTCGAACAGCGCATCGGATTCGGACAGGTTCCGCATGATCTCATCGAAGCCTTCCTGGCGATCGACAACCGGTAGACGTTCCTGTTCAACCTGCGGCGCATGCGTGCGATACCAAAGACCCAGTTTCTCGTGCCCGATGACCGGATGCTTGGGCTTACGGCGATAGGTACCGCCCTTGAGAAAAGCGTCAATGTGACGCGCCGCATGTTTGCCATGCCCAACGGCGATCGTCACGGAGCGATCGCTGGGCACCATGTCGCCGCCGGCGAAAATGCCTTCGTGCCCGGTCATCATATTGTTATCGACGATGACCGTATGGTCCTGCATGAATTCGACACCCGGTACATTTTCGAGAAAAGCGGTGTCGGTATCCTGCCCAACAGCGAGGATCAGCGAGTCGGCCTCGAGTGATTCGAATTGTCCGGTCGGTTGCGGGCGGCCAGTCTCATCGAGTTCCATGACTTCGACTTTGAACGTCGAGCGATCGATTTCCTTGATCGTGCGCAGCCAGTTGATCCGAACGCCTTCCTCCAGCGCCTCGTCGGCTTCGAAATCGTGCGCCGGCATGCTGCTACGGTCGCGGCGGTAAATGATCATCGCCTCGTCGACGCCGAGCCGTTTTGCTGTACGCGCCGCGTCCATCGCGGTGTTACCACCACCGTAGATTGCGACACGTCGACCCAGCTTCGGTGGTGATCCTTCCTTGGCATCACTCAGGAAGCTGACGGCATCGAGAATCTTGCCTGCATCGCGATTCGGGATATCGATCTTTTTACTGATGTGGGCGCCCACTGCGATGAATACGGCGTCGAAATTGCCCTTCTCTTTTTCAGTAAGCACGTCTTCGACGCGATGATTCAGCGTGATTTTCACGCCGAGGTCCTCTATGCGTTTGATCTCAGCGCGCAGTTCGTCGCGCGGCATGCGATAGGCTGGAATGCCGAAGTGAATCATGCCGCCCGCGACCGGACCTGCTTCCAGAATCTCGACCGAGTGACCGAGGCGAACGAGGTGATAGGCGGCGGACAAGCCGCTCGGTCCCGCACCGACAATGAGTATCTTCTTGCCGCTCGTCGTCTTGGGGGCGTCAAGCTGCCAGCCTTTTTCGAGCGCCATGTCGCCGAGGAAGCGCTCGACGGCATGAATGCTCACGGCACTGTCGGTGAAGGCACGATTACAAACGTCTTCGCACGGGTGGTAACAGACGCGGCCGTGAATCGAGGGCAGCGGATTGTTGTCAACCAGCTCACGCCACGCGGCTTCGTAGTCTCCGTCCTGGGCGAGCGCCAGCCACGCCTGAATATTCTCGCCGGCAGGACAGGCGTCATTGCAGGGGGGCAGAAAATCGACGTACTCGGGTCGGCGCGAGCGCAGCGCGCCCGTACCTTTACCGTGGCGCGTGAGATCCGCGCGTTGTGTGAGATCGGGTGTAATGGGGTCGTACCTCTATAAGATGTTGTTTTTAAAAGCAATACAGATCGAAACCTACGGATTTTGCTACTTAATCGCTCATTTTAGGTCCAGAAGACGGCAAATAGCAGGAGTTTTGCTCCTTCAGCACTTTGGAGCCGTACTCGCCCAAAATTTGCCTGTGATAACCGCGGGCTCCAAGCGCGTACTTTAGTTCCTGAAGATAGTTATCGTCGCCCACAGCAGCCGACTCGGTCCATATCGGGTTGCGTTTGACGTTGTCGATTTCCATATCCAGTAACCGATTCTGCAATTTGGTGAGTTCCTCGTGCGACTGAGTATTCAATAAATTCATGAGCAATTCGAAGTCGATAACACCCTTCCGCTGCCAGGGCTTTTGAATCTCATTGTACCCACTGACCTCCCAGTCGCCGGGGTGCCGAACGACGCGCGCCCGCACCATGTTCAGATCGATATACGTAATGCAACGTGCCAGGTGGCCGTCGGTCTGGACTGCCGTTGCGCGATATCGACCTTCCCAGAACGCGCCACCACGGTTTTTTCGTGTATTGAACTCTTGGGCAGTTCGTCCCGCAATCAATTGCACGGAGCGTGCTATTTCCCCGTTTCCCTGATCCACACATAGCAGGTGTATGTGGTTCGACGTGGCTATGTAGTTCAGAACCGAAATTCCAAATCGCCGTTTGGCTTCGAATAGCCAGTGTCGCCAACGTCGTCTATCGCGGACGAACTTCAGTAGAAAAGACCTTTGGTGGCAACGATGGGTTATATGCCAGACGCGGCCCTTGCAGAAAATTCGGTTCGCGCGGGGCATAAATAAATCCCACCATTTCGATACAAGAAATACTATTTAGGTATCGAAATCGAGCTCGCTCAACGCGATTTTCCCGCTATTTCATATACATATACAGGTCCGACCCCCTAGAATCCTAGAACACGGCTGCTACAAAATCGGAAATGCTGAACAAAAGCACGACAGCGACGAATACCGGTGCCAGGTAGCGAATCGTGAAGATCAGCCCGGGCGCGATCCGGGTAAAGAGCGGTGACGCACCAGTGCGGATTTCTTCGAGCGGGTCCTTAAGCATCCATCCCGCGAGCACGAGGCTGCCCAGTGCGCCAGCGACCACAAATACCTCGCTCGCAATCTTGTCCATCATGCCCAGTGCCGAAATTGAACTTGCCGGCAGGATCCCGGCCGCCGCGGCAATCACCCCCGCTGTCAGTGTGCTCGGACCACGGCGCATGCCGAGCCCGTCCATCAGCGAAGAGACCACCACTTCGAGCAGTGATATCAAAGACGTCAGCCCGGCAACCAGCAACGCGATGAAGAAAACAATGCCAACAACCTGCCCGGCATCACCCATTTCCGCAATTGCGGCGGGAATGGAAATGAACAATGCACCGATAGTACTTTCGCCAACCTGATCTGAGAGGCCGAGTGCAAAAATGACTGGAAAAACGACCAGGCCGCCGATGAACGCGACAGAGAAATCGAACATCGACACGGTGACGGTTTCCTGACCGAGATCGTGTCTCCGGTCGAGGTACGATGAGTAGGTAATCATGACGCCCATGCCGACACTCAGCGACAGGAACGCTTGCGCTGCGGCCTGCTTGATAACGGTCGGGTTCAGAAGCTCTTTGAAAGATGGTTGCAGGTAAAAACTGTAACCCTTCTCCGATCCCGGCAGATAGGATGCCCAGATAACGAGACCGATAAGCAATACGAACAGCAGCGGCATGAGAACGAGCGAGGCCTGCTCAATGCCCTTGCGGACGCCCCTGTAAACGACCGCGACCGTGATGACCATCAGTGTCAGATGGTAAGCAATCGCGGGCGTACCGCTCGATACCTCGCCGAAACGGGCGGCATAGTCGCCGGAGAACCCCGACAAGCCGTCGATGGCATATCGCATCGTCCATCCGGCGATCACGGAAAAATACGCGAGGATGACAAGCGGCGTCAGCACTGCCAGGTATCCCAACGGAACCCAGCCGGCCCCACCGATCGAACGATAGGCGCCGATCGGCGAGCGTTTCGATCGACGTCCGATTGTAAATTCGGACGCCATGATCGGTACGCCGATCAGAAACGTCATCAGCACGTAGAGCAAGACGAATGCCGCACCGCCGCCTTCGGCCGCCTGGTACGGAAAGCGCCACATGTTGCCGAGACCGACGGCGCTGCCAGCTGCGGCCAGGACAAACCCCGGCCGTGTGGCGAAGAGCTCCCGGCTAGACCCTGGTGAGGGCATCGTCGAGGTCGTTGATGAATGCCGTGCCCTCGGCCCCGTCGATAAAACGGTGGTCGAAACTGAGCGTGCAGGCCATGGTCGGACCGGCCTCGAGTTTGCCAGACACGACACGCGGTCTGTCGGTGATACGGGAAACCCAGAGCGTGGCGATGTTCGGCAGGTTGATGACCGGCGTGGTGGCGATCATCGTGGCGCGCTCGAGACCACCGGTGCTGGATATCGTAAACGTTGCGCCACGGACATCCTCCAGTTTCAGCGTGTCGGCGCGAGCTCGCGCGGCAACCTCCAGAATCTCCGCTGCAAGCGTGGCCGTGTCCTTCGAATTCACGTCACGTACGATGGGCACCATCAAGCCGGCCTCGGTATCAACGGCAAATCCCAGGTTGACCTGTTGGTGCAACAGCAGTCCATCCCCGGATTCGTCGATGGTCGCATTGAACTTGCCGTGACTGGCAAGGACATCTGCAACGCACTTCGCGATCACCGGAAGCGGAGTAATTTTCGGGCCGCCGTCACCGCATTCGTTAGCAAGCCGGCTGACTGCCGCGACGATCCCGTCGGCAAGAATCTCGAAAGTCTGGGTCGCCGTCGCGAGTGTTCGGCTCGACTCCGCAAGTCGCTTCGAGGCGGCGAGCCTCGCGCCCGAAAGCCTGAATCGTTCGACGTCACTGTCGCCAGCCTGTTGCAGCAAGAACGCGTCTACATCGGCTCGCAGCAACTGCCCGTTGGGGCCGGTCGGCGTTACAAGCGTCAGATCGACATCCTGCTCCTTGGCATAGCGGCGCAAGGCTGGAGCAGCTCTGACGTTTTTCTGTTGCTCGCGCGCCGACACAGGCGCAGACGTCGCGCTGGTCGACGCCGCGCCTGCCTCGGGAGCGCCAGATTCCTGAACTACTTCTTTCGAATCCTCGATGCGCATGAACACGTCGCCGACCGGAATGATGTCGCCGACGTTCCAGGGCAATTCCTCGACGACACCCGACCGCGGGGACGGCAGGTCGACGTTAACTTTGTCCGTGCTGATCGTGGCGACATCGTCGCCTTCGCTTATGGAATCACCGACTTCGACCAGCCATGCCAGCAATTCAGCCTCGCTCAGGCCTTCACCAATGTCCGGCAATTTGAACTCATGAATCAAAACGAGTACTCCGCGGCGCGCCTGATGCCGGCACTGATCCGGGCTGCATCGGGCCTGCAGTAATCATCTCCAACGCGATAGGAGTAAGGAACATCCGGCGCGCAGACGCGCTCGATCGGCGCCTGCAGGTAGCCAAACGAACGGTTCTGTACGCGTGCTGCGAGTTCCGCGCCGAAACCGAGCGTCTCACTCGCTTCGTGAATAATCACGAGCCGCCCCGTCTTGTTGACCGACTCCGTGACCAGGTCGATGTCGAACGGAATCAGCGACACCAGGTCGATCACCTCGACGTCAATGCCGTGACTGCTTGCGAGCTCGTCAGCAACCTGTGCTGTGGTGTGCCGCAGTGGCCCGTAAGTCAGCGCCGTAACCTGGGTCCCGGGTCGAACGATCTCGGCCGCACCGATTTCCGACGCCTCGCCGTTGTCATCGACCTCACCCGAAAGTGCGCGATACAACGGCACGGGCTCGATGACCAGCACCGGATCCGGATCGCGAATCGCCGCGAGCATCAGGCTGTAGGCATGCTGTGGCGTGCTTGGACACACGATCTTGATTCCGCCGCCGTGTACGTAGTACGACTCGATACTTTGCGAGTGCCAGACCCCGCCCATGATGCCGCCGAAGGACGGCGCGCGAATGACGAGCGGCACCGTGTACTCGCCGCCCGAAATCCAGCGGTACTTCGCGGCGCAAAACATGATCTGTTCGTGCGCGTCATGAATGAATCCGGAAAACTGAATTTCCACGATTGGTTTCAAGCCGAACAGGGCAAGGCCGACCGCGTGACCGACAATGCCCTTTTCGTCCATCGGCGTATCGATGAGACGATCCTTGCCGAACTGGTTCTGCAGCCCCTGCGTAACCCGAAAAATACCGCCGGCCGTACCGACGTCTTCGCCGAGGACAACGACGTCCGGGTCATTCTCCAGTTCGTACGCCATAGCCGCGCGCAGAGCTTCCAGTACCGTCATGCGCATGACTAGCTGCCTCCACCCCTGACGTCGGCCAACAGCCGGTCGCGCTGTTCGTCGAGCATCCAGTTCGACGCTGCGAATACGTCTTCAAAT
>Ga0255052_10003491_pt1 | contig 10910 bp, 9 predicted proteins | sample JV7_2_21_MG_FD_188632 | JGI IMG/M metagenome (GOLD analysis project Ga0255052, IMG submission 188632) | Seawater microbial communities from Jervis Inlet, British Columbia, Canada - JV7_2_21 | ecosystem: Environmental > Aquatic > Marine > Inlet | place: Canada: British Columbia | collected...
CCTTGAAGAAACCGGCAAACAATATGTTGTCATTGCCGCAGGCGGGCACGCACGAATTGGGACAACAGCAGGCGACTACGTCATCGCATACGCGCTGCCTGATTGATGGCCAATCACAGCTAATACGGTCGAAATCCAGTCTTCGATGTGCATATACTTTGCCGGATCTTGTTGCCCGTGAGTCGCTAACGAAGTGTGCGAATTGTTTGCAATGTCGAGCCGGTATCCGACATCAGTCGGTTTCTCGCTGGAAACGCTCGCCCGGCGCGGTGGGCTCGACGGGCCCCACAAGGATGGCTGGGGCGTTGCGTACTTCGAAGGTCACGATGTGTTTTTGCTGCGCGAATCGAGTCCTGCTGCGGAAAGCGGCCTCGTGAGATTCATGGAGAAAAACGGGCCGCCGAGCAATCTCGTGCTCTCGCACATTCGTCACGCGACTCAGGGGGAACCGGCGCTGCGCAATACGCAGCCCTTCCAGCGTGAGCTTGGTGGGCGCGCGCATGTGTTTGCTCACAACGGCGATATGCCGGGCATCAAAGACAAATGTCGTTTCGATTCACACCGCTTTACGCCTGTCGGCGATACCGATTCCGAATTCGCGTTTTGCTGTCTGCTTGAGCGGTTAGGAAAACTGTGGGACCGGGCTACAGAGAGGCCGCCGTCGGTCGAATCGCGCCTGGAGATCGTAGCCGACTTTGCCGCGTGGCTGCGACCGCTCGGCCCATGCAACTTCGTCTATTCCGACGGCGACGCGCTTTTCGTGCATGCACACCGCAGGACCCAGAGTGATGGTGACGTCCGGCCACCAGGGCTGTACCTGCTCGTACGTTCATGCAATGAGCAAGTCGTCGACCTGACGAAGTCCGGTGTCATGTTGGCCCCGGTGGCTCAGGAGCTGGTGCTCGTCGCCAGCGTGCCGTTAACCGACGAGCCGTGGGAGCCGCTGGGCAAGGGTGAGGTCATCGCATTGGCGCAGGGGCTGGTCTGGGCGCGAAAGCCGGCTTCGCCCGCGGCGTAAGGGCTCCTACGATTTCGCTTGATGCTGCGCCTTCAATTCGTCTGCCCGTTCGATCAACTTGGCTAACTCGTCGGCATCCTTGTCATTTCCAGACAGTCGCAACCGCTGGATCGTCTCGACCAGATCGATGCCCTCATCGTCCGAAATCGTTGCTTCTCCCGCCAGATCCTTAATGCGTCCAAGAATCTGTACGAATTCCTCCAGCGTTTCGTCGTAGTCCATTTGCAGATTGTAAGTCACTGTAAGTACTCTGCGTTAGGAGATCACAACGTGGTCACAACCGGGAATCGCTCCGCAAGTACCTGCAGGCGCTGCATGTGGTCCGAGCAGGCACGGCGCGTTGCTCTCAGGTCGATCTCTTCTAGCTTGAACCGACGCTGCCTATGGAAGTACTCCGCTGGATCGGTCCCGTCGGGCTCGGCGTTGATTCGATATGTGGCGCCGTCGTAAACCTCGTAGAGCGGAAACAGGCCGCTCGCCACTGCCAGGCGCACCAGTTTCACGGAATCCTCGGGCTCCGACTTCCAACCGGTCGGGCAGGGCGAGTGCAGCAGCAGAAAGCGCATGCCCTTAATTGCAAGTGCGGTCGTAATCTTACGAGCGAAATCGTCAGGATGAGCAATAGACAGTGTTGCCGCATAAGGAATCCGGTGGGCAGCCATGATCGACATGATGTCTTTCTTTTCCTGAGTCTTGCCCCACGGCGTGGTCGTCGTTCGGGCACCGGCCGGCGTTGCGGATGAGCGTTGTCCGCCGGTGTTGCCGTAGATCTCGTTGTCGTAACAAATGTAGATGATGTTCTCGTTACGTTCGGCGGCTGCCGACAACGTTGCCAGGCCGATGTCATACGTGCCGCCGTCGCCCGCCCAGCAAATGACCTGTTCGGGTTCGTCGTTGAGGTCACGGATAGATGCCACGCCCGAAGCGACGGCCGGCGCCGACGCGAACGTCGTCGAAATCATTGGCACGCCGTAGCTGGTAGTGGGGAATGCACCGGCGGTGACCACCCCGCAGCAGGCGGGGATCACGAGTGTGCAGGTGTCGCCGGCTTCGGCGAGTGCCCGACCCAACATGGTCAGCCCAATGCTCATCCCGCAGCCGCCGCAGTTGGTATTGCCGGGCCGGAGCAGGCATTCGTCGGGGCAGGGAATCGTTGGCGTGGTCGCGATCACTGATTTGTTTCCTCCCCGGTCCCGATGCCCATCCACAGCGGATCGCCGGCCTCGGACCGCGAGGTAATGTCGGCCAGAATGTTGGCAATTACCGCCGGTGTCACGTCGCCGCCACACAGACCTGTGAGATAGTTCTGAATAAGCAGGTCGTCTCGGTGGCCCTGGAAAGCAGCTCGTGTGTCCTGCCAAAAAATGCCGCCCATGCCGGCCGCATAGTTGCGGTCCAGTACCGCCAGGTGTGTTGCCGACTGGCAAGCCTCGCGCAGCGCCGCCTCCGGGAATGGACGAAACATCTTCAGCTTCACGAGGCCGACTTTCTCTCCTGCCTCACGCCGTTTTCGCACTACTTCACGTGCCGTCGTCGCGATGGTGCCGCTTGCGACGAGAACTACCTCGGCGTCATCGGTGGCAAATGTCTGGATCACATCACCAGGATCGCGACCGAAAGTTTCTGTGAAGCTCTCCCGGCACTCCTGGTAAACGTCCGGCACGCGCTTCATTGCCTCGTCGATCTCCAATCGCTGTGCCAGGCCTTCATGGGGCCAGGCCAGGCCGCCGAGCGTGCGCGCCTCGTCATAATGCATGGCATGCGGCAGGTCGAGGTCCGGCAGATAGCGATCGACCTCGGCCTGTTCGGGGAGCATGGTCTCGGTTTGGGTATGGGAGACGATGAACGCGTCCATGCACACCAACACCGGCATCAGAATGCGCTGATCTTCTGCCAGCCGGAAGGCGAGCAGCGTGGTATCGAGCACCTCCTGGTTGTTCTCACAATAAAACTGCAACCAGGCGAAGTCCCTGAGGAACAGCGTGTCACCCTGATCTGCCCAGATATTCCATGGCGGACCCAGCGTGCGATTGACCGCGACCATGACGATCGGAAGCCGGTAATAGCCGGCCACCATAATATTCTCGGCCATGTAGGCCAGACCATTGGCCGAGCTCGCCGTGAAGGCCCGTGCGCCACTCATCGATGCGCCCATCGACACAGCCATCGCGCTGTGTTCGCTTTCCACCGGCACGACACGCCCTTTGCTGAATGGGAATTTGGCCACGTACTCCACGATCTCGGTTTGCGGGGTGATCGGATAGATACCGCAGGCGACGCCCCGGGCCGTGCGGTTGGCCTCACCCGCGACGCTTAACGCGTAGCCGGCGGCGTGGTTTCCAGTAATGACTTGTACAGACATTTTATAGATGACTCATGAAGATAACGTTGCGCGGGCACTCTGCCACGCATATTCCGCAGCCCTTGCAATAGGAGTAGTCGAACTCGAAGCGGTGACCGACTCGTTTCAATACGCCTTCCGGACAATAGGTGAGGCAAAGGTCGCACTCATTACAGACGCCGCAGGACAGGCAGCGTGCAGCTTCGGCAGTGTCCTCGAGCCCCATGTGCACTTCATCAAAAGTCGAGCGTCGCTCGGTCATGCCGAGCGATTCGCCCTCGGATGCGGGTTGGCGCTCGAAAAGGTGCAGCTTCATCGCATCGGCCTGAATGACCTCGTCGCACCAGGCATCCACATCGCGTATCGCCTCGGCATGCTCGGTGACGCGCACGTGCTCTCCGCTCAGCACATTGTGAATATGTACGGCCGTGCGTCGGCCGCTGCCGATAGCGCCGGCCACCGTCCCGTCGCGCGTGGCGAGATCGCCAATGGCGAACAACGGTCTCTCCAGCAAGCCGAGGAGCTGACTTCCCTCTCTGACCTCTGTGCCCTCCGGAAACACCGACACATCCGGCGACTGGCCGAGCGCGAGGATGATCCGGTGGCAGGCCAGTTCGAAATCCGAATCCTTGATCTCAACCGGCGCGCGACGACCCGACTCGTCGGGCGCGCCGAGTTCCATGCGCTGGCAGGTCAGTCGGTAGTGTCGCCGCATGCCGTCGCTCGGCTCTTCGTGCAGGGCAACGGGTTGGGTCAGGAAGTCGATGGCAACCCCTTCTTCCAGGGCCTCGTCGATTTCCTCGCGGATGGCGGGCATCTCCTGGCGCGTTCGGCGATAAACCACGCGTACGCTTTCGGCGCCCAGGCGCAGCGCGGAGCGGGCAGCATCCATAGCCGTATTGCCGCCGCCGATGACGACAACATCCTCGCCATCCACGCGCACATCATCCCGGTGCACATGATCGAGAAAAACGATGCCCTGGACCACGGCCTCGGTTCCGTTCATTCCGAGTCGCAGCTCTCGCTGCTCCTGCAGGCCTGTGGCCACCAATACTGCATCGTGATCTCGCGCCAACTCGAGCAGTTCTTGTCGATGAATTTGGTGGTCAGTCTCAACGGCTACACCGAGACCGAGTATGCGGTCAATCTCACGTGTGACCACGTCCTCGGGCAGCCGAAATTCCGGAATTCCAGCCCTCAACAGGCCTCCGACTTCGGTTCCGGACTCGAACACTGTTACCCGGTAGCCGAAGCGTGCGAGATGGTAAGCCGCCGTCAGTCCGGCGGGACCTGATCCAACGATTGCAATCCGTTCGTCGCGCTCTGCGAGCGGTTCGAGCGTCACCTGACCATGATCGCCGGCATAACGTTCCATTTCGCGCACGTTGACCGCGCCATCAAGCTCTATGCGGTTGCAGGTTTCTTCGCACGGCGCGGGACAGGCTCTCCCGCAGATCGACGGAAACGGTGTCGTGCGGAGCAGAATCTCCAGCGCCTCGTCAGGTTTATCGCAGGCCAGGGCGTTGAGGAATCCCTGCACGTTATTGCCGGCCGGGCAAACGTGATTGCAAGGTGGAATCATCTGCCGGCGCTGCGGCTGCCCGGTGGCCCATTGTCCCGTCTTGATTACCGGCAGCGCTTTTCCGGCGCCCTCCAGGAAGCTGTGTCCGTGTAATCTGGCCGCCGGCGCCGCTCCTTCTTCAGCGGGCCCGACTTCGCGCGGCGATTCAAGAAGCTGGACTTTTTCAAAAGCACGACTGGCGGCCGTCAGGTTCGAACCTGTGAAGCCCAGATGTTCGAGCGCAGCGCTCACCTCTTCAAACGGGAACGCCAGAATTTTGCCAGCGGCTCCGACTAGCGCAGTGTTGACGATAGGCAGGCTGCGGGTACCCAGCTTGTTGTCGCGGGCAATGGTAGTTGCATCGATCGTTGCAATACGGTTATGGGGAAACTGGTCCGAGAATTCCTCCGGCGGCTGCGGCGAGTTGATCAGTATCCAGCCGCCGGCTTTCAGCCCTGCCACGATCGGTGGTCCGACCAGTGTCGGATCCAGCACGATGACGTGGTCCGGCTCATAGATCAGATTGCGATTGGTGATGGGCTTTTCGGAATAGCGGCAGAATGCCTGGATCGGTGCCCCGGAGCGTTCGGCCGCATACAGACCGAAGGCCTGCACCGACAAACCCTGCAGAAACCGAGAGGTGGCGATCAGCTTCGACAGGGTCACGCCGCCCTGTCCACCGCGACCATGAATTCGGATCTCAATCATTGCATCGCTCAATGGCCAGTCCTTTGCCGCAAGCCCTTTTGATAAGTGCTTGCTCAACGAGTGATTCAATACGGTGAAACTATATAGATTTCCGGCGGAAATCCGAATAAGTAGATTCCCTGAAAAACAGGTGACCTGCCCGCGACAAGCGGACATCGCTCTTACGTACTTCTCCGAATTGAACCGTTCTTCCTGTTGCCGCATAAGACTTGGGCAAGTCCGATGATGGCGAACTTTACCTATGGAGGAGACTTACGGTATGGACAGGAAGTACAGAATCGCGTGGTTGCCTGGTGATGGCGTTGGTAAGGAGGTCATGGAAGCGGCGCGAATCGTGCTCGACCGTGTGGGCCTCGATGCGGACTACGTGCACGGCGATATCGGCTGGGAATTCTGGTGCAGCGAGGGCGATGCCTTTCCGTCCCGGACCATTGAACTCCTCAATAACGTGGATGCCGCAATGTTCGGCGCCATCACCTCCAAACCTGTAAAGGAAACGGAAGCAGGTTTGGTGCCTGAACTCCAGGGGAAAGGGCTGACATACCGCTCGCCCATCGTGCGAATGCGGCAACTCTTCGATCTTTACGTGTGTCTGCGGCCTTGCAAGGCGTACCCCGAGAATTCACTCAACTACCACGAGGGTATCGATCTCGTCATCTTTCGTGAGAATACCGAGGATCTGTACAGCGGCGTCGAATTCAACCCCGTTCCTGAAAAGCTGCGAGACGTGCTGTCAGAATTGGCGCCGGCCTTCAAGGCATTTGAAGATCTGTCCGGCGATCAGTACGCGGTCTCTTGCAAGATCAACACCCGGAAGGGCTCTGAACGGATCATCCGCGCGGCATTCGAGTTCGCTCGTAAATTCGGGCGCAAGAAAGTTACGGTAGTGCACAAGGCCAACGTGGTACGCGCCACTGACGGTCTGTTCCTGGAGGTGGCGCACGAGGTGGCGAAGGACTTCCCGGACATCGCCATGGACAATGCCAACATCGACGCCATTACGATGTGGCTGCTCAAGAATCCGTTCAACTATGACGTGCTCGTGGCACCCAATCTCTACGGCGACATCGTTTCCGACCTCTGTGCCCAGATGGTCGGCGGGCTCGGTTTTGGCTGCTCGGGGAATATCGGTGAAAAGCTCGCCGTGTTCGAGCCAACGCATGGCTCGGCCCCCAAGTACTCGGGGCAGTACAAGGTCAACCCGATCGCCACTATCCTGACCGCCAAGATGATGCTTGACTGGCTGGGTGAGACGGACGGGGCGCGGCGCATCGAGGATGCCGTCGCCGCGGTCATTCGTGAGGGCGAGGTGCAGACCTACGACATGGGCGGATCGGCCACGACCCTTGAGATGGCCGAAGCGATTGCTGGCAAGATTTGACATGAAACAGATCATCATCCACGAGGTAGGTCCCCGCGACGGGCTGCAGATGGAGCAGCAGGTCGTGCCGATCGAGACCAGGGAGGACTGGATCCGGCGCACAATGGAATCCGGCGTGGATATCGTGCAGGTCGGCTCCTTTGTCCATCCGGTTAAGGTCCCGCAGATGGCCGATACCGATGAATTGATCCGGCGGCTTGTTCGTGACAAGAGTTCCGCCGTGACCCTGGCAGGACTCGCGCTGAACGAGAGGGGTCTGGAACGTGGCCTGGAGTGCGGGGTTGAGATGTTCTGCCTGGGCGCCTCCGCCAGCGAGACCCACAGCCTCAAGAACACAGGCATGGGGACCGTGGAGGCGACGCATCGCATCATCGGCGCGGCGCAGCAGGCGGTGGCCGCAGGTAAGAAAGTACAGGTCTCTGTGCAGTCGGCCTTCGGCTGCGGTTTCGAAGGGCCGATCCCCGAGGAACGTGTGCTCGAGATGGTCGGTGCCTACCTGGAAGCAGGGCTGCTCAACATCAGCCTGGCCGATACGGCTGGCCATGCCTACCCGGCCCAGGTCGAGCGACTGTTTGCAGCGGTGTTCGACCTCGATCCCAATATCCAATGTACCTGCCACTTCCACAACACCTACGGACTCGGCATGGCGAACATCATGGCCGGCCTGCGAGCCGGCGTAAGCTCGTTCGAGACCTCGTTCGCCGGTCTCGGCGGTTGCCCGTTCACCAAGGTGGCGGCAGGCAACGTAGCCACCGAGGACTTCGTGAACGCTCTGCAATTGCAGGGACTGCGCGAAGACGTGGACCTGGACAAGCTAATCAGCGTGGCTGGCGACGTTGCGAAATTCTTCGATCGCGAGATGCCCGGCTGCGTCTACAAGACCGGATCAATCCCCAAGAAGGCGGCGGTATGAGCAAGCAGATCCTGGAGGGCGTTCGGGTCCTCGACCTCACGAACGTATTGGCGGGACCTTTCGCCACGCTGCACCTTGCGCTCCTGGGTGCGGAGGTCATCAAGATAGAGCGGCCCGGAAGTGGTGATCTGGCACGTAAGCTGGGCACGATTTCCGAGTTGAACGAGCAACTGATGGGGACCAGCTTCCTGGCGCAAAACTCCAACAAGAAATCGGTGACCCTGAATACGAAGTCTCCCGAGGGCAAGGAGATATTCAAGAAGCTGGCGAAGAACGCGGACGTGCTGGTCGAGAACTTCCGGCCCGGCGTCATGGACCGGCTGGGGCTCAGCTACGACATTCTCAAAGAGATCAACCCGGGATTGATTTATTGCGCCATCTCAGGATTCGGGCAGACTGGACCCGACGCGCACAAACCGGCCTACGACCAGATTATCCAGGGCCTTAGCGGCGAGATGGCCGTCAACGGAGACGAGCGCTTGAATCCATTGCGTGCGGGATTCCCGGTGTGCGACTCGGTAGGCGGCCTGAACGGTGCTTTCGCCATCATGGCGGCCCTATACCACCACGAGCGTACCGGTGAGGGACAATTCATCGACATCGCGATGCTCGATTCCATCATGCCGCTGATGGGTTGGGTGGCCGCGAACCTGCTCATTGCGAAGCAGGAACCGGTACCCATGGGCAACGACAATTTCACGGCGGCGCCGTCCGGGGTGTTCTGTACCAAGGATGGTCATATCAATATCGCCGCCAACAAGCAGGAGCAGTGGGAGTCGGTCTGTGACGCGCTCGGTTTGCCAGAGCTAAAGACCGATACGCGCTTTCAGAAACGCGATGTCCGCAAGCAAAACCGCAAGGAGTTGACGCCGCTCCTGGAGGCAAAGCTGGCGGAACGCGGAACGCAGGAATGGGTGGAACTACTCAATGCGAGTGGTGTGCCAAGCGGTGCAATCCTGGACCTCGGGGAGGCGCTGCAGCAGCCACAGATCAAGCACCGCGAAACCCTGAAGGACGTGCCGGTCGAGGGCATCGGCACGGTTCCGCTGTTTACGCTCACTGCGAAATTCGAACAAACGCCGGGGGACATTACGTCCGCGCCACCAAGACTTTCAGCGCACACCGCTGAGGTATTGTCGGGCATCGGCATTACGCAGGATGAACTGGCTGATCTGAAGACGAAGCACGTTATCTGACGGCTACTGAGAGAAGGAGATTGATATGGGCATGACCTACGTACAGAAGCTGCTGGCTCGGGCGTGCGGGAAGGCGGACGTGGAAACAGGGGAAGTCCTCGAGTTGCCGGTGCACCTGGCGATGTCGCATGAGAACGCGGCGCTCGTTATCAACCAGTTCAATGAGATCTTCCGGGACACCGGGCAGGAGCCGCGAGTGTGGGATCCGGACCGGATCGCGATTATCTTCGACCACCGTGTGCCCGCCGAGTCATCGAAGACGGCGACTAACCAGAAAAAGATCCGCGATTTTGTCGCGGAGCAAGGTATCTCCAAATTCCACGACGTTCGCGGCGATGTGGGCGGCATCTGCCACCAGATTCTCCCCGAAAACGGTTACGTGCGGCCCGGTCAGGTGCTGGTAGGCACCGACAGCCACACCACGACGCATGGTGCGCTCGGCGCTTTCGCCTTCGGCATCGGCGCAACGGAGATGGCCGCAGTCTGGGCGCTGGGGAGTATTCTCAACGTTGAAGTGCCGGGGACTATCAAGGTAGTGGTCAACGGCGAGTTTCCGCCGGGAGTCTACGCCAAGGACCTGATCCTGCACCTGGTCGGCCAGCTCACCGCCGAAGGCGCGAACTTCAAGGTGATCGAGTTCCACGGCGACACGATCCGCATCCTGCCGACCTCGGGTCGGCTGGTGCTTTGCAACATGTCGGTGGAAGCCGGGGCAACGGCAGGCGTGGTGCCGCCGGACGAGGAAACGCGCCGTTACCTGCAGGACGAGGCGGGCGTTCAGGGCGAACTGGACCTGTTCGCTGCGGATGCGGACGCTGTTTATGACCGGGTTCTGGAAATCGACGCCGCGCAGCTTGAGCCGCAAATCGCCTGTCCCCACACAGTGGACAACGTCAAGCCGATCGGCGAGGTGACGGGCAGAAAGATAGATCAGATCGTAGTGGGTTCCTGCACCAACGGCCGTCTTGACGATATCGAAATTGTCGCGCGGACCCTCAGGGGAAAGCATGTGGCGGAGGGGACGCGCTTGCTCGTGTTCCCCGCATCGTGGCGCATTTACTCCGATGCGCTGAACTCCGGTTACGTGCAGGATTTGATCGCGGCCGGTGCGGTGGTCTGCAACCCCGGTTGTGGTCCCTGCCTGGGCATTCACCAGGGGGCGCTGGGCGATAACGAGACTGCGCTCGCCACGACGAATCGCAATTTCAAGGGCCGGATGGGCAACCCTGGGGCCGAGGTGTTCCTGTGCTCGCCACTGGTGGCGGCGGCGAGCGCGTTAACGGGCTTTATTTCCGACCCGAGGGAGGTGGACTGAAATGGCCAAAGGCAAAGTCGTACTGAAGCTCGACAACGATATCTCGACCGACATCATCTACCCGGGTCGATACATGGCAACGGTGCTGCCGACGGAGACGCCGCAGTTCGCCTTCGCGGACAATGTCGTGTTCAATCAGTCGCTCAATGAGAAGCAGGTTCCTGCGGGAAGCTTCATTGTGGCCGGGGATAACTTCGGCTGCGGTTCCTCACGTGAACAGGCGGCCTCGTGCATCACGGGTTACGACCTGATCGTCGTGGCTCGCAACTTCGCCAGAATATTCCTGCAGAACTCGATCAATGTCGGGCTGAAAATGATCATCTGCCCTGATATCGAGGCCGAGGAGGGCGATGAGCTGGAGATCAGGGACGACAAGGTCTGCAACATGACCTCTGGCAAGTCCTTCGCGATCGAACCGCTGCCAAAGGCTCGCCAGGCTATCATCGACGCGGGTGGGCTGATCCCCTACACACGGCG
>Ga0255052_10003492_pt1 | contig 10906 bp, 7 predicted proteins | sample JV7_2_21_MG_FD_188632 | JGI IMG/M metagenome (GOLD analysis project Ga0255052, IMG submission 188632) | Seawater microbial communities from Jervis Inlet, British Columbia, Canada - JV7_2_21 | ecosystem: Environmental > Aquatic > Marine > Inlet | place: Canada: British Columbia | collected...
AGGTCAAAACCGAAGAAGTCCCGCCGAACCCGATGTACACAGATTTCAAAATTACATTCTGACTGGGCTACTCTCCCAGATGGCGGATGACGCCGTGTTTGCGGGGGGTTACTAGGTCTGCCTTTCTGGTCGGCTGGTCCTCTTTGACTGCATAATCGACATCCATGATTTCTATGAAGTCAGCCGTGTATTCCTTCAGCACGCCGCAGTATTCGAATATCTTGTCAGCCTTGATCAGCGCGAGCACAACTTTATGTCCTATATATCTCTCCAGCAAAGGCTCGAAGGAAGTTCCCGCCGAGCCCATCAATTCCTGCTTCATCTGGGTGACGTACTTGTCCTGAGAAGTCAGCACCTTACCCGCCGGCGAGGCTTTCTTGGCCTGGCTCATCAGCAGATTGACGATCTCTACAACCGAATCCCGCACAGTCTTAAAAATGTTCAGTGTCCTCCTTTTTTGCCTCCGCCACCACCCGGGATGATATGTCCGTTTCAGCTCCTCTTCTCTTTCCGTCTTATTGCGTTCGCTCAAATCGTCGTGGAAACGAATCACCGCTCCGATATTCGGATATTCGTATTTGTACAGAATGTAGCTCGCCTCCTCGTGTCCGTCTGCGTCTTGTTGTTTTTCCAGATAGACAAATTCCAGCCCGGTGTTTTCAACGCGCAGCTTGCCCCAGATCGTCTTGCCGGACGTATCTTCAAGCGTCACCATGTTATGCTCGAAATCCCTCAGGCACTTATCCCTGCTCCTTTTCCTGACAAAAACACCGACGCCCGTAGCCAGGATAATGAAGATGATGGTGATGGCGGTATAAGGTATCTCTATTCCGCCCACAGTTTGGGCAAGCATGTACGGCATCATAATTTCCTAAACCTTGGCCAACAGAACGGTATAATTCTTCCCGTAAACCTTAGCACACTTCGGACAGGTCGTATAGAAAAAGTACATCTTCTCCATCTGCCTGGCCTTGTTCCCAACGTAGTCCGTCATTGCCCTGGCCCATTTGCCGGCGTCCTTGTACGGACCCTCGAAGACCTTCGTCAGAAAAGTCCCGGATATCCTGACCATCTCCGCATCGGAAATCTCTTTCGAGACCGCGATATAGATATCGGCTCCCCAGAGAGATTTTTCGTCCGATAGCAAGAGTGGCTCGGGCGCAAGGGCCTCGGCCCGCTGAATCATCTCCATATTCCTGACCATTACCTTCCCGAAATTCAGCGGAATATGGAAGAAGCTCCTGACGTGGTCTTTGACAAACAACTTGCCCTCAAATGTCACTTCCTTCTCGTCCCAGGGCTCAGGATCGAACCTCGGGCAACAACCTGTCTCCGAATCTGCATAAAGCTTATCCATGGCCATTACCTCATTCTTCACTGTCACCAAGTATCTTTTATCGTATACAAAATTACTTGTTTCCCGCCAGAAGTTCTTTTATTACCTTTGCCAGTCGTTTTATTCCCTCTTCGATTTGGCCTCCATCCGCATTTGAAAAATTCAGCCTCAGTGTGTTCCCGCCGCCCTCATCGACATAGAATGCGCTGCCTGGCACAAATGCGACATTCTCTCCGCCGGCGAGATCAAACAGACGCAGTGATGAGATACCTACAGGCAGCGTTACCCATAGGAACATTCCCCCCTCGGGCCTTGTGAATTCAACTTCCTCGGGAAAATGCTTTTCTATGCTCGATATCATCAGATCTCTCTGGTCCTTGTAGACCTCTCGTATCATGAGAATATGCTCGTCAATATCGTAGTCGGCCAGGTATCGAAAAACGATCCTCTGCGAAAGGTAATTCGAATGCAGATCGGATGCCTGCTTTGCGACAACTATCCTCTCGGTCACATCTTTCGTCGCGCAGATCCATCCGAGCCTTAGTCCGGGTGCGACTGTCTTTGAGAACGAACCCAAAAGAATGACATTGTCCTGGAGATAACTCCTCATCGAGGGCAAATGTTCCCCGGCGAATCTCAGTTCGCCATAGGGGTCATCCTCCACCAGAATCGTGCTGCGATCTTTGAAGATTTCAGCAAGCTCCAACCGCTTTTGCGCCGAATAAGTTGTGCCCGACGGATTTTGAAAATTCACAACTGCGTGGAACAGTTTTGTCTCATTTCCATTTAGAGCCTTTTCAAGCAGAGCAGTATCTATCCCATCTTCAAGCAGCGGTACGGGGTCAAATACCGGCTCATAAATTGAAAACGCCTGTATCGCACCCAGGTATCCCGGACGCTCTATGACGACCCGGTCCCCTACGTTCAAGAATACCTTGCCGATCAAGTCCAGGCCCTGCTGCGAACCGTTCGTGATCAATATCTCATCCGGCTCTACTTCCAGCCCTTTCCTTTTGGAATACCGCTCGGCGATATATTCCCTCAATGGCAAATAACCCTCGGTCGTACTGTACTGAAGGGCATTGCCACCGTCTTCGGCCAGTACCTTTGCGGTTGCATCTGCGAGATCCTTCACCGGGAAGGACTGCGGATTCGGCAGCCCGCCGGCGAATGATATGACATTCGGATCGGCAGTGACTTTCAGAATTTCCCTGATGAAGGACTTGTGGGCGTTGGTCATTCTGTTTGCAAACATGTTATTCACGTGCAGTCCCCCCTTTCAATGCGAATCCTACGTCACCGACGGCAATCGCCCAGTCGGAGCGATACGGGGCCCTCCAAATATGCTCTTTGGCGATAAGCGCTGCGATTTTGATTTCCCTGTATTGCCTTTTCGTGTCCACGGCAATTGCCCGCTGCTCGCCCGGCATTCCGGACAAATCCATGTGAATCGACGAAGTATTCTCGCCGTAGAAAACGCAGTGAACCTTCGGGGGCACCGACAAAACATGTGCGCCGTTGCTCAGGCTGTTGGCCCTTTGCATATCCAGCCTGAAGCGATTGTTCGTATGCCAGAACGTGTAATGCGTCCGCAGTTGCTCCGGATTCGGATACGGGTAAGGACTGTCGGGATAGAAACCGTAGAAGCCTCCCATGCCGCCGGCCATCGTCTCGGACCACAGCAGTCGTCGCGTTCCGTCCATGTCGAGGTTGAAGCCGTCGCGCTTGTAGCTGTGCCTTTCCTCGTACAAATGAGGCCGCGTGAGATCGCCGTCCATGTCTTCGGCAATTTCCTGGTAGTCAGCCGGTCCGTGCCGCGTTGCCGTCAGCGCCACGTTGCGCCCGAATCCATCGTAAGAGTTGAGGTTGTGAGGTCCTGTGAGCAGATGTCCCCTTGCACACAACAGATGTTGCCAGCCGAGGTAATGGTGCAAATACGCCGCCCAGGCATTCAACTGGTCCGCGCTCGTCCACTCGTGCAAGTCGAATCCGTACCCCATCGTCCAGCCGGGCAGAGGGCCGAGCCTCGCGGCGATATAGCGCTGCAGGCGTCTGTCCGTTCTGCCGTTGATGCCACCGGGAACGCCCCTCGGCGTCCATTTGCGCGACTCATCCCCCCAGGCCCAGATATGAACTCGGCCTCCGGCAGCGTGGATTGTTTTGATGATTTTCTCCAGCACTCGAAAGGCCTCCGGGTCGGGATTTTCACTGTCGTGTTTGTTGTGCTCTCTGACACCGAGCTTGAACCAGTTGTTGTTGACATGTACAAAGACAATCTCAAATCCGTTAGCCAGAGCGTGCTTCAGGCAGGCCCCGGCTTTTATCTCGACCTGCTGCAAATCGGCGCCAAACTCGTCCAGAAAGGCCGGATGCTTGACCCTGCTCATGTAAGCGTTGAACAGGTATCCTCGCAGATCAGTGTCGTCAGTTACCTGGATAGCGTACTTGTTGCCCACGTGAGTTAAAAAGCCTTTGACGTTTCGATTGGGATTCTCCGTCACGGTCACCGCCCCGGCGTGTCCGTTCAGCTTGGGGAGAAAACCTTGCGTCTTGAACGTCCACTTGCCCGCCCGAGTGCCGGTAAACCGAAAACTCCATCTGTTATCGCCATCATAAAACATCTGCGTCGTGCGCTTCTTGCCGGTGCCGACATGGGTGAAGGTCACCCACACCCGAATATCGAAGGGATTCCTGGAATATCGCACGTTCTTGAAGCTCCATTCCACGGGCTCCCACATGGTGGCCTGGCGGCTACCCAGACTCCTGTTCTGGTTGCCGGTCGCTGCTTCGACCAGCAATCTTAATGCGTGGTTTTCCATCTCAGCGCCGCGGATTTTGGCATCGTTCCAGCTTACGATCAAATCCAGGCTCGGCAGAACGACCATAGCGCGCGGGCCACCGTGACCGAAGCAGCCGTAAGCGTCCACGGGAACGTCGGGCCAATGCCGCGCGTCGTCTCGGCTGACCCCGTTTGTCCACCAAAGCCAGCTATAGCTGCCGACGTGGTCGCACTGATTGTCGGGGATGTTCTTTGAGCCTATCGAGCGCTGCTGCGGTATCATCTCGGCCGCCTGGTCGCCGGCTTGCGGGATCGAATTGGGCAAAGGGCTCGTGACCGCCATTGTTGCATGTTCGCGACTGATGAGCTGAGTGTTTTTCCACTTGCCTTTTCGCAAATACAACAATCCGAAACGCGCAAAATCACGAGGCGAGATCGCCAACCGGCCGGGCCTGTTCTTGACGCCGAACGCCATGAATGTCGGATTATCCTGGCACTGAATCTGATCGGTCAGCACCGGACCAAAGACGTCAGCATCAACCGTGCCAAAGTCGGCGCCGTAGATCTTCTTGAACAGCATGTCCCAGAACAGCGCCATCTGCCAGTCGTTGTAGGCGTACGCCGTCCCGGGGGCCTCGTTGAGGCCATAGCATGATATCTGATTGGCAAAGTGTCTCCATGTTATGTTGCGGTCTTTGTAACCAAGCTCCTCGTTGATCTGATTGAGCCTTGGTTCCCATTTGGCGGCCCGCTCGTCGAGGCTGGAGATTCTCCCATCCTCCAGGGCCTTGAACAGAAAGTGCGCGTAGAGAGGTTTTGCCGCCGAGGCCACGTCTTTTCGCTTGCCGGCGTCGCCCCACGTATAAACCATGTATCCGCGCCGAACGACACAGCCGAAACCGCCGGCGTAGTCGCTCAACTCTCTTAGCTTCTTCGCATCCAGGCCGACCTGCTCAGGCTTCCTGGTCGCCCAGTCTTTGCCGGGGTACACCTGCGCCGCCTTGTCCGCTCGCAACTCGACGCTTCCGGCGCCGGCCAAAACCCCTATGGCCAATATCTTAATGAGCTTCATGCTTGGCCCTCTTGTTATTTATCGTCCAGATTATCTTTGACCAACGATGCATCCAGCTTCTCGTGATCGCTGGAGACGTCTATCAGAACATTGTCTGTGAACACAATGCCCGTGCTGGGCTTGCCCTTAACGGTCAGCGCCTTGGGGCGGACGCCTGAGAAAAGATTACCCACTACAGTGATGCCGGAGGTGCCATCGAGGACCAAGCCCGCGGCGGTCTGGTCATTCGCCGACCGCTTTGTCTTGTCGTCGCCGATGTAACTGTTGGAGAAGTTGTTGCCGGTGACGGTGATGCGTCCGCTCTTTGGCCCGATGTTCAGGGCGTCACTGCCCATGATGGTGAAGGCGTTGGCGCTGACGGCGCAGCCGTGCGCATCGCGCAGCGCAATCCCGCCGCTTGCATCATGAGCAATCACGTTGGCGCTAAGCGCGATGCCGTAGCAGTCCCGGTCGAGCACAATGGCAATGCCCTGGCATTCTTCGATCATGTTGCCCGATACTACTGAGCCGTAGGTGTTTTCGATAACGACGCCATTGCCAAGATGATCGTCGAGGCAGTTACCCGTCATGCAAAGGTTGAAGCCGTCGGTGAAGCGCAGGGCGTCGTTGTTCTCCTCGAACTGATTGGCCGAGACGACAACATCGTGACAGCCGATTGCGTTTAGGCCTGTCTTTTTGTTATAGGTGATCAGCGAGTTGCATATTCGCGGGTCTTCGTAGCAGTAGTACAATTGAATGCCGTCGCCGCTGTGATAGCTGACGCTGACACCGTCGATGAAGACCTCGTTTATCCTCCGGGCCTCGATGCCGTGGCCGCTCTTTTCGTTGCCCGTGATGCGAAAATCGGCCAGGCGGATACGCCATAGTTCGGACTTTCGATTGTCACCACCGCTGGAGTGCTGAAGTATCAGAGCGCTGCCGCCCTCGGTGTTGACGTTCTTTATGTGCGTAGCGGTCCCGGCCCCTTTGATAAGAACATCGCCCTTGCCGACCTTCAAAGGCTCGCTGATCTCAAATGTCCCCGGCGGCAAACTGAGCATTCCACCGGCATCCGGCAGAGCGTCGATCGCCGCCTGAATACTCGGATACCGGCTCGCATCAATAGCCGCCAGCGCCCCGGGCAGCCGCATGCCGGCCGATTCACGTCCCCAAGACTGACCGCTCGCGGCGAAAACGACGCTCACTATCACTGCAAAAACTGCCACACCTCTGATTCGGCGTCTCTGTCTCATTTTGTCTCTCCTGATCAAGATTTCTGTGAAGCTGCATGTCGCACACCAGTTTAACCTCATCCGGCAAAACGGTCCACCCTCGTCGCAGAGAATTCAATCTGCCGTGCCGTTGACGCAAGGCCAAATCTTACCGGATGAACAAGTCGCCCGGGTGGTGGTCGGGATTCTCTGGGCTCCTTTTCGGCATTCGCATCGAACGTGAGTCATGTGCCGATTGCCGTGACGATCTCGAACGGTGGAAATCCGAGGATGTCGGTCCCGAACTTGCATTCAAGGGCCCATTTCTGATACGACGGGAAGACGGGTATTTCATGGCTTCCCTGCCGCCTGGTCATATCCTCCTGCCGGAGTCGATGGAAGACAATTTCCAATGGCAGGAGGTACTCGCCCACCTGAAGGAAGGCATCAGAGCAGCAGATCTAGGCGAATGTGCGAAAAGACGTAGTTGTCTGCACTCTTACGTGTGGCGCCGCCATGACCAGGACGGTTCGGGGCAAAGCATGATCGATCGCACGGCTCTCTTAACCAAAGCAACCAAAGATCCCAGCCCGTATGTCAGTCAGAAGGCCGCCGCCTTACTCGAAGAACTCAAGCAAGAACAAGTCAGGTAGGAGAAACCTGCTCTGCCCTGTTGTCAACTGTTTGCCATCGACTCCTTAGCTGCCTTGATCACGTTCTCGGCGGTGATGCCGAATTTTTCGAAGCAGACTTTTGCCGGGGCGGATGCTCCGAAGGTTGACATGCCGATGAAGACGCCGTTGTCGCCGATGTATTTGTGCCAGCCTTGCTCGACGGCTGCTTCGACTCCGACGCGAGCCTTGACATCGGGCCCGATGACGAAATCCTTGTACTGCTGATCCTGCTCATCGAACAACTCCCAGCATGGCATGCTGACCACCTGTGCGGCGATCCCTTTTATTGCCAGACCCTCGGCGGCACACAAGGCAACCGAGACTTCCGAGCCGCTGGCCAAGAGCAGAACGTCGGGCTTGTCGGCTGGGACGAGAACGTAGGCGCCCTTGTCAACGTTGTTCGCCGAGCCGTATTTGTCCTGATCCAGCACGGGCAATCCCTGCCGGGTCAACAGCAGAGCCACGGGGCCGTCTCGATGTTCCAGTGAGTACTTCCAAGCCTGAGCGGTTTCATTGGCGTCGGCGGGACGGAATACGAGCAGGTTCGGCATCGCCCGCAGCGCCGCTATGTGCTCGACCGGCTGATGGGTCGGGCCGTCCTCGCCCAGGCCGATGCTGTCGTGCGTGAATACGAAAACGCTCGGATACCCGGAAAGTGCCGCCACTCGGATCGCGCCCCGCATATAGTCGGAGAAGGCCAGGAACGTGCCGCCGTACGCACGGGTCAGGCCGCTGACGGAAATCCCGTTCATGATCGCCCCCATCCCGTGCTCGCGAATCCCGTACCGAAGGTATCTGCCGTCGCGTGCGTCTTTCTGGAAGTCCTTAGCATCGGACCACCGCGTATTGTTCGAAGGCGTCAAGTCCGCCGAGCCGCCAAGAATCAGAGGCAGCTTGGGCATCAGTGTCTCTAAGACTTTGCCGGATGCCTTGCGCGTTGCGACCGAACTGCCCGCTTCGAACGTGGGCAGGACTTTGTCAATATCTATGGGCAGCTTGCCGGCCGCAGCATCCTGCAACTGTGCCGCAAGTTCCGGATGCGCCTTGGCGTAATCGGCGAACAGCTTGTCCCACGCCGCCTCGGCTCCTTTGCCCTTGGCCTGCACTTGCTGCATGTGGGACTTGACTTCTTCGGGCACGTGGAACTTCGTTTCGGGATCCCAGCCGAATTTCTCCTTGATCAGCTTTATTTCTTCGTCACCCAGAGGGGAGCCGTGGGCTGCCGAGGTATCCTGCATATTCGGGCTGCCATAGGCGATATGCGTGCGGAGCTTTATCACGCTCGGCCTGCCCTTCTCGGCCTTGGCATTCTCCAGCGCCTTCTCGAAGGCCGCCATATCGTTGCCGTCGCCCGGGACCTCCAGGACGTTCCAGCCGTAGGATTCGAAACGTTTGGCCCGGTCTTCTGTGAATGAGAGGTTCGTATCGCCATCGATACTGATGTGGTTGTCGTCGTAAACGACGATCAGGTTGTCCAGCCCCTGATGCCCGGCCAGCGAGCAGGCCTCGGAGGCGATGCCTTCCTGCAGGTCGCCATCGCTGGCGATGACATATATCGTATAGTCGATGATGGGAAAGCCGCGGCGGTTGAAATGGCTGGCCAAATATTTCTGCGCTATCGCCATCCCCACGGCGTTGGAAATCCCCTGGCCCAGCGGTCCGGTGCTGACTTCTATGCCGCCGTCAGGATCGTATTCCGGATGCCCGGGTGTCTTGCTTGCCCATTGCCTGAAGTTCTTCAGATCGTCGAGACTCATATCGTAGCCGGTCAGATGCAGCAGCGAGTAGAGCAGCATGCTGCCATGACCGGCCGAGAGGACGAAGCGGTCCCGGTTGTGCCATCTCGGATTGCCTGGATTGTGGTTCAGGTGCTTAGTCCATAGCACATACGCCGCCGGGGCCATTCCCATCGGCATACCGGGGTGGCCCGATTTGGCCTTCTGCACGCCTTCGGTAGACAGAAACCGAATCGTCTGAATACAAAGCTCATCAAGTTGTGACAAACCGGGGTTTCTTCCAGCAGATACACTCATCACGAATTTCCTGTAGTCAGAGGTTCAAGAAACACTCATGCGAACAAAACGAAGCCGGAATACTAACAAGAACGTGCCATTTCCGCAAGTCTTTTGTTCCTTTGTCCTACCTCCTATCTCCTACCTCCGGGACTTGACAGACCCTTCGGTACTTCTTAGACTCTTATACAGCCTTCCACGAATTGAGCGGGCAAGGCCGCCTGCAGGAAACAACCAGGAATCGAAGGGGACAAGACAGATGAATCGACGTGACTTTCTGAGGCTGACCGCAGCCGGTGCGGTGGCCCTTTCGGTGCCGCATTTGGCCTTTTCGGGTGACTCGTCAAAGAAACGACCCAACGTGCTGTTCATGGCGATTGACGATCTGAACGACTGGATCGGCTGTCTGGGCGGCCATCCCGATGTCAAGACGCCCAACCTCGATAAACTCGCGAGCCGCGGCGTGCTCTTTACCAACGCCCACTGCTCGGCGCCGGCCTGCAATCCTTCGCGGGCCAGTCTCATGACGGGGATCTTGCCCTCGACATCGGGCGTCTATCATAACCCCGATCCCTGGAGGAAGTCGCCCGCTTTGAAAGACGCCGCGACGATCCCCCAGCATTTCATGGCGCACGGCTACAGCGCCGTGGGCGGGGGCAAGATTTATCATGGAGGTTTTCCCGATCCGCCTTCGTGGCAGAGCTATTTTCCATCCGAGAAGAAGAACAAGCCCGACGATCCGATGCCTGCGAATCGGCCGATTAACGGCATCCCGAACACGAAGCACTTCGACTGGGGTCCGGTGGACGTGCCGGACAGACAGATGGGTGACAGGCAGGTCGCCGCCTGGGCTACGCAGCAATTGCGAAAGAAACATGACAGGCCGTTCTTCATCGCGTGCGGTTTCTTCCGGCCGCACTTGCCCTGGTACGTACCGACCAAATACTTCGACATGTATCCGCCGGAGGAGATAACGTTGCCGAACGTCAACGGCAACGACCTCGACGACGTCCCGGAGTTGGGCAAGCGAATGGCCAAGCCCCAGGGCGATCACACGAAGGTACTCAAGCACAAACAGTGGCGCAAGGCCGTCCAGGGTTATCTGGCATCTATCACGTTCGTTGATACCTGCGTCGGGCGCGTGATCAGAGCTTTGGACGCAAGCGCCTACGCCGACAACACCATCGTCATCCTCTGGAGCGATCACGGCTGGCATCTCGGCGAGAAACTCCACTGGCGCAAATTCTCACTCTGGGAGGAGGCAACTCACAACGTCCTGATGGCGGTCATCCCCGGCGTCACCAAACCGCACGGGCGATGCCCGAGGCCCGTCACTATGGTGGACATCTATCCGACGCTGATAGAGCTGTGCGGACTGACGCCGAAGGCCGAACTCGAAGGCAAGAGTCTTGTGCCGTTGCTGAAGAATCCACAGGCAGAATGGGACCGGCCCGCGCTGACGACGCATGGTCGAAACAATCATTCGCTGCGCGGCGAGCGCTTCCGGTACATCCGTTACAGCGACGGCGCCGAGGAACTCTACGACCACGAAAGAGACGCCCTCGAATGGACCAATCTCGCCAAGGACCCCAAATACGCTGCGGTCAAGAAGGAATTCGCCAAATGGCTGCCCGAGAAGAACGTCCCTGACGTGCCGAGGAATAAGGGCAAGAAGAAGAGCTGATCGAAGAGCAAGGTAAGAAACCCACGTCGGCCTTCCTGCGTCTACCTGCACGAGCTTCGAGTGTGCGAGAATTTTTACTGGCGCCTTTTAACTTCATTAATTACAATGACTTACGTTGTGAGCAATGTTAATACTTTCACTTTTTTGTCAAAGGGGTAA
>Ga0255052_10003495_pt1 | contig 10903 bp, 12 predicted proteins | sample JV7_2_21_MG_FD_188632 | JGI IMG/M metagenome (GOLD analysis project Ga0255052, IMG submission 188632) | Seawater microbial communities from Jervis Inlet, British Columbia, Canada - JV7_2_21 | ecosystem: Environmental > Aquatic > Marine > Inlet | place: Canada: British Columbia | collected...
AAGCCTTGCTGTTTCACTCATCCCACTGGTAAACATATGATGGCCCCATACAATATATCCTACGCCGGCAATTGCAATGCTCGAAAATGCTATAGCTTTATACCCGAAAATCGATTTTCTCGAAAATGTCGGAATGATTTCGGATACTACACCCATAGCAGGCAGTATCATTATGTAAACAGCAGGATGAGAATATATCCAGAACAGATGTTGAAACATCAATGGATCGCCGCCTTTTGAAGGATCGAAGAAACCGATTCCAAATGACCTTTCCAGAATGAGAAGTAATACAGTTATAGCCAGGACCGGTGTCGCAAGGACTTGTACCCATGAAGTAGCGTAGATCGACCATGAAAAAAGTGGCAGGCGGAACCATTTCATGCCCGGCGCTCTGAGACGATGTATGGTTACAATGAAATTAAGCCCTGTAAATATTGATGAAAATCCCACGACAAAAGCGGCGAATGCTGCCAGTGAAACATTTGTTGTGGTTTTTATGCTGTAAGGAGGATAAAAAGTCCAGCCTGCATCTGGAGGACCGCCGGGCATTACTATTGTAGCGAGCGCCAGAACTCCTGCGATAATGTAAAGCCACCAGGAAAGTAAATTAATTCTCGGGAATGCTACATCCCGTGCGCCTATCTGGATAGGAAGGAAAAAATTCCCAAAAGAGGCTGTTATTCCCGGAATGATAAAAAGGAATATCATGATAATGCCATGTAAAGTAAATAGAGAGTTGTATGTTTGCGCCGAGACTATAGTCTTTCCGGGTGCAATCAATTCCAGACGCATAATGACACCTATTGATGTGCCGGCCATGAAAAAAACCAGAATAGATGTCAGATAGAGCAGGCCTATTCTTTTATGATCTGTAGAAAGTATCCAGGAAAAAATACCAGTGTGCCTCCCATGTGATCGGTAAAAGTCTGTTCTGGATGAGATTGCGGTTTTTGTATCAGCCAAATTTGAGCCTTTAAATTTTTTGTTAAATTATACCAGAAGACAGATGACCTTGACATGAAAACGTCCATTTAGCAGTCAGGACAAAGTTAATCTGACCATAATCGTGTTATTGTGTGGTCTCCCCTCTTTGACAAAGAGGGGTTAGGGGAGATTTTTTAAACTTTTATTATTCGAAAGCATAATTACCATCAAACATTTTCAAATCCCCCCATGCCCCCTTTTCTAAAGGGGGGATAACAAATAGCATATCCTTATCTTGATACTTAATAACAGTGTAAGCTAATATTTCAGTACATCAGTTTTGAACTAATTTAGAGACAAGGATTTACAATTATGGTACGTGCAGAGAGTAAAGGATGGAGCCCTTATCTTGCGGGTGCATTGACAGGAGTAGTTATCATAGCATCTGCCTGGATAGCGGGGAACTATTTTGGGGCATCCGCCTGTTTTGTGCGTATGGCAGCGTTTATAGAGCAGATCTTTTCTCCGGAGCATGTAGCAGGTACGGTTTATTTCAGGTGGTTTGGCCCCACTGTAGACTGGCAGGTGATGCTGGTGATCGGCATACTTATCGGATCGTTTATATCCGCCAAGACTGATGGCAGTTTCCGGTTAAAGGCTGTGCCGGATATGTGGGCCTCACGTTTTGGACCGAGTCCTGTAAAAAGAGGTATATTTGCCTTTGCTGGCGGAGTAATCCTGATGTTTGGTGCCCGACTGGCCGGGGGGTGTCCGAGTGGCTATGGACTGGGTGCTATGGTCCAGCTTGCGGTCAGCGGACTTGTTGTTGTGATATGTTTTTTTGCCGGCGGAATAATTTCTGCACAGATCATTTATAGAGGGAGTAAGGGATGAGCACATTAATTAATGGGCTGATAACCGGAATGCTATTTGGGTTTTTATTACAGAAAGGAAGGGTTGTACGTTACGATAAACAGATAGGAGCCCTTCGCTTGATGGACATGACAATCGTTAAATTCTTTTTTTCAGCTATCCTTACTGGAATGGTTGGTATTGCAGTTTTGCACAATTTAGGAATTGCTCGGCCTCTGATATTACCTGCAAACATCGGTGCTAATATTATAGGTGGGCTTATCTTTGGAATCGGATGGGCAATCATAGGTTATTGTCCGGGCACATCACTTGGCGCACTTGGGGAGGGTAGAATAGACGCATTCTGGGGGATAATCGGAATGATTTTCGGCGCTGCGCTGTTTGCAGAAGTTTTTCCATTTATGCGTAACACTGTTCTAACATGGGGCAGGGAAGGATCAATTACTCTGCATCAGTTTTTTGGCATCAATGAATGGGTGCTTATTGCCTTGTTCATTGCTGCAGGATCAGGTCTTTTTATCTTTTTTGAGAAAAAAGGTCTTTAATAATACGATGGATACACTATGACAATACTTGCTCTATCTTTCGCATCTTATCTTTTTGCTCTATGGAAAAGACCATTCCTGTATCTAGGGCTGGTCCTCCAGATTGGCTACATTGTTTCAAGGGGTGTTGAACTCGGACGACTGCCATTAGTCGGCCCTCATGACACAATTACGTTTCTTGCGGCGTCAATCGCGGCATTTGCTATTCCATTCGGGTTTACTTTAAAGGAAGAGCGGGACAGGTTCTTCAGCCTGATATCCGCATCAGTTGCGATATTTACGGTATTTGCGCTCACTTCAAAACAGATTAACTCCCCGCTTCCACCGATTCTCAAGACTTTCTGGTTTGAGTGCCATGTTGTACTTGCGTTTATGTCTTATGCTCTTTTTGGAGTTGCCGCAGCACTTGGATATTTTTCTATAAAAAACAGGGACCCTGTTCTGGATGCTCTGCAATACCGAGCAGTACTTATCGGATACTGCCTTTTTACATTGTCGATGATCTTTGGGGGTATATGGGCATATCTTGCCTGGGGAACTTACTGGGTATGGACTCCAAAAGAACTATGGACAAGTATTTCCTGGACATTTTACAGCTTTTACCTTCATGCCCGTCTCAGACAGTGGTGGATGGGAAGGCCTATGGCGTATCTCGGCATTATCGGGTTTGTGATTGTTTTATTTACATATCTTGGAGTGAGTTTATTAATGAAGAGTTCGCATAGTTTTTAATGCAAAATTAAGCACATTGGAAGTAACGCAAGCTATGATTTTACTGAAACAAATAAATAAATTCTTTCTCTCCATGAGGACAACCCTCTGGTCACTGGGGCTTGTACTTATCATGTTTCTTGCCGGCGCTTTTATTATGCCCGGCAATACGGCGTTTAAGGCCCTTCACCATATGCCACTTTTAGAATGGATAAATAAACAGCCCCTTAATGTCACATGGTGGCTCTGGGGCACAATAATAATTCTTGCTGTTGTTGCTGTTAATACTCTTTTTTGCAGTGTTGAATCTATTGTCAAGAAAAGGAAAGTCACGCAGTGGTTATTGTTGATTTCACCTCAAATCATACATGTCGGTTTTCTCTTTATACTTCTGGCGCATTTTCTGAGTGCATTAGGCGCTTATCAGGAGGTGGCAGCTGCGAGGGAAGGCTCCAGGATGAAGCTGACCGGCAGCAATACGGTCTTGCAGATTAAAGACATCAATATCCGTGTAGACTATTATGGATATATAAAAGACTGGCAGGTGGTCATAGAGTATAGCGAAGGGGGAAAGACGATTCAGAAAGACATAATCAGACCAAACCAGCCATCTATATTTAGGGGCTTAAATGTAAATGTCAAGAACCTGAAGGCATACCCTGAGGAAATCCTTCTCCAGTTAAACAGGGAACCCGGAGCAACATGGGCGCTGGTTGGCGGTATTGTTTTTATGATCGGGATTGTGACCCTAATAATACTTAAGATCCGGCTTGAAAAGTAGAATGAGGTTCTGGTTCAAATAACTCCCATGAACTCGTTTGAGGAGAGAATAGGGCATGTGGTACAGCTTCTTAATGATTCAAAAGATGTTTCTGCCTTTACGGGTGCCGGGATATCAACAGAATCCGGCATATCCGATTTCCGCAGCAAAGGAGGCGTGTGGGATAGGTTCAGGATCGTGACATATCAGGAATTTATCGCAAGTCATGACTCACGGGTTGAGTACTGGCGGATGAAAAAGGAATTATTTCACGAAATAAAAGGCGCAAGGCCTAATAAGGCTCATATGGCTCTTGCAGAGCTTGAGCAAGCCGGGAAGTTGAACTGCCTTATAACTCAGAACATTGATGGGTTGCATCAGGATGGAGGCAGTTTAAATGTCATCGAAATTCACGGGACTAACAGAAAAGCTGTCTGCCTGGATTGCGGAAAATTGTGGCCTATTGAAGAAATACAGGAAAGGCTGGAAGCAGGAGACCTTGCACCGTCCTGTAACGAGTGTCAGGGATTCATCAAACCGGCCACAATCTCGTTCGGGCAGTCGATGCCAAAGGCAGAGATGATCAGGGCATTTCAGTGTGTTGTTCAATGCGATCTTCTTCTTATGATAGGTTCATCGCTTCAGGTTGAGCCAGCTGCTTCAATTCCGAGAGAAGCACACAAAACAGGCTCCAACCTTGTATATATAAACCGGACAGAAACTCCTACAGATCATCTTGCTGATGTCCTGTTCAATGAAGATGCAGGGGAGGTTTTGTCATCTATTGTTGAGAGGTTAAGAGATAATTAAACATTGGTCTGGAGCTATCCCGTTTGATTGCAGAACTAATATTTGCTATCTATAAATAATGAAAATAATATCTTTTCTTATTGTTATGGTTTTCTTTGTCAGCTGTTCAACCCTTAAATATTCTGTTTTTCTCCCCTCAGAAATAGATAGATACTGCAGTAAAATTTCGGGAATTGAAGAGGAGAACAGTGAGGCAAAAAGAAACTGCATTCAGCAGGAGTTAAATGCAAGAGAGCAGCTATCTGAAATGACGATCCCTTCTGATACCGCAACAGCCTGCCGAAGACTTTCTGAATCAACAGGCAGAAGCTATCAGGTTATGCTTACATGTGTTCAGCAGGCACCGTCACAATAAATCCCATCAATCAATAATGATCATCTGCATGATTTAAATCATAATATTTTCTTTTTTATGCGTGTAATATATGTATTATCATAAAGTGTGATAATAGATTGGTTTTGGCTATCTATTAATAAAGTAAGCATATTTCTTAATATGCAAAATTATTTCAGGAGGTGTTTAAATGGGAGAGTGTGGAAGCTGTAGTAGTGGAGCAGGGCCTTTCTCTGAAGGAAGAGAGCTTGTTGAATTTGTTTCAACTGCACATGATGGTGCTATAAAGGATTTGCCTATTTCCAGTGGTGTATTAGAAACCAAATGCCAGGGTTGTGGGGAATCATTCACCCTGAAAACGTATGTTGGTAAATGCCCAAAATGTGGCGGAGTGCATGCAGTATCACCACCACGGTCAGATGATCCGGCAAATATCCAATTTGCTGGTGCTGATTTCAAACTGCCGTAATGATACACAAAGCAGGAAGAGATTGACCTTAACATCAATATTAGTTTAATGGAGAAGGATTGCTCCTGATGTGCTTCATATAGGTTTTGAACTCGTGCTCAAAATTATCACTCAGGGTTCCTTTACCAATATTTACCTCAATCTCTTCTATGCTCCAGGGCCGTACTTCATCAATCTCATCTTTCTGGTAATTTATTTCTCCATCATAGATACATGTATAAGTATAAACGAGTTCACTTTCGTATTCGTTTGAATGTATATATGTATAGAGAAAATTAAAAGTGCATTTTTTAATGCCCAGTTCTTCTTCTGATTCGCGTTTTAATGCAGCGTCCAGTGTTTCACTTGTACTGATATGTCCACCGATCGAAGTATCCCATTTGCCAGGTGCAACATCCTTGTTCATAGACCGTTTCTGGAGAAGGAGGTCACCTGTTCTATTAAAGACTATGACATGTACAACCCTGTGGAGCAATGAGGGGTTTCCATGGATTTCTGATCTTGGAAGCGTCTTTACTATTTCACCCTTCTCATTAACGACATCTAATAGTTCTTCATTCATACCATCCATCTCCTTGAAAATATTATAAACAAGTTGATATAGTCTTTCCATGCAGACAGCTTTGACGATAGCGGGTTCTGATCCAACAGGCGGAGCCGGGTTTCAGGCAGATTTAAAGACATTTCAAGCTCTTGGTGTTTATGGTACAAGTGTTCCGGCGGTACTGACTGCGCAGAATACAGGGGGGGTGTCTGATATTCACGAATTGCCGCCTGATTTCTTTTCTTCGCAGATCGATATGCTTCTAAAGGATGTTCAGCCGGACGCGCTTAAAACCGGAATGCTTTTTACGCTTGATAATGTAAAAATCGTTGCTGAAAGAGTTAGTGAATATTCTCTGAAAAATCTTGTTGTGGATCCTGTAACGGTGTCGTCTACAGGGGTAAGTCTTGCGGGAGACGGAGTTCTGGAGGCGATGAAACAGTATTTATTCCCTTTGGCAAAAACGATCACGCCGAATGTATTCGAGGCTTCAGTGCTAACAGGCATAGATATTCAAAATGATAAGGATATTAAAGAAGCAGCTGTAAAGCTTAAGAGTTTCGGTTCCGAGACAGTGATAGTTACAGGCGGACATCTGGATCGAAGCGCAGAGGACATGCTTTTTGACGGAAAAGAGTTTCTGATGTTGGAAAATGAAAAACTTGAAGGAAATTTTCATGGCACAGGATGTATATTTTCTGCTGTTATAACTGCATGTCTGGCAGATGGTTATACCATTAAGGAGTCATTTGTTCGAGCAAAAGATTTTGTTTACAGTGCAATGAAATCTGCACATTATATCGGGAAAGGGATGAAAATACTGCATTTATAAGTAGAGGTTTGTCTGATGCTTAAATAGGAATAAATGTGCTACAAAAAAAGTATTTTTAACATATCGCGGATAATTGATGGCTGGGGAAAGAAACTTCAAAGCTTGTTCCATTGCCAGGAGATGACCTGACCACTATACTGCCTTTATGATTTTCAACAACCTTTTTAACGCTGCACAATCCTAACCCTGACCCATCTTTACTGCCTGGTGGCTGGAAATAATCTTCAAATATTTTTTCATGGTACATCGCATCTATGCCAGGCCCGTCGTCACTAACAGTTAATCGCATGACTCCATCGGTTTCGGTGATTTTCATTTCTATAGTGCTTTTTGCATATTTCATGGCGTTGCTCAGGAGATTTTCCAGCATAGTCTTTATCTGTCGCCTGTCAGCTTCGATGTTATAATTCTCTATTTCATCCCACCTATCGTGTCTTTTTTTATTAAAGTAGATATTGATTTTTCGATCTTCGAGTGCGGAGAGAAAATTATTCATGACCTGAATAATGATTTTCTTTAAATCGACCATTTCAGGATGAAATATTTCTAACAGGGATTTCTGTCTTAATGAATTGGAAATATTGTTAATAATATTTAACAGATCTTCTGATGATTGATGCATTATTTCAATTTTCGCCATTTTTACTTTTTCAGATGCTATTTTGCCATCTAAAATCTTTTTTGAATAATATGCCATTGGAATCAATGGGTTTTTTAAATCATGAAGAAGGACAGAAATGAATTTTTCTCTCTGCTCATCGAGATCTTTCTGGGTCTGTTCCCTGTATGCGATTTCTTCTTTTAATGCTGCTTGAATGCGCTTTAACTCTATGAAATTTTTTACCAGTCCGATAAACTGGTACTCATTAAAAGGTTTTCTCAGGAATGCACTTGCACCAAGGTCAAAACAGGTTTTTATGTATGCGTCATCACTTTGTCCTGTCATGATGATAACCGAGCATGGGTCAAAGGATGTTATTCTTATGTTTTTAAGAAATTCTATCCCGCCCATGACGGGCATATTGAGATCGAGTATGACCAGCAGAGGATTGACTTGATAATATAACTCTAATCCATCTTCTCCATTATATGCTGAATAGAGATCATAATCCTCATCTTCGATCATTATCCCTCTGTATATTGACCGTATAACGGACTCTTCGTCATCTATAACAAGAATTTTATCTTCTATCATTATCTCTGGGCCGTATATTATACTGAAGCTCAAAATATCCTGAACGTTCAACTGTTATTTTCGGATAATATCGCTTAATCTTTAGCCGCAGATTAAATTGATTGCTAAACGATGAATTATGTCGAAATTGAGTAATAAATCAGGGGGGTATAGTTAGAAGGAGGGCCTACTTTTTCTCTGTTGATACTTTAATAATAGTCTTCACATTTCCTCTAGGATTGAAATCTCCTGTTACTTCGAGGTGTCTTGGTCTCAGTAGTTTTTTCAGGTCATCAAAGATGTTATTTGTTGCGGACTCATGAGAGACCTTCCTGTTCCTGAAATTATTGAGATACAGCTTCAATGATTTCAGTTCTACTATATATTTAGCAGGTATATAACTTATATTAATCGTTGCAAAGTCCGGATAACCTGAGCGGGGACATAAACATGTGAATTCCGGCAAGCTTATGTCTACAGTATAATCTCTGTCAGAGTATGGATTATCCCATTTTTCGAGCTTTGCCTCATCGATCTTTTTTTCTCCGTATTTATTACTTTTCATGCTTCGGTATCCGGCTTTGTTTTTTCTATAAATAATGTCTGAGTTGGATAAGCAAATTCAATTTCCCGCTTATCAAACTCTGCCTTTATAGCAAAATTAATACCTTGCTGGATATCCATATATTTACCAAAATCTCCACTTAAAACATAGTAAACAATTTCAAAATCAAGGCTGAAATCGCCATATGTACGAAAATGGGCACGATCACAAACAGCGTCCTCAATGTTTTCTATAACATTTTTAATAATTCCGGGTATTTCTTTTAATTGATCGAGGGTGGTCTGATAAGTAACACCCAGTTTAAAAACTACTCTACGTTTCTGCATTCTCTTATAATTTCGGATACGAGAGTTTGTAAGATCTGTATTCGAAAATACCAGTTGTTCACCACCCAGACTGCGAACTCTTGTAGTTTTAATCCCGACATATTCGATCGTGCCCATGAGATCATCAACGATAATAAAGTCGCCAATTTCGAACGGACGGTCAAAAAATATAACAAAATAACTGAAAAGGTCTCCAAGAATTGCCTGTGCACCAAGCGCAACAGCTATACCGCCTATGCCAAGGCCGGCTACAACAGTGGAAATTTCAAACCCCAGATTATCTAAAAGAAACGTGATACCGACACCCCAGACAACAACTTTCAGAATCGTTATAATGCCTTTCAGGCTTTGCTGTCTTGACTTGTCAACTTCTTTTTTTATCCAGTAGCTTTCAAGTGAGTAATTTATTAGTGAAACTACAAAGCGCAAGCCGAAATAGGTCAGGATAATAGCCACCGAAATATTTACAGTCTTTTGTACGGTTTCGGTTATAGTCAGACTGTTTAAAGAAAAATAAAGAGCAATAAAATAAAGCAGAGGGATTAATTTTTTTTCGAAGATAGAAGTTATAAAATCGTCTATAGTCGTTGAAGTCTTGTCAGCCCATGCTTTAAGGCGAAGTATAATGATTTTTTTAATTGTTTTAATAATTAAAACACTGACAACAAAAGATGTCAGGAAAATAAGATAATCCAGAACACGGTTATGTAAAAATGACATTGACAATATGTCTGAAACCATTTTAATCCTCCACTATTGAGTGACTTATATTAATGAACATACTATCTGAGAGTCCTTATTGTTGTCAATTTGTATGCCTGATATGAATATTTAAAACTTGCATATCTGTTTCGAATTAATTAATAAGACCTCATTTGTGAATTGCAAAATGAATATTGCGTTGGCAGAAGACCGGATTTAATGAGAAAATATACTTGTTTGTGACATAGAACTCTTATATAATCAATGACATAATATGCGTTCGTATAATTCTCAAGTAATCTGCTTGCAGTAGAACCAGTCTGAAAATACGTATTGAACTGAAATATGAAACTGGGAGCTAACTTTATAGGCAGTAATAAATATGAGTTTGTAGTATGGGCGCCATTTGTAAAAAAAATATCATTAAAACTCATCTCTAACTCCTGGCAATTAATCCCTATGAATAAAGATGCAGATGAATATTGGAGCGTGACCGTAGATGATGTCGAACCCGGTACTTTATATTTTTATAACCTCAACGATGACAGAGACATTCCGGATCCAGCATCATTTTCTCAGCCTGATGGAGTACACACTGCATCCCAGCTAATAAATCATCATGCATTTGCCTGGCATGATCAGGGCTGGCAAGGTATTCCTTTGCCCGAGATGATCATATACGAAATCCATACGGGAACCTTTACTTCAGAAGGTACATTTGATGCTGCTGTTGTCCGAATTGATATTTTAAGGGATATTGGTGTAAATGCTGTTGAGATAATGCCTGTAGCTCAGTTTCCGGGAGAAAGAAACTGGGGTTATGACGGCGTCTACCCATTTGCTGTACAGAACTCATATGGAGGGCCGGAGGGTCTTAAGAAGTTTGTAAATGAATGCCATAAAATGGGTGTGGCTGTCATACTTGATGTCGTATACAATCATCTTGGTCCTGAAGGAAATTATTTGTGGGATTATGGTCCGTATTTTACTGACCGGCATAAGACTCCCTGGGGCTGTGCGATAAATTTTGACGGCCCTTACAGTAATGGAGTAAGAAAATATTTTATCGAAAATGCCATCTACTGGTTCAGGGATTTTCACATAGATGCGCTGCGTCTTGATGCAATTCACGGTATCAATGATATGAGTGCAAAGCCTTTTTTGCTTGAACTTTCTGAGAGGGCAGAGCAGTTTTCACAGCAAGATGGAAGAAAATATTACTTAATGGCCGAATCTGATCTTAACGATTCCCGGGTTGCTAAATCCGTTAACAGTGGCGGGTTGGGCATTGATAGTCTCTGGTGTGATGATTTCCATCACTCTATCCACAGCTT
>Ga0255052_10003496_pt1 | contig 10903 bp, 7 predicted proteins | sample JV7_2_21_MG_FD_188632 | JGI IMG/M metagenome (GOLD analysis project Ga0255052, IMG submission 188632) | Seawater microbial communities from Jervis Inlet, British Columbia, Canada - JV7_2_21 | ecosystem: Environmental > Aquatic > Marine > Inlet | place: Canada: British Columbia | collected...
AATTCCTCAAACGATACCAGTGTGGGCGGATCGTCAAGCACGCGCTCATGTTCATCGGCAGCTTCCTGAACCAGCTGGATCGCACGCGCAACATCGCTGCCGTAAGCGATACCGACCGGAATCACGATGCGTGTAACCGGGTCCGACAGCGTCCAGTTGAGTAATCGCCCCGTGATAAATTCCTTGTTGGGTACCAGCAGTTCCTTCTGGTCCCAGTTACGGATCGTGGTCGAGCGGATGCGGATCTTGGTGACGATCCCGTCGGTATCACCCACCGTGACCACGTCACCGATTCGGATCGGGCGTTCGAATAGCAGGATCAGTCCGCAGATGAAGTTCGCCACGATCTCCTGCAAGCCGAAACCGATACCGACACCGAGGGCCGCGATCAGCCACTGAATCTCCGACCAGCTACCCCCGAGGAGGTTAAATACCAGCACGATACCGACCGCGACGATGGTGTACTGTGTCAGGCTCGAGATGGCGTAACGACTGCCGGCAGTGATATTCAGACGCGCCAGCAACACAATTTCTAGCAAAGCTGGCAGGCGTCTTGCGCCAGCGATAACGAGCAGGATAGCCAGTACGCCGAGTATCACGTCTTTTAACGTTACCGGCACCAGCGTCTCCACACCATCAACCACGGCGCTATATTCCCACAACGAGAAGGAGTCAAGAATACCGAATGCCGGCAGCACGTCAGACCATATTACCCACAAACCGGCTGCAGCGACCAGAACCAGCGCAGTATTAATCAGCTTGCTGGTATCGTCGCCCAGCGCCTCGAAGTCGATCTCGGGTTCTTCAGGCTGTAAGTAGTCAACTTCGCCAACAGCGCCCTCACCTTCTGCGGCTTCCCTGGCGGCACGCTCTGCTCGCCGTCTTTCCAGCGCATCGTTGAACGCGAGTCGGCGCTCGGTTAACAATAGCCAGCGTACCACGAACTGATGGATCAGAATAATCGCAACTACTAGCCACAAAGTATTTACCAGCAGTTCGCCGAATTGGGCCGCGGTATAGAGATAACCCACCGTTGCAAGTACCGCCAGCATGACTGGCAAAGCAAGGCCGAGTCCAAACCAAAGGTAGCGAAACCAGGTCAAGGGATTCCCAGGGTTGGCGTGGTAAAAGTTGTGTATTGGTCCGCTATGGGGAGACAGGATGCGCCCGAAGAACCAGGCCAACGCCGCCATAACAATGACAAAACATAGTCGACTCAAGCCACCGGCCAGCGCTGCCGGATCGTAGGTGATCGCGGCTACCAGTAAAAACACCGCCGGAATGAATATCCACATCAGCCGACGGGTTTCGTGGCGCAGCTGTTCGGTTGTTGCTGTATTCCAACCGAAATGAGTGACCGCGAGACCACAGCGCTCACAGAAAACACGAAACGCAACGAAGTAGAAGGTATACAGGGCAATTTCATAAAATGCAGCGCCAATCGCCGGCACGAACTCACCGGTCCATACTGCAGCCGGATAGATTTGGGCCTCGATATCGAACGAATCGATGCTTTGCACAAACTGCAGGTGCAAACCGAGCGCCCAGAACAGTATCGGCCAGGGCAGAGCCAATAACAGGGTCAGAAATAACGCCCTGGCAGTGGTAATAAGGCGATCGTGGCGCAGTTGTCCTACATTCCGGCCACTGTTTTCGAGTGAAGCGCGCAGTACAGCGGTATTTTTCATCAACACGGCGAACAATGCGAGACCGATTAACAAAACCCAGGGGAACGAAGCAGGCAACACCAACGTTCGAAACAGCTCCAGCCAGTGCTTCGGGGAAATAAAGACGCCTATATTCAGACCGACTAACTTGATTGTCTCCCAGGAAGGCGGCTCACCTGTGCGTATCCACAACAGGCGCTCATCCAGAAATTTATTGTAGGCGGCAACCGTTTCCGCCAATTGCTGCTGCGAAAAGTCGAGCTCACCTAGCGTTTGCAGATAGGTATCATCCGTGGCGATAGACTTGTCGAGCAAGTCGCGCCGTAACTCTGCGAGCACCAATACGTCATCGCGTAACAAGTTCTGCCATGTCTCCGACAGGGGCATCATCAGATCATCGACATAAAGGTTGATATCGCGCAAACGAGACCGTTCCTGCTGATTTCGGATCTGGCGCAAGCTGGATTCGATGACCAGGTTTTGACGACGTTTTTCGGCTGCTTTAAATTCGCCGGAATCCGGCAAATTTCGGCGCTGTTTGAGCAGTACCTGTCCCAGTGCCTGGCTTAATCCCGCAATTTCCAGTTTTTGGCGTGCGAGGCGAAAATTGTCGTTGATACGCTTGGCCTGGCTGGCGGCAATGTTCTCCTCATCGGCAATTTCTTCCAGCTCGACCACCAACTTGTTAAATTCATCACTCAGCTGGGTGTTCTGCTGAGCGATTTCCTGCAACAGCGCGTGCTTGCCGAATGCCTGTCGCTCTGTCTCTTCAGTCGCTTCTTTTACTGTTTCCGCTTCCCGCTGGCGCCGCTCAACCACCGCCGACTCAAGCAGTCCGACATAATCCTGCTGCCGCTTCAATTCCAGCAGCGCATTGTCCCGCTGCACACCCAGCAATTCGATCCGCATCGGCTGACTGAGCAATTCCTGGCCAAGCATCTCGATCTCGGCACCGAGCGCGCTGGCTTCGAGTTCCAGCGCCCAGCGCCGGGCCTCGGTCAGGCGAGGTGGTTGACCTACAGGCGCTGGAGCTTGCAGTGCATCCGCAATCTTAGGCCGAATAATTTTCGCTTCGTTGAGCCGCTCTCGCGCCAACTGAGATCTCTGCGCCTTATTAGCCAGGGTGGCTTCCACCCCTGCCAGACGGGCCCTCAGGCCCGTCAGATCTGACTTTTCAGTGAGCAATTGTTGCTGCAACACCGACAGCTCTTTACGCAATAACGATTCCGGGGGCTTCTCTAGTGTTTTGGTTTCCAGTTTTTCGAGCTGCTTGCGCAACACAGCTGACTCTTTCGGAGCAGATTGGCGCGCTTTGACAAAACCGGCGGTGGAATTCTCATAGGTTCGTCGTTGTTCAACCAGGCTGATCGCCTTGCGGTAAGAATCCAGTACCGCGGTCTTGTTTGCCTCGTCCAGCTCGCTGGATGCCTCGATTTCCTGGATACGGTTTTCGAGCACCTCGACCGTAACCCTTGACGAAGGAGACACCACAGTTTGGGCCACGGTGACCGCGGATAGCAGACCGCCACCCGCCAGCAGGAGAAAAACAGATAATATTTTTCGAAAAATCAACAACTCAGGCTCTTTCGATAGACCTTTAAGATGGGCGACATCTTACCATTGTCTTTCTTTCTGGATTTGATAAATAATGGACTTGTGTGAAAAATTTATGACGCCTCAATTTTTACGTCAGGCATCGTCAATTAAACAGGAGCAAAAAAATGACCTGGACCATTTATCTCTCAGGTGAAATACACAGCGACTGGCGCGATCAGATTATCGAAGGCGCCGGCAAACTCGATCTGCCGGTAAAGTTTACCTCGCCCGTGACTGATCACGAAGCCAGCGATGCCGCGGGCGACTTGCTGAAACCACAGGTACCGGGTTACTGGCGCGACCACAAGTCCTCGAAAGTCAATGGCATCCGCACCAAAACATTGCTCGAAAAATGCGATGTCGCTATCGTCCGTTTCGGCGACAAGTACAAACAGTGGAACGCGGCGTTCGATGCCGGTTATTGCGCCGCGATCGGCAAGCCCTACATCACCCTGCACGATGAGGATATCGTGCATCCGCTCAAGGAAGTTGATGCCGCCGCGATGGCCTGGGCCGAGACACCGGCCCAGGTGGTAGAAATCTTAAACTACGTAATTAAGGCCTGACCTGGGTCACGCGAGATTACAGTAAACAGGAATTTAAAGTTTGCCGCCTAGATTCCGAGCAAACTCACTGCGGATATGCGATGCGTAAACAGCCACGCCCAGGCCATCCGCATTCTCTGCGGCCGATAACACCGCCGTATTAACGCCCAGTACCTCGCCCTCTACATTGATCAATGGCCCTCCACTATTACCCGGTAAAATTTGGGCGTCGGTGAAAAGCGCCTTCTGGCTGGACTTGGTAACTATCCCTGAAGTTAACGCGTCGGAAATTCCAAACGGGCTTCCAATGGCGAAAACCTTGGTGCCCTGCTTTGGATAGCGCTGTTCTGATAGCGTTAAAAATGGCGTGGTGTAGTTATCCAGCTTTAACAGTGCCAGGTCATGATCCTTGCTGATTTTAACCAGTTTCGCCTTCAGTTTTTTACCGTCTTTCAGGGTGATGGTAAATTTCTTGGAAAAGTTACTCAGGCTGCTACTAAATCCGAACTCGGATTTTTCCTTTTTGTAATCCTTTTCCTGCTTGCGGTACCTTTTGACATTGGCTTCGTGTATGTCCTTGTTCTTGTTATACCGTTTAACATAACGCAGGTACTGCGCCTTGTGCGTTTCTGTCGCCCGACTCGACTCCATGTACTCCCGGTCTTCGTCGATGGTCAGCTTCGCCTCCTTGAGGCGCTCTTCGTCATCCTCGAGATCAAGCTTGAAATCATCGAGTCGCTGTTTCCTTTCGGCAAACCGCACTTTCGTGTCTTTCGCCTGACTCGATGTTGTCGGCCTGACCACGTGACGATTGGTAATAATGTACCCGTCACTGGTCACGAAAAAACCGGAACCGGAACCGGCGGAGGTGACAACGGTAACCACCGACAGCGATGCCTCGTCAATTTTCGAGGCAGGTTTGAAGGCCTGGTGCAGCTTATCCTTGAGGTCGGCCTTGACCTTGCTGGTGCTAGTAGTCGTGGTAACCGCGGTGTTAGCTTTGTTTTTGGGCGGCTGATCGGTGAAATGCCATTTACCGTTTTCATCCTGGTACTTGTAAACCCCGGCGGATGCGGATATCGAGCACAAATGTAAAATGGAAATAGCAGCAACCAGTAAATATTTTTTTATAATCATCTAATTAAATTCAAATAAACTTCTAATCTGTATTTAATAGAATAAATCCACGAAAATTTCCGGAATTTATGGAAATAAAAAGAAGCAGATCACAGTATGCATAGCCGTAAACCGCTCGATTCGAGCGAAAGGTTCAGGCAATCATTGTCGCAAGCGCAACGCCACTAACCGAGGCTAGCACCAGCACACGCGAGATACCCCAGTGAAACCTGAACAGCAGTATCGCACTCAACAGCGCCAGTGCGATTACGCGCCAGTCCAGCGAATTCAGCTCTGGTTGCCACAACACGATCGGTCCGTAGGTTTGAGCTGAAACCTGGGCGAAAAAAACGTGCAGCGCAAACCAGATCGAAAGGTTAAGAATTACGCCGACCACCGCGGCCGTGATCGCGGTTAACGCGCCGCGCAAGCGCGCCTGCGACCCGATCCAGTCGATATAGGGTGCGCCGACAAATATCCACAGGAAACACGGTGTAAACGTGGCCCACAGCGTCACCACCGCACCCAGCAAGCCATACCAGAACCCGCCTTCCCGAAACGCCGCAAGAAAGCCGACGAACTCGTTCACCAGGATCAACGGACCGGGTGTGGTTTCGGCAAGCCCGAGACCATCCATCATTTCGCCGGCAGTCAGCCAGCCAAACTGGGTCACAACATCCTGGCCAAGATAAGCCAGCACTGCGTAAGCGCCGCCAAAGGTGACCACGGCCAGCTTGGAAAAGAAGAAGCCGATATCGAGCAGCAAACCTTCGCTGTCGAATGTTGCAATCGCCAACATCGGTGCTGCCCAGATCACAAGCCATATCAGCGTTGTCAGCAGGCTGTGTGAAGGTGAAACTTTCACCCTGACCGGTTGTTCATCGACGGCATCACGATTAGCGCGCATGAACCCGAACGCGGCAGCCGCGACTATGATCAACGGGAACGGCAATGCCAGCAAGAAGATACCGACGAAAGCGAACCCCGCGATTACCCAGTGTTCCGGGAGATGCAGTGCGCGCCTGGCGACTTTCAGCAGCGCTTCGATGACGATAATTATGACTGCCGCCTTAACGCCGAGAAACAGCGCATTGACCAGCGGTACATCGCCGTAGAGGCCGTATATCAGTGCCAGTGCAAGAATCACGATCGCCCCGGGCAAAACGAATAACAGTCCGGCAATCAAACCACCCACCGTACCGTGCAAACGCCAGCCGGCATAAGTCGCCAGCTGCATGGCCTCGGGCCCCGGCAGCAGCATGCAAAAGCTCAGCGCATTTAAAAACTGTTTCTCGGTTAGCCAGCCCTTGATATCAACCACTTCGCGATGCATAAGTGCAATCTGCGCGGCCGGACCACCGAAAGATAACAGCCCGATGCGTAGCCAGACGACAAATGCCTGCGCCAGCGTGGGGGAGGGCTGACGGTCTACGCCGTCCTCAATCGCGATGCTTTCCACGGCTCATCCCCGACTGTCGGGTTGCGGCCAGTCATGCGTCTCGTTGGTGGCATCACGCGCCCAGCGATAGAAAGCATCGTAAAGCAACATCCCGGCATCGATTTGCTCGACGTCATCGCGATACATGCGCGATAGTCCGAGCGATGCGGCCAGCAAGCCGGCCGACTCGGGCGCAAGCTGATGTCGATTGGTGTCGGCACCGCGCACGATGGTGGCCAGCCGCTTCAATGCATCAGTTTCGAGACCGAATTCCTCGAGCATCGTGTCAAAGGTGCAGTTCTCGCCTCGATGGCTCCAGAATACATCTTCGACATCAAACGGCGTGGCGTTAAATTTTTCCGCCACCCCGAGCACCTCGGTGGGCGCCACGAACAAAAACTGCGCCCGTGGATCGACAAAGCGCCGGATTAACCAGGGGCAGGCCATGCGGTCAATTTTGGGCCGGTGTCGCGTCACCCATACCGTGCCGCCGTCCGCGCCAGGCTCGGGTATTTTCGCGGCTGGGATCAGCGTCTCACCGCCATCGCGCCAGCCGAAATGCCCACCCTCGAGACCTTCGGCATGAATCCGGTGGTTGCGCAATATTGCCATCGCCCCCTGGCTGATCTTCTTGCCTTTCTGGCAGTAAACCACGACGCGCTTACCGGCCAGTTCGGGCGCCAGCGCGGCGATATCATGATGCGGGTGGCGAAACGCAGACGGGATCAGATCTGGATCCAGATCAAAATCCTCATCGATACGAACGTCGACAATAGCCGGCGCAGATGGCGTACCGATAAGACGGGACAATTGTGAAACGGTAATTTCAGTGGGTGAAGGCATGGCGCATCCTCTCCTATAATTTAACACTGCCGGGAAGTAAGGCCCGTAGCAGGTTCAGGTTTAACGGATGCGAAGCTCGGGCTTGCGCCTCACGGGGTGTTCGCTAACCCCATGGCGCCGAGTATGGCGAAATCCCGGGGTTTATTCAACAGCTAGTCTGCCGGTGGCGCATAGGCGCCGTCTTCGTCATGGGTTTCGCGGCCGGTCAGCGCCGGCGTGAATACGCACACCAGGCGCATGCGGGTAAACGATTTCAGGCGGTGTTTGTCGTGCTGGTCGAGCAGGTACATCGATCCGGGTTTGAGCGCAAAAACTTCACCGGTTGCCATGTTCTCAACCTCGCCCTCCCCTTCGATGACATAGTTGGCTTCGATGTGATGCTTGTACCAGAGCACCTGCTCGGCACCGGCCTCGGTCGTGGTTTCGGTCAGCGTGAAACCGACACCGTCTTCGGCCAGTAAAAAGCGCCGGCTTGCCCACACCGGCCCGCGCACGTCACGCTCTGTATCGATTAATTCGTTTAGCGATTTTACAATCACGTTGATACCCCCTGGTTTACGATCACATCATCGATTGATTTTGGATGGGTGGTTATTGCTTCGTAACCGTCTTCGGTCAGGATAAAGCTATCACCCACCTGTGCTCTGAAGGTATCCGTGCTGACAGACCCATCCACGGCGAGCACCATATTTGGCTGCAGCATGGTTTTATCGCCGACCACCAGTTGGGGTTGTTCGAGAAAACTGAATCCCGTACCGCGTCCGCAACGAAATGGATAATCGTAGCCCGCGCTTTGAATCACCTCGGCATAGGCCGCATGCACGTCTTCCGCGAGGATGCCAGGACGCAACGCCTTTAAAGCCGCTGACTGGCTGTCGAGTGCGACCTGGTAGATTTTTTCCTGCGATTTATCCTGAATTTCGCCAATCCAGAAGGTGCGGTCAAAACCGAGCTTGAACTTGTGAAAGTTGGTCATGCCGCAAAAACACAGGAACACGGGTTCGCCATGACGCATGACCTTATTCGAGGCACGGTGATGGGTTTTGATAATGTCTTTACCCGAAGCCATGATCTGCAGGAAATGGGTATTCGGTGACATCTCGGTCGCGCCGTAGTGCTGTTCCAGCAGTTCTGCAGACTTGGTGGTGCCGGCCCGGGACGTCGCCAGCGCCACTTCGTATTCGGCTATGCCATCGGCAAGGGCCTCGCGCCCCGCCTCCATCATCGCGTTGGCAACTGCACCGGCGTGTCGCGCCAGCTGAAGTTCCTCGGCCGATTTAATCATCCGCATCGCGGAAACGACCGGCGTGACGTCTTCAAGACTGCTCACATCGACCAGAGAATCAACGTAGTTCCGCACCAGTGTCGGCATTTTATGTACTTCGACAGCAATCCTGGAGGCCCCTTTCAGCTTGCCGGGGATGTGCTCGCGCCATTCATTGCCCAGCCCGTCATTCCAGGCCTCGACGCGGTCTACCACCGCATTTTCAAGCGCCATGTTCAAATCGATCGACGGGGTAATAAGCAGGCTTTCGCCTTCGGTCGGAACGATCAGTATCGTTGGCCGGCCAAACTCCATGTGAAGATAGTCGTAGTACCCGGTATAGTAATAGACCGAATCGTCATCGGTAATTAACGCGACATCGATGCCGGATTCGGCAAGTTTTGCCCTGAGTTGCTGCAAATGTTGTTCGAACATGATTATATAACGCCAAACTTTAGCGGTACTTTACACCATGACCAAGTTCACCTCCTATACCGGGGTCCTACACGAAACCATGCAAGCATGGCGACACGACATTCATCGTCACCCTGAACTTGCCTTCGAAGAGCAGCGCACTGCGAGTAAAGTGGCAGAACTCCTGACCGGGTTCGGCCTGGAAGTGCACACATCCATTGGCAATACCGGGGTTGTCGGGCTGCTGAAAAAAGGCAGCGGTGAGCGCTCGATCGGGTTACGCGCCGATATGGACGCACTCAAGATTCTGGAACAAAACACCTTCGAATACCGCTCGGTCAACGAGGGCAAAATGCATGCCTGCGGGCACGACGGTCACACCGCGATGCTGCTCGGCGCAGCGCAGTACCTTGCCGGCGAAGGTGAATTTGACGGTACCGTGGTGTTTATTTTTCAGCCGGCCGAAGAGCATGGTGATGGCGCGAAGGCGATGATCGAAGACGGGTTGTTCGAACGTTTTCAGGTGGATTCGGTTTACGCGATTCACAACTTTCCATCGCTGGCTGCTGGAAAATTCGCGGTTCGAGCGGGATCGATCATGGCCGCCGAAGATAACTTCGAAATCACCATCAACGGTGTCGGTTGCCATGCGGCGATGCCGCACCTCGGTAAGGACACGATCGTAATCGGCGCCGAGATTGTGAGCGCGATGCAATCGCTGGTGTCGCGTACGCTCGACCCGATTGATAACGCGGTCGTATCCTTCACCGAGTTCATCACCAACGGCACCGTCAACGTGGTCCCGGGGCAGGTCATATTGAAAGGTGACACCCGTTCTCTGACCACGGCAGTACAGGACCACATCGAACACACCATGGAACGTATCGTCAGCGGAATCTGCGCGGCTCACGGTGCGAGTTACGAATTCAGTTACCGGCGCAATTTCGTGCCGACGATCAACACGCCCGATGAAGCCCAAATCGCGGCCGGCGTCGCCAGCACCGTCGTCGGTGCGCACAATGTCGTCGGCAACAGCCGCCCAGTCATGGCCTCGGAAGATTTCGGTTACATGTTGCAAGCTCGCCCGGGGGCCTATTTATTACTGGGTAATGGCGAAGAAGGCGTTGGCGGCTGCAGTCTGCATAACCCGGCTTACGATTTTAACGACGACATCCTCAGCATCGGCGCTGATTTCTGGGTCACGCTGGTGCAAACCCAGCTGCAGGCCAGCTAAGGCATCGAGCCTCGATTTTTTTGCATCTGCCAGTTGACCTAGGCACAATCACGATCATTCACAATCCAGGACGATGAATTGAATCCCGTAATCGAAAAACGTGTCGCACAATTGCTCAACAGCGACATCAGGAAAGTTTTGCAGGATCGCAAGGTCGGTCTCGAAAAGGAAAGCCTACGCGTTGCCGTCGGTGGCAGTATCGCGCAAACACCGCATCCTGTCGGGCTTGGTTCCGCGCTCACGCACCCGAGCATCACCACCGATTACTCGGAGGCACTGCTGGAATTGGTGACCCCGCCGTTTAATAATTTTGCCGATACGCTGCAATTTCTCGACGACACCCACCGCTACGTTTACAGCCAGCTGGACAATGAAATCCTGTGGGCCACCAGTATGCCCTGCGTGGTCGAGGGTGATGCGAGTATACCGATCGCCGAGTACGGTAGCTCCAATGCGGCACAGATGAAAACCGCATACCGTAGGGGTCTCGGGCATCGTTACGGACGCATGATGCAGGCCATCGCCGGGGTGCATTTCAATTATTCCTATCCTGAGGAATTCTGGTCGCTGTACCAGTCGATACTCGGCGACGAGCGTGATTCACGAACCTTTATTTCAGAATCCTATATTGGCATGGTGCGCAACCTGCAGCGCTTCGGCTGGCTGGTGCCCTACCTGTTTGGTGCATCACCGGTAATTTGCGCATCCTTCCTCGGTGCATCTCAGACTTCGCTTAAAAAATGGTTCAAATATTCCTATTACGCGCCCTACGCAACCTCGCTGCGC
>Ga0255052_10003497_pt1 | contig 10902 bp, 9 predicted proteins | sample JV7_2_21_MG_FD_188632 | JGI IMG/M metagenome (GOLD analysis project Ga0255052, IMG submission 188632) | Seawater microbial communities from Jervis Inlet, British Columbia, Canada - JV7_2_21 | ecosystem: Environmental > Aquatic > Marine > Inlet | place: Canada: British Columbia | collected...
CAAACTGTAAAGCCAGAGATACCCAAAAACACGCTCACGCTCTTGATGATACGACAACAAATCATTTTATGGTCCTCCTTGGTGAAATGTCCGGGCTAGTGCCTGGGGTTGAATGGCGGACGTTTCAGATATTTCCCAAAACCCTCACCGACCAGTGCTTCGCCCTGATCTACCGCCACCGTTCCGCGCAGGATGGTGGTGCGGGTTTTCCCCTGGACTTCCCAACCCTCGTAAGCATTGTAATCCACGTTCATGTGGTGGGTGGCAGCGGAAATGGTATGCCTGGCGTCGGGATCAAATATGACGATATCTGCATCGGAGCCAACCGCTATGGTCCCCTTGCGTGGGAACAGGCCGAAGATCTTTGCTGCAGCCGTCGATGACATCTCGACAAATTTGTTCAGACCGATGCGTCCCCTGGTGACGCCTTCGCTGTACAACAGCTCAAAGCGATTTTCGACACCGGGTGCACCATTCGGGATTTTTGAGAAATCATCCTTACCCATGGCTTTCTGGTCCATGCAGAATGGGCAGTGGTCGGTAGCCACGTGTTGCACCAGGTTCTGGTTGATGGCGGCCCACAGGGCCTGCTGGTCCTTTTTCTTACGCAGTGGTGGGCTCATGACCACCTTGGCGCCCTCAAAGCCTTCACGGTAATAGTAGGAATCATCCAACAGCAGGTACTGGATGCAGGTCTCCACGTGTACTTTCTGATTACGCAAAGTGGCTTCCCTGACCCTCGCGAGTGACTCTTCACAGGTGGTGTGGACGATATACAGCGAACAACCGGATTGATACGCGAGGTCGATGGCACGGCCCGCGGCTTCGGCTTCGCAGATGGGGGGTCGTGACAACACGTGGTACTTCGGCGCCGTATTGCCGGCTTCGAGGTTTTTTTGAACATGGTGGTCGACCATGTCACCGTTTTCGCAATGGGTGGTGATGATACCGCCGTGTTTGACCAGTTCTTCCATCAGTGCAAACATCTGGCGGTCATCGACCATCAAGGCGCCCTTGTAGGCCATGAAAACCTTGAAGGAGTTGATCCCGTGCTGGTTGATGACATGCGGGATTTCCTTACGGGTGTCGTCGTTAAAATCGGTGACTGCGCAGTGGAATGCATAATCACCCACGGCGTGCCCGTCCGCTTTTTTGTGCCAAGCCTCAAGGGCAGCTTCCAGCGTGTCACCCTGGGTCTGGATGGCAAAGTCAATGATGGTGGTGGTACCGCCGTGCAAGCCTGCCAGGGTGCCGCTTTCAAAGGAATCACTGGCGTGGGTTCCCATGAATGGCAGTTCCATATGTGTGTGGGCGTCAATTCCACCCGGGAACAGGTAACAGCCGCTGGCATCTATTTCCCGGTCGGCGCTTACATCCAGCCGGGCCCCGATCATGGCAACGGTCTCCCCCTCGATAAAAACATCGGCATCGTAGCGGTCTGTCGCCGTGACGATGGTGCCATTCCTGATAAGCAGTGAACCCATGTGCATGCCTCCGTGAACTGGATAAATGTGCCAATGATGTCGCTGGCGCCTTGGCGAAACTGTCTTGCCGATATTATCTTATCGTTGATTCAGGTTAACATCTACAGCATGGATGCATTTCTGAAAGCGGCGCTGGCTGAGGCAAGAAAAGGCCAGGACGAAGGCGGGATACCGATTGGATGCGTTATCGTTCAGCAGGGCAACATCATTGGCAGTGGCCATAATCGCAGGGTTCAGCTAGGCAGCACCGTGTTGCATGCAGAAATGGACGCACTCGAAAACGCCGGCCGTCGGGCGGCCAGTGTCTACCGTGAATGCACGCTTTACACGACGCTGTCCCCATGCGCCATGTGCAGCGGCGCGATCCTGCTTTACGGTATTCCCCGCATCATTGTCGGTGAGAACCTGACATTTATGGGTGAAGAATCCCTGTTGCGCTCGCGTGGTGTGGCGGTTGAGGTGTTGCAGGACCAGCAGTGTATACAGATGATGAAGACCTTCATCGCTGAGCGGCCCGGGCTGTGGCACGAGGACATTGGCCGGGCATAATAAAAGAGGCCAGCGTAAGCCGGCCCCTACTTCCCGCCCCTTTTACTCACCCCGTTTTATCTACCCCATGTTCTCAATCGGTACCTAGTGTACTGTCAACCGGGTGTAGTCCAGGTTACCCATACCAAAGCCGTCAAGCATGACCCCGCCCCCGCCCCGGTAATAATGCCTGGACTTATATGGAGTATAGGACACTCAACAGTTTTTGCATGAAGCAGCCCGCAGCGGATACAAGATCGTTTGGGAACCCGCTTGCGGGAGGCGCGTGGCCCAGGCCAGCTTCCCGGCCGGTTCCCGGTCTCACCTTCCCTCACCTTCTCCTCGCGGCGATTATGTGCGGGGGAACCTTACCAGCCGCCACCGCCACCGCCGCCGCCGCCACCGCCGGAGAAACCGCCGCCGCCGGATCCGGAAGAGGAACCGGGTGCAGTGGAGGCTGAAGAGATGGCGGAGGAAAAGCTGCTGTTGAAGTTGTCGCCAAGGTGGCTCAAAGCCGTCAACCCGCTGTGGTGACCGACGTACCAGCCTGGATGGTAGACACCGGCGGCCCCGGCATCTGCGGGGAACTCCCGGTTGAACCGTTCGCACCAGTGGTTTTCCACGCCCAGTGCAAAGGCAAACGGCAGGAACATTTCAAACACTTCGGGCGTCAGCCGTGGTGAGCGCATCAATTCAAGGCGGTCCTGTTCGGCGGTGTCGAGGTACATCCTGAAGCCTTCGATCTCATCCATGATGCGGCGTCCGGCGGGGGTCGGCGCACGCAGCAGCAGCAGGAAAGACAGGTGCAGGATGATTGACAGCAAAGCAAAGGATATCCAGACTGCGGGTCCGCCGTTAAGGTTGACCGCGATGATAACTGCCACCACGGTTATGGCGATGGCCGGCAATGCATAGACGGAATTGAGATTGAACACACGGCCGAGGTGCTCGTTTTTCAGCGCTTTTTTCAGTGCACTGCGTGCATTGGTAAACACCGCATGATTTTCATTATCGAGCTCCAGCTGGTGTTCACCGTTCAGGAATAATTCCTCGAACAGGGCATGCTCCCCTTTGCTGGCTTTGCTGGTCGCGGGCGGTTGTTTGCGACGCAGGCTGAAATCGTCGGATTCCTCGTGGATTTCCAGGTAACCCTTGACCCCCAGGCTGATCACGGCTGCTGAAAAAGCCTGTTTATCGAACGACATATTGCGGATGTAACAACAGCCTGCAGGTGTCAGACCCGCCGGGGGTTTGAAGCGTGGAATGATGACGCCTTTACGGGGATCGCGGCCATAGCGGTCCCAGGACCACAGGTACCAGCCCAACGGGACCAGCAGTCCGATCAGTAGCACCAGCGCGGCGCCGTTGTCGTTGACGAAATAGCCCGCGTCCTGGACCAGGGTGGGTTCACGCACGATGCCCTTGGGCCAGGTCACTGAAACGGTCAGGCCCTGCCTCGGTTGCAGACCCCGGTTAGTCTGAAATTCAATTCCGTTCGAACTGGTAATCCTGGATTCCGCATATTTGTCGCTTGACCCCTGGTAGCCGGTATAGAAATCCGTTTGCAGGTCTGCTGTCGCTACCGGTTCGGGAAGGCTTATACGTGCACTGGCATGATCAATCGGAAACATCCAGTCGTTACCGGTTACGTTCCAGTACAATTCATCGAAATCATCGAAAAATCCCAATTGACGGGTGGTGTGGTAACGCAAGCGGTACTGGTGTACACCCGTGGCCAGCATCCGGTCTGCGCTGCCGATGTAAAGGCGTATACCATTTGAACGCTTTTCGGTATGGAATGGCTCACTGCTGCCGTCACGCTGCACGTCCAGCACATTGAAACTGACCCGATAGTGGTTGCCAAGTGGATCCCGGTAACTTGTGGGGAAGTCACGGAAGATACCACGGCGTATATTGTTCCCTTCAGCCCTTACACGGATGGTTTCCGTCACCGTCATCCCACCATCGGTGTGGACCGAGATGTCGGAGTGATAGTCCAGGATCCGTTCATCCGCGTACACTGTGCCGCTGAACAGCAGGAACACGCCGGCCAACAGGTAGTGGGTAATATGAAACTTATAATTCGACATCAGGCGCGCTCCGCTGGCTGGCCAGCTCGATTTCGAAAAACTCCGCCAGTGGAAAGCTGAAGATACGGGCGACGAGGTTGGAGGGAAAACTCTCCACCAGTGTGTTGTTGTCCCTGACCGAGCCGTTGTAGTAACGCCGCGCGTACTGGAGATGGTCCTCGATTTCAACAAGGCTGGTGTGTAGCTGTTGAAACCCTGCACTGGCTTTCAGGTCGGGGTAGTCTTCCGCCAGCGCAAACAGGCGTCCAAGGGATCTGGATAAGCTGGTTTCCTGTTTGGCACGCTCCCCGATCTGCTGTGTGGGGGAATTTCTTATACGGGCGACGTCTTCAAATACGGTGGATTCGTGCGCGGTATAAGCTTTGACCGTCTGCACCAGGTTCGGCACCAGTTCAAAACGCTTTTGTAATTGTACATCGATCCCCGCCCAGGCTTCGCCGACCAGGTTGCGTTTGCGTACCAGGCGGTTGTATATCCAGATAGCCGCGATTAGCAACACGAAGGTGAATGCAGTAATAATTCCCATGGTACCCATGGGTCACAGCATAGCAAAGGAAGCCGGGCAGGGCAGGTCAGTGGCCCGCTATTTCTTTGAGTGTAAAAATCCCGGGGATAGCAAGCTCATACAAGTCTCAATCACAGTTGCCGATCCGGTGGCCTGTCCAGGTCATGTCCATCACCATTTTTTGGTCGCCCATATCCATCGACATGGAGCCGCTACCGGTGATCGAACTACCCTTAGAAGTGAATTCCCATCGTCCGGACATTGGCGGTCCGGACGGATTCGGGCAACTGATCGTCCAGTTGGCCGAGTTGCCGTTGATGACCACATTACCAATATCACAGGGCATGTCTTCATCCTGGTTGAAATCTTCCGGGTTGAGTTCGGTCTCCGTGATGCATTCGGTTGATGTGTCAGCCTGTGGCTGAGGCAACATCGGCATCGCCACGGTTACGGTCATCTCCCAAAGGCCGGGGTCGATGGAAACACCCTTGGCAACAGCTGTGCCGGAAAACAGCATAACCACCAGGCCAGCCTGTGCAATCGCTAATTTCATTTTTACGCCCTCTTTTTTCAATGCCAACGTCCAAGGGTGGATTATAGGAAATCCCAACCGCATTGTAACCAAGTCAGTCGAAATCACCTGATTTCCCTGATTGGGAATCATAGATTTCCCATTGACAGCACCGCTGCTGACCGGTAGTTTCCATGCTGATTTATCACAAGCCCTGTGATTGTTTGAAAGCAAAACCGGTGGACATGAATGTCCACCCTACGCGAATCCCGGATCCTTTATGCAGAAACGAGCGATGTCTTCGGTTGACTACGACTTACCGATCAGCAGCAATACGGTCCGGCGTACTACCACGGCCTGGCTGATGCTGGGCCTGGCGTCACTGGTCGGCGCGGGCCTGTTCTCGTTGTTGCTGGTGCTGGCGCGGACCCCGGCGGTGCAGGAGTGGTTGCCGTTTATTGATTTTTTCCGGGTGGCACTGGTCGTTCACGTCGACCTGTCAGTGTTGATCTGGTTGTTGTCGATCGCAGGTGTGCTTTGGGCGCTCAGTACCGATCGCGATTTGCCGGCCTGGGACCGGGTTTCTTTCTGGTTGGCCGCAATGGGCACCGCCGTGGTGGTCATTGCGCCATTTGCCGGCGCCGGCGAACCGTTGATGAACAACTACGTACCGGTACTTCAACACCCGTTTTTTTACACCGGGCTTGGCTTGTTTTCTGTAGGCGTGTTGTCACACCTGTTACGCTGTGCGGTGACCTTTACCGGTCTGACAACTCACCTTGATGGTACGGCTGCGTTACAGGTGGGCGCCAAGCTGGCCGCCATTACGGCCATCATTGCGATGGCCGCGTTCATCGCATCACTGGCGGGTACGCCGGGAAGTATGGAAGGGCAGGCCTATTTTGAATTCCTGTTCTGGGGCGGGGGACATGTCCTGCAGTTCACCCATACGCTGTTGATGATGGTCGTGTGGGTGCTGCTGGCCAGCAACAGCGGTTGCCGTTTCAAGCTGACGCCGAGGCTGACCTTGAGCTACTTTGTGCTGATAGCCTTGCCGGTCATCACAGTACCTTTCCTCTATTTAGCCCACGACGTGGTGTCACCCGGCCACCGGTTGGCTTTTACCGAACTGATGAAGTATGGCGGACTGTCCAGCCTGCCACTCGGGCTGGCCATCGTGGTCAGTTTCTGGAATGCCGACAAACCACAGGGTGAAGGCAAGTACCTGCGTTCAGCATTGTTGTCGTCGGTCGCGTTGTTTACCATCGGCGGCGTGCTCGGTTTTATGATTGCCGGGCTGGATATTGTGATTCCGGCGCATTACCACGGCTCAACGGTGGGTGTAACGATTGCCTTTATGGGTTTGTGCTACTACCTTTTACCACGCCTGGGGTTTGGCGAACCACCGCCGCGGTTGGCATTCTGGCAACCGGTCATATACAGCGGTGGGCAAATCCTGCACATCACGGGACTCGCCTGGACCGGCGGTTACGGCGTGCAACGCAAGACCGCGGGCCTGGCCCAGGGGCTCGAACGGCTGAGTGAGATTGCCGGCATGGGGCTGATGGGTCTTGGAGGTTTGATTTCGGTGATCGGTGGTTTGCTTTTCCTGGTGGTGGCTTACAAGTCGATTCGTCATTCTGGCGGAAGATCGTTATCAGGGACTTGATCTCCGGTACATTTGGGTCTTTTTGCCGCACTTCGGGCGGAGGGCAAGAGCGGTTTCGCTGCTGCCCTTCGGGCCGCTTTAGCGAGTTACTTTTCTTTGCTTGCACAAAGAAAACTAACGAAAAGAAAGTGCACCCCCGGTCAGATGGTCGCTACGCGACTTCCCTCGTCTCTCGTTGCTTGATGGCACTGGTTCGACGGGTCTTCCTGACCCGTGCGGCCCTGGATTGGCCGTCCCTGGCCAATCCTGCCAGTCGCTGCCTCTTTCCTCGGCATCTTCAAAGGGGAAGGTAGAGCGAGAGCAGAGCAAGAGCGGTTTCGCCGCTGTAGCCGGGTTGGGCGTTGTTTTTCAGAGTCGTCGTCTTTGGAAAATGCTGTGTACAATAGGCACTGGCTTACGAACTGACTGGGGGCTCACCGGTGTCGGACCTGATTCTGTTTTCGCTCAATGCGGTCGTTGTTTACCTATTGTCAGACTGGTTGGTGCGGCTGATTGAACAACGGCGCGGCAGTGCATTGAAACAACGCCAGGTGGTGTTTTTTGTAATTTTCCTGACTTTGGCACTGGTGAGTTTTCAGATACTGCGAAACCTCCTGGGACCCGTTTGACGGCACGGGTCGCTTGTGGTGGACTTGAGTGTCCACACAGGAGCTGTCCGAATGTAGGTGGACATGAATGTCCACCCTACGGGCTTATCCCAGTTTTTTATGCAGGCGCGCGTCAAAGCTGGCGAAGTGATGGCCGAACCAGTCGGTCAGTCTGTCTCTTAGCATTTTTCTGCCACCTACCGGGTCCTTCAGGTAGTTGTCCATCAGGTCGTGAATCTGGTCCAGCAGGTCTTCGTGGTCATCTTTGTGGGCCCCATATTCGGTATAGCCTGCCTTAAGCATCAGGCGCTCTTCCAGTGCAAAATGAGCGGAGATACCGGCGTGAATCTCCCCGAGCACCGCTTCGACCGTGGCGGCTTTGACGTTTCCGCAGAGTTGCCCGTACAGTACGTCGATCTGGCCGATCAGTTCCTCGTGTTCGAAGTCAACTGAAGCGTCACCGACGGAATACTCCGGTTTCCACTCCAGCCTTGTCTTAAACTTCATCATGCCTGCTCCTACCTGAAAACAAATTCCTTTCGCAGGCGGTCGAACTCGACCACCACGTGTTGGCCTTTTTGCAGCCTGACCTCCGAGCGGCCCTGGTAGTCAAAGCCCTGTGTGCGGCCCGAGTCAACCATGCCGATAAAAAACTCATGTGTGCCCGCCGGCAGTTCAATGCGGTGGTAAACGGTTGATTCCCCGTCGTTCCACAAACCGCTGGGTGGCAGGGTCTGTTGGTACCTGATTGTACCATCGGAACTGAAGCTGAGCTTTACCGGGTGCCGCTCTCGTGGGCAATCTGTTGGTTTACGCATGTTCGGCGGCAGTTTGTCCAGTTCCTCCTGGGTCAACTTGCGGCACTCGCGAAGTCGCTGGCCCGCATGCGACAGTGTCAGGGAAACGATGGCGTTTCCAGGTTCAAGCTGGCTGAAGTAGGGCCATGCCGAGAATATACCGGCGGATATTGCAAACATACTCCAGGCCACCGCCCCGATGGTGAAGCGGAACAAAGGCCCACGAACCTTTGGGCTGGCGCTTTGAACGGGTTGGTCATCCGCTGCCGACAGCGTGTTCCGGAAGGCGGCAACGGCCGCTGTTTCGTGCGGAAAATCAGACCATGGAGCTGTCCATAAAAGCGCCAGTGTTTCGTCGTCCACGCGGTTCCGTAACTGTGGGTCGCGCACCCGGTTAATACGTTGTTCGGTCCAGCGTGCACCGAGACGGTACTGGCAATCACCGTTGGCACAGCCCGCCAGCACCACACCATCGGCAAAACCGCGGTTGAGAATGTAGTCAATAAATGCCGGCGGCAACTGGGCCATGCAAGCCAGTTTAACAACCGCCGTTTCCCGATCATTCAATCGCGCCAGCTTATTGCTGCCATCACAGCTGAAGACCAGCAGGCGCCGGTCTCCCTCGAGATTCCGGGATGCATCACGAATCGCTTGTTGCATCAATGCGACGGTCTGGTCAGGCAGATCGATACCGGGTGATAACACCGTTCGGGTTCGAAACGGCGTAGCGGTGGGACAGGCACCCACGCAAATGCCGCAACTGAGGCACAGAGCCTGGGAGACCACGGCCTCGGTGGCGTACTTCTTGTCATCACTGCGCGGCGCCATCATGACCGCCCCGAAAGGACAGTCTTCGACACACCGCTCACAACCGTTGCAGTTATCCAGGTCGACCTTCGCAACGGCGGGTTCATGGCCGGGCGGTAGCCAGGGCGCGACGCACAGCAGCAGGCTGAACCCCACCAGCAATGCCCATACCATGCCGGGCGGCCAACTGTTCATCAGCGGATAAACCAACAGGTAGTACCAGTCCAGTGCCAGGCTGTCCGGCACCACGGCCGGGTCTGCCTTGCCCTGGCTCAGCGCCGGGTACACCAATGACAGCACCAGCATTGACAGCAATGCCGCTGTCATGACCGCGCGTGGCGGGTTGATATTTGGGCGATTGATACGGAATACGTGTATCCAGATGCCGAAAACCAGGAATATCGGCAAACCGATCAGGTGAACAAAGGCCATCAGGGTAAAGAACCGGTCGCTCAGTGATTCCTCGCTGAGGAAATTACGCGCCATTGGATCAGTGAAGATCGGCAGCGCGTCCAGCAGTTCTGATGATATCAATGCCACGTATAACGCCAGTTGGTCCCACACCAGCCAGTAACCGGTGATGCCCAGCGGTATCACCATCCACAACAACGGGACGCCTGTCATCCAGCTGAACCAGCGTGCGTTGCGGTACCGGTCAAAGAAAAATTCTTTCAGTATGTGGAGCACCAGTGTGACGATCGCCGCATCTGACGCATACCGGTGCAGGCTGCGCATGACGCCGCCCAGGTACCATTGCTCATGGGTCAGGTATTCGACCGACTCGTAGGCGCCGTTGACGCTGGTGTGAAAAAAAATGAACAACCAGATCCCGCTGATCAACACGATCCAGAAAAAGAAAATGGTGAGTGAACCCAAGTGGCGCAAAGGGTTCAAAGTGCCTCCGAATACACGGTCCAGCCACTTTTGCGGCCATTCAAAGGCCGCTCGGCCAACACTCCGAATAAATTTCAGCAAGGCTCAGGATTCTTTTTTTCTGCGCCGTGCGCGGCGTATTTCGACCAGCAGATAGGTGATCACACCGAGCACCACCAATGCACCAATTGCAATCTGCACAAACAGGGAGTAGTCGAAGCGGTAGCGTCCGGTATTCGGGTCGTACACGGTACAGAACAGACGCACCTTGTCGACCACCCCGGAGACAAAACTGTGGGCGGACTGTGGCCGGTTGAGCACCAGGTCTTTCAGTGGTTCCACCAGCCAGGGCAGTTCAAAGGCGCCGCCATATACCTGTTCGTAGATCACACCTTGCCGGTCGATAATGGTCACTTGCGTCATATGGTCGAAACCACGTGCGGTCGGAAAAAAAATAAAACCGATGTTGTCCGTCAGTTCCTGCACGGTTTCTGGCGAGCCGCTCAGAAAAGCCCAGTCCGGATCATTGATACCCTGTTTGCGGGCGAAGTCACGCATTCTTGCAGGTGTGTCATTGGCGGTATCGAAGCCGATGGTCACAACCCGGAAACTGTCATGTCCCAGTGCCTCACGGGCTGCATCGACTGCCGTTTTCAGGTGCCTGGTCAGGGTGGGGCAGACATGGTGGCAGGACGTGAAAATCAGACTGATCAGCAGCGGTTTGCCCACATAGCTTCCGAGGTTTACGGGTGTGCCAAAACTGTCGGTGAAATCTAGCCTGGCGAGTTCCCGGCCCAGCACCGCCCGGGAAATTTCCAGCGCCTGTTCTTCACTGTAGGACCCGTCTTGTGCCTGGGTGTGGGCCACCTGCGGTGCAAGGGCAATAAACAGGGTGGCGATGCCGGGCAGAAGGTGGGTGAGAAGTAATTTGGTGGTGATCACCGATGCTTCATTCCTTGGTTTGATTTTTCAACCGCATATTGCAATATGCAGCCTGATTATACCCAAAAAAAAACGCCGGACAGGGAAGTCCGGCGCTTTTCATGACCTG
>Ga0255052_10003498_pt1 | contig 10902 bp, 8 predicted proteins | sample JV7_2_21_MG_FD_188632 | JGI IMG/M metagenome (GOLD analysis project Ga0255052, IMG submission 188632) | Seawater microbial communities from Jervis Inlet, British Columbia, Canada - JV7_2_21 | ecosystem: Environmental > Aquatic > Marine > Inlet | place: Canada: British Columbia | collected...
TGGCTGTGATAGCCGCGTTTGCTGCTAGCAGACGCAGCAGCGCCCAGTTGCCGGCAACGATAGCCAACGCGCGGCGAATGCCGATGTGTGCCCGTGGTGGTGTTTTGGGCTCAGGGAGGCTGCGCAGGCAAATAATCACCGCGATCGGCAACAGGATTATCAGCATCCAGCCGACTGCTGCGACCTTTTCTTCATGGGTTGGCGACCCGAGTTGTTCCATCACGGCTGGCGTTAAGGCGGCCAACATCATGCCGATCATTGCCGCCACCTGCAGCCAACCGGTGATGTCTGTTCGTTGGTCGTAGTCTGGCGAGAGTTCCAGTGCCCAGGCGGTATGGCTGACGGTGGTGAGTGTCCAGCCGATATAGACGACGATCAACCAGCCGAACAGGTAGCTTGATCCGACCTGCTCGCCGGGAATGAACAGCATGTAGATAGCCAGAACAAGAATGACTGTGCCAATGACAAGCCAGGGTCGCCGCCGGCCCCAGGGAGTTTCATATCTGTCCGAGACGATGCCAAATATGGGGTCGGTCACAACATCGAACATCTTCGTGGTAAAGAAAATACCGGCTATTGCTTTCGTATCCAGCCCCATAGTTATTGCATACAGCGGCATAAGGAGGATGTACTTCGATTGCAGAAAGCCCGCCAATGGCGTGCCAGGCAATGCGAATCCGGCCATCCGAAGTTTGCTCGTCCTGAATACAGTCATTTGGTTTCCTGGTGCAAAAGGCGGGGCTCGGGAATGCCGTCGGCCGTTCCGCTGGTCACCTTAACGCTTAGATACAGTCACTTGCAATCGTTTGCATTAGGCGGGCAGCATACTGCATCATCAAGGCTATCTGGGGCGTGGGTGCGAAAATGACATCGCATGCAGTTCATCCTTTGCGGCTAATTGTTCTCGCCTGTGTCGCAATGTTGCAGAGCGGGTGCGACGAGCAAGACGATGTGGTTGAGCCGGATGCACAGGTGATCGTAATCGGGGCGGGCTTGTCAGGCCTGTCAGCGGCGGTCGAATTGGGTCGACGTGGCATCGATGTGCTGGTGATCGACATGAATTCTGTCGCTGGCGGTCACACCATGCTGGCGGGCGGCGTCGCCATGGTTGCCACTCCGTTACAGGAGAAACTCGGTATAGAGGACTCAGCCGAGCAGGCCTTCCGTGACTGGATGGACTGGACCCGGGATGGCGATGCTGAATGGACCCGATATTACGCCAGAAACTCGCGCGAAATGATCTTTGACTGGGTCACCGAAATGGGTGTGGAGTTTGTCCGTGTTGTACCAAGCCACGGCAACAGCGTTGCCCGCTTTCATTTCACGAAGGGTCGTGCCGCTCACCTGGTCTTGCCAATTTATCGGACGGCTCTGAGCATGCCGAACATTTCCTTTCTTTGGAATTCCCGCGCGGAGGAATTACTGCTTGGGGACCAGCGGGTAAGCGGTGTGGTGGTGAAGAATCTGCGCAACGGTGAGATTCGTAGTTTGCACGCGGATAACGTCGTGCTCGCCACTGGTGGTTTCGAAACTGATGTGGAACGTGTTCTTGCGAACTGGATCTCCGACCTGCCGCAGCCTGATCGCCTGTTGATTGGCTCGGCCATAAGCGCCACTGGTTCCGGGCATGATATGGCCACGGCAGCTGGTGCTGCGTTGACCAGAATCAACCGGCACTACATATATTTCAACGGCGTTATTGATCCGCGCGATCCGCAGCAAAGTCACGCTCTGACTGCCGGAAATGACGACTCCTTGTGGGTGAACGCAAGCGGCCGGCGCTTCACCAATGAAGCAGGTTTCGACAGGGATATTCTCGCCGAACTGTTGCGGCAGAGTCCGGCCACGTTTTGGATGATCTTCGACGAGGCGATGCGCGAGAGTTTCGGTGTACGCGGCGCAGCCTGGCTGAAGAATTCGTCGGAGGAACACCCGATACTTGATAACCCCCAGGTGACGAAACGCGCACAAAGCCTGGGTGAGCTGGCGGCAATGGCGGGATTGCCAAGCGAGGCTCTTATTAGGACCGTGCAAGAATATAACGAGATGATCAGTGCTGGCGAAGACACGGCGTTCGGCCGCTTCTCAGACGGCGATAAGACACCACCGAAACTGCAACAGGCACCCTTTTACGCGGTGCAGATGTTCCCCATGACGCGAAAAAACATGGGGGGCGTCTCTATCGACGAGCAACTGCGGGCACTCGACAAGTCGGGCCAGGTATTGCCCGGCCTGTACGCAGTTGGAGAACTGAACGGCAGCCTCGGCATCAATGGCAAGTACGGCCTGGACGGAATGTTTCTCGGTCCCGCGATTCTTAGCGGGCGGCTGGCGGCACAGAGCATTGCGGCAGAAGTCTCCGACGTTACAAAAGAAAGTGTTGAGCCGCCGACCGCAACGACCCGTGACGACGACTGGCAGGCGACGATGACGCCGGATGACCTCGAGGCGATGCTAAGCCTGCCGCGCGATGGCTATTGGCACTTCCAGGTGTCACACGAATTAGTGCTCGAGCGCGATTACCTGTGTACCAGTTGTCACTCTGCACAGCTGCCGTTTTCGACCGTCAGCGACAGCGCAAGCCGCCTCCTGCAAACCAGCGTTTGCACTACTTGTCATTAACGCCCGCGGCGAGCGGGCCCCGTCGGTATAGGGAAACATCATGCTCAAATCAGGAAAGGTTATTGCCGCCCGGTTGATACTTGGCATTTTCGGCGCAGTAGTGGTGCTCCAGGCGAGCATTGCCGGCGCCCAGGAGCCACTGTCGAATCCTGAGTACGGCGTCATATTCGAGGAGGACGTGGCGATTCCGCTACGTGATGGCACGGTGCTGAGGGCTGATGTTTATCGTCCCGATACTGGCGATGCCAACACCGAGTTTCCGGTACTGGTGAGTCTTAGTGCGTATCAAAAGAGCATGGATCGAATCCTGCCGCACGTCCGGCCATTCACTCATGTAGAAAGGCCAGAGCCTGACTGGTGGGTGAGCCGTGGTTATGTGCTGGTCTTTGTTGATACCCGGGGTACGGGAACATCTCCCGGCAAGGCCGCGATCTGGTCGATGCAGGAAGCCCGGGACCTGTATGACGCTATCGAATGGTCAGCACGACAGGACTGGAGCAGCGGCAAAGTAGGGCTTTCCGGTGTTTCTTATTACGCCATCACGCAGTGGAACGTAGCCAGTCTTCAGCCGCCGTCGCTAACGACTATCGTACCTTGGGAAGGTTGGGCGGACCTCTACCGTGATTCCGTTTTCCATGGCGGCGTTCTGAATCAGAATTTCTATGGCCGCTGGTGGATTGACGTCGTTGGCAAACAGTTGTTAGAAGCCACGCGTGCCGATAATTCCGCTGCGTTTGATGAGAATCTTTTGTGGAATTTCATGACGCATCATACCGACGGTCCCTGGTGGGACGACGTCAAATCGCGTGCCCAGTTCGATCAGATTAAAGTACCGTTTTACAGTTCAGGCAATTGGGGAGGCTGGAACCACCATCTGCGCGGCAATGTTGAGGCATACGTGCGTTCGGCATCCGAGCACAAGAAACTGCAAGTTCATATTGGTGGACACACCGACGCTTTCTATTCGGATGAAGGCAAGATTGAAATGCTGCGCTGGTATGACTACTGGCTCAAGGGAAAAGAAACCGGAATCATGGATGAGCCCCCGGTCAAGTTGTGCATACGCGTAAGCATCGACGAATGCACATGGCGGTTCGAGAATGAATGGCCGCTCGCGCGCACCGACTACACGAAATTTTATCTGGATTCGCAGACCGCTAACGTTGTGGATGATGCGATGCACGATCTTCGATTGACCACAGTAGCTCCCGAGGAGGCGGGCAAGATCACCTTTCCATCCGGACCAGAGGCCTATCGTCGCGGGGGCAGCGGCCAGCCGATGGTAACGTTTGTGACCGAACCTTTGGAGACAGACGTAGAAGTTACAGGCCACATCAAACTGATGCTCTGGGTGTCCTCTGAAACCGACGACATGGATGTATTCGCCTATTTGCGAAACATGGCGCCTGACGGCAGTGTGGAAACAGCCACCCGGGGTATTTTGAAAGTATCCCACCGCAAGCTCGATCCGGAGCTATCCAGGCCGTACCGCCCCTATCACACACACGACGAGGAGCAAAAACTTGTGCCCGGAGAGGCGGTACCGATTGAGGTCGAGATATGGGCGACTAGCATGGTCTTCAAAAAAGGCCACCGTATTCGTCTCGACGTGCAGCCGCACGATGGCGAGCACTATTTTGCCGCATACAAACTAAAGAACAACAGTATTTACACCGGCGGCGACCGAGCGTCCTACGTTCTGCTGCCAGTTATCCCCGCGCGGGACCAGCATTAAGAAATAACGCAATGACAATCGCCAGGAAAATGATATGAAAAATGCGGATGACAAAAAACGATCAGGTGAAAACCGCCGCGAGTTCCTAAAAGGTGCCCTTGCCGCTGGTGCAGGTATCACTTTTGTCGGCTGTAGTTCGCGACATGCAGCGGCCGAAGCCGGTACGGTGGCAAGGGACCCTGACACACTGCAAAGTGACTTTCCCCGGCCCGTCGTGGTGAACGGCAAGCGCATGCTGACGGTCGATATTCACGCGCACTCGGAGGTTTCCGATGTATGGCCGCTGATCGAAGGTCACCCGGCGCTGGATGGCGATAACCCTTACGGTCCAAATCCCCTGACTGCTGCAACGGATGTAAATGTCCGGTTGGCCGCGATGGATGAGACGGGTATCGATGTACAAGCGCTGAGCATTGCCGTTGGACAATATTTTCATTGGGCCGACCGCGACCTGGCCGCAAAGATTGTCCGCCTGCAGAACGAGAAACTTGCCGAAGTCAGTGCGGCGCATCCAGACCGCTTTGTGCCGATTGGCGCAGTTGCCCTGCAACACCCGAACCTGGCAGCGTCGCAACTGGAATACGCCATGAAGGAGCTGGGACATCGAGGCGTAATGCTGACCTGCAGCATCGATGGCATGGAACTCGCCGATTCGAAGTTCAATCCATTCTGGGCGAAGGCCGAACAACTCGGTGCCGTGGTCTTTCTGCATCCGCGTGGGTTTCCAGAGGGTGAATCACGGTTCCAGGGCAACGGCCGACTGTTCAATATCATCGGCAATCCGCTCGAGACTACCGTCGCACTTTCTCATTTGATCTTTGAGGGGACGCTTGATCGCTACCCTGGCTTGAAACTGGTGGCCGCGCATGGCGGCGGTTTCCTGCCAGCGTATGTCGGGCGGTCAGATCACTGTCACACAAGTGATGACAGGGGCTGCGCCGGCGAGGAGCGCAAAAAGCCAAGTGATTATCTCAAACAGATTTACTTTGATTCACTGGTGTATCGAACGCAGAATTTGCAGCAGCTGATCGATGAGGCGGGTGCCGGCCAGGTCGTGCTCGGTACTGACTTCCCGTACGGGATGCAGAACCGCAATGCGATCGCCCATGTATTGAGTGTGCCTGATCTGACCGATGAGCAAAGGGAAGCCATTCTCGGCGGTACTCTCGCGAAGCTACTCAAGTTGAATCTCAGTGCATAAACACTAATCCGCTGTTATTTTTCTTTCGGCGCGGCCGTCGACCCTCTGATGATCAATTCAGGTAGCAGATTTACTGTTCTTACTTTTGACTCCGGGTTTTGAATTCTCTCCAGGAGCAATCGGGCCGCCTGATTACCGATCTCATCGTGTGGAATGCGTAGTGATGTGAGCGGCGGGGAGAGTCGGTTCATGAAGGGCATGTCATTGAACCCGGTGACGGAAATGTCTGCAGGACAACTAAGACCGAGTTCGCGCATCGCGTCATAGCAACCGAGGGCGAGGAGGTCGTTTGCAGCGACAACGGCAGTGAATGGTCGACCTTTTTCGAGGATCGACAGGAAACTTCTGTGCCCTTCGTTTTCCGTGAACGCCTCACAGTGCAGGACCAGGTCATTGTGTGACTCGAATGTACCGCTGCGCATTAGCTTCTTGAATGCCAGGAACCGATCGTGTCCGGTAGAGGTGTCCTGAGGGCCGCCAAGATAAGCGATCGACTTGTGGCCTAGCCCGACCAGATGAGATATGGCCAGTTCAATGCCATGTTCGTCATCATTGATCACAGCTGTAACCGAGTGAGAATCTATGGTTCGGTTTACCAGTACCAACGGAATATTATCTTCCTTACAAGCACTCACCACAGAGTCCAATCGATGCGCGGTGGCTAAGATAAGGCCATCCACATTGCGAGACTTCAGTGACTGCACGATCGCCATTTCATTGTTCTGATCATTATCAGAATCCGCGAGTATGGCGATATATCCCGCCTCAGCGAGGGTCCGCTCGATTTGCCGGATAATTGGAGGAAATAGTGGATTGGTCAAATCGGGTATGACCACGCCAATCGTGTGCGTGCGTCCAGTGCGGAGTCCATAAGCGAGCGTGCTTCGCGCATACCCCATATCGGCTGCAATTCGGAGAATGCGATCGGCGACGGTACTTGAGACCATCGACCGGGTCTCTGGATTGAGAACTCGCGAAACTGTAGATGGGTGGACTTTCGCCTTGGCAGCTACGTCCTTAATATTGACGTTTTTTTTCGCCATGAGTTACGGGCAGAATCGGCCAAACCTCGCGTTGATTATGAGGAGCTGAATCTACAGGTCAGAATGCCCGACTTCAACGAGTAAGGGCCGGTCACGCTGACATCGAACGCAGGATATCGATTACTAGCTTGAGTTCCATGGCAGCGAATAGAGTGAGAAGAATGTTGTGAAATGCCCTCTCACTCACGCTACGCGAATAGCGGATTCCCAGTTGAGTAAACAGAAGAGTCGGCACTACCACGATAAGCCCGATCATCAGCCTGTCCGGTGTCAGCAACTCCAGTTTAAACATCGTTCCGATCTGCGCGCCGCTAAACAACAGGAAAGTAAACGCCGTCGCAAACGCATAGGTTTCCCTAAGCAGCCCATTGGCATGAAAATAGGGTGCCACGATCGGTGCGGAAATTCCGCTAGCCCCCTGAATAGTCCCGGCTGCGACGCCGAGGAGCGTGCCGAATTTGCCGCGGCCACTGAAATACTGGTCATAAGATCGCTTGGAGAAATGCTGCAGCAGGTAAACGCCAAGCCAAATGGCGAGTATCAGCTTCAGCCAATGATCGTCAAGAACCGATAACAGCCAGGTTCCCATCACACCGCCGGACAGTCCGAACAGCAAAAAGCCGCGATGATCGCGCAATACTGCCCACTTTCTGTGAGTTATGACGAGCCAGCCGTTTGCCGCAATGCCGGGCAATACCATCAAGACCACCGCTTCTTCAACGCTGGTAAAAGATGCCAGCACCGGAACTGCGAGAATCGGCAGGCCGACACCGGTTATGCCCTTGGCGAGCCCGCCGATACCAATGGCTAGCATGGCTGATGCCAGCAAGCCCAGACTGATCAGGCTCATATCCATACGACAACCCTCTTCCCCAACTTGCTTAAGGGTGATGAACACCTATAATAGTGTGCAATCGTGTGCATTAATTTCATATTACATCCAATCCAGAGCAGGTAACAAATGGAAATCGAGCAAAAAATGCAGTCACGCAGCCTGGGTTGGATTGGTGTCGGCCGCATGGGCTATGCCATGGCGAAGCGGCTTCTCGACGATGGATGTAATGTGACAGTCTACAACCGCACACGAGCCAAGGCAGAAAAGCTGAAGCCCGTTGGGGCACGGATTGTCGATACACCGGCTGAGCTCGCTGGTTGTGACGTGGTTTTTTGCATGGTTTCAAGCGCGGATGATCTGTACAGCGTTGTGTGCGGGGAACACGGAGTATTGAGTGGCTCCGACACACCGAAACTACTGATTGATTGCTCAAGTGTCTCGGAAGAAGGTTCACAACGAGTCAGGGACGTGCTGCAGGACCGTGGTTGCGACATGTTGTCGGCGCCCGTAAGCGGCAATGCGAAGGTTATTAAGGCCGGCCGGCTGACGATTGTGGCATCTGGTCCCGAACCAGCTTTTGTCTTGGGCAAGCCGTACCTGGATGTGATCGGTGAATGTGTGACTTATGTGGGTGAGGGCGAGCTGTCGCGTATGGTCAAGATCTGCCACAACGTCTTGCTGGGCGTGGTTACGCAAAGTCTTGCAGAAATCACGGTGCTTGCAGAAAAGGGTGGCGTATCGCGCAACGCGTTGCTGGACTTTATTAATAACAGTGTCATGGGATCGATGTTCACGCGCTACAAGTCGCCAGCTTTCGTCAACCTGGACTGGACACCGACTTTCACCGCGCCATTATTACGCAAGGACATGGACCTCGGATTATCGGCCGGAGAGAAGTTGGGCGTACCTATGCCCGTTGCAGAGGCTACCCGCGAACTCGTGCAGCGGGCGATTGATGAGAATCACCTGGATTGTGACTTCGGCATTTTGCTCGAGTTGCAGGCTGGGGCTTCTGGTGTGCAATTGCAGCCTGAAAATGTAGACGTTGATGATGGACTGAGCTGAATAGCGCCAACCGCGCTGCCAGGCTATTTGATCCCCAGTAACTGATCGGTCGGCCAGGCATGGCACGCTACACATGCAGTTCTTGCCCCGGTTGCGTCGTGGCAACTTATGCAACTGGCCATAGCAAGAATAGCTGTGCTTTCAGATACGGCGTCGACCTGGCTGATATCTCCATGGCAGGTTCGGCATTGCACGCCGGAATCCAGGTGGGCCCTGTGACTCCAGGTAACGCCTGGTGTCACAGCATAAACACGTGTCCAGGGAATATCCTGCGCCGATTCCGCAAAGGCGTGTAACTCTTCTATTGCTGCTTTGTCGGTTCCTACGGCGAGGTGGCACGACATGCACATTTCCGTGGCTGGATAGGTCATCTTCGGACCAGAACCAGGATTCGTATGGCAGGTCTGGCAAACGAGACCCAATGCCACGTGCGTCCGGTGACTAAAAGGCAGCGGTTGGGCAGGTGCTGTGTGCGGTGCGACATTTTCCGGTACGACCGGTTCTCCAGCTGTTTCGGATTGTTGTGCGGCGCTCGGCGCATTAATCAGAAATGCAAGCAGTGTGGTGCAGGCCGACTTCCTCATCATTACAGCTTCGCCGTGGCAGTTCGTGCCACTGCTTCCTCGATACTGCTGCCATGATCTTTCAGAATCTCAACGGCTGCATTGCGGCCGGGTTGGCCTCTGACAGAGCCGCCAGGGGCGGTGCACGAGCCGGTCTGGTACAAGCCCGGAATTGGCATTCGGTAATTCGCCCAGCCTGGTACCGGACGCATTTCGCCGGACTGGGCAGCGCCGTATGCGGCTGCGTGCACGCTGCCACGCCACATGGCCGGGTTCATCCGCTCAATGTCGATCGGGCTTTGAATGAATTCGCCAAGGATCTTGTCTTCGGTCAGGTTCGGACAAAACGCTCTGAAATTGTCGAATACCTTTTTAGCGACGTCGGCCTTAATGTTATCCCAATGTTGCGGCCCCTCCTTGAGTGCATATGGCAAATTGCCCTCGAGTTTCAGCGTATGGTGCCCGGCGGGTGCCCGGGTCGGGTCTGCGATACTTGGACAGACTATCTGCAGTGGCAGATCATCCAGGTTGAGGTTTCCAGTCGCGTGTTCGTAATCAGAGAGCAGAATTCGTTCCGGGGAAGATAGCAAAGCGGACTCAACCGGCGAGATGGTACTGCCGTCAGCAAGCCCAAACTTGGGAGCCTCTGATATCGCGTAGTGAAAAGCGAACATGGCGTATTCGGGCTGAAGTAGCCTTACATTCTCGACAAACTCGTCGCCCCACAGCTTTGTCGGGGCCATGTTGAGCAGGTGTTTGATGTGGATCGTCGAGACAACGCTCTTGCGGGCGCGATACTGCGTACCGTCCGCGCACTCGACTCCCACGCACTTGCCATTTTCGATGATAAGTTGCTCGACGGGCATGTTGGTCTGGATTACACCGCCATTAGCCTCGATCACCCTGGCCAGAGCTGCCGGCAGCATCCCCGAACCACCTTTGGGCATGGGACGACCTTTAACCTGGTGGCGGATCGCCGTAAATAGCTGGCTACCGGTGTTGGGATGGCCGCCCGGAATGCTGCTGAATCGCCCCTGGGCGAGGTGAAAGCTGCGGATATAGTTGCTCTCGAAGGTTGCATTGACGAGGTCATAACCGGACATAGCGAATCTGCGACGCCAAACAGAACTATTCGGAATGTCGGAACCGCTGCTTCTGGCCGCGTTATACGCTTCGTATTCGGTTACCAGTTGTCTGAATGTGTCGGCATCGGATTTGGAGTATTTCGCGTACTCGTCGTAAGTCCGATCGATGTCATGCCACATCGTGATTGACTCTTTGTCTTCGAACGACGTGTGCATGACCGGATCCGGGTCAAGGTACTCAAGCCCGAAATCAAACAGGCCCAGCTCGTTCTTGCTGAGAACCGGGCTGGATTGGATAAACCCGTGAACGCTTGAACAAAGATCCTCTTTGAATCCGGGCATGCAAACTTCTGCCGTTTTACAACCACCACCAATGGTGGGTCGGCCCTCGAGCACGAGAACACCGAATCCTGCTTTGCTGAGATAGGCGGCGGTGATGAGGCTGTTGTGCCCGGCGCCCGCCACCACGAAATCAAAACTGCTCTCACGTCGTCCCATATTCGACGAAGCCACCGCATTTACAGAAAGCGAACCCAGAGCGGCGCCTTGCAGGAAAACTCTTCGCGATATTTTTGCCATCCACCTCCCCAGGCGACCAGGTGCCCATTATGGTGCAATCGATTGCAGCATGGCAAACTAGTGAGTATTCTCGACCATGCGCAACCGCGAAATCGCGGCGCCTTAGCTAGTCAATTTGCAATGGTACGTTCGATTTTGCCCACTTGATCTATGCAACCTGCAATGATGTCACCC
>Ga0255052_10003499_pt1 | contig 10899 bp, 7 predicted proteins | sample JV7_2_21_MG_FD_188632 | JGI IMG/M metagenome (GOLD analysis project Ga0255052, IMG submission 188632) | Seawater microbial communities from Jervis Inlet, British Columbia, Canada - JV7_2_21 | ecosystem: Environmental > Aquatic > Marine > Inlet | place: Canada: British Columbia | collected...
CGGTGATTACGGCTTTCAGGCGCTTTTCGAAATCGCCCCGATATTTAGTACCGGCGATGAGCGTCCCCATGTCGAGCGCATAGATCGTGCTGTCACGCAACACTTCCGGCACACGCTCCTCTGTGATCAGTCGCGCCAGACCTTCTGCGATAGCCGTCTTCCCGACGCCCGCCTCGCCGACGTAGAGCGGGTTGTTTTTTCGTCGCCGGCAAAGTATTTGAACCGTCCTTTCGATTTCGAGTTCGCGGCCGATCAACGGATCGATTTTGCCGTCGATTGCCAACTGATTGAGATTTGTGGCGTATTTCTCCAGAGCGCTGGAGTCGGGTTCAGCATCAGGCTTGAGAGAGGTATCGACGTCTTCCTCGACACCCTCACTGGGCAACTGCGGCATGCCATGTGCGATGTAATTCACGACATCGAGTCTTGTAACGTTCTGAAGCCCCAGGAAGTACACGGCCTGCGATTGCTTCTCGCTGAAAATCGCCACCAATACGTTGCTGCCGGTGACTTCCTTCTTGCCGCTGGACTGTACGTGGAAGACTGCGCGTTGCAACACGCGTTGGAAGCCGAGCGTGGGCTGGACATCGCCCTCTTCCCCAACGAGCATCAACGGTGTCGCCTCGTCGACGAATTCGGATAACTGCCGGCGAAGCTGTGTAACATTGCAATCACAGGCTTTCAGGATCTCGTGAACTTTAGGGATATCCAGGAGCGCCAGCAGCAAGTGTTCGACCGTCATGAATTCATGGCAACGCTCACGAGCATTTTGAAATGCTTCGTTGAGACAAAATTCCAGTTCGCTACTTAACATCAGACGTTTCCCGTTTCACCGCTCCGCATACCCGCGTCCCGATCAGGACTCCTCCATCGTACACAACAAGGGATGTTGTTGCTGCTGTGCAATACTCATGACCTGTGCGACTTTCGTTTCGGCAATTTCGAAATTGTAGACACCGCAAATACCCTTGCCTTTGGTATGCACTTCGAGCATCACCCGTGTCGCTTTCGGGCGTTCCATGCTGAAAATGGATTCCAATACTTCCACGACGAACTCCATCGGTGTGTAGTCATCGTTAATTAGTATGACCCGATAGAGCGGCGGCCGTTTCAACTTCGGCCGGGCTTCTGCGACCGCCAGATCGTGGCCATCGCCATCACGATGCGGATCGTTTTTTTCCTGTTCAGACATATTTCCAAAAGCCTTCATTGCAGCGAACTGACCGGCAAACCCACCTGCCGCGCCGACTCTGAAGGCCATTATATATGGGCCCGACGCGCATAACTCCAACCCTGGTTCGCACATTTCTCAAAAAACCCGTGCAGCCTCGCCATAGTATCTCCAAAAAGATTTAGGAATTAGAGGTATATACTTGCCTTATAAAGGTTTTTTTGCTGTTCTGGGCTTGTTTGAGTGGGCATTGAAACCTTATTATCCCCCTGCTGAGCCAATAGCAAGGGTGCTGGGCATATCCGTGGGCATCGAGCGGGTCAGATCTTTATGACAATTGAAGCGAAATGGTCCGATTTCAGACGCTTTGACAGCGAGCAAACGCTGTCTGCTGTCAATCAGTTATTGCCGCGCTGGGTGACTCTGCTGCTCGTCATCGCAATCGCCTGGCAACTGGCCAGGATCATCTGGATGCTGATACCTGGCTCCTCGGCAGGCGATCCGATCGTGGCCATACCCGGCCAGGTCAGCGCGGTGGCCGCAACGGGATCGCGCGCAAACGTGCAAGCCATCGCCAATGCACATATTTTCGGCACGGCAAGCACCGACGGGGCCGTGACCGAGGCCCCGCCCATCATCGACGAGGACCTTGCGGAAACCCGCCAGAATCTCTCGCTCAAGGGCACGATTGCTGCAAGCCAGCCTGGCGAAGGGTTGGCGATCATCGCGGACAGCCGCAATGAGGAGAAACTCTATGGCATCCGGGACACCGTTGTACCGGGTACGACCCTGCATGCGGTTTATCCGGACCGGGTAGTGCTCAACGAGGGTGGCGCACTAAGGGCCCTGAAACTACCTAAAGAATTTCCGCAAAGTCAGGTGCCGGCCAGGCGAAGCACAACATCTGTTAACCGTGCGTCGAGCAGCAACCGGAGTATTCAGACCGTCGTTTCACGAAACGTCGCGAAACTCGCCGATGTGGTTCGACCGACTCCGTACATGGTGGCGGGTCAGATGCAGGGGTACCGCGTGTATCCCGGGCGGGACCGCAAACAATTTGCGGCGCTCGGCCTGCGCCCGGGTGACCTGATCAAGGATATCAACGGCGCGGCCCTGACGGACCCTCAACAAGCAATGCGGATATTTCAATCACTTGGCAATTCAGACCAGGTTTCGGTCACCGTGGTGCGAAACGGTCAGCCGCAGTCACTGATATTGAAGACCAGCCAACTCGATCTTGGTGACCAGTGAACCAAATGAATACATTGATGGCAAAGAACTCCGAATTCAAGACTCCTGTGCGACTGCTGACGGCGATCGTCCTTTGCCTTCTTGCTGTACCCTGTGCGCTCGCGCAGACTACGCCGAATTTCAGAGACGCAGACATTCGCAAGATCGTTGAGGCGGTCGGCGAAGTTACGGGCAAATCGTTCATCCTGGATCCGCGTGTCACTGGCAAGGTGACGATATTATCGAAGACACCCATGTCGCCGGAGGCATTTTACGAAGCGTTTCTGTCAATCCTTCAGGTACATGGCTATATCGCCGTAACCACTGGTGACGTCGTCAAGATCATTCCGGATGCAACTGCGCGACAGCATCCGAACCCGCTTACCGCGGACGGCGCGGCTGCGGACGACATCGTGACTCAGGTGATTCAGGTGCACAACATCAGTGCTGCACAGCTCGTGCCGATTCTTCGGCCGCTGATTCCTCAGTACGGACACCTGGCGGCTCATCCCGGCTCCAACATGCTCATCATTTCCGATCGGGCCAGTAACGTGAAGCGGATGATTAATATCATTCGCCGCATCGATCTTTCCACCGACGACGACATTGAGGTCGTCCCGCTTGAACACGCGTCTTCTGCCGAGATTGTCCGGGTACTGACGGCGCTTACGCAAGCGCCACGCGCCGACGGCATGCCTGTGACGACGAGCCTTGTCGCGGATGCCCGCACAAACAGCATCTTGATCGGTGGTGACAAGAGCGACAGGCTAAGGCTGCGGGCGCTGATCGCCCATCTCGATACGCCGCTGGAGGACGGCGGCAGCACCCAGGTCCGCTACTTGCGCTATGCGGACGCCGAAAACCTGGCCTCCAAGCTTCAAACTCACTTCACGCAGCAGGCGACAGCAGGTGCTGGCACTACCGGTGCCGTATCGGCGGATCAGGTCAGTGTCTGGTCAGACCCTCAGACCAACGCAATCGTTGTCAACGCTCCGCCCAAGATGATGCGTTCCTTGATGTCCATCGTCGATAAACTCGACATCCGGCGGGCACAGGTGCTGGTTGAAGCGATCATCGTCGAAGTACTGGCTGATAGAGTATCCGACCTCGGCGTCACCTGGGCTGTCGAAGGCAGCGGCAGCAATACACCGGTTGGCATCACGAACTTTCCTGCTGCCGGCACGAACCTGATCAACCTTATTGGTGCGGCTGAAAGCGGTGGTGCCGTCGATCCGAGCGGATCGATCGGCGAAGGAATCTCGATCGGCATCGGCCGCATAGTGGATGGCGGCACCAGCTTCGCAGCGATCCTGAGTGCCCTGGAAGGCGATGCCACCACCAATATCATATCGACGCCGACGATCGTGACGACAGACAACGAGGAAGCCAGCCTGAACGTCGGCCAGGAAGTGCCGTTTGTGACGGGCTCGTTTACCAATACCGGTACAGCAGGCGGTGCCGTGAATCCGTTTCAGACCATTCAGCGCGAACAGGTTGGCGTTAAACTGACGATAACGCCGCAGATCAACGAAGGCGATGCCATTCTTTTGAAGATCGCGCAGGAGATTTCCAGCATCAGCGAAGCGGCAACAGGCGCGGCCGACCTGATTACGAATGAGCGCACGATTGATACGACGGTCATCGTCGAGGATGGCTCCATCCTGGTCCTTGGCGGCCTGATAGAGGATAACCTGAGAGAAAGCACTCAGAAAGTTCCGATTCTCGGCAGCATCCCGGTGCTCGGTGCCCTGTTTCGGCATCGGAGTGTCGAAAAGGTAAAGACCAACCTGATGATATTTATCAGGCCGACGATTTTACGGGACGGTACTCAAGCAGCTATTGCGACAAACGCCAAGTACAATTATGTAAGGGGCGTCCAGATGAGCGGCGGCAGTTCGAACGTACGGCAAATGCGTAACGCCGAACGCCCGGTCATTCCGCCGCTGGAGTCCTATGAAGAGGCAGCGAACGAAATCAAACCTGCTGATGATTCTGCTGAATAGCACCAAGCAACGGCGTCACGGTCATGGACAGCAATTCCGAAATCGTTCTCGAAACTGAAGATGCTACTGTCGTCGAGGCCGGCGATGTCGTACCGGCGGATGATGCCAGCTCACGGGCCCTGCCCTTTTCGTTTGCGAAGCGCCACGGCATCCTGATTCGCGAAATCAAGGACGGTAAAGCAGACACGGTCTGTCGTACCAGTGCAACGCCGCTGAGCATCGCCGAAGCCCGGCGTTTCGCCGGCGTACCCCTGCAACTGACCAGAGTGTCCACAGAGGCATTCGACGCAATGCTGCAGCAGGCCTATGAACAGGGCAGCCACATGGCGATGCAAATGGTCGGTGGCCTCGATGAAGACATCGACCTGCTGCAAGTTGCACAGGACCTCCCGGAACCATCCGATCTCCTGGAGAGCGATGACGACGCGCCGATTATTCGCTTCATCAATGCGGTACTGACCGAAGCCGTCAAGGAAAACGCATCGGACGTGCATATAGAGCCGTACGAGAACCGGCTCGTTGTGCGTTTTCGAATCGACGGCGTTCTCCAGGAAGTCCTCCAGACACGTCGGGCACTTGCCCCACTCGTTGTTTCCCGGATCAAAGTGATGTCGAAACTCGACATTGCCGAAAAACGGCTGCCGCAGGATGGCCGCATATCTTTGAGAATTGCCGGCCGCGCCGTCGACGTGCGCGTATCAACCATGCCTTCGGGTCACGGCGAACGGGTCGTATTGCGCCTTCTCGACAAACAGGCAGGCCGTCTGGATCTGAGCTCTCTCGGCATGGACGAGAAGTCGCTCAAGGTCATGGACGAACTCATTCACAAGCCGCACGGCATCATCCTCGTAACAGGCCCGACCGGCTGCGGCAAAACCACGACTTTGTACGCTGCGCTCGAGCGCATCAATGACAACAGCCGCAATATCATGACGGTTGAGGACCCGATCGAGTATTTTATCGACGGCATAGGCCAGTCACAGGTCAATACCAAAGTGGAAATGACCTTTGCGAGGGGCCTACGGGCGATTTTGCGCCAGGACCCGGACGTCGTCATGGTCGGTGAAATCCGTGACCTTGAAACCGCGGAAATTGCCGTTCAGGCGAGTCTGACCGGCCATCTTGTTCTCTCGACCCTGCACACCAATACCGCAGCCGGCGCAATAGCCCGGCTCCGCGACATGGGCGTCGAACCGTTTCTTCTGTCGTCCAGCCTGATCGGCGTTCTTGCGCAACGCCTGGTCCGGGTTCTCGACGACAATACCAAAGTACCCTATGTTGCCCGGGACTACGAATGCCACACCCTCAAAATGGACCCGGCAAATCCGCCGACGATCTACAGCGCCGGCGAAAGCGCGAGCACGGGGTATAGTGGCCGCACCGGCATTTATGAACTGATTGCCGTAGATGACGTAATGAGAACGATGATTCACGATGGCGTCAGCGAACAGCAGCTCGAACGGCACGCCCGAACGATGGGCCCAAGCATTCGTGCCGACGGCCGTCGTCGTGTGCTTGCCGGCAACACTACAATCGATGAAGTACTTCGTGTGACGCGCGAAGATTGATTGGCATAAAATCCGCTTATGGGCGCCTTCGAATATGTAGCACTCGATAAAGCAGGTAAGGAATCCAAAGGCCTGCTCGAGGGCGACACCGCCAAACAGGTACGCCAGACCCTCCGCGACCGGCATCTTTATCCGATTAAAGTTACTGAGGTCGCAAAAAAAGAATCACGGCGCCGGCGAAGTTTTTCCGTTAAACGCGGTCTTTCCGCAAGCGAACTCGCGCTTCTGACACGTCAACTCGCGACCCTGTCTCAGGCTGGCCTGCCGCTTGAAGAAGCACTGCTCGCGGTCAGCCAACAGAACGAAGACCCGCGGACACAGAGCATTCTGTTGGGCGTGCGGTCCCGCGTCATGGAAGGCCACACGCTCGCAGACGGCCTTGCCGATTTTCCGCACGCATTCCCCGAACTTTACCGTGCAACAGTCGCAGCGGGCGAACAGTCCGGACATCTCGACGCCGTGCTTGAACGCCTCGCGGATTTCACGGAGTCCCGGCACATATTGCAACAACAGGTAAGAAACGCAATGATTTATCCCATCGCACTCGTCGTAACCGCGGTTGCGATTATCAGTTTTATGCTGGCCTATGTTGTCCCGAAAGTCGTCTACATATTTGAAAACTACGACCAGCAGCTGCCGCTGCTAACCCGGATTATGATTGCATCGAGCGACTTCATTCGTGATTACTGGTTTGGGTTGATCATTTTTGTCGTGGCGCTCATATTCGGCGTACGACATATCCTCAAGAAAGACGGCCCGAAACGGAGTTATCATCTGTTGCTCCTGCGCCTGCCCATCATCAGCAAACTTACGCGCGGAATGAACACTGCCAGGTTCACGCAAACTTTGAGCATCCTCGCGGGCAGCGGTGTGCCAATTCTCGAGTCACTGACCATCGCTTCACAGGTCGTTGTAAATTTGCCGATGCGAGAAGCGGTTGAGGAAGCCACGCAACGAGTGCGCGAAGGCGCAATGATCAGCAAGTCGCTGGCGGCAAGCAAGCTCTTTCCACCGATGACAACGCATCTCATCTCCAGCGGCGAAGCCAGTGGCCGGCTTGAGGAGTTGCTTGCGCGTGCCGCCACCAATCAGGAACGCGAAGTCGACAGCCTGGTCGCTACATTACTCGGCATCATGCAACCGCTTCTGGTCATTATCATGGCGGCGGTTGTGTTGCTCATCGTACTTGCCATCCTCCTGCCGATTTTCGAAATCAATAATCTCATCCGCTAGTTCGCATCGGGGCGACATTGGAGTGGGCTCACTGGAGCCCTTACCAGCGCTCATTTGGACATCTTTTCAGGGCAACTGAAAAAGTGCAGATCACTCTCTTGCGCCTCCGAATTTTTCGGCGTATATAAGCGGTTAATACAAAGGGAACTGGTCACGTCTCCGAGGATTTAAGCTGTACGCGAATTGAGGCTCTAGATGATGCATACCGAAATGGGTGATCGCGACAAAGCAGAAGATGCAGAAGTCGACATCGACGAAGAAATAACGGAAGAAACAATCGTTTTGACGGAGACGGGAGTCACAGACAATGTTGGCGATGTGTCTGTGGAGATTAACGTCGAAGAACTCGTCGCCGAAATCGAGGCATCACAAGGCGATGATGCACATATGAAAATGGAAATTCGAAAACGTCTCGAAGAAATCCAGGAGCAAAAGGCGGCGGCGAGTGAACTCGATAATACTTTTGATATCGATCTCGACGAGGAATAATGGATATGGTGCCGGGCACTGACTTCAGCAAGTGAATACAGGGGACAGAGCCCTTTATCATATCGGACATCGGCTAATCACTCTTCTCGTCATCGGTCGGAGCGGCTTCGGTCAATATCCTCAATAATGGCTGCCACCGCTTGCTGATACCTTGGCTTTTCTTGCATGTTCAAGAGCGCAGATACGCTAGGCACCAATGACGCCGGAATTGGCCCGTCTGCGATCATTTGCACAGTGAAATCCGGTATAGACTCTTCAAGTTCTTCCAATGCATTTGCCGCAGCGGCCGTGTCGCCCAGCGCATAAAGAGCTGCGATGCGTACGGCATGTCCATCGAAGTTGAGGGGCGTTAGCCTAATAGCGCTTCGTGCTAAATCAACGGCCGTTTGCCAATATCCGAGGCCCAAACTGGCAGCTGCTTCCACGTAGAAAAAATATGAAAGGGACACGTCCCTGGGGCTAAGCCGCTTCGCGACCTGGGCTTCCAGCAGCGCCTCGTCATACCGCCGGTGAACCAGATAGACATAGCCAAGCATGGCACGTGCTATAGCATTGGCCGGGTTCAGGCGAACGGCATCACCCTGAATCTCGAGAGCCGCATCCAGATCAAGGTATTCGGGGCCCGCGGCCCCGGAGAGGAACCACACATAGCAAGAACATGTTGTCGCGCTGAATGGACTCAACTCACGGCCGCGGCGTGTATATTCAAATCCATCCTGCAGGGCCTTGTCGGCAATATCGTCATCTACCTGCCCACGCAGAGATCCTGCATACGCAGTGCTAATGTGTCCTAAAAGTGTATAGGCGTCGGCGAATACAGGGTCTAGCTCAACTGCCTTTTGCGCCAGTTCCATCGCCTGCTCCATGCTTTCGATGGTCACCAACCGTCCCTGCCGGTCCGCGTATCCGCCAAAAGCTGGCGCGATAGCTGAGCTTTGCAGGTAATAGTCCCAGGCCTCCATATCTTCGGTTCGGACAAGCGCTGCCCGGTCCATCTCTGTCGTGAGTAGCTCTGGTTCTATAGCGCCAATGATTTGAAGCCTAATCTCGTCCTGTACGGCAAAAATGTCGTGAAGGTCTCTGTCATAGAGTTCCGCCCAGATGTGCCTGCCATTTGCATCGATGAGCTGTGCGTTGATTCGAACCCGGTTTTCCACTTTGCGGACGCTGCCCTCAAGTATATAGCCAGCGCCCAGCGTCCTGGCTATCTCACGGACTTCCGGGGTTTTGCCTTTAAAAGAAAACGTTGAGGTTCGGGAAATTACGGGAAACCCTCCGAATGACTGTAGGCCGGTGATGATGTCTTCCGATATTCCGTCGGAAAAGTACTCCTGGGCGGGATCTTGCGATAGATTTACGAATGGCAGCACCGCGATCGCGGCACGATTCGAAAAACCGGGTACCGATTGTGATACATCGACCAGTCCTGCCAGCGGGTCTGAATCCGTCAGCACATAGTTGTCGAGGATTACTATGACGAGCGCTGCGGCAAGCGCCGCAATGATGGCGTATTTGAGTTTCTGCCCCGTGAGTCTGGTAATACTCTTCTCTAAAGGTACGTCCTGGGTCTTTTTGATGCCTTGCGGTGTCATCTCGTAAGCCCAGGCCAGGATGACAGCGACGGGGAATCCTAAGATTAGGAAGAAGGTGATCGTCCGAGAAACCCAGTCCGGGGAATCAAACGTGGGGAGGACTACATCGGTGAACTGGATCAGTACCCAAGCCATCACAACGTAGGCTGCGCCTACCTTGAATACGTTTCGTCTTCGGAGTTCCCTCAGGTACGACATATTTTCTCCAGCGTGTTCGTCAGGCCTGAATTCTACCGGGAAACGACGCTCGTAGTTTGTCTGTCGCTACCGGAAGTTCCTCGACGGCACGAGTAACTCCCCCAGCAACGCACTGTGATCGATCAGTTTCCGGGCGATGATGTGAATCACCTTACCTTCGATCTGTAATTCCCCTTCTACGCCCATCAAGCGCGCATTCAGAAGCACGCTGCGCTGCTCGTCAGCAATTTTTTTCCACACAATCAGATTCGTGCAACCTGATTCGTCCTCAAGCGTGACAAAGGTGACTCCGCTGGCGGTTCCGGGTCGCTGTTTCGTGATGACCAGCCCTGCTACTTTCACCCGGTGGCCGGTCCGAAGGCCCGGTAACTCGTTGGATGAAACGTATTCGAATCTGTCCAGGTGACGTCGAATAAGTGCCATGGGATGACGCTCGAGTGTCAGCCCGAGATGTTGGTAGTCGGCAACGATGTTCTGTCCTTCCGTGGGGCGCTTCAACATCGGGACGGCTTCATAACGCTCGATCGAGGGAAAAAGCGCCGTTGGTTTTTCAACGCCGGCGACAGCCCAGCGGGCCCGGTGCCGGTGTCCCTCCAGTGTCGCCAACGCACCTGCGGCAGCCAATGCGCCAAGTTCCCTGCGATTCAGGGCGGTGCGCTCAAGCAGCTGCTGAATACTCCGATACAGACCGGATGAACGCATGTCGACGATTGTCTTACCCGCAGTTTCCGATAAGCCTTTGATCTGTCGCAAGCCCAGGCGTAATGCCGGCTTACCACTTTGGGTTCTCTCCAGTATGCAATCCCAGTCACTTTGATTGACACCCACGGCCCGCACTTCGACGCCATGACGCCGGACGTCCTGAATGAGTTGCGATGCCGAATAAAAACCCATCGGCTGGCTGTTTAGTAGTGCAGCCGTATACACCGCCGGTTCATGGCATTTAAGCCAGCAGGAAACATAAACGAGTAACGCAAAGCTGGCCGAATGAGACTCAGGAAAACCGTACTCGCCGAAGCCCTTTATCTGTTTGAATATCTGCCGGGAAAAGTCCTCTGTATAACCCCGCTCCCGCATGCCCGTGATGAGCTTTTCTTCAAATTGGCCGAGACCGCCGCGACGTTTCCAGGCCGCCATTGCGCGACGCAGTCTGTCAGCCTCACCCGGCGTAAAGCCGGCGGCCACAACGGCCAGCTGCATCACCTGTTCCTGAAAAATAGGAACGCCGAGTGTGCGCTGCAGTACTTCTTTGACGTCATCACTCGGATACTCGACGGCCTCCTCACCGGAACGCCTGCGAAGATACGGGTGCACCATGTCTCCCTGTATGGGACCCGGGCGGATAATCGCCACTTCAATGACAAGATCGTAATAACAACGCGGCTTGAGTCGCGGCAACATCGCCATCTGTGCAC
>Ga0255052_10003500_pt1 | contig 10898 bp, 6 predicted proteins | sample JV7_2_21_MG_FD_188632 | JGI IMG/M metagenome (GOLD analysis project Ga0255052, IMG submission 188632) | Seawater microbial communities from Jervis Inlet, British Columbia, Canada - JV7_2_21 | ecosystem: Environmental > Aquatic > Marine > Inlet | place: Canada: British Columbia | collected...
CGCTCTACACCTCGGCGAAAAACGGCGGTGGCGAACTCGTGCTCGCATCGCTGCAACCTAAGGTCAGCCGCATTCTCGATATGCTCTGGTTCCTCCGCATTCTGAGGCACGTCGACACGGTCGACGGGGCGCTGGCACTGCCGGCTGCGCCCCCCCCTGCCGAATCCTGAACCACCCGGCGGCGATCCGTGACCCGAGGAGCCGATCAGCATCAGTGTTGACACCGGCACAGATTTCAGTTGATATATGGCATAGACGTGGGCACCGGCGGCAGTATCTATCCATAACGCGACTCAACTCCGAGTTCGAACCTGGCATACACCATGTGGTCTGGGATGGAAGAACAAAAAATGGGGGGGACTGTCTTTTTGGGGATCGACCTCTATTCCTTGAAAGCGGGAGAAAGAGACAGATTCAGACGATGACTATAAAAAAGCAGGTCGAGAAGAAACGAAGTGACCGAAAATAAGCAGACAATCAGTTTACGCAGTTCGCCCGACCAGCTTACTGCTGTTGACGACGCCGTCGAGAGATGGCTTAGAAAACAGGATGTCCCGGAAGATACTATCATGGATCTGGCTCTGGCCGTGTCGGAGCTGGTCAACAACGCGATTGAACACGGGAACGAGAGGGATCCCGAGAAGAAGTTTATCGTCGTGCTCTGTTCCCGTCAGGGAGAAATAGAAATTTCGGTAACCGACGAGGGTCACGGATTCGATCCGGATGATCTTCCCGATCCCCTCGACGATGAGAATCTCCTCAAACCCAGTGGCCGGGGTCTCTTTATCATAAAGTCTCTTGTTGACCAGATTCAATTCTCTTTTTCACCTGGAGGAGGGACGACAGTGATCGTCACGAAGAAGATTTGAACAGGAAACGTCGCGTTGAGAAGAACCAGGCAGAGTTGATAAGGAGATAAGGACAACAGAAGATGTTCCAGCTCATCAGGCGTTATGGAAATCCACCCGATAGATGGCAGCTGACTGCGGGAAAATATGTTCTGGGGCGCGGATCGGATTGTGATCTGGTAATCGATGATGAAACGGTGTCCCGTAAACATGCTGAAATAGAGATTATCGACAAAGATACGATCCGGATTACCGACACAGGGAGCCACAACGGGACGATAGTGAAAGGTCAACGAATCAAGGAGTCGACTATCCTGCAACCGAACGACTCGATTATTCTTGGTAAAGTAGAAATGAAAGTAACCGAGGGTGCTTGCAGCAGTTTCCCGGGCAGTCGGATTGAATTCCCGGATTTTTCCCCTGACTTGACTCAGGCGATCCGGCTGCCGGTGGACCAGGCACTTAGTCTTCCCTCCACCGCGATAATAGGGCAACCCGGAATACTTGCTTCATTCTCAGAAATGGGAAAGATGCTCATCCTCCCGGGTCCGGAAGAGAAGATGTTTTGCAGGTCTCTCGAACTGCTCGGAGAACTCATCACGGGTGACCGTTTTGCCATCTTCCTGGTTGGAGATGACAAAGAAGAGCTGCACCTGGCTGCCTATCGCGTCACGGGAGAGGAGATCTCGGAACCATTCAAGATATCACGGACGATCTTCGAAGACCTCCTTTATAATAAAAATGCTGTCCTGATCTCCGACACTCAGACAAATACGAAATATGCTGAACAGCAGTCGATCGTACAGGCAAGAATTCAGTCAGCCATTGCGGTTCCACTCTTCGATGACGATAAGATCCTCGGTCTCATCTATGCCGACACCAGGAATCTGTTGCGCCACTATTCGGAAGATGATCTGAGAGTGACCACGACTTTTGGAAACATCCTCGCCGCAAAGATCGCCAATTGTCACCTATTGAAAGAGCGGCAGGCAAAGGAGATCCTCGAATCCGAACTCGAAGCGGCTTCGCAGATCCAGGCAGAGTTGCTGCCAGGCGAGTTCCCGGTAATCAATGGTCACGCCTTCCACGCGTTCCAGGTTCAGTGTCGGTCCGTGGGAGGAGACCTGTATGATGTCTGCAAACTGAAGGACGGACGGATACTCTTTCTGCTTGCGGATGTCTCGGGGAAAGGCATGGGGGCGGCGCTGCTGGCGTCGAACATCCTGGCGTCATTCAGGATCCTTTACGATACGCCTGATTTAGACATCCTCGACGCTGTCCGTCGCGTTTCAGCACAGCTTCTGACCTTCAGCAGGTCGGGAGACTTCGCCACGCTGTTCATTGGAACGCTCCAACCCGAGAAGCGTCACTTTCAGTACGTAAACGCGGGGCACAATCCCCCTCTGCTGGTGCGGAACGATGGTCGCACTGAACCGCTGGAGGCGTCCGGTATACCTGTCGGTGTACTCGATATTCCCGCCTGGAAGGCGGAGACCATCCACCTGGAACCAGGTGACTTCATATTCGCGTACACGGATGGCATTACCGAGGCTTCCAACGAGAAAGACGAGCTATTCGGGGAGGAGAGATTAATGTCAGCTCTTCTCGCGTCGAGCGGTCAGAGCCCCGAAAGCCTCGCGGAAAAGATCATTCGGGATGTCCGAGATTTTAGTGGCGACGTCCAGCAAAGTGACGACATCACTCTTTTCATGCTGCGCGCGGAGTGACAGGATGAATTCTGGAAACGATATATTTGGATCTGATCAGACGCGATCTTTTTCCGTACTTACGCCGGGAATGGCGGTCTCCCACTATCGTATAGTTAAGATCATCGGCTCCGGTGGCATGGGTGACGTCTACCTGGCTGAGGATACGAAGCTCAAGCGTAAGGTGGCACTGAAGTTTCTTTCCGCTCGGTTCACTTCCGACCAGGATCTAAGGGATCGTTTTGTGCGAGAAGCAGAAGCCACCGCGAAGCTGAACCATCCCAATGTGATCACTATCCACGAGGTCGGTGAATTTCAGGGGCGTCCTTTCTTTGCAATGGAACTCGTGGAAGGCCAGTCGATCAGCGATATGGCAAAAGACAAAGATCTCAGCATCGACAGGATTGTCGAACTGACCATTCAGATATGTGACGGTCTCGCTGCAGCGCATGAGAAGAAAGTTGTCCATCGTGACATCAAGCCTGCCAATATAATTATCGATTCCCACGGACGACCAAAGATACTCGATTTTGGTTTGGCCGCCGTTCAGGGTAGTGCGCAACTCACTAAAACTGGTTCCACCCTGGGAACGATCAGGTACATGTCGCCGGAACAGGTGTCGGGAAGGGATGTCGATCATCGATCCGATCTGTTCTCACTCGGCATTGTTCTTTATGAACTGATAACCGGGCGGACACCTTTCAGGCATGAGAACGAAGGGGCCATGTTCAAGGCAATCATGGAGGATAACCCGGAGCCGCTCACACGCTATAAATCAGACGTCCCGGATAACCTTCAACAGATTGTATGTAAACTCCTGGAGAAGGACAGAGAACTGCGGTATCAGTCCGCCGAAGGAGTCATAGCCGACCTGAAACATCTGATGTATGACTCTCAGCAGACCGGTTACAAGTGGACTGCTGCTTCGAAACCGAAGAAGACCAGGTTTTTCCTGGGGATTGCCGCTGCTGTTGTTATTTTGATTGCCTCATTCCTGTATTTCGCGCTCCGACCGTCAGACCACAAAGTACGAGTTGAAGAAAAAGACCCGATGATTGCCGTATTGCCGTTTGAGAACCTTGGCTCACCCGATGATCAGTATTTTGCGGACGGAATGACGGAGGAGATAACTTCCCGCCTGGCCGGCATCAAAGGGCTGGGTGTTATCTCTCGAACCAGTTCAGCAAAATTCAGGGAAAGTGACAAGACGCTTCAGGAAATTGGCCGGGATTATGGAGTTGATTTCGTTCTCGAGGGCAGCGTCCGCTGGAGCAAAGCAGGTGACCATCACAAGGTGAGAATCACGCCTCAGTTGATTCGGGTATCGGACGATCGCCATATGTGGGCCGATAACTATGAACGGGCATTGATTGAGGTTTTTGCCGTCCAGGCAGATATCGCCGAGAAGATTGTAGCGCAGCTGGGTTTGACCCTGGTTGAAAAAGACAGACAAAATCTGGCCAGCATGCCGACGGAAAATCCTGAGGCATACAAGTATTATCTCAAGGCGCTCCAGAAAATCAGGCGAAGGAGTGATTACTCCGATTCTAAGACGGCTCAAGCCGCACTGGACAGCGCCGTCGCTCTTGACCCCTCTTTTGCGCTGGCCCATGCTCTGCGATCGGAGGCTTATGCAGACGGGGCCGGCGGTGATCCTGAATCAGAAGGGGGAATAATCGCTTTAGAGGCCGCGGAACGGTCTCTGGAACTTCAGTCCGGACTTCCGCAGGGACACCTTGCCCTGGGAAAATACTACTATTTTGTTCAAGTCGATTATGACCGCGCTCTCGAACAGTTCTTAATGGCAGAATCCGAACTTTACAATGATCCTGAATTACTACACGTAATCTCAATAGTACAAATACAGCAGGGGAAGTTTAAAGAAGCTCTGGAAAATCGGAGCAAAGCGGCTGAACTCGACCCGTTAAATGCAAGAAGACATGCCGCCCATGCTGCTGTTCTGCAATCTCTCCGTAGATTTACTGAAGCCGAAGAGTCCATTAATCGCGCCATTGCTCTGGAACCGGAAATTCAAACCTATTACGAAGACAAGGTTGATTGTTTAATTGCCCATTATGGAGATATCGAGAAGGTCAAACCGATAATAAGTGAAGCACTTGAACATTGTGACACGACGGAATTCGTTATCAAGAATTCATGGATAACAAGATACATACCTGACCTGAAGACGGATTCGATCATATCTGACTATATCTTGAAGGAAAAAGCGGATACGTCTAAAGTTCACCTCTTCGCAGATCAACCATCCGTTTGGCGTAAACATTTGGATATTCTTGAAGATTATGACGATGAGGCAAGGAAAAGGGCGAAGCGGTATGAATCCATGAGCTCAGACGCTTTTATTGACTGGCAGGGATTGCTTCATTCGTTCCTGGGAGAGTGCGATCGAGCCATTGAATGCGGTTTGAGGGCAAAGGAGTTGACGTCAATTCACGAATGTGATCCCTGACACCCTTACACTATCACGGTCATGGTCATGGCCAGGATTTATGCGAACTGTGGTAGATATGATCAAGCGATCGATGAACTTGAAGATGTGCTATCCCTGGAGACCGATGTCACAGTGAACACTCTGAAATATAAACACTGGATCGATCCCTTCCGCGACCATCCGCGCTATCAGGCGTTGATTGAGAAGTACGAGATGGGGAAGTGATAGGGAGAGACAATACAATTCACATGAATCAAGGTGATACTGTGAAAATCCCGACTCGACAAGAAGATGTAGAGTCACTGTTCAAGACCATTCGTGAGCTGGTGCCCGAGAGAGATCTGGATAAGCTTCTCGAGAGGGTTATACAAGTTTCTACCCAGATCCTCGGTACCGACAGGGCCCTGTTGTTCCTGTTCGATAAAAAGAGAGAAACACTGGAGTTCAAATACGGGATAAACGTTGAGAAGGATCTCATTGAAAAAGCCCATCAGTTCAGCTCCAGCGTGATCGAGAGGGCGATGAAGGGTGAGATCATAATGACGACAGATTCGGAGGGGGACCAGAAATTTTCACCCACTGAGAGTATGATCAGGTACGACATAAGGACGGTCCTATGCGCCCCTATCCTGACCGAAGGAAATCTTGTCGGAGTGATCTATTCTGATACCAGAGGCAGGAAGACACTTCTTGATGAAGAGGGGAAAAACTACTTCCTTTCTTTCGTGGATCTCATAGCGGATGTAATCGTGAGAGCTATGGATCTGCACGAGAAAGAAGATGAACTCACTTACCTGAAGAAGCGGTTAACCGAGGAGACGATCCTATCCGAGATAGCCGGCCATAGCTCCTCAATAATGAGTGTGAAAGAGAAGGTTATGAGAATGGCATCGGTAGATTATCCGGTGAGTGTTCTGATCGTAGGGGAGAGCGGTGCCGGGAAGGAGATGATAGCGAGAGCGATCCATCAGGTCGGATCGAGGTCGGATAAGCCTTACGTTGTGGTCAACTGCGCCGCAATAACTGCTTCGCTTATGGAAAGCGAGCTCTTTGGACACGAGAAGGGGGCGTTCACCGGGGCGCATTCGCGGAAGCAGGGATTCTTCGAGGCAGCGGATGGGGGGGTGATCTTCCTCGATGAGATAGGAGACCTCAGTACTGAACTACAACCGAAGATATTGAGAGTTCTTCAATTTGGGACATTCACCAGAGTCGGCGGAAGGAAAGAACTCTCGGTTGATGTCCAGGTGTTATGTGCTACCAGTAAAGACCTGTACAGTGAGATGGAGGAGGGGAGGTTCAGGAAGGAACTCTTTCACAGGCTGGCAGTGCAGGTCGTACGTGTCCCACCTCTCAGGGACAGGAAACAGGACATCCTGCTTCTAGCGAATTACTTTATGAGAAGCTTGTCGGAGAAGATGGGCAAGACTATCACTGGCATTGACATCGGTGCCCAAAAACTTCTAACGCGTCACGATTACACAGAGAATAATGTGAGGGAGCTCAAGAACATTATCGAGAGAGCAATGCTCAATGCGGAAGGCAATAAAATCACCGCCAGTGACATAGTCTTCAGCGATGATCTTCTCTTTGGCACCTCGGGTCAAAAAATAACCCCTGAAGCCGGTGAAACGGATGGAGAAGAGCTCATCAACATAAATGAAAATCTGGTGGCCAAGCTCTTCATGGAGACAGGCGAAGGTAATGAGTTGGAGAAGAAGGACATGCCATATTATAAGGTCCACGATGAAATGGAGAAAAAGCTCATTCTGCTGGCCCTCAGGCAGAGCGATTGGAAGATAAAACCTGCGGCTAAGTTGCTGGGAATAAGCCACTTGAACCTCAGGACCAAACTGGGCCCCATGATCGGTGATTTTCTAAAAGGGGTCGGGGGGGACATGAACAAGGTGGCCCAGAAGTACAGCATCCCGCCGAAATTCCTGAAGGCGAAGCAGTATCTCCTGAGCACCAAAAGTTAATGGTAAAAAAATTAACCCTCGCCTAATTATCTACCAATCAAAGACTTAATGTGGATTTTCCTATTCCGACAAGCATCCAAAAGGTAAAATTATTTAACCCCTGAGACTCTCCTCAGGTACTGCGCTCTTTTTAATGTTCACGCAACCTCATGAATACCTGTTGGTTATATGTTTGGATCCAGTTGACATAAGTCTGGCATCACCCCTGCTATAGGAGATTGGCAGAGAGAGTTAAACCTGAAGACACCAGCCGGGAGGTAAAAATGAAGGCTCAGAGAAAGGATTTTTCAGCCGATTCTTTCAAGGGATTCGTTGCAGCACTGGCTCTTTTTGGTTTGATCTGGGTCGTCAGTGGGCAATGGTCTCTTAGAGGAGAAACAAATGCGGCTTCACTGTTCGAGGAGACTCTGAACGGAAATATGGAGCCATGGCAATTTAGTGTAGAAGGCACGAACATCTACCCGCTTCTTGAAGGGCTGGGGAGTGTAGAGCTGGCCGCAGAAATTCAGGGCCTGGGTCTCAACTGCTCCGCCCTGGTGCTTGATGAAGAATTCTTTGGCGATCGTATGTCGCTGACAGTTGAGTTTGAATGCGAGTGCATCGATCTTGAAAAAGAGGAAACGTTGGCGGGAAAGTATAATCGAATAAGGAAGAATTAATGTAAAGTCCTGTTTCCCCTCTTAAAGACCCCACCCAATCCCTGCCCCCGGGAAGCTTGGAAGGACCTACAGGAAACCAATGATCAATTCCGCTACCCGGAGGGATAAGTGATTCCACCAGTGGTAATTCGTCTCACGATCGTTTCCTGAGTAATCTACACATGATGGAGAGTAGAGGGAATTCAGCCTGGAAAATGAGTTTTTCGGGTTGACATCCCCCAGTGGGTGGGGTAGAATCAAAGTCGGAGTGAAGAGGGGGAAGAAGTGCAAATTTTAGCTTTTCCTGCTCATTACCCCTCATCAGAGATGGATAACATTACGCTGGCAAAATATCCCTCATATCTCAATGAGTGATGGAATATTTGAACATTGGCACTCGTTGAGTGAGTTTTACTAATGAGAGTTTTACGCCTACTCGACCACGAATTTTCGAAGAATTCTGGCATTTTACAGCTCACGAAACGGGGCTTTTTTGAGTATTTTGTAAACGTACGCTTGCCCCGATCGACTGGTAGAATTGGCAACTTGCTCCATCACATCTCGTCACCTAGGTCATTGAAGCCTATGAAGAACGATATCAAAAGTATCCAATTTCCAAGGTTGCATTGACTCATGAGAAACTGTATAATTGAAATGCGATGGCTTGTTTTCCTTTGAATCGATGACTCTGCCTTTCTTTGTGCATACGATATCAGAGTGTATTTGCCATGGAGAATGCTGATGAGTGAGGCTAAGGATAAAGAAACTCCTCCAAACCAGTCTAATAATGGCTCAACGCCAGGACCTGGCAGTCAGATTGGGCCCTTTCGTATCGAGAAGGAGCTTGGCCGCGGGGGTGAAGGAGTAGTTTACTTAGCACACGACACGAAGCTCGATCGTTCAGTAGCCATCAAGCGCCTGCCAGCCGAAGTCATGGACAATCCCAAAGCCCGATCGTGTTTCACTCGCGAGGCCCGAGTCCTGGCTTCGTTGAATCACCCGAACATCGCCACTATATACGATGAGATCGAAGAGACAGAGGGCTTCAGCTATCTCGTTCTCGAATATGTTCCCGGCCAAACGTTAGCTGAGCGAATTGCGAAAGGCCCACTCAAACTGGAGGAGGCATTAACAATAGCCTTGCAGATCACCGAGGCGATGGTAGCAGCGCACGAGCATAATGTTATCCACCGCGACCTCAAGCCCGGCAACATCAAGATAACACCGGAAGATAAGGTGAAAGTGCTGGACTTTGGCTTGGCCAAAGCAATCGGTGGTGAAGTGACGGATCAGCAGAACACTGTCACAGAGCCCGGTCGGGTGATAGGTACACCGGCCTACATGAGTCCGGAACAGGCCCGCGGAAAGCCCACCGATAAGCGCAGTGACATCTGGTCGTTCGGCTGCGTGCTGTATGAGATGCTGACGGCAAAGATCCCCTTTGAAGGCGAGACGGTTTCCGACACTCTGGCCAATGTTCTACAAACAGACCCGGATTGGCAGGCACTGCCACAGACCACGCCGGCAAACATCCGGTCTTTACTTCGTCGTTGCTTGGAGAAAGACCCGCGCCGCCGCCTTCAGCACATTGGAGATGCGGGAATTGAAACATACGAAACGTTGAACGTACCGGCCATCGCACCTCCAACTGGTGTACCGTTTGTCGTCCCATCACGGCCTGCCCGGTGGAAAGGTGTGGCTTTGTATGTGTTCGCGGGTCTGGTTGTAGGCGCAATCGCCATGCATATGGGTTTGAGAGAGTGGATACAATCCGCGGAGCCCAAGCCTGTACGCCGGTATTCCATTACGCTTCACCCGGAGGATCCTCTCGCGCCCGATATAGTCGACAATGGCCACACCCTGGCAGCCTTTACGCCTGATGGCCGTCAACTGATATACATTGCCGGAACTGCCGGGAATAGGTGGCTTGTCGCTCGACCTCGGGACAGTATCGAGGCACAGCGGATCCGAGGTACAGAAGGCGCGACCTGTCTAAAGGTCTCCCCGGACGGTCGGTGGCTGGCCTTCACGGCCTGGGGCGTTATCTGGAAGGTTCCCCTTGCCGGCGGCACACCGGAACGAATTACCGACAACCGAATGAATCTCCCTTTCGTGTGGGAAGACAAAAATACGCTTATTCTCAGCACCAAGCTTGCGGGTAGGGATGGCCTATCCCGATTCGACCTGAGAACACGAGAGTCAGCGCCGCTTACGATGTTGGATACCACGCCCGGTATTCTGGTGCATGCTCCCATTCAGCTTGATCCGGAAAGCGGAACGCTTTTCTTCATTGCTGGAAGGGGGGTAAGTATTGAGCACTGGTTTTTGTCCGCTCTGGCTCTCGAGAGCCGGCAGGTAAAGCTCCTCGTGGAACAAGCAGTAGGCTTGTATGCGCCATCCGGCCATTTGATTTACGCACAAAGGGGCAGCTTCATGGCAGCTCCTTTTGATATAAAAACACTGCAGATCACAGGTCCTGCCGTCGATATGATGGAGAAACGGATGGCGACCGACGAGACGGTACCCAACTTCATCCTCTCCCGCGATGGAACGCTGGTCTACCCACCGGCCGGAGGGTCGCAAAGATCGAATCGAGAGCTTGTTTGGGTGGATTTTGAGGGACAAGAGGAAACCGTCGGGACAGGTCCCATGAAGTACGAGAGGGTGTGTGTGTCTGGTGACAGAGCCCACCCCAAAGTTGCCGCAGAATTATTTGGCGAACCAAGTATTTGGATATACGACATCGCTGGCACCAGCCCCATCCGCCCTCTGATCTTTTCTTCCAAAGACGACTATCTTTATCCTGTCTGGATGCCGCCGGACAATCGTGAGATCATCTTTGTCTCCCATGATTCCGGTGGTCCTCAGCTCTATAGAAAAGCCGCCGATGGAAGCGGTGAAACAGAGGCTCTTTTGAACAACACGAGTGGATTGACCCTCTTATTACCCCATGCTTGTACCCCGGATGGAAATGTACTACTGGCGATAGCGGGTGGCTTAACAGAGAGTCCTACACCGAATTTCGTGGCGATCCATCTGGACCGCGATGGCCAGATCGAGCCCTTACTTATGCCCAACGAGAATAGTAATCATCCAGTCCTTTCAACAGATGGAAAGTGGTTGGCCTACGTGTGCGACGAACCGAGTGGTGGCAAGATATTTGTCACGACCTTTCCCGAAATGGAGGGCAAGTGGCTGGTATCCACCGAAGATGGCCTGGAGCCTGTATGGGCGCCGGATGGCAAGGCAATCTACTACCGTGACGGCACCTCGCT
>Ga0255052_10003501_pt1 | contig 10895 bp, 8 predicted proteins | sample JV7_2_21_MG_FD_188632 | JGI IMG/M metagenome (GOLD analysis project Ga0255052, IMG submission 188632) | Seawater microbial communities from Jervis Inlet, British Columbia, Canada - JV7_2_21 | ecosystem: Environmental > Aquatic > Marine > Inlet | place: Canada: British Columbia | collected...
GTGGAGCGTAAACCGGGTATCCCGCCATCGGCACGCCACGTTCACGTACTCTTGGAGAAGATCAACGAGAGGCAGATTCCCGTGTTGCTTGGGGCCAGCTACTTCAGCCGCCGCCAGATCGAGACGATTGCCGAGCGCTCCGGCTGCTCAGCAGTAATTGTCGATCTCGGGCCGCAGGAGATCACTCGTGAGGCATACTTCGAGCTGGTGGAAAGCTGGATCTCCGGGCTCGAATCTGCCTTCGACAGGGTGGGGAGTTTTTAGTCATGTGGGACATTCTTCAGTTCATGGCCCCACCGTTCGCTGCATGCCTGGTCCTGGTCGGCCTTCACGCCTACCTGGGTCTTCATGTCTTGCTGCGAGGTGTGATCTTCGTCGATCTCGCCCTGGCGCAGATTGCGGCCTTGGGTACGATCACCGCCGTCGTCGCAGGCTACGAGCCTGGTACCCCGACCGCCTACGCATTCTCCCTGGGCGCCACCGTTCTGGGCGCCGCAATCTTCGCCTTGACCCGGATGCGTCGCGGCACTGTGCCACAAGAGGCGATCATTGGCATCACTTTCGTCGTCGCATCGGCGGCGGCAATCCTTCTCGCCGACCGCGCTCCCGAGGGCGCTGAGCAGATCAAGGAGCTCCTGGCGGGCGCCATCTTGTGGGTGAGCTGGAAGAATGTCCTCAACGCGGCGTTGATCTACGCGGCTCTCGGTTTCTTCCATGTTCTCTTCCGCCGACGCTTCACGCTCATTTCCGAAGATCCGAACAGAGCGTACGCCGAGGGAATTCGCGTCCGACTCTGGGACTTTCTCTTCTACCTGTCATTCGGCCTGATGATCACAGTCTCCGTCAGCATGGCAGGCGTGTTGATGGTCTTCTCCTACCTCGTCGCCCCGGCCATCATCGCTCTCGTGCACTCGCGGCGCTGGCCACAACGGATTCTCTTCGCCTGGGGCGTCGGAGTACTCGCTTCCGCACTGGGGCTCTACTCCTCGTATCAGTGGGATCTTCCCAGCGGCCCGGCGATCGTCTGTGTACTGGGCCTGTTCCTGGTCGTGTTCGCGGTCTATCGAGGGTTCCGATCATCGGGCCGCCAAGAGCTGCGTTCCCATTAGAGAGGCGCGATTGACGAGATTCAAGCCAGCAACACAACGCGAGATCGTCCTCGTCGGTGGCGGCCATTCCCACGTTCAGGTCCTGCGGCGCTTCGAGATGGAGCCGCCCGAGAACGCGCGGCTGACCGTCGTCCTCGATGTCCCGGTAGCCGTCTACTCGGGAATGGTTCCCGGCTTCGTCGCCGGCCAGTACCGTGCCGACGAGCTCGAGATCGACGTCGTTCCACTGGCTCGACGCGCAAAGGCGCGGGTGATCTTGTCGGCTGCCACCGCCATTGATGCTGAGAACAGGAAGATCCTGTTCGCCGATCGTCCGCCGATTCCGTACGACGTCGCATCGCTCGATGTTGGCTCTACGGTCGCCGGTCTCGATCTTCCCGGGGTGCGCGATCATGCTCTCCCGACACGGCCGATCGCCACGTTCGTTCGAAAGGTCGATGCGCTCATCGAGCAAGCGAGAGAACATGGCCCCGACAAGCCATTCCATGTGGTCGTCGTCGGTGCAGGAGCCGGGGGCGTCGAGCTCGCGTTCACCCTCGAGCAGCGCCTGCGGCAAGCGGGCACCCGCCCGGAGATAACACTTCTCCAAGCCAGTCCGGGAATCCTCACCGGCTACCCGGCCTCACTGGTTCGACGCACTGAGCGCGGTGCAGCTGAACGTGGTATTCACCTCCGTTGCCATACGAGAGTCGCAGCCGCCGAGGAGGGCGTGACGATTCTCGAAGACGGCTCGAAACTCCCCTACGACACCCTCCTCTGGGTGACTGGCGCAGTGAGTCATGCGCTGCTGCGGGATTCCAACCTTCCAACCGACTCCCGCGGCTTCGTTCGTTCCCGCTCGACACTCCAGGTCGAAGGCTTCGACGATCTGTTCGCCGTCGGCGACTGCGGGACGTTGATCGACCATCCAGAAACCCCAAAGGCAGGTGTCTACGCAGTTCGCCAAGGTCCGTACGTCGCCGAGAATCTGCGCCGGCGCCTCGCTGGCGAACCTCTCAAGACCTACAAGCCACAACATGATTTCTTGACGTTGCTGAATCTGGGAGATGGGTCCGCTTTGGGCGCGAAATGGGGCGTTTCGATCGAAGGATCCTGGGTGATGAGGCTCAAGGACAGGATCGACCGCAAGTTCATGCGCAAGTTTCAGGCTCTGGATCTGGACGGCCGACCGACCGGGGACTTCTCCGATACGCCCTCGATGGAGAGCGAGTCGGACATGCTCTGCGGAGGTTGTGCCGCCAAGCTCGGCCAGGAGCCTCTGGCTCGTACGCTTGCCCAGCTCCCGCCACCGACCCGCGAGCTTGGAGGAGGACGTGTCGAGGTGGGCCTGAGCGCACCCGACGATGCCGCCGTCTGGCGCACCGCGGCTGGCGCTCACATCGCTTCCAGCGTCGACATCTTCTCCGCCTTCACCGATGATCCATACCTTGTCGGGCGAGTCGCGGCAATCAACGCGCTTTCCGATCTCTGGGCTACCGGCGTCACGCCACGAGTGGCGCAGGCGATCGTCGCTCTTCCCGAGAGCCTCGACCGTGAAAGCTCAGCCGAGATGCTCTTTCAGGTTCTCGCTGGTGCGCGCGCCGAACTCGATCAAGCAGGAGTCTCACTTGCCGGCGGTCACACGACGATGGCTCCGGAAAAACTCTTCATTGGCTTCAGTGTCGAAGGCGAGGTTGCAGGTGGCGAGTTCGTCCGCAAGGGGGGCCTCCGTCCCGGCAATGCTCTTCTCCTGAGCAAGCCACTCGGGACCGGCGTCATCTTCCACGCGGACATGCGCGGGCGAGCCCGTGGACCCTGGATACAGGTAGCCATCGAATCCATGTTGCGGAGCAATCGCCAGGCTGCTCGGATCGCCGTGGATGCCGCTGTATCCGGGATGACCGATGTCACCGGCTTCGGTCTTGCCGGGCACCTTTTCGAGATGCTCTCGGCGAGTGGCGTAGCCGCCGAGATCGAGCTCTCATCGTTGCCGCTTCTCCCTGGCGCGCTGGAGCTCCTACAACTGGGTGAGCGCAGCACTTTGCATGAGGAAAACGCACGTCTCCTCGAGACCGTGGACATCGATGATCAGATTGCTCGAGACCCACGCCTGGCTGTGCTTTTTGACCCGCAAACCTCCGGGGGTCTGCTCTTCGGAGTAGACCCGGCTGAAGTTGAGCGGACTCTCTCCTTACTTCACGACGGGGGCGACTCGAACGCAGCCGTGGTCGGCTACGTCACGCCACCGCGATCCGACGGCGTCCGCCTGCGGGTTGTCTGAATCGCGGCCCGGCTACTCTCTCCCTCGCGGAGTGAGCTCTGTTTCGAGGCGCTCGCCATCGCGCAAGAAGACTACCGAGATTGCCTGGTCGATCTCGAGGGTGTCGAGGACTTTCGCGTAGTCGTAGACATCCTTGATCGAACTGCCAGCCAGCTCGACAATTATGTCGCCTTCGCGTAGCCCTGCCGCTTCTGCGGGACCGCCTTCGAGAACGCCATCGAGGCGAAGCCCTTCGACATCAGCCGTATAGTCCGGAATCGTGCCGGTGTAGGGGCGGGCCGACCTCGGCTGCGATTTGCCGGTGTCCTCCTCGACCCGCTGATAGCTCGGCGGCTCATCCAGACGGCTGACCTTGGCCGCCAAGAGCCCGGCAAGAGCGGTCACCGTCCCGCTCGCGCGGCCCGTCTCGACTGCCAGCGACTCTGATGTCTCGGTTACAAACTGGAGACCCGGGATTCCTCGTCCAAACAACGCCGCGGCCCGAGGCGAGCCGAGATAGGGCGCCGTCTCAAGGTCAAGGTTGAGGCCGATGGGAATGTTGGTCTGCTCGATGAGTCGCGGCCAGATCGGACTCGATCCCGTCGCCCGAACCAGCAGCCGCTGATACGCGCCACGGGCGATGCCCGAGAGATCAAGGTGTGCCGCGACCTGTTCCAGCGGGATGATCCCTTCGCCCGTAGTCACAGGGTCCTCCCAGTAGGCAACGATCACATGGCGGCCAAGTCCCACGAGAGTCGGTGCTATTTCACGCCCTTCGTCAACCAGTGTCAGTCCATGCTTCCCAATTACGGCCAGAAACGCCACGGCCCCCCCACCGCCGGCCGCATCCATCACCAGCACATATGGCTTCTCTTCCTCTCCACCGGACGAGCCCCGAAAGAACCCGGCGACGCCCCCCTCGACCAGTAAGTTGGTCTGTCCTGGCAACGGTTCGAGGCCCACGGACTCGAAATGGCGCTCAATGCCGGACAAACCCTCCTCCAAACCGCCGACCAAACCCTCTGCCTGAGAAGCGCCTGCTGACGCCAGCCGTCCAACGGCAAACAGCACAAGTGCCACCGCTAGCACGCGAGACTTCATTTCGCCCAAGTCTCACCGCCACGGAGGGGGCTTGCCGCCAGCGCCTCGAGGGCTCTGTCGTGATGCCACGCTGCCCGATAGAGCTGGCCGCCCTCGCCGTGTCGGCTCGAGGTCCAGATCAGAGTCTTGCCGTCAGGGGACGGGACAGGCAAACCATCGAAGCCGTCAGTGAATGTGATCCGGACCGGCTCTTTCGTGCCTTCCGTATCGACCATGAAGATCTCGAAGTTCGAGAATCCCAGCTTGTTGGAGGCAAAGAGGATGTACTCGCCCGAAGGATGCTCATACGGTGCCCAACTCAGTGAGCCGAAGTCGGTGATCCGCTTCTCGTCGGTGCCATCGGTCATGACGGTGTAAACGTCCGCCGTCAGGCCGTCCTCTGAGAACCGGCGCCAGACGACTCGCTTGCCGTCGGTCGAGAAGAAAGGGCCGCCATCGTAGCCGGGAACCTTCGTCAGCCGCCGCTTCTCCGATCCGTCGGCGCGCATGATGTAGAGCTCACCAAAATATGAGGGGTTCACTTCAAGGATCTTCTTTTCCTCGTCCGTCAGCTCACGCTCGTACGCGTCACGCATCGAGGTGTAGACAATCCACTCGCCGTTCGGTGAATAGCTCGCTTCCGCATCGTAGCCGTGTTCGGTGGTGACCCGGGTGAGCTCGCCGGTGTCGCCATGAGCCACCCAGATGTCCATCGAAGGGTCGTAGTCCCAGCTGTAGCGGCGCTGCTTACCGGACGCCCGGAACTCGAGCTCCGCGCGCTGGTAGCGCTCCGTCTCGGGGTCGAGATGGGTCGAGCCGAACAGAATGTCGTCCGAGCCCGGCCGGATGAATGGGCACGTTGTCTTGCCGGTTCCCGGAGAGATCCGCTTCGTATCCCCGGTCGTCAGGTCCAGGAGATAGATCTGGTAAAAGGGATTCCCTTCCTCGCGCTCGCTCTGAAATACGAGCTTCGTACCATCGGGCGAGAAATACCCCTCACCGGCCCGCCGCCCCTCGTAGGTAAGCCGCTGCACTCGGGTCAGGAAATCACCTTCCCCTCGGTCAAGCGGCGCCGCGGCGTCCGAGCCCTCTGCCGGTGTCGAAAGGAGGCTCGCCAACAGGGCCAGCGCGACTGCTATTGAGATCAACTGGAGTCGCTGTATCGGTTTCTTTCGCATGGGGCGGATACTAGCGGAAATCGGGGCATGGCTGACGACTGTCGGCTGAGGTCCTGAGGACTTCCGGGGCTTGGGGGCCTTGTGGCCTCGGGGCCGAGTGTCACAAGCTCATTCGAAGCGGCCGATGCGCCCCTGTCGGCCGCCCTCTAGGCAATACCGGGAAATGGGGGGACACCATCTTGATGTCTGCGGACAGACAACTACATCTGAGCAGCCGATGGACACTGCCATCTCCATCGCCTCTCCGAAATGGTGTCCCCCTATCTCCTTCCCGCCATGGCCACCACCTACAGCGGCTCCTCCGCTTCGCTGGAAGGCGGGGCCAGCAGGATCTGCCACACAGCACTCTGTTGCATAGAGTTCTCTCTTCTAGTACACTCAATGAAAGATTGATTAGTCGACCAGAGAAGAGCGCTCTTGGACCTCAACGAGATCATTCACCAGCCTGTTCGCCTGAGAATCATGTCGGCGCTCTGCATTCTGGCTGAGGGCGAGCGAGTCGACTTTTCGACCCTCCGCAACCATCTGGGTGTTACCGATGGTAACCTGGGCGCTCACCTGCGCAGGTTGGCGACCGCCCGCTACGTCGAGATCACCAAGAGCTTCGTGGACCAGAAGCCGCGAACCCGGATTCAGGCCACGGTCTCGGGACGGCTGGCCTTCCTCGAGCACGTCCGAGCCCTCGAGGAGATCGTTCGCGGCCCCGCGGCGCTTTCGCGGCCACCAAGCTAGCCCTGGTGCCTCGAGCTCGGCGCCTCAGAGCGTCGTTATCCTGACGACTTCCTGGTACGACGTTTTGCCCTCTGCCAGCTTGCGGAGTGCCGCTTCGCGCAGAGTTCTCATGTCTTTCCTGACTGCCTCGCGCTTGATCTCGTCAGCGGACGCGCCGCCGACAACCAGATCCCTCACCGCATCATCGATGGTCAGCACCTCGAAGACACCGGTACGCCCCAGGTGCCCGGTTCCACGGCATTCAGCGCACCCGTCTCCCACCCGCACCACTACCTGCTTGCCCGTGGGCACAGTGATCCCCAGCATTTCCGCCTGTATCTCATCCAGAACATAGTCACTCGTGCAGTGGGGACAGATCGTCCGCACCAGACGCTGCGCCACAGCACCGATCAGGGTCGAGCCAATCAGATACGGCTCCACCTCGAGATCCTGAAGCCGGGTTATCGTCGACGCCGCATCGTTGGTATGCAAGGTCGAAAGCACCAGGTGTCCGGTCAGAGCGGCCTGCACCGCGTACTGCGCCGTCTCAGGATCGCGAATCTCACCCACCATGATGACGTCAGGATCCTGGCGCAAGATATGACGCAGGGCGCCGGAGAAAGTGACTCCCGCCTTGTTCTGCACCGCAGTCTGATTGAGCTCTTCGTCCACCATCTCGATCGGATCCTCGATCGTGGTGACGTTGATCTCGCGACTGGCGATGGTCTTGAGAGCCGAATAGAGCGTCGTCGTCTTGCCAGAGCCGGTAGGTCCGGTCACCAGGATAATGCCGTGCGGACGGGCGATGAAATCGGAGAACTTGTCCAGATCGTCACTGAAGAAACCCAGGTTCTCCAGATCCTGACTCAGCACTTCCGGATCAAAGATGCGCAGGACAACCTTCTCGCCGAACGCAACCGGCAGAGTCGACACGCGTAGCTCCACCTCGAGCCCGGTCCGCTTGGTTTTGACCCGACCGTCCTGTGGTCGCCGACGCTCTGCGATGTCGAGTCGCGACATCGTCTTCAGGCGATTGACGATCGCCTTGTGGACGACCTTGGGAATCGTCTGAATATCGTGCAGCACGCCGTCGATGCGAAACCTGATCAGGCTCAAATCTCTCTTCGGCTCGATGTGGATATCGCTCGCCCGCGTGTCGTACGCATGCTGGAGCATGAACTCGACGGCGTTGACAATGTGCTGGTCGCTCGACTCAATCTCGGTCGCCGAGCGCATTTTGACCAGCTGTTCCAGATTGCCGAGGTCGAGACCGGTCTCGAGATCTTGCTCCGCTCGCTTGACCGAGTGCCTGAGACCATAGAACTCGTTGATCGCTTTCAGGATCTCGCGCTCGGAGGCGACCTTGAGCTCGATTTCGCGACCGGCGATGCGGCGATAGGAATCAATGGCCTCGAGGTCGTACGGATCGGCGCAGGCAACCTGCAGTTTGCCGTCGACAATCCCCAGCGGCAGCATGCGATGACGCTTGGCGAACGGCCGTGACATTCGTCCCTCGATGAAGTCCGCATTGAGCTTCAGCGGGTCGATGCGAACGAACTCGATTTGCGCATCACGGCTCACCGCCTGGGCAATCTCGAACTCTCCGATCATTCGCCCAGGTCGCTTCGGGTCGGGAAAGTTGAGGCGCTCGACGACATCGTAGGCTCGCGCTCGTTGCTCGAACGCCCGCGCATCGCGCGGCCGCACCGGGTCGAGAGCCGACTCCTCCAGAACCTGGAGACCCTGGTCGCGGCTCAGTACACCCTGGCGCACGAGGATCTCCGCGACCTTTTCGGCTTGCAGGCTCATGAGGGTTTCATCCTAGCCGGTTTGACTCCTAAAGAGACGAAGCGGCCGACCTGTCCCTGTCGGCCGTCCTCGGAAATGGGGGGACACCATCAAAAAGGGCACTGAGAGACGACGGCATCTGAGCAGTCAGTGGATATTGAGAGTCCATCGGCTGCTGCGAAATGGTGTCCCCCTATTTCCTTCCTGCCCTCGGCCCGGCCGAGAGGGGCGTCGGCCGCTTCGAGAGGTCTAGGGCAACACGGGGAAGTCCCTCTTCCCTCACCGCCTCAGGACCTCTGCCCCATCGGAATCCGGCTCGCCGCATCCGCCGTCAGCGGGTCATCGCTCTCTCCCCGGCGGTACCTCAGCAGTGCCGCATGGGCAATCATCGCGGCGTTGTCACCGGCGTAGAGAAGTGGCACGAGGCGCAAGGCAACACCATGCTCTTTCGCCCAGCCGGTGACCTCTCGCCGCAACAGCCGGTTCGCCGCCACACCGCCGGAAACGGCAAGACTGTCGAACGGCTCCAGGTCCCAAAGTCGGGTCAGCCTGTCCAGCAGCTGATCGACTGCAGCGCGCCGAAAGTCAGCTATGAGTCCCAGTACCTCGGCCGCAGGCTCTGCCGCTCCGGCGTCCGTGCTCACACCCCGGCGCTCGAGCTTCTCGGTCGCCAGCAGGGTGCTGGTCTTGAGGCCGGAGTACGAGAAGTCGAGGCTCTGGTCCCGGCAGCGGGCAATCGGCAAAGAGAATTGTCCGATTCTGCCAGATTCCGCCAAGACATCGACCTTCGGGCCCTGCGGATACTCGAGCCCCAGCCGCTTCCCCACCTTGTCGAAGACCTCGCCCACCGCGTCGTCGCGCGTCTCGGCAAGGGTCGTCGTCTCGCCACCGACAACGCTATAGAGCGCCGTATGGCCCCCGGAGACCACGAGTCCGATAAAGCGTTCAGGAACCGCCTCGGCCGCCTCTCCCGGCTGGCGAAGAAACGGAGAATAAAGATGCCCTTCCAGATGATGGACGGCAAGAAACGGCTTCCCCAGTCCGTACGCCAGAGACTTCGCCAACGAAAGGCCAACTAGCAAGGACCCGATGAGGCCCGGGCCCCGGGTGGCAGCGACTACATCGACATCTCTCCACTCGATACCGGCTTTGGCCAGTGCTTCACTGCTCACGGCGGGCCAGTTGGCCAGATGCTCGCGCGATGCGATCTCCGGTACGACACCGCCGAACTCGCGGTGCGCCTCGAGCTGGCTCGAGACAACAGACGTCACAACCGTGCCGGAGCTGTCGACGACCGCACACGCCGTGTCGTCACAGGATGTCTCCACGCCGAGGACACAGAGCTCTTGTTCGTTCTCGCCCATCGCCGTCAGGCATTCTATCTACCAGTTCCCCGCCGCCGCTAAACCCATGGAGACCCCTTCTCCCCCAGTCGCGGTCTGGTAGAATTCGCAGACGCCGGGGGCCAACCCGGCGGTTTCTTTCTCTACACCTCCTGCGGGCCAGCAATCCCACCGAGACTCCAAGAGACGTGCCCACTCCATTCGCCATCAACGGCCTCGGACGGATCGGACGGGCGCTTCTGCGCATCACGATCGAGAGGGCCGAGCTTCAGCCAGTCGCAGTCAATGACCTCGCTTCGGCCGAGCAGTTGGCTGGTCTCCTGGCGCGCGACAGCTTGCATGGAAACTTCGAGCACGACATCGGAGTTGAAAGTAACCAACTCGTTGTCGACGGCAAGGAGATCCGGGTCTTCAACGAGTCGGACCCGAGCCGGATCCCCTGGGAGGAGACCGACGCCAGGCTCGTCGTCGATGCGACCGGCTACTGTCTGACGCCCGAGTGCGCCGTCGTTCATCGGCGCGGAAGTGTGCAGAAGGTCATCGTCTCGGCTAACGCGCGCGGCATGGACTTGACGGTCTGCCACGGGGTCAACGACGGTGCTTACGACCCTCTCCATCACCACCTGCTGAGTGCCGCATCCTGTACCACCAATTGTCTGGCGCCGGTGGCTTTCCTCCTTCATCGAGAGTTCGGTATTGAAGCAGGAACACTCAACACCGTGCACAGCTACAACAACGACCAGCGGCTGCTCGAGTTTGCGCATCGCGATCCTCGTCGCGCCCGTTCCGCAACCCTCAACATGATCCCAACCACGACCAGCGCCGTCGAAGCCCTCGAAAGAGTGCTGCCGGAGCTCGCAGGGCGCTTGCAAGGCTTCGCCGTTCGTGTACCTACACCCAACGTGTCGCTGATCGACGTCGTTGTCCAACTCGCAGGCGCCCCTTCGGTCGAAGAGGTCAACGGCCTCTTTGCCCATGCCGCCGCGAGTGAGTTGGCAGGTATCCTGGCAGTTACCGAGGAAGAGCTCGTTTCTTCGGACTTTCTCGGCGACTCGCACTCGGCGATAGTCGACCTTCCTTTGACCCGCGAAGTACAAGGTCTTTACCGGGTCGTCGCCTGGTACGACAACGAGTGGGGCCACGCCGCGCGCCTGGCCGATCTTCTCTCACTGGCAGGAGGGAGCCTGAAATGAGCCGAATGCTCACTCTCGAGGACCTGAGTCTCGATCAGTTGCGGGGAGTCCCTGTCTTCGTTCGTGTCGACTTCAACGTTCCCCTGGCCGATGGGCAGGTAATGGACGATACCCGCCTCACTGCCGCAGTTCCGACAATTGCCGAACTGCGTCGAAGCGGCGCTCGCTTGATCCTCGCATCGCACTGCGGGCGTCCCAAGGGAGAGCCCGATCCCCGCTTCACCCTCGCTCCGGTCGTCCGACGCCTCACCGAG
>Ga0255052_10003503_pt1 | contig 10892 bp, 12 predicted proteins | sample JV7_2_21_MG_FD_188632 | JGI IMG/M metagenome (GOLD analysis project Ga0255052, IMG submission 188632) | Seawater microbial communities from Jervis Inlet, British Columbia, Canada - JV7_2_21 | ecosystem: Environmental > Aquatic > Marine > Inlet | place: Canada: British Columbia | collected...
ACAAGTTTTGAAAACTCATTAGATATTAAATCTTTATCCTTAATCCTATTGTCCAGCTTATGAAAGTAGTGTGAATTGTGAAGTGTGGCTGTAGCAAACTCATATTTGAGTGCATTTGATAGCTCATATAAAGGCAACATATCTTTATAATTCATATCCTGCACTGTCATAGCAAATCCAATATCCTTAATGCCCATTCTTCGCAATACAAGAAGTGTCCTGAGTCCTCTATCAAATCCATCAGGAATTCCCCGGATAGCATCATTACTTTTCTGAAGCCCTTCTATACTTATCCTTATTCCTAAATCAGGATATTTTTTGCACAGTTCTACTATTCTCTCTGTAAAAAAACCATTAGTACTTATCACTATTCGTCTTGTTTTAGGACGTAACACCTCAATAATTTCAGCAATATCCTGCCTTATAAAAGGCTCTCCACCTGTTATATTAATGAACCTCAATCCAGAAGGTAACTTATCAATATCTCTTACTGTAATTTCTTCATTGGACTTTGAAGGATTATGCCATACATCACACATATTACATCTTGCGTTGCATCTGTATGTAAGTATGATGCAGACTTCTCTCGGGAGTTTTGCTTTCTCCTTCATTTTTCTATCCATCCTGATTCTCGTTTCATATACTTTATTTTATTATTTGAAAATGGGGTAAAAACACTCTGGTGCAGAAATCTCCATATCCATAAAATATGGTTTCATCGGAAAGTCATTTCTTTCGACAAAGAAATAATACAGATGAGGTCAGCAAGTCTTCTTTTGTATATCCTTTTGCTGATAACAACTCTAATAGTTTTGGAGTTAGTATATTGTGTCCTTCCTCTTTTGTGCGTTCCTTAAGCACTGATATATTATCATGAAATATCTTCCTATACTGATCCAAACGCAGCTTATTCAAATAAGTGTTTACTGGATATGTGTTAGCCAGAAGATGATCCCAAGGTGGAACTTTATCTGAAGGAGACTTGTCGGCAAACATCCAGGCAAGATGGTGACCACCTGATAAGCTGGGAAAAAGATGGGCACGAATCCATGCAATTCCGGACTTTTTCAGAACACGATTGACCCCCTTTACGGCATTTGGAACATCATCAATATGCTCAAACACATCTCTCGAAAATACAAAATCAAAATGATTGTTCGGGAACCTAAGATCTGCTGCATCCATTATCTGGATATCTAGTTCGGAATATGGAATTTTTTTATCGTGAAGTAAGGATATTTTTTTAATATACGCTCTATCAAATAAGACGTGCCTAAATAATGATTTAATTGCACGCTCAAAACCGTTCTTCTTTAATGTTTCAAGAAAAATTTGTAAATTCATTCTATATGTTGGAATTTCAACATCTATTCCCGTAACATCCGCTCCATTCGATGCTAACAGGGCCGTTTGTGTTGCCATCTGCCCACACCCCAACTCAAGAATTCTGGCATTATTAATTTCAATCGTGACGTGTGATCTTATTATGTCAAAGAGACGTTTATAGTAGTTTATTTCTAATTCAGCACTCCCGAATATACCCTGCCGATATCGATGCAAAATATTCCATGAAGAAGCAAAACGATTGATTATTCCAATCGGTTGCCTTGACATTGAGGACTTCATATTTTGATATTTTATCATATCATTAAATAAAAATGCTTCTTCCGAGTTTAGTGTGGTAGTGGCTTGAAAGATTAAGAGGATATATATGAAACTATCCTCCAAAAACTGGAGGGTAGGAATGCAAGATAAAGAATTATATCAGCAACTGTTGGGATTAAAACATCCTTGGAGAGTATCAGAAGTTGAAGTAGATTTTAAAGGACTCAAAGTAGATTTTTGGGTTGAATGGACACGGGAGGAGCAAGTTCCATGTCCTGAATATGGGAAGCAACAGGTTATTTATGATCACAGGGGAGAACGGCAATGGAGACATTTAGACACTATGCAATTTCAAACCATATTGCATTGTAGGATACCAAGGGTTAAGTGTTCGGAGCATGAAGTAAAGTGTATGAGAAGTGCCTTGGGCTGAAAAGAAATCACAATTTACGGCATTATTTGAGCGTTTAGCGATAGATGTGCTATTAGACTGTCAGAACCAGACAAAAGCAAAGGAACTGTTAATAGTTGAGTTGGTCTGTGTGTATCTGCGAAAATCTGTGTCCTATTTAACTTAATCAATTTCTTTCTCTGCGTTCTCTCTACGAGTCGTAGACTGCGGTTAAGTAAGCTTTTGTTCTGCTCAATATTTTGGTTACATTGCCATGTGCGAAAATTAATATCTAATTATCAATTTTATTTTGTAGGTTTGATTCCAATTTCAATTTCTTTTCCGTTAAAAAATTAATCCGCATTGCGAAGGAGCTCAAGAAAAATACAAAGTCACCCATAACAGTGATCATCCGGAAAATTAATGCAATAAATAGGCTCTCTGGTTCCCCAAGAAAATTTGTTAGGGAGACTACCATTACAGCCTCTCTAACACCAATACCTGCCGACGCACCTGGCGTAATAAAGCCCGCAATCCATGAAACTGCTAATGCAATAATCACAAAGCCAGCTTGGTGTATATTCTCTATATCAGAGATGGCATATACTACCCCGAAAAGAATTCCACCTATAATAAGGAAAAACGCTACATACAAGAAATAGGTTGGGATCAAGACCATCACAATCTCAGTTATTTTTTTATCCTGAAAATTAAATCCTCGAAGTTTAGGGAATTTCGCTATCGCTTTATTCAAAACCAATGGTATCAGGAGCATGACAAAAAAAATTGCTGAGATACTTAAAGCTGATATCTTTATTTGATTTGTTCCATAAAAAACAATACCTAAAAGCACTAACGCGCTTGATGCAACCAAGATACCTACAACTTCATAAATGGCAGCACCTGCCAGCGACCCATGTCCAAATCCAACTTGGCTTCCTAAAACATGCCTTCCTGCAAAATGAAAAACATTCCCCGGGATATATTTTGCGATTTGAGTACGCGCATATACAGCATGACAATTCTTAATCGCTGCATTAGACTGACCAAACCAAACCAGCAATCGTTGCCAAGCCGTAGACAGAAGAAAACAACTTAGGGCATATGCGATAGACCCAAACACAATTACCATCACAATTTGTTTTGTAAATTGCCTATTAAGAAACCACAACCTATTGCTCCATATTTTCTCAGCCATAAAAAACAGAGCAATAAATACAATAATAACGCCTAAAGTCCTACCTAATATGCGTATGTTGACTCTATTTTTGGTCATTATTTTTTCTTGTACGACAAAGCACCATGATCCACGGTAACGGAGTAAGTACCTTCACAATATAAACATATTTCCCTAACATGTGTAAAAAGCTTGTTTTAGACCAGTGCTGTATATGCCCTGGTGTATTTCCTAAACTTCTTATGTACTTTCCACGCAAAATATTCAATATTCTCCAGATGGGCTCCCGTGGTACACTCACAAGCAGATAGGGGCTTGCCAGTTTGGATAGCATACCCATGGCACGCTGTGGATCTTCAAGATGTTCCAGCACCTCGCAACACACTACCAACTCGGCCGCATCTTTTTCCGGTATCAAGTAGTAGATACTGGCAACCTTGAAGTGTATATCTACCCTAACGCTCTTTGCAATATCCTGTGCCTTATCAATCACCTGCTGTGAAAAATCACTTGCACGAACTTTTCTATTTTCTTTAGCCAAAATAATGCCCAGGCAACCTTCGCCACATCCTACCTCATGGATATCTGAAGAACCCGTGATAGAAACCATCTCATTGACTGAATTAATAAAACCCTTCATGAGATATCGAGCTATTGGATTTTTCGTTCCATATTTATCGTATAAATTGCCAGCTATAATCCCTCTCTCGATTATGGGCGCATACTTTTTCATGTTTTCCTCATAACAAATATCTGATTCGCACCGAACAGGAAGCGCTCGTATCTATCAATAACTAAGCCTGCTTGGCAGACAGCCTCCTGCATGATTCTATAGTTTATTAATTGCTCATGATCTTTACTCGCTTCCATGCTGAACAGACCTATTTTGGAACCGATGGTATGTATCCATTCAAAAAATGGGGATGGTGTAGTCAGTACAATACGGCCTTCTGGCCTCAGCATTTATTTGAATTGCTTCAGCAGTGAGACAGGGTCAGATATGTGCTCGATGACTGCCAGCAAAACAATGGTATCAAAGTCCTCAGTTTCAGGGACATATGTCTTAAAACGGAAAGGAGGATAATTCTTCAGCGCTATGGTAATAGATTTCTCATCAATGTCTACTCCCAGATAGGAATCAGATTCGCATATCTCTGCCAATACGCCTACACCACAACCATAATCCAGGATCCTGCCTCGGATATATGGGTGTGCTATTTCTATGCGCTTTTTACGGAGCCACGAGGAGAGCAATCCGCTTGCTTGATCAGCCATGTTTTTTCATTCTCATATCTTCCTCGATTTTCTGTACCCGCCAATCGAGTTTCTCCAACAGTTTTCGATTAACAGAGATCAAGTCAGCTATCAGCCCTACAACAGCAAGGGAAAACCCCACTCCAAGAAAAAGAGCCGCCAAAATGACGGACTGGATATGACCACCACCGGTACCTATAAGGTAAAAATATAAAAACCGAAGGCCTAATAGTATTCCAAGACTAAAAGAAATTACTCCAGGAATAGCAAAAAAAGTAAAGGACCTATAAGTCATAAAAATACGAATGATTGTCAAAACCGATTTTTTGATGTAGCTTGGAATACTTTTAACTAATCTCGATGGACGTAAATCTTCATTTGTTCTAATGGGTACGGAGATGATTGCCATGCCTTTTTGCCCTGCCTGAATAATAGTTTCCAGGGTATAGGTATATTCATTAAAAACGTTAAGACGCATCGCTGCATCACGACTCATTGCTCGAAAGCCACTTGGTACATCTGGAATATCTGTCCTGCTGGCGAAACGAACTACCCAACTACCAAGTCTTTGAAGGTATTTCTTAATGAGTGAAAAATGCTTTATCTCAGCAATAGGACGAGCACCCACCACAATTTCTGCCCTACCAGATAAGATCGGTTCAATCAGCTTAGGAATATCAACGGAACAGTACTGATTGTCCGCATCCGTGTTAACAATAATATCAGCTCCAGCCTTAAGGCATGCCTCCAGGCCAGCCATAAATACCTTTGCAAGGCCTTGGTTGTGTAGAAAGCGGACCACATGGTCTACGCCATGAGCTAAAGCTACTTCCACCGTCCGATCCGTGCTTCCATCGTCGATAATGAGCCACTCAACAACATTAACGCCAGGAATCTCACGAGGTAATGAAGAAAGCGTGGTTCCAAGAGTGGCTTCTTCATTATAACAGGGAATTTGGATAATAAGTTTGGTCATGGTTTAATATTATAAATTGTTATTGATCTTCCTGGAGAAGAAAGAAGTCTGTCTTTGTCTTAAAGATTGTATGCATGAAATTTATAATCCCAATTGTTGCAAATGGAGATAATAAAACAACCATTGGAAATGAATATTTAGATAATGCATTTACTGCTCCGTATACTAACCAGAAATAGCATATTATTATCAGGTTAGGAAAAATTAAATATTTTTGTTTCTTTGCCCAACATATCCCTAATATTGATAATATCAATAAGGGAAATTGCAGAAGGGCATTGACAATCCTTGTCGCTGTTGTATGCCCATAATACCAAAATCTAACCAATCCTATAGAAAAATCTTTCAAGAAATTTAGTGGATTTTTAATTTTTTCCATAACTTTAGCCGGAAAGCCTTTAAAATATCCTTTTTCATCTTGTACTTTTTCATAATCTTCTAACATATAATAATTTATAGGCTTTTTGTAGGTAACCAATGGGATAAATTCACCAGTAATTTTGTATCCCCTATACATCCAGGGAGTTATTCCGACTATGAAAATTAACAGTATAACTGCAAACTGTTTTATTTTATCCTTGACAGAGAACCCTTTAAAGATAAGGGTGACAATAAAAAGATAAAGCGGGAATAATAATGAAACGGGCCTCGTAAGCGTAACTGCTGTTAATAAAATTGAAAAGTATACCAAGTATTTTATTTTTTTAAGCTTATAGAATTTATAAAAATAGTATGCAAAGGACACTAAAAGCAGCACATAAAGAGCTCCAGTATGTGGACCCATTGCCTCAAGCATCGGCAACGGGTAAATTGCCCAAATTAGACCGGAAACTAAAGCTATCTTTTTCTTATTAAATATCATTAATGTCAGCTTATACAGAATTACACCAGCGAGGCTCTGATATATGATATTCATGAAAACGTTTATCCAGAAGCCATCTCCGAATAAATAGAACTGTGCTGCCAGAATGAAAGGATACACAGGAGTTCTTATGAGAGCAGGATATAATTTATTATCTGATCCACCACGTAGTGTATATCCTTTTCCTGAAATCAGGTTTCTCGCAATATCATCATATTTATCGTCCGAATTCCAGCTGAATTTTCCAGGGGGATGATTCCAATTATAAAAATATCTATCAGCAAGTGGCTGGTAAACAAACAAACCAAAAAAAAGTCTTGCAATAATGGCCACTACAAAAATTGTCAATAAAGGCTTCATATGCTTTTTTTGCAAGTCTCTTCTCCTGTTTATCAATAATTCTCTGCTAATTCTGTCTGATTAAATATTATTTGGCTTGCTTTAGTGATTCTAAATAAATTCGTAGATTTTAAAACAATTTTTACTATAATAAAGGGCTTATGCTTAGTCCTTCAATGATACTCGTGATACTATGTCTCTTGTTTTGACCATCTTCAAAAAAGTCAAAAACAGCTCTTTTATTGATCGTTTTGTCATGCAGGTGGCTAAACACAATCGCCTGCATCGTAAAATTCTATCACGTTCATTCCCGGCAATCTTTGAATGCCATATTTCAGAAGGTTTATTAACAGTCAAGTTGCCAATTTTGCTGTTAATCCCTCGACAAAGCAAAACGTCACCATTTGGCGAAATATCAAAGTTTTTGATTCCTACCATACACCTCCCGCGAGAATGTTCTTCTGTTGTTTCTTCCTTAAAATGGCTTTTCCAGTTTAAAATATCCCGTTCAGGTGACAGAATTGGAAAGCCACTTCTTTTCATATCAACAAGTTTAGAAGAAATTTTTTCAATTTTCTCAAAATCTGTAACCCAAAGTTCTTCCGATAATGTATTCGGCCATTTGAATATTGGTTGAAAATTAACACCAACTAATCCTTTGTTTTTAACAAACTTAACAATATCTTCTAATTGATCAATATTTATGTTCGATACCGTTGTTTTAATAATTATCATAATCTTTTTATTTTGTTTTGATATTTCATGTAAGATCGTATCAATATTATTCATAACTTTTGTGAAAAATCCTTGAACTCCTCTGCCATAGTCATGGGTCTTAGCTTTTATCCCATCAAGGGAAACATTGATATTGAAGGGGTTAGCGCCAACAAGCCGTTCTACCCCTCCATATGGCATTATTGCCAGGTTTGTTGTAATTCCATAAGAAAGGTCGATCTCTGCACAATGTTCAAAGATTTCCATAACATCTTTTCTGACAAAAGGCTCTCCACCGGAAAACTGCACATGCGCATTTTTATGCCATCTTTTCAATTCCGTTAGAAACCTTGTCCAATCCCTGGTAGACATCTCATTATAGTTTTTTTGTCTCCAGTAATCACACATTAAACATCTGGCATTGCATCTCCAGGTAAGCAAGGCTGATATTGTTGCAGGCTTACAAATATTTATACCAAAACCTAAATATAAATTACCGAATATACTATTTTTTAGATAGCCAAAACTGTAATTAAAAAGTTTACGGTCAATCATTATTCATTTCCTATCTTATGATAAGAAACATTTTATAACTATAATTTTCTTGCATACACCCGCATCATATCTCTTAGATTAATATAAAATACAAATTTATTAAGCTTGTATTTATCTGAGAGATTAGCTAACCAACGGCGTGTCTTTTCAGTGCCAGCTACTCGAGCAATATTCAGCAACAAACGATCGCAGGAGAGGGTGCGACCAACATAATCTATCCGACATATTTCAAAACCACTATTAACTAAAAGCTTCTTTAATGACTCAGTGGTAAAGAGAAATATATGTTCAGGAATTATACTCCTCTCCCTTCCTCTAAGTAATTTAAACCAGATAGTATCGAACCTGGGGGTTTCTATTACAAGTATACCGGTTGGTTTTAATACGCGATGAATCACCTTTAACTCTGCAGCCGGATCTTCAATATGTTCTATAACGTGCAACATAATTATTGCATCAAAAAATCCATCCGTAAACTTGGCGTCTTTTAAAAATGTATTTATTACTGTAGCAGCAGGAACTTCCTGACATGCAATCTCACTGTATGTATGAGATGGCTCAAGTCCGATTACTTTATCCCATCCATCATTATAGAGCAATTTTAAGAAGTTTCCAGTTCCGCAACCAATCTCCAGGACAGTTCTTTTCTCAGAAGATAAGCAAGAAAGTACAGGCAGAATTTTCCTGTAATCATTTAACTGCAATTCTTCTTTCTCTACACGTTGTATATTATATCTCTTTTTACCCCATATTGCTACCGTAGGGTCTTCAAATTTAGGCTGATTACTTGCATCTCTGTAAAATAACCCACACGATCTACAGCGATATATGACTCCCACATTATCCTTCTTTAAGTGTATTACTACATCTGCAGAAGCACAAATGCTACAATTTTTTTCAAGCATTATATTGACCTGCCCCCAATCTCTTTGTCATAATAAACTGTGATGATATTACTTTCTGCAAATAAATGCTCAAGGTTAACAATATGAATCAACAATATAAGGAATATTGTTATATTGAATCTCACAATTAGTCTTTCAGGTTTCAGCATTTTTTTTATCCTGTAACCTGTCATAAACAACTTTCTTTACAATTGATATATAACTCATGAAATCCTGTGTCGCATTAACGGCATGAAGGATTAATTTTATCATTCTCTTCTTGAGAAGCGCCTTTACATCCCAAGCCCATTCCAACAAATGCGGAATATGTGAAAATAATCGATGTGATATTTAAACCGCTCCCCATACTATAGATTAATATGACCATAGTGTATGCTGCAAGACCTGTAAATAAACCCTTCATCTCATAAAAAGTTGCTCGTTGCCTACATATGAACAATATTCCAAATAATGCTATAACTAATCCCGCAAAGGAGACAGAGCCAATAATTCCCATCTCCGCCAGTACCTGAGGCCAGAAGATGTCAATAGATTGCCAAGCAGTCAGAGTTTTCATCGCATTTGGATAAAAATTGTATTCATTATAAATAGGTGACCTAAACTTTATAGAAATTATTCCTCCATACATACCAGGCCCAATCCCCCAGAATGGATGGTCTTTCCATATCTCTGATGCCTTATCTCTTGTATAAACCCTGTAAGGTACCTTTTTGGCAAGATATCTTTCTTTTGTGAATTCTGGTATATTTAACAATTCCAATACATTAAAGTCAGGTAAAGTGCTCATATAAAAAAGAAGTATTACAATTGGGATCATTGCTAACACAACGAGCAATTTTCTACCCTTCCTCCTGAAAATTTGTGCCCCTACTACAAATACAAAGCCTGCGTAAACAATCCTTGAGACACTAAAAAAAATACCAGAAACAAAAGAAAGAAGTAATGCAAAATTTACTTTTCTTACTGTAAACAGGTAGATAGTAAAAATTAACAAACAATATAGCCCCATAATATTAGAATTGTGCATGAGAGAATTTGCCCTGAAGATTCCAAACCTCCATGAAACACCAGTTATGACTTTTCTGCCTAAAAAGAAACCTGCCATGTCATCAAAATCTTTTTGGAGGATATATCTGGAAGTCATCGCCCACAGTTCCTGCAACAATGCAACTACACCAATAAGAACTGCTACTATTAACAGAAGGTTAAATATCCTCTTTAATTTACTGAACTCCCTGAAAAATGCAGAATAGATGAAAATAACAAGAAAGTTTTTAATGTAATCAAAAGAACCCAAGATTGTTATCATCAACTTATTACTATTAACAATACCTGATATAAGTCCACTAAAAGTAAAGATAAATATTGGAATTAACAAAATTAAGTATGATCGGTCAAAAGTTTCTCTGTTCTTATAAAATTCTCTTATCGCAAACAGAAGAAATACCACTATCGTAATCTCATCTGCGTAACCAATTAAATTTGACAGTCTTTCGTGCCCATCTAAAACGGTTTTACGAATCTTATACTGAAAAGGAACCAAGATAAGGATCCCTGTGAGCCACCATCTGATTACATTTTGATACATCTTATCATCCAAGAAACATCATCATGGAATGTAGATAAATACTGATAATTATGATACCTAAACTTGAGTTATAAATGGTTTCTAAGACTCCATAAAACGTAGAACCATGGATCATAAGTACAAGCTGTCAGTTATGGGCAAGAACATCCCTGTATATATCCATCAACTTCTCATAATGTTTTTCATCACTCAGTTCTTTTTCTACAAACGTTCTCGCATTTTCTCCCATCGCTGCAGCTTTATCTGGATGATTTAAAAAATATTTAATCGTTGAACTTAAATCATCTGAATCTCCAGTCTCAAAAACTAATCCTCTTTCAGTATCTTTTATAAGCTCTGGAATACCCCCAATCCTTGAACCAATAACAGTCTTTCCGCAAGCAAATGTCTCTAATACAACATATGGATAGTTTTCATACCATTCAGAAGGAACAACTACAAATTTGCAACTTTCTATAAGTTCAATTACTTTGTTTTGTCCTTTATGTCCCAAAAATTCTATCAGCTTTTTTTTATCTTTTGCGTT
>Ga0255052_10003504_pt1 | contig 10891 bp, 9 predicted proteins | sample JV7_2_21_MG_FD_188632 | JGI IMG/M metagenome (GOLD analysis project Ga0255052, IMG submission 188632) | Seawater microbial communities from Jervis Inlet, British Columbia, Canada - JV7_2_21 | ecosystem: Environmental > Aquatic > Marine > Inlet | place: Canada: British Columbia | collected...
AGGCTACCTTTCGTGCGACCATACGCGCGGTTGCTAGAAGCTGAAAATTGCTTCCGACGACATTGGTGGTCTGCGGAGGACTCGAACCGCGAACCAATAGACTAAAAGGTTCTACTGCTCTGCCAGAGGAATGTTTGCATGCCAAGCGTCAGTGACATCATGACGAGGACTGTGCGGACAATGCACCGCGACACAACCGTATGTGAAGTAAAAAGTCTGTTCGTCGAGCACAAGATTGGCGGTGCACCCCTTGTCGATGATTTGGGTCGCTTAGTTGGCTTCGTCTCAAAGTCCGATATCATTCGTTTTGACTCCAACGATGGCGATCCCAACTGTGCAAGGGCATCTGAAATTGGTAGCCCGAAGGTGATCTCCATTGAGCCTTCGGCATCTGTTGAGGAAGCGGCACAAAAGATGGTCCTCGAGCGTGTGGATCACCTTATCGTGATGGAGTATGAAACTATGGCAGGCATTCTATCGCAGTTCGACTTCGTCAAAATTGTGGCAGAGAATCCTGGTTGAGGACTGATTCAGTAATTCCCAGGTCGATTCACCGGATGAGCTGAAAGATCCGTCTCGATTTACTTATTCACCAGATCGATTACTGCCTTGTTATAGTTGACAGTGAAATCGTTATCGACTTTGCCCAGACTTCGGCGCCACCAGGCCAGCCGCAAATAGCAAATTCAAGTGTCAGACCCTGCGGTGTAATCGCTGCAACCACGGTATTTACCTATGCTTAAACTGACAAATGTCAGTGTATGCAATGTTGCCTCGCCATACGCTACGAACGAACCTGGCAATCGTACGTACTGTTCGATTGTTATGACTTAATCGTACAACGAAAGGCGTGGGAGAAACAGCATGGACAGAATTACTCATCGCTTGCTGCTGGTAGCAGTAGGTGCAATCTTGTTGGCCGGTTGCGACGGCGACAACGGACGCAATGGAGCGGATGGAGCGGCTGGTGCAGATGGCGCGGCGGGTCCTGCGGGCACAGACGGATCTTCCTGCTGGGATTTGAACCAGAATGGCGTTGCAGATCCTGGAGAGGATCTCAACGGCGATGGCGTAGTCGACACGCTTGATTGTCGTGAGCCGTTACCCGGAACTCAACTTCTGGTAAGCGGCGATGTCTCCACGGCCGCTGGCCCTCTCGATCGTTTCGTATCGGTCTACTTCATACCGGCTGGTGGAATTCTTGCCGACGCGATCGACGCGGATGTTGAAAATGATGGCAGCTACACAGTCGATCTCGACGAAGGTGATTTCGCCGCTTACGCGAGCCGACCAGGATACGAAAATGTCATGGTCGATCCTTTCGCCGTTGTCGATGGCGGTGCCAACACGCTCGACTTCGTGCTCCCCGAGGTTGCTGACGGCGAGTTCATAAGCAGTGAGGATTGCGGCGTGTGTCATACGGTCGAGTACGCATCGTTCGCGCAAAGCGGCCACCCATTCAAGCTGAGCAAGGTTGTCAACGGCGAACAGCCGATCTATCCGTTCACAACGCTGACCGGCATTCTGCAGCGAGTTTTCGATGACGATGCAGACATTCCGGGTGGCGATGCGGACCCGGTTGTTGGTACGGATAACGGTCTTGGCACACCGACGACCTGGGACCAGGTGTCCTATGTAATCGGTGGCTACTTCTGGAAAGCCAGGTTCGTCGACGCGGCAGGAGCCATCGTCACCGGTTCGAACGTGCAATACAATTTTGCAACAGACGCCATGTCGGGCTACCACAACAATGAGCAGGACAAGCCCTATAATTGCGGCAATTGCCATACAACCGGTTGGCGTCATCAGGACGACGTCCTGAATGATAACCGGCAGGATGGACTCGCGTTCATGGATGGCACTTTCTTCGAGGGCGGCGTTCATTGCGAAGCTTGCCACAGCGCGGGCTCTCAACATGCGAAGTTCCGCGGTGGAATCGTACGTGACGCACAGCCTCGAACACTCGTCGAGTTGATGGCACCAGATGCTGGATACGGTCTGGCCATTGCTTGTGGCGAATGCCACACACGTGATGGTGAACGTGACTATTCGTCCTATATGAGTGGATACGACAACGCCCTCGTAGCTGCGGGTGCTACTGACCCACGGCCCAATGAGATGGGTGGTCGTATCGCGGCCAGCGGTGGTCTCATCAAGCACCACGAACAATATGACGAGATTCTCGGAATCGACCCTGACACGCTTGATACGGTCCGGTCGGGTGGCTTCATGGGTACGCATGGTGACTGCAACACTTGCCACAACCCACACGGCTCATCGGTGAATGCCAGTAACCCGCTCTACACGGGCATGCCTGGTGTTGATGCGAGTAATGAGGCATGCATGGGATGCCACAGCGACTACGATCCAGGCTTACGTGCCGGTGGCATGATGACGCTCGATTGTGTCGACTGTCACATGCCGGATCTGGCCAAGTCTGCTACGTTAGTGGCTGCTGAAGCTGACAGGCCGGCTGTAGGTGACGTTGCTTCGCACATCTTCAAGATTGATCTGGATTCGACTGCGCCGCAGTTCACGGCCAGCGGTGGATTCGCTTATCCGGCGATTGATGAAAGCTGGGCCTGCAGGACGTGCCACAACTCGTCAAGTACGGGTGCCGTATTCCCGGTCAGTGACGTCGTGATCGATAACTTCACCATGCACAACAACCTCCCCTAGATCCTACTCCTGGTTGAGAGGTAAAGGCCCCCAGTATCCTGGGGGCCTTTTTTGTGCTCGTTTGAACGGTACTGAACGAAGATATATCCGGCCTTATATATGCGGCCGACCAAAGTGCCTCGTTTCGGCGAGGTTTTTTTACGTTTGGGCCACGGGAGAATAACCACGCAGTCGGTCGAAATCCGGTCTTCCTGGAAACTCTCGCCCGGCGCGGTGGGCACGACGGCACTACGCCCGGCATCGAAGACAAATGTTGTCTCGATTCACACCGCTTCACCAGTCACCGTAATGTGACGGGCCTTTCGTGTCCATGATTTGCTGGTGTTATCTGTCCGCGGGTAATCTCCTGCCCGCGGCTGCACTCACGAATCCTTGTTCAAGGAGTGATTCAACGACTGAGAATATACAGAATCCCGGTGGATACCCGATTAAGTAGGTGTGCTGCGAAAATGACAGTGCTTCTTACGTACTTCTCCCAATTGAAGCGGTTTTACTATTACCGCATATAGCTCAATTACATCCGATAGCAGCGGATCTTACGTACGGAGGAGACTTACGGTATGGACAAGAAGTACAGAATCGCATGGTTGCCCGGTGATGGCGTTGGCAAGGAGGTCATGGAAGCGGCACGAATAGTGCTCGATCGCGTGGGCCTGGATGCGGAATACGTGCACGGCGATATTGGCTGGGAATTCTGGTGCAGCGAGGGCGACGCATTTCCGTCCCGGACTATTGATCTGCTCAATAATGTGGATGCCACCATGTTTGGTGCCATCACCTCCAAACCTGTAAAGGAGACGGAAAAAGAGTTGGTGCCCGCTCTCCAGGGGAAAGGACTGACATACCGCTCGCCCATCGTGCGCATGCGGCAACTCTTCGACCTCTACGTGTGTTTGAGGCCTTGCAAGGCCTACCCCCAGAATCCACTCAACCACCACGAGGGTATCGATCTCGTGATCTTCCGTGAGAACACCGAAGATCTCTACAGCGGCGTTGAGTTCAACCCTGTTCCTGACAAGCTGCGAGACGTACTGTCAGAATTAGCGCCAGCGTTCAAGGCGTTCGAGGACCTGCCCGGTGATCAGTATGCGGTCTCCTGCAAGATCAACACCAGCAAGGGCTCGGAGCGGATTATCCGCGCAGCCTTCGAATTCGCCCGGAAGTTCGGGCGCAAGAAAGTGACGGTAGTGCACAAGGCGAACGTCGTACGCGCCACCGATGGCCTGTTCCTGGAGACAGCGCACAAGGTGGCAGAGGACTTCCCGGACATCGCCATGGACCATGCCAATGTCGACGCTATTACCATGTGGCTGCTCAAGAACCCGTTCAACTATGACGTGCTGGTGGCGCCCAATCTTTATGGAGACATCGTCTCCGACCTTTGCGCCCAGATGGTTGGCGGGCTCGGATTTGGTTGCTCCGGGAACATCGGTGAAAAGCTTGCTGTGTTCGAGCCGACGCATGGCTCGGCGCCCAAGTACTCGGGGCAGTACAAGGTCAATCCGATCGCCACCATCCTCACCGCCAAGATGATGCTTGACTGGTTGGGTGAGACGGACGGGGCGCAGCGCATTGAGGATGCCGTCGCCGCGGTCGTTCGCGAGGGTGAGGTGCAAACCTACGACATGGGTGGATCGGCCACCACTCTCGAGATGGCCGAAGCCATTGCTGGCAAACTTTAGGCGGGATTTCTCATGACACATATCGTTATCCACGAGGTAGGCCCCCGCGACGGGTTACAGATGGAGCGGCAGGTAGTCCCAATCGAGACAAAAGAGGACTGGATCCGCCGCGCGATGGACTCCGGAGTAGACATCGTGCAGGTCGGCTCCTTCGTCCATCCGGTTAAGGTTCCGCAGATGGCCGACACCGATGAACTAATCCGGCGGCTGGTTGATGACAAGAGTTCCCCCGTGATCCTCGCGGGGCTGGCGCTTAACGAAAGGGGTCTGGAACGCGGACTGGAATGCGGCGTAGAGATGTTCTGCCTCGGCGCCTCCGCCAGCGAGACCCACAGCCTCAAGAACACGGGCATGGCGACGATGGAGGCCACACACCGCATCGTCGGCGCGGCGCAGCAAGCGGTGGCTGCGGGGAAAAAGGTCCAGGTCTCGGTGCAATCGGCCTTCGGCTGCGGCTTTGAAGGCCCGGTCCCAGAGGAACGTGTACTCGAGATGGTGCGCACGTATCTCGAGGCAGGCCTGCACAACATCAGTCTGGCCGACACAGCTGGGCACGCGTACCCGGTCCAGGTCGAGCGGTTGTTCGCTGCGGTGTTCGACCTCGATCCGAACATCGAGTGTACCTGCCACTTCCACAACACCTACGGACTCGGTATGGCAAACATCATGGCCGCCCTGCGCGCCGGCGTAAGCTCGTTCGAAACCTCGTTCGCGGGTCTCGGCGGCTGCCCGTTTACAAAGGTGGCGGCAGGAAACGTAGCAACCGAGGACTTCGTGAACGCATTGCAACTGGAGGGTCTGCGCACGGATGTGGGCCTCGACGGCTTAATCGGCGTTGCTGGCGACGTCGCAAAATATTTCGAGCGCGAGATGCCCGGTTGCGTTTACAAGACCGGATCAATCCATAAGAAGGTGGCGGCATGAGTGAACAGATCCTGAAGGGCGTCCGGGTCCTCGACCTCACCAACGTGCTGGCTGGACCCTTTGCCACGCTGCACCTCGCGCTCCTGGGCGCTGAGGTCATCAAGATAGAGAGACCCGGGAGCGGTGACCTGGCGCGCAAGTTGGGCACTCTATCGGAGTTGAACGAGCAACTGATGGGGACCAGCTTTCTGGCGCAAAACTCGAACAAGAAGTCCGTGACGCTTAACACAAAGTCTCCCGAGGGGAAGGAGATATTCAAGAAGCTTGCGCAGGACGCAGACGTGCTGGTCGAGAATTTCCGGCCCGGCGTCATGGACCGGCTGGGGCTCAGTTATGACGTTCTGAAGGAGACCAACCCGGGATTAATCTATTGCGCCATCTCGGGATTCGGGCAGACCGGACCTGATGCGCACAAGCCGGCCTACGACCAGATTATCCAGGGCCTCAGCGGCGAAATGGCCGTTAACGGAGACGAAAGGCTGAATCCGTTACGCACGGGATTCCCGGTGTGCGACACGGTAGGCGGCCTGAACGGTGCTTTCGCAATCATGGCAGCCCTTTATCACCGCGAGCGCACGGGTGAGGGACAATTCATCGATGTTGCGATGCTCGATTCCATCATGCCCCTGATGGGCTGGGTTGCCGCGAACCTGCTCATTGCACAGCGGGAGCCGGTACCCATGGGCAACGACAACTTCACGGCGGCGCCGTCCGGAGTGTTCCTTACCAAGGACGGTCATATCAACATCGCCGCCAACAAACAGGAACAATGGGAGTCGGTCTGTGACGTGCTTAGCTTGCCAGAGTTGAAAACCGACGCGCGCTTCCAGAAGCGCGACGTCCGCAAGCAGAATCGCAAGGAGTTGACGCCGCTCCTGGAGGCAAAATTGGCGGAACGCGACACGAAGGAATGGGTGGAAATACTCAATAAGAGTGGCGTGCCGAGCGGTGCAATCCTGAGCCTCGAGGATGCTCTGATGCAGCCACAGATCAAGCACCGGGAGACCCTCAAGGACGTGCCAGTCGAGGGTATCGGCACCATTCCGTTGTTTACGCTTACCGCGAAGTTCGAACAAACGCCGGGGGACATTACCTCCCCGCCACCGCGACTTTCGGCGCACACCGAGGAGGTATTGGCGGGCATCGGCATCACGAAGGATGAACTGGCCGCTCTGAGGGCAGAGCATGTTGTCTGACAGTTACTGAGAGAAGGAGATTGATATGGGCCTGACGTATGTACAGAAGCTCATCGCCCGAGCGTGCGGGAGGAGTGAAGTGGAAACAGGGGAAGTCCTGGAGCTGCCCGTCCACCTCGCGATGTCACACGAGAACGCTGCGCTCGTTATCAACCAGTTCAACGAGATCTTCCGCGACACCGGGCGGGAGCCCCTGGTATGGGATCCGGACAGGATTGCGATTATCTTCGACCATCGCGTACCCGCCGAGTCGTCGAAGACGGCGACGAACCAGAAAAAGATCCGCGATTTTGTCGCTGCACAGGGGATCTCAAGGTTCCACGACATCCGCGGCGATGTGGGTGGCATCTGCCACCAGATCCTCCCGGAAAACGGCTATGTGCGGCCCGGTCAGATTCTCGTAGGCACCGACAGTCATACGACCACGCACGGTGCACTCGGCGCCTTTGCCTTCGGCATCGGGGCCACGGAGATGGCCGCCGTCTGGGCCCTGGGCAGTATTCTCAATGTCGAAGTGCCGGGCACCATCAAGGTAGTGGTCGACGGCGAGTTTCCGGATGGGGTCTACGCCAAGGACCTGATCCTGCACCTTGTCGGCCTGCTCACAGCCGAAGGCGCAAACTTCAAGGTAATCGAATTCCACGGCGACACGATCCGCAGCATGCCGACCTCGGGCCGCCTGGTACTCTGTAATATGGCGGTAGAAGCCGGTGCAACAGCAGGCATCGTGCCGCCGGACGAGGAAACGCGCCGATACCTGCAAGAAGAGGCCGGCGTTCAGGACGATTTGGAGCCGTTCGCTCCCGATGCGGACGCGGTGTACGACCGGGTGGTGGAGATCGATGCCACGCGACTTGATCCGCAGATTGCCTGCCCGCACACGGTGGACAACGTCAAACCGATCGGCGACGTGAAAGGTAGAAAAATCGACCAGATCGTAGTGGGCTCCTGCACCAACGGTCGTCTTGATGACATCGAGATCGTCGCACGCACCCTCAAGGGCAAGCAGGTGGCGCAGGGGACGCGCCTGCTCGTGTTCCCCGCCTCGTGGCGAATTTATTCCGATGCCTTGAACGCCGGCTACTTGCGCGACTTGATAGCGGCTGGTGCGGTGGTCTGCAATCCAGGCTGCGGGCCCTGCCTGGGCATTCACCAGGGGGCGCTGGGCGACAACGAGACTGCACTCGCCACCACAAATCGTAACTTCAAGGGCCGCATGGGCAATCCAGGAGCTGAGGTGTTCCTGTGCTCGCCAGTGGTGGCAGCAGCAAGCGCGTTGACCGGCTGTATATCCGACCCGCGGGAGGTGAATTGAAATGGCCAAAGGCAAAGTTGCACTGAAGCTCGACAACGATATCTCGACGGACATCATCTACCCGGGCCGATACATGGCGACGGTCCTGCCGACGGAGACGCCGCAGTTCGCCTTCGCGGACAACGCCGGATTCAATCAGGCGCTCAACGAGAAGCAAGTCCCCTCCGGGAGCTTCATTGTGGCCGGGGACAACTTCGGCTGTGGTTCCTCACGCGAACAGGCTGCCTCGTGCATTAAGGGCTACGACCTGATCGTCGTGGCCCGCAACTTCGCGAGGATATTCCTGCAGAACTCGATAAACGTCGGGCTGCAAATGATCATCTGCCCCGAGATCGAAGCCGAGGAGGGCGACGAGCTGGAAATCAGGGACAACAAGGTCTGGAACCTGACCTCCGGTAAGTCCTTCGCGATCGAACCGCTGCCGGAGGCCCGCCAGACCATCATCGACGCGGGAGGGCTGATCCCCTACGCACGGCGGTTGCTGCTGGAGCGCGGTTGAGCTCCGGCCCCAGACAGCACATGCGCTGACGGTCACTGCAGGAGCGTGCTGCAATGACCCTCGGCAGTAGACTTGGCGCCATAGCAACCGTATAATCGCGGCCGCGTACGGAGGTGGGCGGTTCGACGCCCCGTAGCCAGAGTCTTCGTAAGAAAAGGCCCCGACGAGGGGTTTTTTGTTGTCAGAAGGTCAACAACGGACGAAGGAAAAGAATGGGCCATTGGCCCATTTTTTGTTTTAAAACATAGAGTTAGGATTTAATGACAGGTGATGAACTCAGGCAGTTGCTGGAGCCGGCAATCGAACGATTAGGTTACGAATTATCGGATCTCGAGGCGAAACTTGGCGGCGGAAGCGGTGTAGTTCGGGTCTTTATTGATCAACCCGAGGGCATCGATCTTGATGATTGCGAAAAAGTCAGTCTGGCCGTCAGCGCTCTCCTTGATGTAGAGGACCCACTGCCGGGGCAGTACAACCTGGAAGTGTCGTCGCCCGGGTTAGACCGGAAGTTGACAAAAATTGAGCATTTTCAACGATTTACAGGAGAATCCGTGAAAGTGCAAATGCGATTCTCGATTGAGGGTCGCAAACGATTCAAAGGCACGCTGGTGTCTTCGAATGACGAGAACATTGTGGTCGAAGTAGACGGTGAATCGCACTCGTTGCCAATAGCAACGATCGATACCGCCCGATTGGTGCCTTAGAGCCCTGAACGACCCGAATTTTTGGAGTTAGTCGTAATGAGCAAAGAAATTCTGATGGTTGTCGACGCCGTGTCGAATGAGAAGGGTGTCGAGCAGGACATCATCTTCGAGGCCATCGAAGCCGCATTGGCGTCTGCAAGCCGCAGAAAACATGGCGAGGACATCGACGTTCGGGTCGCGATCGACCGCGAAACCGGTGACTACGAAACGTTCCGGCGCTGGCTTGTATTCGAGGATGAATCGACTGAACTGGAGGTGCCGGACCGCGAGTTGCGCATGATTGACGCCGTTGATGTCGACGAGAATGCCGAGCCCGGTGGCTATGTCGAAGTGCCTATGGAGTCGGTCGAGTTCGGTCGCATCGCTGCACAAACCGCGAAGCAGGTCATTGTGCAAAAGGTCCGCGAGGCCGAGCGCGAGCAAGTCGTGGAGGAGTATCAGGAGCGTGAAGGTGAATTGCTCTCCGGTCTGGTCAAACGAGTCGACAGGAATGGCGTTTTCATCGATCTCGGGGGCAATGCGGAAGGATTTGTGGCGCGTGACCAGATGGTTCCGCGTGAGCCGGTGCGGCCGCAAGATCGCATCAAGGCGCTATTGACTGAGGTTCGCTCCGAATTGCGAGGCCCGCAGTTGTTCATGACGCGCACGTCACCACAATTCCTCGTTGAGCTATTCAAAATTGAAGTGCCGGAAGTTGGTCAGGGCCTGATTGAGATTCTTGGTTCAGCTCGTGACCCTGGCCTGCGCGCCAAAATAGCGGTCAAGAGTAACGACAATCGCATCGATGCTGTCGGAGCATGCGTGGGCATGCGTGGATCACGTGTGCAGGCCGTTTCGAATGAGTTGGCCGGTGAGCGCGTCGACATCATTCTTTGGGACGAGAACTCGGCCCAGTTTGTCATCAATGCAATGTCGCCGGCGGAAGTCGTTTCCATCGTTGTCGATGAAGATTCGCATAGCATGGATATCGCGGTTGAAGAAGACAAATTGTCGCAGGCTATTGGTCGTGGCGGACAAAATATTCGCCTGGCCAGCGAGCTGACTGGTTGGGAGCTCAATGTCATGACCGCCGCAGATGCCGAGGAAAAGAGCGAATCGGAAATGCGGGCGTTGATCGAGCTGTTCTCGAAACAGCTGGACGTCGATGAGGAGGTCTCTCTGATTCTGGTTCAGGAAGGCTTCTCGACCATTGAAGAAGTTGCTTACGTTCCGGCATCCGAGCTCGTTGAGATTGAGGAGTTTGACGAAGACATCGTTGAAGAGCTTCGCAATCGGGCACGCGACGTATTGTTGACGCAAGCAATTGTGCAGGAAGAGAAGATTGATGAGGCGGAGCCTGCCGAAGATCTCCTGAGCATTGAGGGCATGGATAAAGGTCTGGCATTCGTGCTGGCGAGTAAGGGTGTTGTGACCCGCGAGGATCTCGCTGAGCTCGCAACCGATGACTTGCTCGAAATCAATGAAATGGATCACGAAGAAGCGGCAGCGCTGATTATGAAGGCGCGCGCGCACTGGTTTGAGGAAGAGCAGCAGGCCTGAGCGCTGGGTTACGCGGAGTTAAGAAATGGCTGAAGTGACGATTGAACAATTTGCTGAGGTACTGAAGGTACCGGTCGACAAGCTGTTAATGCAGCTGGATGAGGCCGGCATCAAAGTCAGTGGCTCAAAAGACACGATAAGCGATGATGCGAAACTCGATCTTTTGACGCATTTGCGCCAGAGCCACGGTCAGGACAGTTCTGTTGCCGGTGATGCTGCGCCACGAAAAATCACACTGAAACGCAAGTCCCAGTCGGAGCTTCGACTGTCAGGTGCACAAGGCCGTTCGCGCACTGTCAATGTTGAGGTCCGGCGCAAGCGGACCTACATCAAGCGCGATGTACTTGAAAAGC
>Ga0255052_10003506_pt1 | contig 10883 bp, 8 predicted proteins | sample JV7_2_21_MG_FD_188632 | JGI IMG/M metagenome (GOLD analysis project Ga0255052, IMG submission 188632) | Seawater microbial communities from Jervis Inlet, British Columbia, Canada - JV7_2_21 | ecosystem: Environmental > Aquatic > Marine > Inlet | place: Canada: British Columbia | collected...
GGTCCCCGAGGCTCTTCGCTGTCGCGCCCAAGTCTCGATCCCGCCTGACGGGAGGGCGCTCCAACAAAACGGCCCCCAAGTTTCCGCTGAAACGTCCGAGGAATTCAAACCATCGCCCGTTTTTACCCGCCGTGCCGACGCCCCGGTCGCAGCGTTAGCGCTCTTTGCTGGCCACCGCCGCCGTAAACACGACATCCGTCGAACTGTTCAACGCCGTCTCTGCCGAGTCCTGCAATATACTGATTACAAATCCAACCGCGACAACCTGCATTGCGACATCGTTGGAAATACCAAACAAGCTGCAGCTAAGGGGAATCAGCAAAAGCGACCCTCCAGCAACACCCGAAGCTCCACATGCTGACAATGCGGCGACCACGCTTAGCAACAGCATCGAGGGCAGATCCATGCTGATACCCAGTGTGTGTGCCGCGGCCAGGGTAAGTACTGTGATCGTAATGGCGGCGCCGCCCATGTTGATCGTCGCACCAAGAGGAATTGAAACCGCGTAGGTATCTTTTTCCAGATTGAGGCGCTCACACAGTGCGAGATTGACCGGGATATTCGCCGCAGAGCTGCGCGTAAAAAATGCAGTGACGCCGCTTTCTCTAAGCGCAGTCAGCACGACCGGATACGGATTCCTCCTGGTCTTAACCAGGACGATGAGGGGATTGATGACCAGCGCCATGATCAGCATGCTGCCAAGCAGCACCGTTAGAATGCGCGCGTAGCTTCCCAGAACGGACAGTCCTGACTCTGCAAGGTTGCCCGCCACAAGTCCGAAAATGCCGATCGGAGCCAGGCGAATGACAATGCGCACAATGTTTGTCACCGCATCCGCGATATCCGCGAGCATCCGTCGCGTTGACTCAGCGGCGCGATGCAGAAAGACACCCAGTAGGACGCCCCAGACGAGAATGCCAATGAAATTGCCGGTCAGAATCGCGTTGACCGGACTGTCAACCAACTTTTGCAACAGGCCACCGAGTACCTCGGTGATGCCTTGCGGCGCGCTGCCGCTGACGTCCGTCACTTGCAGCGCAAGGGTGGTCGGAAACAGGATGCTCATGGTAACCGCCAGCAGCGCCGCCGCGACCGTGCCAACCAGGTACATGAAGACGATGGGTCGCAATTGCGACGTGTGGCTTGCCTTGCGATTCGCTATTGCCGATGCGACCAGCACCAGAACCAGTATGGGTGCCACCGCCTTGAGCGCCTGCACGAACAGGTTGCCCAGTAGCATCGACGCTTTCGCGGCCGGGGGCGAGATCAGCGACAGCGCGATACCGGCGATAATGCCAATCACGATCTGCAGCACGAGGCTGCCAGCCATTATTCGTTTGATCAGTGAGTTTGTTTTCATGGCCTCAACAATGCGGGTTTACGCAACACAGCTGCGAAAAAAATTAAACAGGGGTTACCTGAGTTCGCGATCGCAGCGCGTGCGATCGCCGGGCTAGGGTTTGCGAAACAACAGCGTAAACCGATCCGTGTTTCCGGTGACTGACCTTCTTCCGACCTCGTATTCGAGCTCGTCATCGGCCCGGAAGTGCAGCGAGGAGTAATCAACGAATTCGAAGCCTGCGGCAACAATCTCCCTGATGGCCAGCACGGGATCAAGGCGCCGGCGGTTTTCGGGGTCATCCGCTTCCATGTGTCGGCGCGTGTGGTCCACGACGCCGTAGAGGCCACCCGGCTTGAGCGCTTCGAACACCTCGCGGTTGACGATCGCCCGATCATCGATGCCGAAATTGTGCAGATTGCGAAACGTCACCACCATGTCCAGTCCGGTGACGCCAAAGTCGAAGTCATCGACTGTATACACGCGGCTGCCTTGTGGCCGATGGAGATTGCTCGTGGTTTCCAGGCGCTGTACCTGCTCGAATCCCGGCTGGCCCAGCAATCGTTCGCTTACTCTGCCCTCGCCGATGGCAACATAGAGTTTGCCGTTTTCGGCAAGTACGGGCGCCAGCACGCGTGTGTACCAACCGCCGCCGGGCATTAGTTCCAGGACGCGCATGTTGTCCTTCAGGCCGAAGAAATTCAGCGTCTCGATCGGGCGACGGTTGTGGTCGCGATCGCGGTCCGCTTGCGGGCGCGCTTCGGCGGCAAGTGCCGCCTCTACTTTTGCATCAATTTCATTGGCCGCTTGTGCAAAGCTGGCCGCAAACAATACAACGATCGTAAACAGGACTCTCACGGGCAAACTCCTCTAAAGATATGGGCTGTCAGGTGATGGTTCGTGTGCCGCCAGCGACAGGATTCGAAGCCTGTCAGCTAATGCCGAAGCTATACTTTTTCCAGCACTGCCGCAAGAGACTATCCATCCTGGCCGGCGGGCAATTCTCATCCGGTTAACCCTCCAGTGCTGCGTCGCCGCGGGCTGCGAGGAATGCGGTGAAGGATTTCATGTGGCCAGCCTAATGTATGCTATGGGTTGTTGGCCGCGTTGTTTGCAAATACAGTGACGGCGCGTCGCAACCTCTTGTGCGCATCAAAAAGATTCACATACTTAGCCTCGTGCACGCCACCTTTGGCTCGAATCACTTCGACCACGGCGCGCTGGTCGGCCTTCGGCCAGGTTTCAACGCCGCCCATTGCGCCGATGAAGGGACCAAGACGATGCCACATCAGTTGTTCACTTGCTGGCCAGCCCGAGACTGAATCGACTCCGAGCTTGTCCGCCAATTCCAGGGAACAGCGCCGTACGCCTGCTTCGCGCTCTGAACCGAAGCGTTCTGATACATAGTCAAGCACACCGAGACTGGCCGAGTCCGTGCAGATTGTGCCCAATACATCCTGTCTCTTGCGGCCAAGCGAAAAGAACAGCGGGTATTCGGCCAGGCGCCGCAAAGATCCTTTGGCGCTGCGATATCCTCTTTTCCGCGCGCTTTGAAGTTCCGCTTTTGCCAATTCCATCGCTTCGGTGTCACGCGGACGAAAACCCATGCGCGCATAAAACCACCACGCGCCCGAGTCGATCGCTTCTTCGTTGTCGGCACCGATTTGATAACAGTCTGCCGAGAATGTATCAGCATTAAACAGTCTCCTGAATGTCGCCAGCACGCACGCATAAAGTTCGGTGGTCTCCACGCCGCGATACGTAGGAAACAGGTTAAAGGCGATCTGGCAGGAACCGAACAGACTGGTACCCGTTCCGTAACCGACCACCGCACCATTTTTGAGGATCAGGTATCCGTACTCGCATTCCAGCAAGTAGCGCTTCTCTGGCAGCATGCCGAAAAGCACAATCTGTACGCCGTGCTTGCAGTGCACCCGCATCACGTCATCCACGCTCGCGTAGGCGATCGCATCGAGATCACGCAGTCGCGAGACCATTGCGCTCTTGGCGAGATCAACCAAGTCTGATGCCTGTTTGACGCGCACAGTCTCGAAGCGAATTCGCATGTTTGCGGCGTGTCGCAAATCGATACCACCTCGATCGATACGCCGCTCCTGGTACTGAATTTTTTTCGGTCGAACGTACTCATGCGTTCGTGCCGGCGTGGTCGCTGACGGCGACAATTCAAATGCGGGATCGAGCGCTTCATAAACGCTCTCGCGCAGGCTCTCCCCGGCGCGTAGCGCTGCAAACCGGTTAATCAAAAACACCGCATCGGTTTCTTCTTCGCCGCGCATTCGATCGATCCATTCCTGAGGGTCGAATATGAATTGCTCCAATGCCGCTCTTTCGCTGAAAAGTGCCAGGGATCGGAGCTGGCTGGACAGGTTTTCCGCGGCCTCGAATTGTTCCCAATCGATGTGCAAAACGTCACCCCAATGTTCGGCCAGCCATCGGGCAGTCGCAAAGTAGAATCGAAATCGGATGTGGGTTCCGACAATGCCAGTGTCCGCCAACTCGCCGGCATATCTTTTCAGGTCTTTTCGATCGACGAAGGTTCTCAACATCCGATTGACAGTCGCGAACAGTTTCTGGCTGTCTGGCCAGGCGCGCGCAAAACACAATGCCTCATGCAGTCGTTCGACCTCCGCGGAACACGATAACGACTTGTGCTCAAGGATCGTTAACAGTCTCAGCTTCTCGCGGCCAGCGCGAACGCCGAATTCCTCACGCAAAGATTCCAGATGCTCGAGTGTATGTACTTTGTTCGCATGGTGAGGCTGCGGTTGTATGGCACGGCGAGACATGGCGCTAAATCACTCTTTCTCGTCTACCGGGTATTTCGCGAACCAGGCCAGGATGTGATCGATCTTCGTAATTAGTTGGCTGGGTCGGCTCGAGATGTTATGCGGCGCGTCGGGTACCTCCACGAGCACCGTGTCGATGCCTCGAATCCTGAGTGCGCTGTATAGCTGTTTGGATTCCGAGATCGGAGTGCGAAGGTCTGCCGTGCCCACCATGACCATCGTCGGCGTTTCGATGTTGCCGACCAGTGAGACCGGAGAATATTTCATGTAGGTCTCTATGCTCTCCCATGGCTGGCCGGGAAAACGATAGTTTGCGTACTGGAAATAATTGTCGGCCGTCAGTGTTTTCGAAATCCAGTTCATCACGGGCTTGACCACGGCTGCCGCACGGAAGCGGTCGTTTCGGCCTATGATCCAGGCCGTCATGATGCCGCCGGCGCTTCCTCCTGTGACATACAAGCGATCCTCGGCCGTAACACGCGACTCAATGAGCGTGTCCACGCCATCCATGACATCCTGGTAATCGTCGCCCGGATAGTTGTGATAAAGCAGGTTGCCGAACTCCTCGCCGTAGCCCGTACTACCGCGAGGATTCGGATAGAACACTACGTAGCCCGCGGCCGCATACAATTGAATTTCGGGTGAAAAACGCGGGCCGTAGTTCGAAATCGGCCCGCCATGGTTCTCGACCAGCAAAGGACAAGGCTTCGATGCATCATGTCCTGGCGGTTTTACGATCCAACCCTGAATCTCACGCCCATCCACGGACGACTTGTACCAAAGTTCCTCGATCTCGCCGAGTGTTCGCCAGTCAAGCACATCGGCATTCAATGCGGTGATGACGTTGGCATCGCCGCGGCGACCGTCGACTAATGCGAGCTCCGCGGGCCGGTACGGAGTCACATGTGTATACGCTATCGTGCCGTTGTCCGACACAGAAAAAGAACCGCCGCCGTAGGGCCTGCCGATGGTCGTGCCGCCCAGATTTGTAGCGACTACTCTGGAACGACCGGCGAGTGTCGTGAAGCCGATTTTCGTGTCGCCACGATCGTCGTATTGATAGTAAATGCCGTCGCTGCCCCGATTCCACGCAATGCCGGATACGGAGCGATCCAGATCGCGCAGCAACTCGCGTTTACCGGATCCGTCGATATTCATGATATGCGGTGTGGATACCTGGTAAGTCTGAACCTTGTCCTCGTGACTCCGGTAGGCGATCTTGCTGCCATCCGGTGACAAGACCGGCTCGGCATCAGGACCATTCCTGTCGGTCAGGGCCACAATATCGCCGCCACTGACTGGGGCGCTGTAGATTTCAGAATTACGGAATTTCAATTCCCAGTCGTCATTCCGGTTGCCGGAGAAGATCAGAGAACCACCGTCTCGCGACCACCTTGGCGGTCCATCATGCTGGAAATTGCCAAAGGTGACCTGGCGCGGCGTACCGCCCAGCGCCGATATCACGAAAATGTGCTCGTAGCCAGGCTCGATATAGCCGGACCCGTCGCGCTCATACTTGAGCCGCGTGGTAACACGGGGTTCGTCAGACCACTTGGCGTCATCCGGCTTTTCCGGCGCCGTTACCAAAACGACCGGATCCTCGGGCACCAACATCGAGAATGCGATGTGCTGGCCATCGGGCGACCAACTAAGGTCTCTCGGCGACCGGTTCAGTTGCGTCAAGCGCATCGATTTGCCGGTTTCGACCCAAACGACGAAAACCTCGCTGCCAGCATCGGTCTTGCTCGTGAACGCGATTCGGCTACCGTCGGGCGACCAGACAGGATTCGATTCTTCAATATCCCGACCTGTTAGCGGCGCGTTATTGCTACCGTCGGCATCGATCAGCCAGAGGCGGGACCACTTGCCGTCTGTCATGACATCCATGCCATTGCGAACATAGACGACTCGCCGACCGTTTGGCGAAATCTGTGGATCGGACACCCATTCGAGTTCGAAGACGTCCATGCGTTCGAACGGTCGCAGATCAGCGGCGTGCGCGAAGTTTGAAAACAGCAGAACGAGGATGCTCGTGGCAGACGCAAATAACTTCATGGCAAGACCTGTTTTTGGTGCGGGATTGTCGCCCAGTTTAGCGATTTGTGAAGTTGCTCCCAAGCTCGCTTCTCGTACGCCAGATGCAGAGTTCCATCCCCCGGCAGGAATGGCTGTTCTTACCGGATTCCATGCGCTCCCGGTATCATGGCGTAATCGCCACGAGCTGCCGATTCATGAGATTTGGCGAATATCCGCCGCGGGATAAATAGTTCGATCAGTGCATCTGCAGGTTCGTCGCTGGTTCAAGGTGCGGAAGATGCAGTTCGCATTCCTCAGTCAGGTGTTCTGCGTTTCTGATCCAGATGCAGGTTTCGCAAATACAGCTCGTCTCATCGTGCCGCAATTCATTGTGCAGTGCCTCGACCAGCTTGATGCCTTCACGCAGCGAAGCGCTGAGGGCTTCGGTTGGTTTTTCATCGAAATGTCGGAAGTCCTGTAGGCATTTGACCCAGGTACATTCCCCGTCGAGGTCGCAGTTATTACACCGTTCTCCGGTCGCGTCGTAGAGACTCTCGTGGGAACAGTTCCCCTCTTCGATGAGATTCATCACCAGGAGCCGTGGATAGATGAGCGCTTCAATGAGCTTCTGTCGCATGCATATCTCCTTTTGACTGTGTGCCTATAATAGGCCGATCCATTGGCGCGCTCAACTGACAAAAATGGCAGCAGCGTGATCGTCGTTTTGCTCTGATGCCCCTTCAGAAAGTCATTCATGAAATACACGCAATTTGTTGTTTTTACTCGTGAATGATTGCCGCAGATATTGCGTATAGGCCAAGCGCGGCCAGTACGACGGCCGTAAAACCAAACTCTATTGCCAGCAACGTCGCGGCAGACGCACTAATCACCGAGGCAAAGCCATTGATACCCCACGCCCACGGAATAAAGTTCGGCGCGTTGTCGGCGACCCGAGCCAGTCCGATCGGGAACGGCATGCCCATGCAGAATGCCAGCGGTGCGATAAGAAGAACCGACAAGACCATCTTGATTGCATCCCCGAGCCCGATCAGCTGTCGAAAAAGTACGGGCAACAGGAACATATACAAAACGACGATTACTGCGATGCCAGCGACAACGACGGTAACGGGTGAGCCTCCATTCTTCGCAACTCTTTGCACCAACTGACCAGAACAGGCACTCCCGAATCCGGCGAAGACGAGGAAACCACTAAGTACGACGGCCACGGAATAGAGCGGATGACTGAGGAACAGGATGAACTTCTGAATAAACGCTATCTCGACGAACAGGAATGCCAGACCGAGCAGGAAGAAATAATTTCCCATTCGGGTGCCGGTACCGCGGGCCCAAGTGCGTTTGATACGGGACAAGGGCAGCAGGATCAAAACAGCCCCGGCAACTACTGCCTGAATGAGCGTGGCGATGAGTATCAAATAGCCCCATTCGATCAATCCCGCCCCGCCGCGTCTGAGTAATGGTATGAACTCTGGCAATGCGCTCCACTTCAGGAAATGGAAGAAGTACGGCTGATTGTCCGTCGCAGGTGCGATGTGAAACTTGTAGCGCTCGATGTAATCGTCGGCATCGTTACCGAGTAGCGCCGATACGCCGCTATAAAGAGTTGCTTGAGCGAGAAGGTTAAAGCGATTCGCATCGCTTGCCGGCATCAACGGATAAAACACTGTGTCGAATGAGCGGGAATGGGCAAACTGCCGAATCACGTCGATATCAGCGGCAAGAAACTCTCCATTCTTGACGATCAGAGTGACCGTGTTCCAGCTTCGAATCAGCGCAAGTTGCTGGCCGGGATCGGCGACACCGCGCGCCCGTAAGGCCTCGATGACGGTTGCAACGAGCTTCAGGCTGTCTCGCGGCGGCAGTTTTAGCCAGCGCGTAATGGCGAGCATGCCGCCGGCGGCCGTGTGCTCCATGTACTCCTGGATTGCCTCGACCGTGTACAGATAACTTTCATTGAGCGACTGCACGCCCGAACCGGAAGCGGCAAACGAATCCAGCAGGCCGATATGAATAAGGTCGTAGCGGTTTTCACTTTTGGCGACGAAGCCGCGCGCCTCTCCAGCGTGGACTGTGATGCGTTGATCGTCGTATAGATGCCCGGCAAAATCGGCATAGGTGTCACTGACCAGGTTGGTCATTTGAGGGTTGAGTTCCACAGCATCGATTCTGCTTGCGCCGTTGTACAGGGCGAGCAACAAATCAGTGCCGCCGCCGGCGCCTAATATCAGTACCGCAGGCTCATCGAGCAGTTGGTATGGCAATGCGGCAGTGACATCGCCGAGGTATGCGAGCGCTCCAAGCTCGCCATCGAAGCGCGTGATGGCACTCATCGCGTCGCCATCGGTGAATACTCCGAGCTGTGGCGGCGGTACGAAGCGGCTATTGAGGCTTAAACCCGGCGCGTCACGAAACGGTACACGCCGGCTCTCGACCACGGTCAACCAACCCAGGGGGCTTGAAGTTACTTTCAAAACGTCGCTATCAACCACCTGTATGGCCTGACTCAGCCCTTTGTACTGTGACATTCGCATTTCGAGCCATTCCCGCGGCAGGCCGAAGAGGAGGGCGACCAGACATACAAGCTGTGCGGCAATGAGTGCTTTGCGTGCCCTTGACGTGACACCGACCAATGCCGATGCGAGTAGCGCAAGAACTGCCAACATTATGAGCGCCTGCTGCGGCGAGAGCATGAAGAGCGCGCCCACGATCAGCATCGCACCCAGGCCAGCGCCCAGCAGATCAAAAAAGTAAATGCGACTGATGTACGACTTGCGACAGGTGAATGCGAGACCGATACAGCAGGCGGCAAAGAAGAACGGTACGAAAAAGACGAGATAGACGATACTTAAATTGATCAACTGTCGCGGGTTCCAAACGATCTCCAACGCGTTAAACGGAACCCGCTGTCCGAGAATAAAACAGGCGACCATCGAGACGCTGAACAAGAGTCCGCTTAGCGCAAACGCCGACTTGAATCGCGGCTCGAGCCAGTATTTGTTGATCGCGATAAACGTGCCGCTGGCGCCATAACCCAGCAATGCCAGGCTGATTATCATGTAAGCGAAATAGTGCCACTGCACGATCGAGAGCACGCGCATCAGCAGAATTTCGTAACCGAGCGCCGCTGCGGAAATGAGCAGCGTTGCAAAAAATAGGAGGCGCACGATAGCGTCGCTCAGTGCTCACCTGTCAGCGGAACAAAACGAACCGCGGCGAGTTGGCGGGTAATGATCTTGCCGTCAGCGGTTTTCTCGAGCAACAGCAGTTGCTGGGTCATAAACCGGCCGCCGACCGGGATGACCATCCGGCCGCCGGCTTTCAGCTGCTGAATCAGTGGCGGTGGAACGTGACTCGAGGCCGCGGTCACGACAATAGCATCAAAAGGCGCATGCTCTTGCCAGCCGTAGTAACCGTCGCCGAGCTTCGTGGTGATGTTTTCATAGCCGAGACGCGCGAGTCGTGCTCGCGCCTCGTCGGCCAGTGTTTCGATAATCTCAATGCTGTAGACGTGTTTGACTAGCTTCGCGAGAATAGCCGCCTGGTAACCGGACCCGGTACCGATCTCCAGAATGACATCATCGACATCGGGTTCGATAAGGTCGGTCATCAATGCGACTATGTATGGCTGCGAAATGGTCTGCCCGTAGCCAATCGGCAACGGGCGGTTCTCGTAGGCAAATGGTCTTTCGCGTTGAGGCACGAATTCATGACGCTCGACTGTAGCCAGGGATCGCATGACATCGTCGTTTAATGTCGCCTGCTCCGTGTCTCGGGCAAGCATTGCATAGAGCTGAACCTCCTCCGTCATTGCAGCTCTCGCGGTCGCGTAGCCCGGATTATCGGCAGGTGCCGCCAACGCCGGCAACAGGATTAAACAGATTGCTATTCTCATACTGAACACGATACCGTCGAAGTCCCGGATTTGTAACCAGTGTACGATGTAACAAGTATAGACCTGTGCGGTAATCTGAATGTACTACTCATGTGTCCTGTTGCGCTTGCCCAGGATCCAGACAAGCACTACCAGCACCCCGAAACCAGTATAGATCGTGGTGAAGACCCATGGCTCGGCCTGATAAAAGACCAGCTTGTGCAGCCAATGCCCGACAAAGGATTCCGGATAGTCGAACTGCCCGGCCCGGCGCCGCAATTCGTTTTCCCAAATGGTCAGCGGACAAAGCTGCCCGAACCAGGCTTGCAGGACGACGATACCGATAGCAGCCAAATGCGTGATTCGAAAGCAACGATTGTGTATCCATGACCAGCGGGCCAGCAGGCCGATCAATATAAGCATGAAGCCGAATACGACAAACACGATGAATGCGAAGTGAATGATGAGTGTCGCATCCGCCAGCAAACTGTACAGCCCTGCGTCGCTCATTCGGCGAGGCTCATGTCAGACCAGCCGGATATTGTCCAGCCGTGAAAATCTGGAACTGAGCGGCCCCGAGTGAAGCGCGCGGCATCCGGAGGCCAGGGAGGACCAGGAAATCTGCTGTGCGAGTCTCGCGTGAACGACCGTACATAGCCATGTATGGTAGCGCAGATTGGGCAGCGGGCGTTGCGGCCACTTATTGAGTAATCAACCTGGAACCGGCCCGTCCCCGGACGGACACAAGGTCGGATTGAAATCCACGAGTCGGCCTCATGTACCATCCGCACCATGGCCCGCCGAAATCTCTACCTCTCCAAATCAAAGCTGG
>Ga0255052_10003507_pt1 | contig 10881 bp, 4 predicted proteins | sample JV7_2_21_MG_FD_188632 | JGI IMG/M metagenome (GOLD analysis project Ga0255052, IMG submission 188632) | Seawater microbial communities from Jervis Inlet, British Columbia, Canada - JV7_2_21 | ecosystem: Environmental > Aquatic > Marine > Inlet | place: Canada: British Columbia | collected...
TGACTGTCACCATAACTTGCCGCGACAATTAGGGTGACTGTCACTATAACTCCAAAAAAAACGGGCTCTCAAATGAGAGCCCGCTTTGATCGATGAACCGCGATCTGGATCAGTCGAAGTACTTGCGCAGCGTCAGGCCGTAAGTACGCGGCTGGTTCGGGTAACCGCTGTAGCTAAACGGCTCGGCCAGGTTCTGGAACGTCGTCGGAAACGCACTCTGCAGGAACTCATCGTCAGTCAGGTTGCGGCCCCACAGCATCGCTTCAAAGCCGTTGTCCCAGCGCAAACCGATGCTCGCATTGGCCATGCCGACTTCCCGTGACGCGATGCTTTCGGGCACGTTCGAGATAACCTGTGTTTCACTCTCGTAGATGTACTCAGCGCGCACGAAACCGAGCGTACTCGCACCGATATCGAACGTATAGCGTGCCCAGGTACTGACGGTGGTTTCGCTGACGCCCGGCACCTTGGTGCCGCTCAGGTCAGTCGGGCCACCAACGCCGGGCGCATTCTGGTAATCGTCATAGACCGGGTCGAGGAAGGTGCTCGCTATCGACCATTCGAAATTATCGGTCGGCGCCCACAGCAGGTCGACTTCTATGCCGGTCGTCGACTGCTTGCCGGCATTGAGCAGTACGAACCCCGTACCCTGGAAGACATTCTCCTGGAATCCCTCAATCTCCTGGTCGAAGATCGCGACATTGAACGAGACTGTGTCGTAATGGCCCTTGAGACCCAGTTCGTAAACTGTGGAATCCTCGGGTCCTGCATAGCGCGTGCCCGCTGCCATGTTCGGCACGGCAAGGCCCGCGTCCGTGATCGCCTGGATGTCCGATGCGAAGGGCAGTGAGTCACGCGAAAGGTTCCACGACGTCGCCTTGAAGCCGGTGCCGGCGCTGACATATGCGTTCAGATGATCACTGAGATCGTAGGCCAGTCGAGCGGTCCATGTCGTAGCGTCGTCCTTCGATGTACCCGGCTCGACCGCGTTCGGGTAGTTGACGAACGGCGGCAGGATTTGTACCGCTTGTAATGGCAGTAGGGGATTACATGGAACTCCGGCGGGGACACCCGAACACAATGTGCCCTGGCCGGCCCCGGCAGCTGCTTGCGCGGCAGCCAGACAGGCTGGAACCGTGGGCCCACCGCACGTGGCGAGTACCTGCGCGGCAATCAGCTGCCCGCCGATGCCGACGAGGTCGAGATAAGAGAATACGTTGTCGTTCTGGGTGCTAACCGCGACGTCTTTCTCGTCCTCGGTGTAGTTGATGCCGAGGGTCATCGTGGCGCGGTCGGTCAGGCTGAAATCAACCTGCGCGAACAGCGATATCGCCTGGTTGGACAGCGTCGCTGCCTCGAGCGTACCCGTGCCCTCGGCGAAAGATACTCCGGGACTGATGCCCAGGCCGGGATTGAGGGCCGCCAGTGTCGCTTCGAGCACGAGTACCGGCGACGGCACGGCCGGGTTGAGAGCTTCAGGGAACGTATAGGCCCCCGTTGGGACACCGAGCAGCTTGGTCATGGTATCGACATAGGGCCGGGCATCGGCACCGAACAGTACGCCGCTGTTCTGCTCGACATCTTCGTCGAAGTAGAAGCCACCGACCAACCAGTCGAGGCGCTCCGTCGATCCGGCCAGCCTCAGCTCCTGCGTGAAGGTGTCGAGCGTCGTATCGGTAATATTGGAGGCGGTCTGACTGAGTAAATCGGCCGTGGTGAAGTCACTATCGACGTTGTCAAAGCGGTCCAGACTCCTGGCCGCCGTGATCGACGTCAGCGTCACGCTGTCATTAATGTCCCAGTCCATTTGCAGGGACAAGCCTTTGTTATCAACCTTGTTAATACCATCCCAATCATAGAGGCCTGTGTACGAGAAGGGCTCCCCTATCAACATATCGCCACCGACTCCCGGCGATTGGATGCCGATGACGGATACACCGCCGGCGAGGTGCACGACGCCGCAGCATACCTCCTCGATATTGTCCGCATCAGCGATGATTCGTGCCTCGAAGTTATCCGATGGTGCGAACAACAATTGGCCTCGGACACCGTAGCGGTTCAGTTCATTGAATTCACCGCCCGTCCCGAGGTTGGTGAAATAGCCGTCGCGCTCGTTGTAGCTGCCGGAGATGCTCCAGCCCACCGTGTCGGAGATGGGTCCGTTCAAGTCACCCTTGACGATTATCTGGCTGTAATCGCCGTAGGTTAACGAGGCGGAGCCGGAGTATGCGTCAAGTCCCGGTTTCGCCGTTACCACATTGATGACGCCGGCAGATGCGTTCTTGCCGAACAACGTACTCTGTGGACCCTTGATGACCTCGATGCGCTCGAGATTCGGGAAATCCGCAAGACTGGAGGCGGAGCGTGACCGGTACACACCGTCGACGAAGACACCGACCGACGGTTCCACGCCGGCGTTGTTCGCACCGTTGCCGAAGCCACGGATCAGAAACGTAAGGTTGGCGCTCGTCTGCAACTGGCTTACGCGCAGGGACGGAACCAGGAACTGCAGGTCCTTCATGTCGAGGACCTGGGCTTCGTTCATCACGTCGGCGGAGATGACCGCCACTGCGACGGGGACTTGCTGCAGAGTTTGCTCACGCTTGGTAGCGGTAACCATGATTTCTTCGAAAATGGCGACATCTTCCTGTGCAAATACCGGAAGCACTACCGACGTGGCGATAAGGGCAAGTGCCCCACGCAGAATGGTCTTGTTAGTCATTGTTTTCCCCCAGCTTATATAGGCAAAAGCCTATGAACTACGGCAGGATAGGCGATCCCCATAGGGTACGCAATAGCGCAAAACGAGACGTCGAAAGGCCCCATTTCGGGCTTTGAATCGGCAATCTCGTTTCACATAAACCCACTCGGGCTACGCCGACAGCAGAACGACGATCTCACAGGCAATCAGAACCGCGGCGAGTGCCAGGCCCCAGAGTCTCAAAGCGGTGCAGCGGTCATGTCGGCAATCATTGGTATCGATCATTGTTTTGCTCCTTCGTTGCATTCGGAGATCCGTTGATTGCCAGTTTAAGAACCGGACCGGTATTCGCCTGAGGAGCGGCTGATGGTTTACGGAGGATTGTCTTCGGGCCCGGAATATCAATTTTTCATTGCAATTTCATGCACTTACGACTATACTGTATAAATATACAGCCCCCAAAAAACAGCGTACGGAGATGTGCATGAACGCCTCTTTGCAGCCCATCGATCACCCGCTTCACCGCAAGTACGTGGAGGGCGACAAGCTCGGCGCCGAAATCACCGAACTCTGTAGCTACATTTATGCCGCCACGTACCAGCTACTGGTGAAGATTCGCGAATTCGACGAGAACGAGTATTGGGGAGTCGGCGGGGTTTGCTCCTGTGCCCACTGGCTGAACTTCAAGTGCGGTATCGGCATGAACGCGGCCCGCGAAAAAGTTCGGGTGGCACACGCGCTGACAGAGTTGCCCCTGATCAGCGAGGCGTTCAGGAAGGGACGGGTGAGTTATTCGAAGGTGCGGGCGATGACCCGTATCGCGGATGACACTAACGAACATGAATCGTATTCAACTCGCCGTGCTGATGCGTTGGCCGAGATAGCCGAAACCTATATGCAAACCGACCCGGTACCGTCGTCGACGGCCGACCGTTACCAGGTCGTGGTCCACGTTACCGCGGAAACATCTTCATCACCGGAGGTCGAAAACGCCCACATAGAGGGTGGTCCGCACGTTACCGCGGAAACATCGCGCCGAATCGCCTGCGATTGCACCGTCGTCGGGGTGATTGACGGCGAACAAGGCGAGCCACTGTCGATTGGGCGACGATCCAGAACGATTCCGCCTGCGATGAGACGGGCATTACGATTCAGGGACAAGAGATGCCGCTTTCCGGGGTGCACCAATACGCGATTTATCGACGGGCACCACATAAAGCACTGGGCCGATGGCGGTGAAACGAGCATGGATAACCTCGTGCAGCTCTGCCGACGCCATCACCGCCTGGTGCACGAAGGAGGATTCGATTGTGAGCGTCGTCGCGATGGAAAATTCGTATTCAGGGACGTTCGAAGCATGCCAATTTCACACTCGGTATCGCTTCCCGAAATCGATCCGCGAATCGACTTGTATGACTGGTTCGAGAGGGAAACCCGGGTGACCGGCATTGACTCCGATACCTGTATTCCAAATTGGTACGCAGGCGACACGATGGACTGGGATCTTGCGGTAGGGCACCTGTTTCCGTACCAGGAACGGCCGCACTAGCGGATCCGCAATCGAGTTTCAGGGGCGGGACCTCGACTTGCCGAGGTGCTAGACTCATTCCGCGTCGAGCCAGCGAACAACAAGAATGAATAAATTCATCAGGGAACTCAGACGACGGGAAGTATTTCGCTCCGCCGGACTCTATGTCGGTGTCGCCTGGATTCTGATCGAGGTTGCGAGCGTTCTGCTGGACGCTTTCGAAGCGCCGGATTGGGCGTTGCGGGCCATCATTATCCTTGCCGTGATCGGGCTCCCGGTGACGCTCGTACTGGCGTGGATTTTCGATGTTACGGAACACGGCATCCAGGTTCAGGCGGACCCGACCGATACGATCGTGGTGCCATTCGGTGGCCGGCGTACGGACTTCCTCGTCATCGGTGTATTGACGGTTGCGTTGGTGTTTTCGGTTTACCTGAATATCTTCAGCGGACCGGAAGTCATCGAAGAACTGGAACCGATTTCCGTATTGATCGCGGATTTCGACAACCAGACAGGCCAGGAGCTGTTCGATGGCCTGCTCGAGCAGGCTCTTAACATCGGCATCGAAAGTGCACCTTTCGTCACGAGTTACTCGAGGAACTCCATCCTCGCTGAAGCGGTTCGGCTTGGTCTGGGCGATAAACTGGGCCCGGATCTTTCTCGCCTGATGTCTGTGCGGGAGGGCATCGACCTCGTGCTTCTGGGTACTGTGGAACCGGATGGGTCCGGCTTCGAATTATCGGTGGTCGTTGTCGACCCGGCAGCGGACGAGACGGTTGCAGCCGAATCCGCATCTGCAGACTCGACCGCCGACGTCCTGGCGGCGGTGGGAAAGCTGTCCGAAGAAATACGCAAGGCTTTGGGTGACGATACCATCGGCCGGAAGGAGGCCGGTGCCGTGGAGACGTTTACGGCCGCGTCCCTCGAGGCGGCGAAGGCCTATTCGCAGGCACAGGAACTCGCGTTGGCAGGCGACCACGAGGGGGCGCTCGCTTTTTATGAAAGCGCCGTCGACCGGGATCCGAATTTTGGTCGGGCATTGTCCGGCTGGGCACTCAGTCTGTTCAATCTGGGCAGGATGGCAGAGGCGACAGAACTCTGGGAGCATGCGCTTTCCAAGATGGACACCATGACCGAGCGTGAGCGCCTCCGCACACTGGGCCTCTATTACATGGTGGTCACCGGCAACTACGAGAAGGCCAAAGAGAGCTATCAATCGCTGGTCGAGCAGTTTCCGGCAGACGGTCCGGGCCACAATAACCTGGCCATCGCCCATTTCGCGACGCTCGATTTCAATGCGGCTCTGGAAGAAGGTCAGCGCGTACTCAATATCTATCCGAACCGGACCCTGTTCCGTTCCAATTATGCGCTGTACGCGATGTACGCGGGGGACTTCGAGAAGGCGGAGGCCGAAGCGCGAAAGACACTCGAACAGGATCCCGAACGTTACGTGGCCTGGTTGCCCGTCGCCATGGCGGCGCTGTCGCGTGGTGAGTACGAGGCCGCCCGGGACGCATACAACAAGATGGCGGAAGTTGGTCAAAGGGGAAGATCCGTCGCCAGCCTGGGATGGGCCGATATCGAAATGTATCTAGGGAACTTTGGCGATGCGATTGACATTCTGACAGAGGGGATTGAATACGACGAAGAGGTCGGCAATCAGCGATCCCAGGCGACGAAGCTTGTGGCTCTCGCTGAAGCACACGCGGCCGAAGGCAATGCGGCAGAAGCGAGAACGGCCCTTGAGAAGGCGCTGGCAATAAGCGCCGGCCTGGCGCGGCAGGTACCTGCCGCGCTTACTTATCTGGAGCTTGGTGATAGCTCCCGGGCGGGTGCGCTGGCGGATTCGATGGGTGAGACGCTGCAGGCGCAAAGTCGCGCTTACAGTCTTTTGATTGAGGCAAAGCTGCTTCTCGCGTCGCAGACCAATATCGAGGCCCTGGATAAAATTCGCGAAGCGCTGGGGCTGGCTGATTTGTGGCTGATTCGCTTTCACCTCGGCCAGGCCTACCTGCGGGCAGGCTACAACGCCGAGGCCCTTGACGAATTCACGAGCAGTGAAACCCGGCGAGGCGAAGCGACAGCGCTGTTCCTCGACGACCTGCCCACCTGGCGATACGCGGCTACATTGCCGTACTGGAAAGGCAGAGCCCAGGAAAACCTCGGTATTGACGCGGCCGCACAGGAAAGCTATCGCGCCTTCCTGGCGATCAGGCCAAAAGGTGGCCCCCTGGCCGATGATGCCAGGGGACGTGTTCAGTAATCGCCGTCAATCTCTGATTGTGATCTCGTCAAATCCTTCGACCGGAATAGTTTGACCAGTGGCCCTGCTCGTGACCTGAAGAAAGTACGTACCACCCGGCAGCGCTGTTCCTTCAGGACAATCAGCCCCGGCGCTGGCGGAACAGACGGTCTGCCAGTTGAATTTCCAGAGTCTCGAACTTGCAACCCAGCGGAGGTCGCTGTTGCCCGGGAATTCGCCGGGGTTCAGCACGATCTCGCCGGATTCATCGATGGCCACGACGACAGGATCTGCCGCAGAGCTGTCCATCAGTTCACCGGCCGCATTGCGCCAGCCGAATTCGAGCGGTACCGTGCTGCCGCTTTTAGCCCGGCCTTTCGAGAAATTGATGCCGACGGCAGTGCCGTACCGGACTGTAACGATGAAGCTCGCGGATGCCGTTCTACCTGACGCATCCTCGGCGTCGCAGGTCACCGTTGTGGCGCCAAACGCAAAGAACGTCCCGGACGCAGGCGTGCAGACCAAGGACGGTGCGGGATCGGCGTTGTCATTCACCGTGACGGAGTAGGTCACCGTCGCTCCTGACGCGTCGTCCGCGTCTACCGCGAAGTCATCCGGTACGGAAATCTCTGGGTCCGTGACGTCAGCTACGATCACTGTGAAGGTTACGTCGCCCGACGGGCTCGTATCGCTCGTGCTGTTGCCGGCGTTGTCAGTCGCGGAGCAAATCACCGTATGGCTGCCGACCGATAGTGGGCTGCCGGAGCCGAGTGCGGTGTCTGTCTGGCAACTGACCAGTGGGTCGGCGTCGACATTATCCGTCGCCGTGACCTGAGCCTCGAAGTTGACTGTCGCCGTGCCATCCGAACCGGCCTCCACCGCGACCGGCGTTGTGGGTATTGTCGTAAACAAAGGTGCCGTCTGGTCTGTGACGGTAATTGTGAAGAAGCTGGGAGCCGATTCGTTACCCGAGGCGTCCGTCGCCGTGCAAATCACCGTTGTCGCGCCGAGCGGGAACACCGTGCCGGACGCTGGAGCGCAGACCAGGCTTGGTGTCGGATCGGCATTATCGGTCACCAGCATTGAATAGGACACCGGCGCACCCGACGCGTCAACCGCAGCCAACGTGAAGTCGGTCGGCGTGAAGATAACCGGTGGCGTAGCATCGTCGACGATAACAGTGTAGATCGCGTCGCTTGGCGGATCGGTATCGCTCGTGCTGTTGCCCGCGCTATCCGTCGCGGAGCAGGTAACGATATGCGTGCCGAGCGATAGCGAGTTGCCGGAAATGAGGCCAGTATCCGTTCGGCAACTGACCAGCGCTACGGCATCGACGTTATCTGTCGCCGTGACAACGTCTTCGAAATCGAGCGTCGCCGTTCCGTCAAAACCCGCAGTCAACATTACGGGCGCCGGACGCACGATCGTAAAGACCGGTGCCGCCTGGTCCGTAACGGTAACGGTGAAGCTGGCGTCGGACTGGTTTGTTGATGCGTCCTCTGCGGTGCAATTAACCGGCGTCGGGCCAAGCGGGAACAGCGTGTCGGATGCCGGTGTGCAGGACAGCGTCGGCGACGGGTCGGCGGCGTCCGTCGCCGTTGCGGAAAAGGTCACTACGGCACCGTTACCATCAAGCGCCGGCCGGGTGAAGTCGGCGGGAACCGATATCTGTGGTGCCGTAATGTCGTTAATTGAAATCGTAAACAGATTGTCAACAATACTGCTGTTGCCGGCCGCATCAATTGCGGTGCAGCCGACGCTGTAGTCACCAGGTTGCAAGACATCGATCGAGGTAAATGGCGGGACATCATTGGTCTCACAGGTCACGTCGATCTGCGAGGTAGCGGATACGTTGTCGCTTGCTGCGACATTGGCCTCGAAGTCGACGCTCGTAGAACCCTCAAGGGGGCCGAGATCGACGTCCAGACTCGCCGACAGACTGGCGAGCGTCGGGGCGGTCTGGTCGCTTATCAGGACCGGGATCATTATCGTAGCTTCGTTCGGCGGGACCGCGAAATCCACGGCCGTGCAGGTAACTGTGCTCGGCCCCAGAGGAACCTGCTCATCGGGCGCCGGAGCGGCCGCACAGAATTCGGGCGGTTCACTCACCTGGCAACTTACAAAAATATCTTCGCCACTATCCGTAGCGGTAATGCCGAGCGTGGCGGCGAGGTCCGCGCAGACGCCATCGGCGTCCTCCGCGGCAATTTCGAATGTGCCCGTGGGCACGTTGCCAAAGATCGGTGGCGAGGTATCCAGCAGGATCAGCTCCTGGTTATCAATCAAATTATCCTGGCAGATATAGTCATTGGACTGATTGCCGTCGAGCACCTGCTCACTGCAGTTAGCGCTTTGCGAGGAAGAGGTGAACGCGCTAACCGCTACGTTCGCCAACTCGGTGGTTGTGCCGAATATGCGTCGCGTAAAGAAGATAGTCTGTCCCGGTGCAGCGAGCGCGCTGATTCCACCGTCAAAGGGATGGTCGATGTCAGCCACGCTGAGTTCATCGTCGGGGCTGTTCACCGTCGCGAGAACCTGTGACTCGAATTGCGGCCGGTAGCTGCAATCCCGCGAGGTCGGCACGAAATGGATCGTGTGCGCGATGAGCTGCGAATCCACATTCGCAGCATCCGTGCCCGTCAACTCCATGTCGGCGTTGAAAGAAGTGGTCACGTTGCCCGTGTTCTTTATGGCATAGGTGTAATCAATCCATGTGATGCCATCGTCCAGTGAGGAATTTGCCAGCTCCGGATTCGCCAGCTCCGGATTGGCCAGTTCCGGATTCGCGAGCTCGGGATTCAGCAACTCGGGGTTGGCCAGCTCCGGATTCAGTAGCTCCGGATTCGCCAGTTCCGGATTCGCCAGCTCCGGATTCTCAAATCCGAGGTTCGCGAGTTCCGGGTTCAGGAGTTCGGGATTGAGCAGCTCCGGGTTTAGCAACTCGGGATTCAGCAGCTCGGGGTTGGCCAGCTCCGGATTGGCCAGTTCCGGATTCGCCAATTCAGGGTTCAGCAGCTCCGGGTTATGCAGTTCATTCTCCAGGTTGCTGAAGCAAGCTGCCCTTTCGTCGGGATCCGAAATATCGGCACAAATCGGACTGTCGTCATACTCCGGCTGCTGCAGCGCACCCGCCGAACCGCTATTGGTGCCGCCGAGCGTGATACTGGCCAGTACCACGCAATCTTCCGAATCGGCGTCGCAAGCATCCGCGTCATAAACGTCGACCCGGACCTGATCGTCTTCGCTAGCGCCCACCATAAACAGCGTCCGGGCGAGCGTCGAGTTGGGCGGAACCGTCAGCTCCTCATCGATGTCCGGCAGGATGAAACCCTCTTCATCCGAAGCCACGAAGAGGGGGCCGTTTGGCTTCTGGCGCCAGGATGCACGACAGATCGTCTCATCGTCACAGGGTTGGTTGGCAATGATCAAATAGTACCTGCGCTCCGTCGTATTGCGATTCGCCAGGCCAACCGGGAATGTGCGTTGCAGGCCGCTCAGGGGCTTCGTCGGTGTCGGCGCATAAAATCGCAACCGATCGCGGATCAAAGAGCCATAGATATTTGCATCGCGAGCCCGGTCCTGCGCAGGATTGATTTGACCGGGTACACAGGTGCCCGCGAAGTCCTCGGTGCCTACGATACCTTCGGCAGTTTTGCTCGTGTCTCGCGGCGGGTCGACCGGGCTACCGAACGCGACGAGACTCTCCTGAACTGTTCCCAGGTCTCCGTCGTCTGCGGTGTCGTTCAGGCGCCCGCTGGTAGCGGCACCGCCGGGCGTTTCGAACGGCGTATTTTGATCCAGGATTTCGGGAAGGATATCTCCGCGCATATCGCGCTGATCGGTCCAGGCGACGAAAAAGTCGACATCATTGGGCGCATCCAGCAGCGCCGAAGCATTACTTTCCCACTTGCCGGTCCATGTCCCGTCGGCAGCAAAGACCTTGCGGAATTCGGGTGCCGCCATCGCGATGTAATCGCCAACAAATGACTTCGAACCCGAGTCATATGCCTTGATATTGCCGAAAAATGCCTCGCCCTCGATCGCGGGTACGCTGATCTCCCCGGTTTCCGATTCGGCCGCAAGGCGATATTGCGAAACCCGTTCGGCGTCCGAGACGGCAGGTGCCCCTGTATGGTCGTCCCACACAACGCGTGCGGTATAAACATCGAGTTTCCTGTTTACGACGGCGCGCCCGCTGATGAATTCGGGATAGTCCGCAACAAACTGGTCGCGATAGACAGCATTTGGGTCGCTCGACCCAGACAGGTCAGGAAGGATCTCGCGTCGTGTGTCGTACCAGGCTACCTGCACCTTGCCGCGAGCACCGAAAGCCGTGGGCATGAACTGCAATCCCTGCGCTGCCTCCGGGCCGTTGTCGAGCTCCGTGGCAGTGGTATTCCACTCTACATT
>Ga0255052_10003508_pt1 | contig 10879 bp, 6 predicted proteins | sample JV7_2_21_MG_FD_188632 | JGI IMG/M metagenome (GOLD analysis project Ga0255052, IMG submission 188632) | Seawater microbial communities from Jervis Inlet, British Columbia, Canada - JV7_2_21 | ecosystem: Environmental > Aquatic > Marine > Inlet | place: Canada: British Columbia | collected...
TGGGAAAAAAGTTGCTAAAGGTTTAACTAATTATTCCTCCGGCGATATCAACAAGATAAAAGGTAAACGGACTAAAGAGATCGAAAAAATATTAGGATACAAATATTCTGATGAAGTAATTCACCGTGACAATCTTGTAATTATCTAAAATCATTCGCGTGTTTTATCGTTTTTCATCTGCTTAAAGGTATTAATGAGCCCATTGGTGGATGAATCATGAGACCCCACCGTATCATTATTTAATAATTCCGGGAGTATTTTTTTTGCGAGTTGTTTGCCCAGCTCTACGCCCCACTGATCAAAACTGAATATGTTCCAGATAACTCCCTGAACGAAAATCTTGTGCTCATACATTGCGACGAGGGCTCCGAGCGTTCTTGGAGTTATCTGCTTTACAAGTATGGAATTGGTAGGCTTGTTGCCTTTGAACACTTTAAATGGTGTGAGCTTTTTGATTTCTTCCTCGTTCATGCCTGCTGCCTCCAGCTCGTTAATCACTTCACTTTCTGATTTACCGTTCATCAATGCCTCTGTCTGAGCGAAAAAGTTTGAGAGAAGGATGTTGTGATGATCCCCAATGGTATTGTGGCTTATGGAGGGAGCTATAAAATCGCACGGAATAAGTTTTGTCCCCTGATGAATCAGTTGATAAAAAGAATGCTGTCCATTGGTTCCGGGCTCGCCCCATACAATCTGTGATGTATGGTAAGCGACTTCCTTGCCGTTTCTGTCGATATGTTTGCCGTTACTTTCCATATATGCCTGCTGAAAATACGCAGGGAACCTGTGCATATACTGATCATAGGGCAGAATTGCTTCTGTCTCAGCACCCCAAAAATTATTGTACCAGGTCCCTATCAAAGCCAGGATAACAGGTATATTGTTTTCAAACGAGGTCTCTCTGAAATGCCTGTCCATGGCGTTTGCACCTTCAAGGAGCTTTATGAAATTATCAAATCCAATGTAGCAGGCAATAGGCAGTCCGATTGCTGACCACAATGAGTATCTTCCCCCGACCCAGTCCCAGAATATAAACATGTTTGCAGGGTCTATCCCGAACTTGATTACTTCCTCACTGTTTGTAGACAATGCGACAAAATGTTTTTTAATTTGAGTTTCATCTTTGGCTGAAGCAAGGAACCACTTTCTTGCTGTATGTGCATTTGTCATCGTCTCCTGCGTTGTGAAAGTTTTCGAGGCGATCATGAACAATGTTGTTTCCGGATTTATTTTTTTAAGCGTCTCCGAAATATGAGTCCCATCTATATTTGAGACAAAATGTATGTCTAAGTTTGATTGTGCGTATGGTGTTAACGCCTCAGTAACCATGACCGGCCCTAAGTCGGATCCGCCTATACCGATGTTGACGATATCTGATATCGGCTTTCCGGAGTATCCTTTCCATTGATTTGTCGAAAGCTGATTCGAAAATTTTTTCATATGAGTTAATTCTGCATTTATTTCTGGAATTACATCTTTTCCGTCTATGACGACCGAGGCATTTGAACGATTTCTTAGTGCGGTATGAAGCACTGCACGGTTTTCGGTTTCATTTATCTTGTCACCGGAAAACATACTCTCAATAGCGTTGCCTAACTTTACTTCTTTTGCTAATTGCGTAAGCAGGTTCATAGTTTCATTATTGAGAAGGTTTTTTGAATAATCGATAAGTATATCTTCAAATTTCAGGCTGAATCTGGAGAATCTCTCAGAGTCTTCTTTAAACATGTCTCTCATATGCATAGTTTTCACTGCATCAAAATGGTTAAGCAGCTTTTGCCATGCTGAAGTCTCTGACGGATTTATTTTGTCAAGCACAGTGTCCTCCGTTGAAGCATAGTCTGGTTACGGATATCTAAAGTTATGGTCGAAAAAATAATGTTGTCAATTATTGAACAAACACAATTCATTGTCAAGGCATCCTCTCTTGTGGTAGTCGATGATACATTTACGGGCCAGGGTATTCATTTGTAGTCTCTACTTTAATTTTTTCCAGTAATGTGTCAATCTCTCTGTTTATTTTTCTGATCTTGGAGAGAGTTTCCTGAAAATACCGGTATCTTTTCGCTTCTTTCATTACGGGGTAGGTATCAGCGTTTCTAATTATTGCTATCCTTTGTTTGCCATTTTTGTTTATTGACAAAGCGGCATAAGGGCCATGACGATTGCCTTTTGCGCATTTGCAGTTTTTCTTTCCACACTTTCGATAAATAAGATGAGGCAGACCATGAATCATGGGTTTCCCGTTAAGCAGGCTAAATATATATTTAGTCCTCATCTGATTGAGCTCCGAAAGAGTTTTCCCAATAATTTTGACATTGATATTATCTGAGCCCATGTCTTTATATAATATAATAAAATATATACAAGAAATGCAAGCAGTCCATGAAAAACCCATGAAATCAATTGGTTTACTTCAGGTTTAGCATCGAATGCAGCAGAACTGTTCCACGTGGAACAGTTAATTATGGGTGGGGATGATATCGATATGAATGAATTCTATTTTTTAGGATACCTGCTTCGCTGGGTGAATAATTTGCTATATATCAACATTTGTTGATAATCTCTTGATAATATCCTTTTTATAGCCTAATAATCATTCTATTTAGGCCATGTTATTATAATGTTGTCTGAAGTGTTGTCATTGGCAAAGACGAACTGTATTGGTGCTGTGTATGAACAATAAATCGATATGGCACAGGGTAGATGCAATTTGATTGAAATAGCCTGGATTTTTAAAGATGACAGAAAAGAAAGCCAAGAAAACATATTAAGTGGTTCCTTAAGGGCAACGCCATGAGACTATACAGGATAGACAGCTCACTGGAGGCGGGAATATTTATATTATAAAGGTGATCACATTAAGATGCGTTCATGACATCTCCGTATTTTCTGACGCTAGTCATGAATTACACAGAATAGCCGGAAGATATCCACAGTTCTGACTGTTCCACGTGGAACCACATTCTCCTATATTCCATTAATTGACTATTTATGGGAAGTTATGATACATTTCCCTTGACTATGAATAGAAGAAAGTTGTTGAGAAAATGTTAGTTCTGGGAATCGATACATCATGTGACGATACAGCTGCGGCTGTGGTCGAAAATGGTCACAGGATAATTTCTAATATAGTATCTAATCAGGATAAGATCCATACAAAATATGGGGGCATAGTTCCTGAGCTTGCATCGCGGAGACATATTGAAATGATATGGCCTGTTGTTGATGAGGCGATGAAACAGGCAAAGTTGGATTTTAACGACTTATCTGCTATTGCGGTAACGCATGGACCAGGACTGATAGGGTCTCTGTTAGTTGGGGGTTGCTTCGCAAAGTCGCTGGCGTATGTTAATAATTTACCTATGGTGGCGGTCAATCACCTGGAGGGACATATATTCTCAACATTTCTGGAATTCGAACCTGAATTGCCGTTTCTTGCACTGGTTGTGTCCGGTGGACATACAAGCATTTATTTAGTAAAAAAGATTGGTGAATATGTTGAAATGGGTAGAACCAGAGACGATGCAGCTGGCGAGGCATATGACAAGGTCGCAAAACTCCTTGGATATGGATATCCGGGAGGGCCTGTTATTGATGAACTGGCCTCCAGAGGGAATCCCGAGGCCATAGATTTTCCAAGAGCCAATTTAAAGGATAGTTTTGATTTCAGTTTTAGCGGCTTAAAAACAGCGGTGCTATGCCATGTCAAAAAAAAACCGGAAGAATCAAAAGAGGATATTGCAGCCAGTTTTCAATCGGCAGTTACCGACGTCTTGGTCAGCAGAATGCTTGAGATTGCAGAGAAAAAAGATATCAAACATGTCGCTCTATCCGGAGGGGTGTCTGCGAATCAGCACCTAAGAAGAATGATAAAAGAAAAGGCATCTGAAAAAAAATTAGAGATTTATTTACCATCCAGGGATCTCTGTACTGATAATGCAGCGATGATAGCCTCTGCAGGATATTATCGTTTCAAACATGGGGAAAGAGCGAATTTCGCTTTAAATCCAAAGGCTTACCTTCCTATTTCAAACATGATGTAGTATTTACGCCTAGCCCATACCAGCTTTGCTTCAAGATATTAATGAGTGAGGAGTTGAGCAAATAAAGTTAGCCGCCGGCTAACAAAATAACTATCAGGTGCAGTGGTCTTTTATATGTTTTCCAAGTTCCTTGAGACCATAGAACACTTCCTTGCAGATAGGGCATGCTAATGGGCCTTTTCGCAATCTCTTAGTCTGCGTGGAAATGAAACCTCTGATCCCAAGTCCGCCCTGCGAACTTTTTGATTTGGAGTTTATGGTGCAGGCTTCTTTCATAATGATGCATCCTTAATTAGTTATTAAATTCAGTAAATGAAGTCTTAATCCTTAAGTTCCTTTAGAATGCCGTCCGGCTTTGAGACTGGCAATCAGAAAAAGAATTATACCTACAGTCAGGGCAGAGTCTGCCACATTAAAAGCAGGCCAATGCCAATTACCAACATAAACATCAACAAAATCAATGACTTTGCCAATTCTGATCCTGTCGATTAGATTTCCTATGGCACCGCCCAGGATCAGTGAAAGTGAATATAGTTCCAATCCAATTGGAAGTCTTATTAGATAGGCAACAATACAAATTATAGCACAGACGGATATTAATATGAAGATGTTATTTCCAAATTGAGTAAAGAGGCCAAAGGCTGCTCCTTTATTTTCCACATGAACTATTCTCAAAAATGGCAGCAGATCAATATAGTCATGCAGAAGGACTTTTTCGACGATTATCCTCTTGGTAATATAATCAAACAGTATTATAACCGAGGATATGACAGACACTAATATGCCTTTTCTCAAGCGATCAGAACCTCGTGGCATTTCTTGCATAAGTCCGAAAAATTATCATATTTCCCTACAGTTATATCCCAGTTCCAGCACCTCTGACACTTATCTCCTTCTGCTTTTTCGACAAGAATCGAAAGACCATCTATCTCAGAACTTTTTAGAGCGGATCCTGGAGGCGTTGTGTCATTAATGACTTCAACAGAAGAAACGATAAAAATGGTCGGAAGGAGATCCTGGTAGTTACTAAGAAAATCAAGAGATTCTTTATCTACAAAAAGTTTCACTTTGGCTTCAAGGGCGTTGCCTATGAACTTTTCCTGACGTTTTAGTTCTAAGGCCTTGTTAACTTCGTCACGAAATTTAATAAGATGTTCCCACTTTGACTCCAGTTCTGCATCTTCATATTCAGGATTAAACTCAGGGAAATCAGATAAAAATACACTTTCCTCTTTTTCCCCAGGGACATGTTTCCAGAGTTCCTCTGCAGTAAAAGAAAGGATCGGCGCAATTAATTTAGTTAGTGAAATCAATATGTTATATAGAACGATCTGAGCAGACTTCCTTTCCGGGGAATCAGATTTAAATGTGTATAGCCGATCTTTTAGAATATCCAGATAAAAGGAACTCATGTCAGTAACACAAAATTTATAAATTGCATGATACACTTCGTAGAATGAAAAAGTGTCATATGCATTTGAAACTTTCCTGATTACATTCTGGAGCATGCTGAGGGCAAGCCTGTCGATTTCAGAAAAATCTTCCTTCTTCATAGAATGCAGGTTAGCGGTTGATGGATCCAGGTTATTAATATTCCCTAATAAAAATCTGCAGGTGTTTCTAATTTTCCTGTATGCCTCAACAAGTCGTGCGAGAATTTCGCCAGAGATTCTCATATCTTCCCTGTAATCAGCGGATGAACTCCACAACCTTAATATTTCAGCACCGTATTTATTTGTAATATCTTGAGGAGCGATTACATTTCCGAGTGACTTCGACATTTTTTTGCCTTTACCATCAACAACAAAACCATGAGTCAGAACCGCTCTGTAAGGAGCCCTGTTCCTAGTGCCAACTGAGGTAAGTAGAGAGCTCTGAAACCATCCTCTATGCTGGTCGCTCCCCTCGAGATAAAGATCAGCAGGGCTGCTGAGCCGATCGTCAGCTTCAGTAACAGCAGCATGACTGACTCCTGAATCAAACCAGACATCAAGAATATCAGTTTCCTTTGTAAATTCATCAGCCCCACAGCCGGAGCATTTGTACCCGTCAGGAACAAAGTCGTTTGCGGCCTTTTCAAACCAGACATCAGCTCCATTTCTGGCAACATCTTTTTCGATTAATTCCATAACTTCCCTGTCATGAATGTACTCATTACATTTATCACATCTCAGTAATGTTATGGGCACGCCCCATGAGCGCTGTCTTGATATACACCAGTCGGGCCTGTTTGTAACCATTCCGATTATGCGGTCCATGCCCCATGCCGGGATCCATTGAGTCTTCTTGATCTCATCAAGCGCATGAGTTCTCAAATTGTTCTTATCCATTGATATGAACCACTGTTCTGTGGCCCTGAATATGACTGGCCTTTTGCATCTCCAGCAGTGCGGATATGAGTGGGCTATAATTTCTGCATCCCCGATAAGAGCGCCTAACCCTTTGATTTTATTAATAATATCGTCATTGGCCTTAAACACATATTGACCTGCAAACTCGTCAACATCATCTGTAAAACGTCCTCTGTCATCAACAGGAGCATATGCATCCAGCCCGTACTTGAGCCCGATTTCAAAGTCTTCTTCACCGTGACCTGGAGCAGTGTGTACTACTCCGGTTCCCTGCTCCAGAGTGACATGCTCGCCAAGGATAGTTTTTACTTCCCGATCGATCCAGGGATGGCTGCAGACTATGCCGTCAAGTTCGGTTCCTGTCCACGAACCATCAGTCACAGTGTATTCACCCTCTTCATACCCTATTTTATTCATACAGTCTTCGATCAGATCTTGCGCAATTATAAGTTCACCATCTTGGGTCTTGACAAGACGATACAAAAATTCCGGATGCAAAGACAAAGCCATGTTAGCCGGTAAAGTCCAGGGGGTTGTTGTCCAGATTACAAAGTATGTATCCTTATCAAGAGAAAATTTGCCTTGCGGGTTTACTACCTTGAATTTTACATAAATGGACGGAGACTCCTTGTCCGCATATTCGACTTCAGCTTCAGCAAGCGCTGTAACACAGGTTGAACACCAGTGAACAGGTTTTTTCCCTTTATAAATCAATCCTTTTTCGAAAAACTTATTAAACTCTTTCACAATGGATGATTCATAAGCATAATCCATAGTAATATACGGGCTATCCCAATCCCCAAAGACGCCGAGACGTTTGAATTCTTCGCGCTGAATATCAACAAACTTCTCCGCATATTGCCTGCAGAGTTTCCTCTTTTCAAGTATTGAGGTGCTCGCTTTTTTAGATCCAAGCTTTTTGTCTACCTGATGTTCTATAGGCAGCCCATGACAATCCCAGCCCGGGACATAAGGTGCATAGTAGCCTTGCATTGTCTTGAATTTAACAATTATATCTTTCAGAACCTTATTCAGAGTGTGTCCAAGGTGAATATGTCCGTTTGCGTATGGTGGACCATCATGAAGTATATAGCTTTTTTTCTTACCCCTCTTCTGGATTTTATGATAGAGTCCGTTTTTTTTCCAGAGATCGAGCTGCTCTGTTTCTTTCCGGGCAAGGTTGGCCTTCATCGGGAAACCGGTTTGGGGAAGGTTTAACGTATCTTTATAATTATTCGCCATTATTAATATGAGGATGAAATCAATATAGATTTTACAAAGCGTGTTAATGTGCACATATTACGTATACGTCAATTAAACAAAAACTGTAACATCAACGAGAAGCTTGTGTCAAGAAATCAGGTTGCGTTAAGAAATATCTTGTATCAAGAATCAACTATCCTGTATCATATAACGCAAATGGCCTACAAAGATCTAAGAGATTTTATAAATCTACTCGAAAAAAAAGACCTTTTAAAGAGAATTTCTGCTGAGACTGACCCTGTTCTCGAGATTGCGGAGATTAATGACAGGATCGTGAAAGATGATGGGCCGGCACTTTTATTTGAACGTCCAGCTAACTCTAACTTTCCTGTTCTTGTAAATGCTTTTGGTTCTTTTGAAAGAATGCGACTGGCGCTTGAAGTGGATAATCTTGATGACATCGGGAGTCGTATACTCGAGTTTCTTGAGCCTGAAATTCCAACAAACCTGATCGAAAAACTGAAGGCTCTTCCAAAGCTGAAAAAGCTTTCGGACTTTGTGCCCAAGATAGTAAAGACAGGGCCCTGCAAAGAAGTCATTCACAGGGACAACCCGTCGCTCGACATCTTCCCGATATTAAAAACTTGGCCTGGTGACGGCGGTAAATTTATAACACTACCTATGGTCTTTACAAAAGACCCTGAAACCGGAGTACGAAACTGTGGTATGTATCGTATGCATGTATATGATGCAACCACTACCGGAATGCACTGGCATATGCATAAAGATGGAGCAAGGCATTATCGAAAGGCCGAGCAGAAAGGCAAGAGACTTGAAGTTGCAGTTGCTATCGGCTCTGATCCAGCGGTCATGTACTCATCTACTGCACCGCTGCCCGAAGGCATTGACGAAATGCTGTTCGCAAGTTTTTTAAGAAGTGCATCTGTTGCACTGGTGAAGTGCGAGACTGTGGACCTGGAGGTACCGGCTAATTCAGAGATTGTGCTGGAAGGTTACTGCGAACCAGAAGAACGACGAATTGAAGGACCGTTTGGTGATCATACAGGGTACTATTCTCTTGCGGATGAATACCCGGTCTTTCATATCACCTGCATCACTCACAGAAGAGATGCCATATACCCTGCAACGATAGTGGGCAAGCCCCCGATGGAGGACTGCTTTATCGGGAAGGCGACCGAGAGGATATTCCTCCCGCTTTTAAGAAAACAGTTGCCTGAAATAGTAGACATGAATCTTCCTCTTGAGGGTGTATTTCATAACCTGGCGGTTATTTCGATTGACAAGAGTTATCCTGGGCATGCAAGAAAGGTCATGTATGCTCTCTGGGGGATGGGACAGATGAGCTTTACCAAGGCGATAGTGATTGTAGATAAATGGGTGGATGTTCAGGATCTTAGCGAAGTTGTATGGAGAATTGGCAACAACGTTGATCCGAAAAGAGATACAGTGATAGTTGAAGGCCCCCTGGATGTGCTGGAACATGCATCTGACATTCCGGCTTATGGAGGCAAAATAGGAATTGACGCAACAAAAAAATTACCTTCCGAGGGTTTTACTCGCAAATGGCCAGATGAGATATTCATGTCCGAAGATATTAAACAGCGTGTTACTGACAGGTGGAAAGAGTACGGATTTTAATAAGAATGAGCAAATTAATTGCTGAACACACCAAATAAATTAAACACTTACCTGTAGTTTACCGATAAACAAATATATTACTTTACTCTGACGTCATTTGTGCCGTATATAATCTTATGGTATGTTGATTAGGCACTGACCAGATTTTATGATAATTTTTGAATTGAGCAATATACTAAAATGAAAAATAAAGCATCCATTATTAAAAACGCTCAAAAGTATGCCTCAAAAGGGCAGATTGATAAGGCGATATCTGAATGGGAAAAGCTACTTGCTGAAAGCAAAGATGGCAATATTCATAATACGATAGGCGATTTGTATCTTAAGAAGGATTCAGAAGAAAAGGCCATAGAGTCATTTACAAAAGCTGCCGAAATTTTTAAATCAGAAGGTTTTTTTCCAAAGGCGATGGCTATCTATAAAAAAATTCTCCATATTGTTCCCAATAATGTTAATGCGCTTCTTTCGATAGCCAAGCTTGATACAGACAAAGGCCTGACCGGCAGTGCCATAGAAAATTATTTCAGAGCAGCTGAAATATACAAGAGGGCGGATGAGTTAGAAAACACAATACAGATAGTCGGCAAAATAACTGCGCTTTCTGTGTCTGATATAAGGACGAGAACAAAAATAGCGGACCTGTATATAAGAAGCGGCCTTAAAGGTAAAGCAGCGGATGAATATGTATCGATTGCATCGGAATACCTGGAAAAAGAAGAGCTTGAACATGCGCAGACATTTTATACCAAGGCAACCCAGCTTGAACCTCGCAATGCAGGATCCTGGGTAGGGCTCAGCCTGTTAGCAGAAAAGTCGGATGATATTGACAAGGCATTTGAATATTTACGTACGGCATTATCTCATGAGCCTAAAGATAAAGATGCCCTGTTGGGGTATGCAAGGCTTGCCATTGAGAGCGGCAAGACAGATCAGGCAAAAAAGACTCTTCTCAGAATAAAAGAGACATATCCATTAGAACTGCAGGCCAAGAAATTATTGGGAGAAATCCATTTAAGCGAAGGGTCCTTCGAAGAAGCATGGGAAGAGTTATTGCAACATATAGATGAGCTAATTGAAAAGCAGAGTTGCGATGAAGCTCTTGGCTACCTGAACAGGTTCGCGGAACAGTATCCGATTCCAGTTAATCAGCGTCTTATAAGTGTTTACAGAGACAATGGCGATTCTGAAAACCTGAATCAGGTTAGGAAGAAGTTGGCGGGCCTTTATAAAGATAGTGATTCATTGGATGAAGCACTCCAGCTGTATAGGGATTATCTGGATGCAAATCCCGGTGATCAGGCTATCATTGAGGAAATTCATGCGATAGAGAATGCTATCGGAATCCCTCATTTTTCAGAAGCACCTCTGGGCGAGGAGCCTGAAGCTCCAGAAGGGGACCTCATTACACAGGAAGTGCAACTTTCCGAGATGACACTCTTGCACGATGAACTTGATCTAAGCGGCGGTACAGAAGACGAAGCAGTAGTTGCTCAGCATGCACCGGATATTTCTCCTGAGGAATTCACCGAAAAAAAAGAAGAGGCAGACTTTTATGCCCAACAGGGTATGCATGATGAGGCAATAAAAATTTATGAAATCCTTGTCGCTTCTTTTCCAGGC
>Ga0255052_10003509_pt1 | contig 10879 bp, 7 predicted proteins | sample JV7_2_21_MG_FD_188632 | JGI IMG/M metagenome (GOLD analysis project Ga0255052, IMG submission 188632) | Seawater microbial communities from Jervis Inlet, British Columbia, Canada - JV7_2_21 | ecosystem: Environmental > Aquatic > Marine > Inlet | place: Canada: British Columbia | collected...
ATCGTCTTGATATTACAGGAATGTGGTGGAGCATACAGAAGACCATTGCAGGGCATTATCCCATATTGGCAGGTGCCGCGCACCCAGTGGTTGAGGTTTATCTTGCCTGACTCGAGGTTGATGAACTCAACGCCTGACCGACTGGACAGGATGAAGCGACTCGTCGCCTTTGACCGGTAACAACGAAAATGTGCCAACGTGGCATACGCCCAAGCCTTGTCCGTTGCAATGGTCTTCACTAACTTTCCAGTTCTTGCATCCAGGCCTTCGCCGAAATCCGCACGTCCTCGCTTGGGTGTATACCCACGCCAGAGCAGCCCGTTGATTACAAAGATGTCAGGTGGTGAGCAGAATCCTTGTTGGCTTGAACACTCCCAGAGGGCTTGGCCATCGTCAACTGAAATCGCGGACAGTGACCGGAAGTCAGCGACATACACAATGTCGTTATTAGCTGTCAACGTGGGTGATGCCCACTGCCACATTTTGTTCTTGGGATTAGCAAGATGAACAGGATGAGCGATCCTCCACTTCTCATCGCCTGATGTCAATTTCAAACACACCAGGTGCTTACTTGTCTGATACAGCAGAGCATCGCCTGATACCACCATGGGAAGCAGCGTCTCGTTGCTGATTTCTTTGCGCCAGAGAATACCTCCCGTTTCGACGTCTGCCGCCATGATTGATCTACGAGCAGATTCTTTGCGCTCGGGATTCATGTGAATTATCACCTGGCTGGTGCCAGTCAGCATAATCAGGCGGTTGCCAGTATGAATGATCTGTCGCGTGTGCTCTGATCCCTTGCAGGTCATCATAACCTTCCCGGTCGCTGCTTCCAGCGCCGTCACCGGCTTCTCAGACCCTAGGGGCACGTACACGCGGTCACCGACCGCCACGAGTCTAAAGGGCAAGTCCGGTGGGCCGGAACGAAAACCGTGCAAGTGGTCGGACCATTTATCGATCGTCCGCTTCCACAGGATCACTCCGTTGAAGGCATCCCTGGCTACCAGACGCCATCTTGCCGGCATACGGATGTCAGCAGTCAGGCCCTCATCAACAATGTAGAAGATCCGTCCACCGGCCGAGACCATAGCAGTGACACTTGCCAACTGTTCGTGACTGCGAGCGAACTTTGGATGACCGATCCACTGCACATGCTTCGGCACGCCAACGATATTGTCTTGTGCGACTGCGTTGTTGTCCGGTCCGTGCAGAAAATGAGTCCATTCGTCGATCTCTTCCGGCCATGGTTTGACAGTTTTATCCCAGCCCTTACCAGACTTGATGTATACCACTCCACGCGGCACCAGTACGCGCATCACTTCTTCTGTGGGAATATTAACGAGATTCTCAGCAACAAGGAGATTTACCATATTGTCCGCATAAGGGAGATAGTCTTGGTCCCAATGTTGAACCGATACTTTGCCGTACAGGTTCCTTTGTTTGATATATTCTCGCGCTTCATCGACATCGCCTCTAGTGTCATATAGTCCGTGCACAACATAGCGGTCATTAGCAAAGAAACCAGCGGTAACCGTGCCATCACCATTTCCCACATGCACAACAAGACCGCCCTTGATGCCACTTGCTTTGACCATTTCTTGAGCTGATATTGTCTGTCGATCCATGTCTTGCGTCCGGCTCTGCGTTGCAAGAACAAGGAGGATCACGGCACTCAGTAGTCGCGATGTTTTTTGCATTGTCATTGTCCCCTATTGTTATTGACATAAGTTAGCTGCGCTGTATGCACAAAGATTGCCAACGGCACGCTCATTTCTATCAAATTTAGTGTTACATTTCAAGAAAAACAGACTGCGGATAAGGCGGCAGAAATCAAGAGACCTGGTATAAGGAGATCAACCTTACAGAGGCCTGTACGCTTCCTTTGCTGCAATTTTGCACTCTGATCGGCGGGCGGGATTGGGCGGTTGGGTTTGAGTGATATGCTGGAGCAACTACTACGCTCTCGCCTCGTGATCATTCAGCTTTTGCGTCGCAAAACCAGTTTCCATGGTTGTAGCGGGTCATGAGAAGCCGTATAATTCAAACCAGCATGATTTGTGCTCCTACGCCGCTGCAGCATTTGTCTGTATGCGGCTGAAACGAGAGTTACGCATAATCAAATTCAGCCGACCTCCAAAAACGCCAGCTGATTAGCGGGGTTGGATGCACGGAACGAAGTACAAGAACATATGAAAGAGCTGCGAAATAACACTGGTGGGTCCGGCAATAGTCTTCGCATCTGTTGTATCGTGACCAAGCGTGGCAACAGAGAAGGCGTGCTCCAATGCTGGAACTATGGTTACTGTGTCAGCCGATATTGCTAATTTAGGTGATGAGATGGACTTAAGAAGTAAGGAACTTTACACAGGTCTCGAGCGAGCAGCGCATCGGGCGTTGCTTCATGCGGTCGGATTTGGCAGGGGAGACTTTGGCAAACCTATGGTTGCAGTAGTGAATTCATGGAATGAGATTGTGCCCGGTCACATACACCTTAGGGGATTATCCGAAGCTGTGAAGGCTGGTGTGAGGGAAGCCGGTGGCATGCCGTTAGAATTCAATACGATTGCGATATGTGATGGCCTGTGCCAGGGTCATATTGGCATGCGTTATCCTTTGCCCAGCCGGGAGTTGATAGCAGATTCAGTAGAACTTATGGTGGAGGCTCACCGTTTCGACGCGATGGTCATGATTTGCTCATGCGACAAAATTGTTCCCGCACATCTAATGGCGGCATTGAGGCTGAACATTCCGGCTATAGTGGTTACCGGCGGCCCGATGTATCCGGGTAAATACAGGAAAATGGAAGGAATTACGCTGACAAGCATGCGCGAATTAGTTGGACGAACGAAGCGAGGAGAAATTTCTTCCGAAGAGTTGGCCGAAATTGAGCAGTGCGCACTGCCTGGAGCGGGCAGTTGTGCAATGATGGGAACTGCCAATACCATGTCCTGTATTGCAGAGGCCTTAGGTATGACTCTTCCCGGTTGTGGCACAGCGCATGCAGTTAGCACAAAGAAAACAAGAATCGCTCGTGAATCGGGTCTTAGAATAGTTCCGATGATTAAAGAAGAATTAACTCCCCGGAAAATTGTAACTAAAGAGGCGATTGTCAATGCCACGGCAGTAGGGATGGCAATCGGCGGATCTACGAACATGGCCCTTCATATTCCGGCTATTGCTCAAGAGGCGGATGTAAAGTTCGATTTGGATGATCTTGAACGTATCAGCAGGTCAACCGGCCATATATGTGACATTGTACCTTCCGGGAAATATCCGTTGCTGGCTTTGGAAGACGCCGGGGGGATTCCGGGGGTGATTAAAGAGTTGGCAAGTAAAGTAGATTTGAACGTTCTGACGGTAACCGGCCAGAGTATGAAGGAGATTATTGAAAAAGTTGAGGTTGTCGATCGGAAGGTGATCAGGCCTTTAACGGAGCCGGTTCACAAAGAAGGTAGTCTGGCTGTTTTGCGAGGGAACCTGGCCCCGGATGGAGCGGTAGTCAAACAAACCTCAGTCCATTCCAATATGATGGTTCACAAGGGGCCGGCGCGGACATTTACATCTATGGAAGATGCTATAGAATCGCTTATGAATGATCGGATCAAAGACGGGGATGTTATAGTTATTAGTTACGAAGGGCCCAAGGGTGGTCCCGGCATGAGAGAAATGCACATGGTAACGTCGATATTAATGGGACTTGGGTTTGGTGAGAGCGTAGCACTGGTCACCGACGGGCGTTTTTCAGGTTCAACGAGGGGACCATGTATTGGCCATGTATCACCGGAAGCTGCATCAGGAGGTCCGATTGGCTTAGTGGCCGAAGGAGACATTATCGAAATCGACATACCGGGCAGAAAGCTTCATCTTGAAGTATCTGAACAAGAGTTGGCAAGGCGACGGAAGCACATAAAACCGCTGAAGAAGGAGGCTGGTAAGGCCCTTAGGCGATATTCGCTCTTGGCCACATCGGCAGATAAAGGTGCGGTTTTGGTTGATGATCTGTAGATAACAAAACAATTCGTTTCAGACTATAAGCCCTTAAATGAGGACTCTATGAACCTACCCAGAATGTATCGTGTTCGGCAAGGATTTGATGATAATCGAGTCAACAATATTGCCGAGACGGTTAAATCCGAAATGAACAAATTGTCCTTCCAGACAGTCAAGCCAGCTCAACGGATTGCCATCACAGCGGGCAGTCGCGGCCTCGCCAATATCGCGGAAATTTTGCGAGCGATTGTGGACTTTTGCCAATCTATGGGTGCCGAGCCTTTTATTTTCCCTGCTATGGGCAGTCATGGCGGTGCCACCTCCGAAGGGCAGTTGGCCGTGCTCAGACAACTGGGCGTAACTGAATCCTATGTGAAAGCTCCGGTTCTTTCTTCCATGGAGACCAAAGAGATTGGCAAAACCGAAGATGGTATTCCGGTATTAATCGATAAACACGCATATTCCGCAGATAACATCATTGTGGTTAACCGCATCAAGTCCCATACCAAGTTCAAGGCTCCAATTGAAAGTGGACTGATGAAGATGATGGCTATCGGTATGGGTAAGCATAAAGGAGCGGAGCTTTATCACAGAGCAGCGATTCAATATACCTTCCCCAGGATTATTATCGGTGCCGGCCGAGAAGTCATTACCAGGGCGCCTGTCCTGTGCGGATTAGGGATTGTTGAAAATGGCTCCGGCGAGACGGCAAGAATTGCCGCATTGAAACCCGAAGAGATCGAAAGCAAAGAAAAAGCACTCTTATTACTCGCCAAAGAGAAGATGGCAAGACTTCCATTTGACGAAATAGACCTTCTGATTGTCGATGAAATGGGAAAAGACATAAGCGGCGTGGGCATAGACCCGAACGTAACCGGTAGGAATCGGGACGTCTTAGTTGGTTTTCCTCATCCAACCCACATCAAACGACTGTTTGTGCGGGACCTCACAGAAAAGAGCAAGGGCAATGCTACCGGAATCGGTTTGGCTGATATTACCACTAAAAGACTTGTTGATAAAATCAACCGTTCAGCTACTTATATAAACTGCATCACCGGTATCAGCCTGGAAAAGGCTGCTATTCCCATGTACGTCGAAAACGATCGTGAAGCTATAGAAATCGCTTTAGGATCTATCGGTTTGACGTCGCCGGAAAAAAGCAAAATTATGCGGATTAAGAATACACTTCAATTAGAAATCGTGGAGACCTCCGAAGCCTATGCGGAAGCTTTTAATCAACGAACTGATTTGAAAATACTAGACGGGCCCTGTTCCATGGTATTTGACAGCAATAACAATCTCTTGGCTCTATGTCGATGACATCCTAGTCGAATGATGGCACTGCTTTGTCACAACAACGATCTGGGAGACGGATGGGAACGTGAAGGCGAGAACAAGGAATACTTTCATCAGTTTTCGGAGCGGAAATCGTACCCGATGGGGATCAATGTCGTGATCTATGCCATGTCACATTGAAGACATTCAGAGCAGATTGTCAAGCACAGAAACTACGCATCTTCACCAAGTTTTCCGGACTGTCGTGTCATTTGCAATGGTATAATGGAGCCTCATGGTTTTGCATGAATGCTTATGAATAAACAAGGACGGAATCTTTTGATATGGACAGGTAACTCGATCCGTTTTCTTCTAGGCGGCGCCTCCGTGGTCTGCGTTGCGCTGTTGTTGCGGATTGTGCCTGCCGACGCCGACGATTGGCCCTTCTTTCGCGGGCCTGACTTTAACGGCGTGTCGACGGAATCCGGCTGGCTGACACAGTGGTCGGCTTCCGGACCGAAGATCGCCTGGCGAAAGAACGTGGGCATCGGCGTTTCGAGCTTCGCGGTGGTCGACAATCGGGTTATCACGATGGGCAACCGCAAGGACGCAGACATCGTCTGGTGTTTCGACGCCGGCACCGGCCGAGTTATCTGGCAGTTTACCTATCCCTGCAAGCTCGACCCCCGCCAGTTCGAGGGCGGCCCGGCGTCAACGCCCACGGTTGACGGCTCTTTCGTCTATACGCTAGCCTATGATGGCCAGGCGCACTGCCTGGACATCGAGGACGGACGAGTGGTGTGGCGCAAGCATCTGGTTGACGACTTCGGCGGGCGCTACTCGAGTTGGAAGTATGCCGGCTCGCCGCTTGTGATCGGCAACCTGGTTATCTTAGACACCGGCGCCGACGGCAATTCCACGGTGGCCCTCGACAAGACCTCCGGGCGAAAGGTATGGGGCGTCGACAAGGACCTTGCCGGTTATGCTACGCCTGTCCCCTTCGAACATGCCGGCCGGCGCGGCGTGCTGGTGTTCAAGGCCAGGGCTATGGTCGCCTACGACCTGGCGACCGGCCGCGAGCTGTGGCGCATTATTTGGAAGGTGTACCACGACTGCAATGCCTCGACTCCAACGGTTTACGGCGACAAGCTGTTTATCTCAACGGGCTATGGCGGGCGCAGCGCACGCGGGGCCCTCTTCCAACTCGGGCAAGGCCAGCCTCGCCAAATCTGGCTCAACCAGGACCTGGAAACCAAGATGAACAGTGCCGTGGTGTATGAAGGCCATCTCTATTGTATCAGCGAGAGGTCCGGCGGGCAGTTGATGTGCTTCGACCTGCGGGACGGCGCAGAAGTTTGGGCTGAGCGGACCTTTGCGCCATACGGCACGCTCATGATCGCCGACGGAAAGCTGGTCATCCTCGACGAGAAGGGCGACTTGGTGATCGCCGAGGCGGCGCCGGGCGGATACCGCGAGTTGGCCCGCGCAAAGATCCTTAGCGGTCGGTGCTGGGTCATGCCGGTCCTGGCTAACGGGCGGATCTACGCCAAGACCAACAAGGGGGATATGGTCTGTCTGGATGTTGACGCTGAGCCTTAGTTCAGGACGCGAACTACGCGAAAGCCGAAGTGGAAGTTCCAACTGACGGGCACGGTTTTGCCGCGGTTGGCCGAGCGACAGACGGCGGGAAAGTTGATCCAGCAGCCGCCGCGAACAACGCGGGCTTTCCCATCCGCCGCACCTGTTGGGCCGGATACCTCGGCTCCGGGGTACCCGGCATACCAATCGGCGCACCACTCCCAGACATTCCCGTGCATGTCGTGCAACCCCCATGAGTTAGGCGCGAAGCTGCCGGCCCGGGTCGTTGTCTCGCGAAACACCCCCTTCTTGCCATCCCCGTAGGTGTAGTTGCCGTCGTAGTTCGCCCGATCGGTGCTGATCGTATTGCCCGTGTGAAAAGGAGTCGTCGTCCCCGCTCGGCAGGCGTACTCCCACTCGGCCTCAGTTGGCAGACGGTACAGCGCCCCCTCCTTCTCGCTCAGCTTGCGGCAGAACTCAACCGCTTGCTGCCAGGTGACCGTATCCACCGGCAAGGCGTCGCCGGTGAAGAAGCTGGGATTCTCACCCATCAACGCCTTCCACTGGCCCTGCGTTACCTCGGCCGCTCCCATGTAAAACGCATTGGTGAGCTTCACACTGTGGCGAATCTCATCGTCACGGTGCCATTCCTCCCCGGGCGGGCTTCCCATCACGAACTGTCCGGGAGGGATCAGTGACAGCTTCATCCCCACTGAGTTCGTCACCTGCACCGACAGACCCAGATGTTTGGCCCACGCTCGCTGATGAGCCCTGGCCTCAGCGGGTGAGAACGGCGACACAGCCGGCGCAGGCTCGGCGCCGATTGCGGGATCCACTAACAAAGCCAAGAGCAGCCAGAAAGAGACACATCGCATCGTCAGGCTCCGTATTCCTGTTGCAGGATGTATGAATCGAACCTGGATAGTATCTCGCTTGCGACGGGGGGGCAGCCGGAGACGAATACTCCGCAGTTTCTGTGCTTGGCCGTGCAATTGCCGACGCAGAGGGTGCCTATCGGCAGCTCCTTGTGGCCTTTGCCGATAGCGACGACGATATCCTTTTCGTCCGATACCTGGTCGCGCAACTGTTTTCCGTATCTCCTGAGGAACATCAACAATGTGGATTGGCATGCGCTGCAGGATCGCTCGTCCAGAATTGTGAATCCGGAAAACTCTATCGACAGTTGCTCGGGGGGCAGGGCGAAGGAGTCTTGGATGTCTTTCCAATTCTGGGGAGATACGTCGATCGAGTCGAGGTCGAGTACGCCGTAGCCCCTTTGGGCGCCCAGTCGTAAATGCGGAACGTCGGAGGCCGAAATTCCCATTATGCCGCATGCAATCGCATCCGTCGCATAGGCGTCGACGCCGGCAAGAACCACGCCTAGGCTCTTGGGCTCGCCCGCACTTGGCCCGAGCCCTTCCATGCCGATTGTCCCATCGATGATTGACAGATGCGGGCGCAGAACCGAAGACATATCGGCGATGGCGATATCGAGCGGTTTATCCTCGTATTCGGCAAGTGGCGAGAGCATGTGAAAGTCCACTTTGAACCGGCGCCACAGACAACCCTTCATATTTTTGACCGACAATGTTACGCCCGTATGCATGTGCGTCTTCATCACGGGGATCGAGACAATAATGTCATGTTCGCCAACCTCCCTGCAAACTCTAAGCGATTTGATCGCAGCGCCGTCGGGAATCCGGGAAGTAACAAACGGGCGCACATCCATATCGATCAACGGGCAATCCCGCTCTTGGGCCACGACCGTTATGCCGCTGTTCTCGAAGGCTTCCAACATCGTAACGCCGGCTATCGGACTTTCACCTACGGTCACATCGGCGCTGGCTTCCTTGAACGCGTCAATCGCCGCGGCGACAACCTGCGGATGGGTCGTAATACCCGTCTCAGGTTTTACGTTGCGTCCGACGTTGGGTTTGAGCAGTACGCGTTTGCCTTTCGAAGGCGATAGATCGATATTCGCAAGCGCCTTTCGTGTATTGTCGTACGGATCGTCTCCCGAAGCCCAGAAGACCGACGGGCGAGCCGGATCGAACGCGAAGGGTGTGGGAGGCAGAATCATATCGGTATCTGCGCCGTTCTTGTCAGTGTCAGGTTCTTTCATAGCTTCTTTGTGTTCGGGTTCGGATTAAGGACACATCCAGAAATAACTTCCGCGTTCTCCATCTCATCTTCAGGTCGTCTTTGGCCACTCCTCAATCGCGAGATCCTCAACGTAGGATCACTACGTTTCCGGTTTCGCTCAATCGATCACGACCAAATCCAACCTAAATCTGAGCGGATACCATCGGAACTTACTTCCGGACGAGTCCTAAGACTCTGTTTCGAATCGGTATATCATACCGCCCGGAATGCGATTTGTTCGTGCGCATTATAGACTCATCGGATCGAATTGGCAAGTAAGAAGCAGACGCCGTTGCATTGGGAGAGCAGCCTCCTCTGGCAATGCGGGGCAAAATGCCATACAATCGGACTGTGGAATGGGACATTGAAGTTGGCCATCCCAGAAATGATGTGAGCAGAAGACGGGAGAATAACTATGGAAGCAAGATTCAACACTGTTTTGAGAGCGGCATTGTTGTTGATCGCAGCGAGTTCACTTGCGGCCGGCCGAGACACAGCAAACCGGAAGAAATCCTTCAGAGAGTATGTGGAAGAAACCATACCTGCACGCAAAGAGATAGACGTATTCTTGAACGATCTGTCCTGGGCGAGATTCGACAGCGATGTAGGGTACGTCCTGGGCAATTACATGCCGCGTGACGGCCTGGACGGCAGCTCGACGATCTCCACGATCCGATCCAACGGGGCGCGAACCTCCTTTCTGTACAAGGACAAACCGTGCCGGATCAATACTTACGGCGACAGTTTTACTCAATGCAACCAGGTCAACGACGGCGAGACGTGGCAGGAATATCTGGCGGGCCATCTTGGCGAGCCCGTCAGAAACTTCGGGATGGGTGGTTTCGGTGTCTACCAGGCGTACAGGCGCATGATCAGAGAGGAAAAGACGGAGAATGACGCCGACTATGTCATCCTTTATATATGGGGAGACGACCACATCAGGAGTCTGCTGCGCTGCCGGTATATGCTGACTAAGGGCTGGAACAGAAACACAAACCGCACCGAGGGAATAGGCAAGATGTTCCACGGGAATTTCTGGGCACATGTGGAAATCGATCTCGATACCGGCGAACTCGTGGAAAAAGAGAACGCGCTGCGAACTCGACAATCCCTGTACAAGATGACCGATCCCGGTTGGATGTACGAAGCTCTCAAGGATGACCTGGCGCTGAAGATGTATCTGTACAAGAACAACCAGATTCGCGACATCACTGTTGCGCCGCTCAAGACTTTGAGCAAGCATCTGAAATGCCCGGTGGACCTGGGCAGTGACAAGCTGCGTTCTTCGGTGGCTACGCTGTTGGATAAGTACTCTTTCGCTGCGACAAAGTACATTCTAGACAAAGCGCGAGAATTTACTTCGGTCAACGACAAGAAACTGATGGTCATCATATTCGATCCGTACAGGGTGACAAGGCAGCTCTTGAGCGGAGGTACCCGGTATGACCGGGAAATCGCAGAGTTTCTGGACGAGAACGATTTCAATTACATCGACATGAATCTCGAGCACGTCGAAGATTTCAAGAGCTTCAATCTCAGCGTCAACGATTACTTCAAGCGCTACTTCATCGGCCATTACAGCCCCGCAGGAAATCATTTCTTCGCCTATTCGATCAAGGACAGAATTGTAGATTGGCTCGCCCCCAGGCCGATCACTTATGAAAGCTCCACGCGGAGAATGATGAAGTTCGACGGCTATCTGCAGGATTTTTGAACGAGGTTTGACACTCCCGGTCTATAATGGTGTGCCGGAACAAGGGGGAAATCAGGGGTCAGGCTGATCTTTTTGCACTTTTATCTTGCTATGCGTTTATGCGGTATGTAAACTGTTTCTATGCCTAGAAAACCGCGTATTGAGTACGAAGATGCTATTTACCATATATTGAATCGTGGT
>Ga0255052_10003510_pt1 | contig 10874 bp, 7 predicted proteins | sample JV7_2_21_MG_FD_188632 | JGI IMG/M metagenome (GOLD analysis project Ga0255052, IMG submission 188632) | Seawater microbial communities from Jervis Inlet, British Columbia, Canada - JV7_2_21 | ecosystem: Environmental > Aquatic > Marine > Inlet | place: Canada: British Columbia | collected...
TTGTTTAATCAGATTGAAAACAATTAACTTGCTACCAGACCCTGGCAGACTTAAAGGATAGGGAACCGCATGGGCTATCATTAATATTTTCATGCTAATCTCTCTGTATAATCCATTTATTCATTGCCCTTGAAGTGTCACTTTAATAAAATTGCTCATGATTATCTTTACCTATGCAAATGTTATCTACAAGCATCTGCTGTCACTTCAACTCAAATTGATCGTCTCGTAATTGAATCTAAAAAGTTTTGTAAATCTACAGATATGAATTTGGCATATAACAATAAAAGAAGATGTCACGCTAACTTATTAGGTTTTTGAGTTTAGATTTAATATTAAATGAATCTCTGGCTTGTTTCTTGAATAACGCGCCAGTTAACTCATCCAGATAAACAGGATGTTTATATTCTTCAAAAATGCTCTTGCCATCCATCGAGGATGGTATTGGGATATCAAATATATTTAGCACGGAGGGAGCAATATCAGCTACCGATACTTCATCAAATTCCTTTTCGAAGCCATCATGTTTCAATATAAAAGTGCTGTCAACTTCATGTTCTCCACGCACAATGTGGCGTTGTGGGCCATCTTTAGGTTCTATAAAAATACCCCTGTTATCTAATACTTCATCGAACCTGTAGCCAGCTTCAGCCAATAATACCAAATCCGGCATTTCGTGGAGATATTTGCCTGAATAGATATCTTCTCTTCTATATACATTCCGTATTACTTTTTTTCTATTATCTTCATTATCTGAAAGAGATGAAAAAGTCTGTATTATGCTATCCCTTACAGATTCGAATTCAAATTCTGAAACGATTCCAGAAGGTTCTCTGTTTTTGATATTTAAACATACTCCCCCAAATAAGCCAGAAGAAGCAAATGCCTTTGTATGCGTCCAATCAATTTTAGAAAAATAGAATGTGTCCTCCGCCTTTGTGTGTTCTTGAAATTTATCTATAAATTTTTGAGGGAGAACATTTTTCAAACTATCTTTGATTCCCCAATTTTTCAATAATTTCTTAATTTTTTCATAATTTAAAGGAAGTTCTACTGATTTCTTCATTGAAAGTAACCCCTGTTGTTGCAATACTTTGTTGATATTGACGCCTTTTTGTATTGGACCAAAGCCATGGTCAGAAACAATTAAAAGAAAATCATCTCGTTTCAATGAATTGAGAACATCGCCTAGTGCCTCATCAATGAGTTTATAGCATTGACTTATTTCGGGAGCCCCGTTTATTAGTTCCTCCCAGAAAAAATGCTGCATTCGATCTGTTCCAGTAAAAACAACAAAGAAAAAATCCCAGGTCTTTTCTTTCATTAAATAATTCATTGCTTTAATCCTTGATTTGGTTACTTCTATGTTACTGTTAATATAAGCATCTTCCTGACCTTCTTCTAAGTTATGGCGCCAAAAGGAGTCTATTCTGTAATCAGGTATTTTCTCAAGGAACTCCTGTTTTAAGGAATCAGGATGATAGATATTTAGGGTTTCTACCGCATTAAATCCACTTACGGAATGGCAATTTTTTATCCTTAAAGGCGGATAATACATAGGTAAGTTAAGCAAAACACATTTCTTTCCATAATCTGCCAAATGCTTCCAGACTGGAGGAGCTTCTTGATAATCCCAACAGGTATTAGTTGTAAATGCATAACCTTTTCTTCTTCTAAACTCAAATAATCCATGTTTGCCCGGATTTTTCCCGGTATAAATTGATGCCCAACCCGGCGGTGTCAGAGGGGGTATTGTACTTTTAAGAATTCCTTTGCTGCAGCTCTCATAAATCGATTTAAAGTTTGGAATTAGTCCTTTATCCATTAAAGGTCTCATGATTTTCATAGTCAATCCATCTATGCCAAAGATAAATACGCGCATCTTTTTATCCTTATTTCATAAAAGTTAAGCTGGTATATCTAAATGCAACACGTAATACATCTACCCTCTCAACGCTTTCATTATCTTCTCTCTGCTGATAATACCGAGAATAAATGTGAGAATCCCATAAAAGACTATCCCCAACGTGATGTTAATTACAACGTGAAAATGCAATCTCAAAAGGACAATCCCCACAATGAAGCTTGCAATCAATATTTTTACAGTATAAATATTAATTAGTTTTGCTGTATTCAGTTTTAGGGATGCCATCCATTTCATCAGCAGTAATGTTATAACCTCACCACCTATCAAGGCCCACGCAGCACCCATACCCTCATATCGAGGTATAAGAAATACACATAACACAAAAGTAACAAATGCGCCGCTTCCCAGGGCAATTGTGTTAAACCTGTGAAAATTAGCACTTAATAATGTCCGCCCATAATTCAATCTAAGCAGGGAAAAAGGCACTAACCAGACTAAAATCATCATGATATCCCCGCTCCTCTCATAACTGTGTCCAAAAAGCAGGGAAACAATGTCATTACCTGCGAGCATACCCACTGTAGCCAGGGGGAGACCTACAAATATTACAAGATTTTGATACGTGGTATGAAGACTACGGAATGCCTTAATGTCATTCGAATACAGGTTTGAAAGCATGGGGTATATTCCAAGGGTTACGATATTCCCCATTGCGAATACTATCATTATCAATCTGTGTGAGGCAGAGAATATTCCCAATTGAGCGTTAGAAGAAAAAATACTCAATAAAAATATCGGAATATAATTTCCTAAATTCGTTACGCTACCTCCAAGAAAGAAAAAAAAAGATTCTCTGAAATGGTTCCACCACTGTGTAATCGAAAACGTTGGTGTAAAGCAGATTTTAAATCTCTTGTAAAGAATAGATAATAGTATTATTCCTCCGATGAGGTGGAAAACTGAAAAGAAAAGTATCGCTATATAAACATTTGAGGGGGCTTTGACAAATAAAAATATTGTTACTAAAAACGAAAGGGAGTTCGCCACCTTTCCTACAACAAGATACTGCATCTGTTCCAGCCCCTGAAAGACCCAGTCAGGTGAAATTGAATAAGCAAGTATGTACAGACCTCCAAGCAAAAGAACACTTTTTTTCTCGGGCGGCATGTTTAAAGAAAATAAAGTGATTGAAAGAAACAGGAATGTAAGAATTGCTATAACTATTCTCATCGAATTTAAGGAATTCAAAAGCTCCCCGGCTCTATCCCTGTCTTTTGCTACTTCTCTTAAACCGTATCCTGTTACCCCCGCATCAGCTATACCCCAGAGAATAGCCCCCATGGCTAAACCAAGGGAATATAAACCAAACCCGGATGTGCCCAGTATTCTTGCAAGATACAAGATTGCGATGAAGGCAAATCCCCTTGCGCAAACTTCGCTCATAAAAAGCCAGAAAATGTTTTTGCCTGCTCTTTGCAGAAGATTCATATCAATTATTTACTACAGGTATCCAAGTTCTTTAAGTCTATCTTTAATTAAATCCTCGTCTTGCTCCGATAGAGCAGGAGAATCTTCATCATGCTCATATTTTGGAGAGGCTTCTGACAGGGAGTTCTCAGTAAAAATTTGCTCCTCCACTTTTCCATCCATCCAGGAAGGTATTGGAGACCCCATGCAGTACAGGATCGACGGAACTATTGACGTTATTGCCACATCTTTACCTTCACAGTCCTGCTTAATTTTTTCCCCGGCTATAGCACCTGATCCAACAGTATACGCCTTCGTCTTTCTTTTACATACGGCGGATACATCAAAGCAAGGCTCGTTCTCCGCATGAGAAAAACCATATCCCTGTCTAAGCGAAACTATCAGATCCGGCATTTGAGAGATAAACGTTCCCTCAAATAGCTCTTCCTTCTTGTATACCCTTTCAATTACAGCCTCTCCATTTTGATCATCTGTTAATTTATTCGTTATCCCTTTAATAAGGGCATCTCTTACCTCGTTATACTCTTCCCCCGGTGACACTGCCCCCTGTGGTTCCCTGCCAATGAGGTTAATCCAGATTTGACCATACTCCTTTTGATATGCTAAAGAATTCTCCCAGACAATTTGTCCCTCAGAATTTATTTCAATAATCTCTTTTTCCCTAAGAAAATTGTTAATATTTACAGCTTTTTCCACGTACTCCTCAAAGACAGGGGGAATAAGAAAGATATAACATTCATCTTTCATTGCTCTATTAAGTATTTCATCAATCAACTGCAAGTCACTCAGATAAATAAATGAGAAATCAGCATGTCCCTCAGGAATTTTATTTATCGAAACTTCAACAGAGAAACCTCTTTCTGTTAATAGAGATAATACAGTTTTATTAAAACCCTCACTTTTTTTGAATTTTAAACAGTCAGAAGCTATATCCAGAAAACCGACACTTCCGGGATTGCATCCAGTTAACACCTGAGTAATTGCATTGCCAGGTTCCATAAAAATAAAATTTCTGAGGTCTATGGTTGTCCCATTTTTTTTCAATATATCAATATTTTTGATCTTTAGAAAATCTTCAGCGCTAATAGGAGATAATAAAAATAAATATACTTTCCCTCTGGCTCTATTAATATAATCGACTGCTATCATTTATTTTATTTCCTCATAAAGAAAAAGGTAAGCATAGAATGGAATAGGGGATTAAAAATACTATCATGCGCTAAAATAACCACATTGGTTTTGCAATAGTTTCACCAGATATCTCTCCTCATCAATATAGTTAACTTGGTTTTTAACATCTTGTGTTAAAAAAGATACGTGTTTAATTGCAAATAAAATGTATTTGTAAGTTTTATAAGTACAACCACTTGATTTAATCCTTATACCGATTGACATGACCCATTAACATCTATTATCTTAACTCTTGTTCCATACCGAGCAATATCAGTTTTGAAGTTAAGTGAAAACAACGACACTTGCACATCTTCTTTTATTATCTTAAAGGTTTCCAGCATACCAAACAAAATCGCGGCTGCATCTTTATTGCCGCTTGGGATATTTTCAGGAAACAGTATATGATTCATAAGGTATCCCCTTGAATTAGAAGAATAAATTTTTTATCAATTGGAATGAAATATTATAGCAAAAGTGGAATTTATTATGAGCCTGCGAATTGCCTTATTAAAAATCCATCTGGAAGGAATAACGTTGCCTCATTTTTAGTTATTCGTCTTGAGAACTACGTCATCTATAAGTCCGCAACTTGGGATAAAAAAACTATTCACCTCTAAAATTGTCTCTCCGGGCTGTGCTTCCTGAAAGTCAGCCTCAAGAGCACGCTCAAAGGTATACCACTGTCCATCAATTACTCCAAAACCCAGTCTATTATATACATATTCACCTGAACCGAGATTATCAGAATCAACAGGTTAATACTGTTAAAAACCTGTGCCCGGCTGTTGTCTCCACATCAATATAAACAGTAAAAGACTCGGAATATTTCAGACTCCATTCAATCACAAATTCACTTGTGTTATGCCATTTGCTTAAATCCTCGCTTCTTAAACGATAGCCATTTTCATGCCCGGAGCCTAACAACTAATAACCCGACTCCCCGGCTGGTCAATATCATAAACATTGCTTATCTGTGCGCCAGCAGGGTCATTATCATATACCTCCCATCCGCTGCATAGGGATTAAACCCTATGAGTAAAAGCCCTATCATTAAAAACATTATTTTTTTCTTCATTTTCTCTTACCCATTGTTTATGTTTTCTTTAATTTAGCTTTATCGTCTCATCTACTGTACTTCCAGTGTACCGTACTGGATTGTCACCGATCCGTCATTGAATGTTATATTTCCATTAATAGTCGTTACTCCTGTATTTGCTGTATAATCGCAGTCATATCCGCCCTCCAGGATAACTGATTTGTCCTGATTAATGTTCAGGTTTTCAGTCAAAATTAAAGCTTGACTCTGTATCGTGTCCAAATGCAATACAGCATCATAAGCAGACTGCAAGGTGGGATAATACTGAGATGTGCCAGCTATCTTTACAGGGGGAACAACCGGGCAATTATCAGATCCATCTGGCATACCGTCATTATCTGTATCAGAATCTGTGGGGTCAGTTCCAGATTGATACTCCTGAAGGTTGATCAACCCATCACTATCATTGTCATATCCTGCATCTGCAGGATCATTGAGATTTAAGCCGTATCGGATTTCAAAAAAGTCAGGCATCCCATCATTATCACTATCAGTATTGCCAGGCAAACTGTCACGCAGTTTGATATCATCAACCCTGCCGCTGCCTCTGATATAAAAGCCGTTTACTTCAAGTATTGTCTCTCCAGGCTGTGCTTCCTGAAGGTCGGCCTCAAGATCACGCTCAAAGGTATACCACTGTCCGTCAATTACTCCGGAACCCAGTCCGTGATATACATATTCACCTGAACCGAGAGTATCAGAATCAACAGGTTCATACGTTAAAAACCTGTGCCCGGCTGTTGTCTCCACATCAATATAAACCGTAAAAAACTCGGAATATTTCAGACTCCATTCAATCACAAATTCACTTGTGTTATGCCATTTGCTTAAATCCTCGCTTCTTAAACGATAGCCATTTTCATGCCCGGAGCCTAACAACTCAATAACCCGACTCCCGCGGTCAATATCATAAACATTGCTTATCAGTGCGCCAGCAGGGACATTATCATATGCCTCCCATCCGTCAATGCTTCCATCTTCTGCATTTTCATAAGTCGTTGATTTGTAATCACTAATTCCTATTATCTGAAGACCTGACAGTCCATCAGCAACAAACAAATAATCTCCCCAGGAATCAAATCCCCAAGAAAAGCCTGAAGTATCAATTCGTTCTGCTATCACCGGTGCAGTCGGATCTGATATATCGACAACCATGATGCCCTCTGTTCCATTTGTAATGAAAGCGAAATCACGAACAAAGGAGATATCCAGAGGTGGTGTGAAATAACCAGTTTCGCTCCCATTAGGAAGTAAAAGTTCCCCACCAAGTGCCGGCTGGTATGGATCACTAATATCCACAACACGAATTCCTTCTCCTTCAATAAGCAGATAAGCATTGGAGCCTTTAATACCTATATCCCATACACCTGCCCCAGATGTGTCATAAGTAGAAACAGGGGTTGGATTAGCCGGATTAGATATGTCGATGACCTGCATTCCATGATCGTAATTTGCAACATATGCGTAAATCCCGCCTATAGCAATTCCATACGTGCTGCCGTTTAAGGCAAGACTGCCAATTTCGAATGATGCGGAAGGACTGGAAACATCAATAATATGCAGTCCTCCTAATCTGTCTCCCACATAAAGATAGTTTCCATGGAGTGTAAGGCTTATAGCATGGTCAATGGTTCCTAATGTTTGTACTACTATTGGATTGTTACTATCACTAACATCAACAACTTTCACTCCCGCCCCTTGATTTGCCATAAATATGTAGTTATCTCTCTTTTCTAATGCAAACGACTCCCAGCCATCATCAATAAATAGTTGCCCAATTTCTGATGGATTCGAAAGATCCGAAGTATCAATAATCTTCAAGTCTCCATATCCATTAGCAATATATGCTGTATTATTGCTTACCAAAACATCACGTGTTATCCCATTATTAGTTACGGGAACATATGTTCCCGTAATATAGGTCGCATAAAATATTTCCAGATCATTACCATCTGAAGCAGGAAAAATGAATTCGCTTCCATCTACTGCACCACCCCACACATCAAAAGGAGATTCCATAAGATTAAAGTATTTATATCCATCCCAAACACTGAATATTGGTTTACTTGGGGGTGGACCATTAGGCCAACTTGTCCATATAATAAATGATCCATGTGTTTCCGGCTCAAAATCATTTCCAGGACTATAATATACTTGGCTTGTACTTACACCATCCCAAAGAAATATGTCAAAATACAGGTCATTTGCATAATCAATGCCACAATATACAATCTTTCCATCCTTGTAATGTGAGTCTTCATCTTTTCCTGGTCTGTTTGAGATATTATAAATAGTATTTCCATCCCAATAAAAAACATCTATTGAGTTCGTCACTGCACTCCATCCTGTCCAGGAGATCTTGCCATCATGAATTTGAGGTTCATAATCATCTGTTAAATTATCAGTAATTTGTTGATGTGCACTGCCATCCCATAAGAATATTTCATAGTCATTCCCATCCCAACATGGATAAGCTATCTGGCCATTATGAAGGGTGGGGTCAAAACTATTATATGAAGGAGGATAACCCCAGTAGGGAGGGAAACTTCCCGTTGGGCACTCAGCAATGAGAAAAATATCATTTCCGTCCCATAAATAATATCTTTGTGTAACATCCCAATCATAAATTCGCCATGCAATTTGCCCATTACTTAATGATGGAGGCCCAGAATGTCCAAATACTTTGTTTTTAGTTATATTTTTTATTATACCGTCAACCGAATCAAGAAAAAAAATAGCTAATTTTCCATCATCACCCCAACCCCACCAGGCCATTTGACCATTTTCAATTTCAACGTATCTATCGTCTGTTCCATTAAAAGTGATTTGTTGATACGTCCATACTTTTGCATATGATTGGACAGGCATTAAGAAATTAAAAATAATTACAAACATGGTTATAAATAATTTCAAATGCTTAAAAATCATAGCGTCCCTCTAATTTTTTACATCTGGTGACACATATATTTATGTAAAAAAGGAAATTACTTTCTTTTTTATGATTCCAAATAAATAAACTTGTTCCTCATCTAATTTCAGAAAATAGATTAGAATAAAATATGAAATGAATAATAATAATAACAAGAAGAATATATGTGTATTACTCTGATAAGCGGTAATCCTATGGAAAAAGACTAATAAAAATATTGTACCAGCAAACAGCGGCTTCCACATTTGCAACCTAAACGGGTGAATCTTCATGATAAAGTAAACCTCTAATATTCTGACAAAAGTCAAGAAAGTCAAAGAAATACCCGTTGCATAAGCTGCTCCTATTATGCCATATTCAGGTATTAAAAGCAAGTTCAGTATAACGCTGATTATAAGAACAGCAAGATTATTTTTAAGAGATAAATCTGACCTGCCTGTCATGAAAATCATAGAAGCCGGAAGGTAGGAAATTGAACTTACAGCAAATGCAACAACTAAAATTGAAAGACAACCTGCACCATCCACAAATTCTTTGCCAAAAATCTGAAGAAAAAATTCAGGATAAAAAACAAGTGATATAAAAACAGGAAAATTTATAGTAATAACCCACTGGGTTAACGATTTAAGAATATTGGTAAGCCTTTCAATCTCTTTTCTATTATAGAGATCTGCCACAAAAGGTTGAAATATTGGCTGAAATGCCATACAAAAGACCTGAGCCATAGTAACGATCCTAGCCACGATACTATAAATACCGACATTTGAAGCAGATACAAAAAATCCCAGCATTAAAATATCAGTATAGATCATTAAATCATGAAGGAGCACGGTAAAAGCCATCGGAATCGAAAATTTCAATAATGTTTTGATCGTCAACAACGGTCTCATCTTTTGAGCAAATAGTGGAATGAGTTTATTTGCATAATAAAAAGACATAATTGATGCAATTATTGATGACACCACATAAGCCAAAACTGCCCCCTTTAGTCCCATATCCATCCAAAATATAAAAACAAATGCAAATAGAAATCTTGATGCTATCCAAAATATATTTTCTGTTATAGATACATACTGCATATGCTTTAATCCACGTGTTGAGGCAAGGAAAATTTTCATTAGAGCCTCAAAAGGAATGCCGATTGCAAACAATTTTATAACATTCCCAAGAACCGGCTTATGAAATATGGAAGTTGCAATAAAATCTCCCAGATAAAATGTCAAAATCACCACTATAAGGCTAGGTATCATAGCAATTCCGGCAGAAACCAGAACTGTGTCTTTCATCCGCTGTATGTCATCCGTCCCCTTATAAATTGCCACATATCTTACAACTCCTGTGTCAAGACCGAGGGTTGATACAATAGTCAAGAGTCTTGTAACAGTAATTCCCAGGAAATAGTAACCCAGACTTTCCACCCCTAAAACTTTGGCAAGGAACAATGTGTAAAAGAAAAGCAGGGTTTTGCCTGCTATATTCCCGCCAAGAGTTATTCCTGCCCCTTTAGTGATTTTGGAAAAATCGGAATGGTGTTCACTTTCGATTCTATTTTTTAAGTTCATAGTTTGAAGTTTTTAAAAATATCCAAGAGAATGATGTCTGATAAAAATTCTAATTTACCGATTAGATCACAGTTAAAAAGGCGATAGGGGGTTAAACCTTTCCAGTCTGTTGCTCAAATAAATTTTCGAATAAAAATGTCAAATCATTCTAAGAACTCAACTTGTAAGTACGCTATTTTCTACATTTCTTACAAGAGAACATAAACAACATTTTTGAATTAACAGGGACTGTTTTCATCTTTATCATATTGATATCTATTTACCACTTTCTCAATTTTCCAAAAAAACTTTTTACTTCTACTGAGGGAAATGGGAAATCAGGCAGCAACTTTATACTGCTCCGCCCTCTTAGTTACATTAATAATGCAACATTAAGGGAAGACAGTTAAATTAACAATACAATTGGACGCGGATGACACAGATTGTCAAGATTAAAAAAACACGTTAAATATTCCTGTTTAAAACACCGTCTGTCATAATTTCTTCTAAATTTTTAACTTCTCATAATTATTATCTTTTCTTGGAAAAACATTTTTTTAAGCCGCTAAATTCTTTTGGCTGTAAGTTTCTATAATTTCCTCAGAAATTCTTTAATTTCATTTTGAAAAGATTTGGCAGTTTTACTGAACTTATTAACAAGTTTATCTAACTTATCACTTTCTAATTCGAACCCATAAATATTTCTGAAAAGATGCCTAAAGGCAAGATATTCATCTAACTCAGCAGCTAACTTTTTAGAAATCACAGCCGGTCTTATAC